>Ga0335078_10017444_pt1 | contig 10666 bp, 7 predicted proteins | sample Lox_Sample_32_FD_206711 | JGI IMG/M metagenome (GOLD analysis project Ga0335078, IMG submission 206711) | Soil microbial communities from Loxahatchee National Wildlife Refuge, Florida, United States - Lox_Sample_3.2 | ecosystem: Environmental > Terrestrial > Soil > Wetlands | place: USA: Florida... | reverse complement strand
GCGACCAGCACGAGAATGTCACGCTGGATGTCGGTCAACTACGCAACGGCAGCATCGTGTATTCGCCGACGGGTTCCGATGTGAGTTTCCAGTTATCCGTCACCGGGCAGAATGCATCGCAGACATCGAGTGAGTCGGTGCGGGTTTTGAAAACGCGTCCGTCGCCGCTGGCCGACAACAGCCAGACGCCGGCCCCGGCTCCGCCGAAGACACCGGCGCCGCGCACCGAGACAGCGGTCCAAACGACAACGCCGGCGGCAGCAGCGGCAGTTCCTCAGGTTCCGGCCGCTCCCGTAACCACGGCGCCCGAACCGGTTCTCGTGGCCGACAATCACAAGCCGGCGGCATCGAACGTACGCGAATTTCACGCCGAATCGCTGTCCCAAAGGCTCCGGCCGGCTCGTCCCACGGATCTGCCAGAGGCGCCGGGCCTGACTGCGGCTGCGCCCGGGATTCCGGTGGCGGTTCCCGGTTTGAACCCAACGCCGGGCCTTCCCGCGCCGCCTCCTCTGCGGACGGCCGCCCCGGCCGCCGCGCCGAAACAAGGCGGCCAACTCCAGCAGGCGGAACTGATTTCCAGCAAGGCGCCGGAATATCCGATGGTGGCGAAACAGGCACACGTATCGGGAGTGGTGGTGGTTTCGGCGATTGTCGGAGTGGACGGCAAAGTGAAGTCGGCGTCCGCCGTTTCCGGGCCGCCGCTGCTCCAGAAATCGGCCGTGGACGCGGTGAGACAATGGGTATACAAACCCACCACGCTCAACGGGGCGCCCGTGGAATCGGAGACGCGGGTCGAAGTGAGATTTACGGCGAGCCGGTAGCAGTCCGATTCAGGACGATCGACCCTACGATCCAAAGCAGTGGCGCGATCATGACAGCGATCACGGCAATGCCGTGCGCCATCAGGTTCGGATTCCCACTGACGAGCAATTGCCCGGCGGCCGGACGCAGCGCCGCAATCCAGAACACCAGCGCGTAAGTGAGATAATTGGCGCGCGCGAACACGAAACAGAAGACGAGCGCGGCGGCCGCCCCGAGCAGCGAGATTCCGAATTCCAGCGCGAACTCTCCTCCCGTGCGAATCGAGGAGGAAAGGTTCACGGTGACGGCCAGCGCGAATAGCGGCACTAACAGCCAGCGCGGCTTCAAACGCGTCACGACCACCACGAGCAGGACAAAGGTGGCGGCGGACAGCAGGAGCGTCCGGACGGCCCCGGCCACGGCTCCAAGCGCGGGCGCGGCGCTGGCAACGAGATTCGAAGCTGCGAAGGAAAACAGCGCCTGCGCATGGAAGCGGCTCATCATCCAAGCGCCGGCTCGCCCGAGCGCGAGCGAGAGACCAACCGCGGCCAGCACGGCGAAGAGGGCGTCGGAACCCAGACGGCGGCGGTTCTTGATCTGGAAGGCGGCCAGGCTTTGCGGATAAAACGACAAGACAAAAGCGAGGGCCGCCGCCAACACAACCAAGGCCAGACCGACGGAAACGGCGGCGCTGGTATAGGCGAGCGCTTCATAGGTGGGCAGCGGGATGGCGGTGTTGTAGTCCTTGAGAAGCAGGGGGAGCGCCAGCAGCGGCCCGATGGCGAATAGGACGGTGGCCGCGGCCGCCAGGCGCATCACACGACCCCACAGGATAAGACCTTTCCGGATATTTCGGATCATCAGCAAAATGCCATAGACAATGGCTGCGGCGATGACGGCGAGGCGCAGAGCGATCAAGGTAATCGACAAGGCGTTCTGCCGGTCGCGGGATCGGGTATAGGCTTCCGGGAGCTTCCAGAACGAACGCCACGACGATACCTGATCGCCGGCCAGAGCGATTTCCACGCGATAGCGGGCTTCGTCCAAGCCGCGCGGATCACCGGGACGCGCTTCCCACACGAGGCGGTAGTCGCGGCGCGCCTTCTTTTTTTCGGAGGTGCTCTCCTTCAAGTCCATGGCCGCGATATCGAGGCCGTGCGCGGCGGCAAATCGAGAAGCGATGTCGCGCGCGGCATCGGGCGGCAGGTCGGCGCCGGCGCGGTCTTCGGGAATCGTATGCACAAAGGCCAGAATCTTTTGCGTCTCCGGATGGACTGAGACGAGCAGTTCCTCCTGATCGAGCGAACGGAAGTAGCGGGTGACCCAGTGACGGAGCGGACGGTTGCGTTCGAAGAAAGACGAGGCTGCGGGAAGCGCAGCGCGTTGGAGGAAATATTGCGCCGCCATGCTGTCGTCGCCGTCCCAATGGACGTCGGGAAAGGTGACGTGCTGAAAGGCGGCAGGAGGAATTCCCTGGCTGCGCGCGAAGCCATCGGCCGCGGCAGTGGCCTGCTGCCGGCCGATTTGATACTCGGGAGCTTCTCCGAAACGGGGAATGGGAATCAGCAGGGTGAGAAGTCCGGTGAGGCAGAGAACAAGGGCGGCCAGACGAACGCGCCGGGTGAGCGGCACGTAGGCGACGGCCTCAACGGCGGGCTCCGTTTCGGGCGCGGGCGGTTCTTCGACCGGAGCCTCCTCCTGCGCGTTCGTGAGGCCGGTCTGCGGTTCGAATCCGCCGCGACGCCAATAGGCGATGAGGGCGAAGAGGACGGGCAGCACCATGATGCCCGCGCTGGCCGCTCCGGAAAGCCGGAAATAGAGGCTTTGCGAACGGAGCAGCAGCAAGGCGGTGTACATGGCGTCCACCGAATAGTGCCAGACCAGCGTCGGCAAAATTCCCCAGCGGAGCATGATCAGCCCCAATGCCACGCCGCCGATGCCCACTTCGACGCCGCGAATGTAAAACGGCTGCTGCGGATATCCGGCATGGCCGAAGCCCCAGATGAATCCGGCGAGAATCACGGCGATGGGAAGGAGGCGGACGAGTTTGCGCAGAAACGGGATAGCGAACATGCGGAAGGCAAACTCTTCCGAAACCGCAGGGAGGAAACCGCCGAACAGAACATAAGCCCAAGGGAAGCGCGTGTTGAGGAGATCAGTGTACGGCACATCCGCGGGGGACCAGGCGCCGTAGCGATAGGCCACGATATAGAAAGCCGTCTGATAAGCGATGAAGATGCCGCAGAGCGAGAGGCCGAGGACGGAGCCGAGGAAAAATGCTTTGGTCCGTAGTCCGCGCGGGCGAAAGAGGTTGCCGAGCGAAAGCTTGCCGGGCAAGAATTCGCGATAAAGGGGCTCAGCCGCGGCGGCAAGCAAGAACAGCAGGCCGCCCGCGCCGAGCGCGGACAACACGGCTTGAAGCACCTCGCGGGCCACAAAGCTGCTGTACGAATCGGTGGTGGGGTATGAGAATTCCTGAAGCGGGAACTGGTTGGCCGCCGCGCACAGCGAGAGCGCCATCCCAATGACGCCGATGCGGGCGGCGAGCCGCCAGCGAATATCGTGGCGGCGGATGCGGAGGACAATGACGACCACCATGCCAATGGCGAGGGCCAGCACCACAACGGTATCGACGAACTGCGCGACGTCATTCTTCGAGCGCAGCCGCGCATAATCGCGGGTCCATTGCTCGGGGATTTTGAGGTACTCGCGAAAGGCGCCGATTTCGTTTCCGAGCAGCGTCACTTCGAGCCGGATGGTGGCGCCATGCAGGTCGAAGCTGCGTTCTTTCCAGGTGAAGACCCGGTCGGCGCGAGCGGGGCGGGCGACTGAAGATACTTCGACGAAATCGAGGGTGGCGGGGTCGAGGTGGAGTTGATCGCGGAGGAATTGTTCGGCCGCGGAGCGCGCCTGGTCATCGGTGAGCGCGGGGCGCGCGGCGTTTTCGGTGATCAGATGTTCGAAGCCGGCCAACTCGCCGCGGGGCGTGATGTCGACCCGGTATTCTTCCTTCTGAAGCGGCCGGAACCAACGGTACGACCAGCGCCAGAGATGGAGCTCGGTGCCCATGATCTGATTGGCGCGCTGAAGGCCCGCCTCACGCTCGAGGAATGTCTTGGCGTCGTCGTCGAACGCAAAACTGGCGGCCGTGCGGTAGGTAGAGACGTCGTAGTGATGCGCGGAGAGAAATTCGTCGGCGAGCGTTCGTGCTTCCGCGCGGCCGACGCGAAAATCAATGGAGGCTTCGGGAAACGCGAGATAAAAGTAGCGGACCGAAAACCAGGTGCACAGAGCCAGCAGGGCAAGGCAGATGCCGATGAACCGATAGTCGGCAGCGCGCAGACGGTCGCTCAAGACAATGCCGTCACTTTCCGCTCATGCTTTTTCGGCCCAATGCAGGGCGATGCCGCCGAGAATGAAGCTGCGGGTGCGGACTTCGTTATAACCGGTGTCGCGCAAGAGGGACGAGAAATCCTCGATCGAAACGAAGCTGCGGAGGGAATCCGGAATATAAGTGTAAGTCCGAGGCCGGCCATGAAGCACAAACCCCCAGAAGGTTCCCTGCGCGTACAGGTAGCCGAGGTAGAGTGCGCGCAAGAGGGCGTTCGTCGGAAGGAAAAAATCGAGGCTCACGAGCAGGCCGCCCGGCCGCGTAACGCGCTCGATTTCACGGAGAGCCGAGGAAAGGCTGGGAAAGTTGCGCAGCCCATAGCCGATGAAGACGCAGTCGAAGATGCCGTCGGGGAAGGGAAGGCGGCCGGCGTCGGCGCATACGGCTTCGGGAATGCCGCGTTGGCGGGTGAGCCGGAGCATGCGCTCGGTCAGGTCGACCGCGATGGTCCGCGCGGCGGGCCGGTGGCGTTTGACCAGCGCGCAAAAGTCGCCGGTGCCGGCGGCCAGATCGAGGATGACCGGAGTTTCGGGAAGATGGGCGCGCTCGACGCCGGTCTGCTTCCAGCGGCCGTCCATTCCATAGGAGAAGGCGCGGGTAATGAAGTCGTAGCGCGGAGCGATGGTGTGAAACATCGCGCGCATCAGGGCCGAATCTTGCCGCTCCGCCGGAGGTTGCATCGAAGCCGAATTGTATCAAACGAAACCGGCTATTTTTTCGGGCGCGCGGGCCGCATGTCGAGGCTGCTGATCATGGTGCGGGCGGGGATGCGCAGAACCAGGGCGACGGCTTCGGCGACGTCTTCGGGAGCGATCATCCAACCGGTGTCGCCGCTGCGGTCGGATGGGCCGCCGGAGAAGTTCGTATCGACGCTGCCCGGCATGATGGTGGTGACGCGCACATTGTCGTGGCGGTGATCGAGCATCAAGGCTTCGCTGAAGCCGTTCAAGCCGAACTTGGAGGCGTTGTAGCCGGCGCCGCCGCTGAAGGCGTTTTTGCCGGCGAGGCTGGAGATGTTCACGATGTAGCCGCCGCCGCGGGCGCGGAAGCGGGCCAAGGCTTCGTGGGCGCAATAAAAGGCGCCGTTGAGGTTGAGGTCGATGTTGCGGTGCCATTCTTCGGGAGTCATCTCCCCGACTTTGCGGAAAACCCCCAGGCCGGCGTTATTGACCAGGATATCGAGGCCGGCGAAGGCGCTGTCGATGCATTGGAAAAACTCACGAACCTGGTCGAACTGGCTGATGTCGGCGGGCTGTCCGAAGACCTTGCCGGCGTCGCGGAGTTCAGCCACGGCGCGATCGACGGATTGCTTGGTGCGGCCGCAGAACGCCACCGACGCGCCCTCGCGGAGCAGGCGTTCGACGATGGCACGGCCGATGCCGCGCGTGCCGCCGGTGACCGCGGCCACTTTTCCGGAAAGAGATTCCATAAGCGAATTTTACGCGAACCGCGAGGTTCGGCTGAGAGCACTTGTTAGAATGAAAACAGAAATGGCTTCGAGCGCTCCGACTCCCCCACCTTTGAGAGACATTCTCGAAGAGCGGCTCTCTCAGTTGTTGGTGGAACTGGAAAGGCTTTTCGACGGGCAGCTTTCGTCAGAACTCGAACAGAAGCTCGGTCCGACCGTCGAGAAAGCGGCGATCGAGGCGCGCGACCGCGCGCGGCAGGAATTTGCGGACCAGTTGAACCAGGGCGCGCGGCGGATCCGCCAATCGGTGGACATGGCGGATCTCACCGCGACGCTGCTCGATGCAACCGCTCCGTTTGCCGAAGGGGCGGCGGTTTTCGTGGTGGCCAACGCGATAGCGCGCGGGGAACGGATGCGCGGCGTTCCGGACGACCGGGCGCGGGCGTTTCGCGGGCTGGAGATTCCCCTCACCTCGGCAGCCGCGCTGTCGGAGGCGGCTGAGAGCGGCGACCCGGTCACCGCAGTAACGGCTTCTTCCGAGGTTTCGACGGAACTGGCAGTGTTTGCCGGGCATGGAGAAGATGGGCGCGCGTTCATCTATCCGCTGGTGGTGCGCGGACGGACGCTGGCTTTGCTGTACACTTGGGGAGCGGTGCAGGGCTCAGCGCTGGAGTTGCTGGCGCAACTGGCCGCGGCCGTTTGGGCCGTGCTGCCGGCCCCGGCCGAACTGGTGAACGTCGTCAAGGGCGCCACGACCGAGACGACGGCCTGGGATAAACTTTCGCCGGAAGAACAGCAGCTTCATTTGCGGGCGCAACGCTTCGCGCGCGTCCAGGTGGCCGAGATGCGATTGTACGAGACCGATGCCGTGCAATCAGGACGATCGCAGCGCGATTTGTACGAGGCTCTGCGCGAGCGGATTGACACGGCGCGCAACGCCTTTCGCCGTTCTTTTTTTGCACCTTGCCCGAGCATGGTGGACTATCTGCACCTCGAGTTGGTGAAGACCCTGGCTCAGGATGATCCGGATGCGCTTGGCAAAGACTACCCCGGCCCGATGGTTTAGCATTTTCGTGATTTTGGTTGCGGTGATGACCGCCGCGCCGGCCAGGCGTGCGCCTCGTCGCGCGGCAGCGGTGCGGCCTGCGCCCACCGGCGAAGGCAGCCTGGCGGCGTTGGTTCGCGCCTATCGTGCATCGCCCAGACCGGCCGACCGCGCGCCGATCGAAGCGTATGCCGCGGCGCACGCCAGTGAGGCGAGCGGAAGCCTGGCTCGACTGGCGCTCGGCGTGGTGGATTACGAGCAGAAGAATTACGCAGCGGCGATTGCCGAGCTCAAGTCGCTGCCTGCCAAGGTGCCAGGCATCTCGGATTACGTCGGATATTATCTCGGCGCCTCGCGGGTGGAAGCGAACGAAGCGGACGGGGTGAGCGCGGATCTCGCGCCCACGCACCGTAGCGAGACGCCTTCGCCTCTCGCCGGGCGGGCCTGGCTGCTGGAAGCGCGCGCATGGCAGCAGAGCGATGCGGCGCGGGCTGTCCGGCTGTTGCGCGATCATTATTCCGAACTGCCGGAGCCGGCCGGCGATGTGACCCTCGCGGATTCGTATCTGGCGGCCGGGGACATGGTGCGGGCCGCCGACTTTTATCAGCGCGTGTATTACGAATATGTGGCGGGCGACGCAGCGCGCGCCACGGCGGCGCTGGAAATGCTGCGCGATAGTTTGGGGCCGGCGTATCCGCCGCCGCTCCCGCGGCAGATGCTGCGCCGCGCCGACCGGCTGCTGGATGCGCGCGACTACAGCGAAGCTCACAGCGAATATGAAAACATTGCCGGCCAGCTCACCGGGCTGGATCGCGATGTGGCGCGCGTTCGCGCCGGCGTGTCGGATCTTTTGAGCGGCAAGACCGCGGCGGCGTGCGCATACCTGCGAGGTCTTGACATCTCCGGCAGCGAGGCCGATGCCGAGCGTCTGTACTATCTGGTGGAATGTGCCCGCCGGTTGGCTGACGATAACGAAATGCTTGCGGCCGTCCAGAAACTGGAAGCGTATCCGCGGTCGGTGTGGCGGGTCAAGGCGCTGCTGTTCGCGGCGAACCGGTTTCTTGTGGAGAACCGGCCGGACGATTATCTGCCGCTCTACCGGAGCGTGTACGAGGATTTTCCTGCCGATCCCGCGGCCGGCACGGCGCATTGGAAAATCACGTTCCAGGCCTATGTGAACGGCCAGCCGGACGCCACCAGCCTGTTGCGCGAGCACCTGATGAAATATCCCGGGCACGCGACCGAAGGAGCGGCGCTGTATTTTCTAGCGCGCAGCGCGGAAGCGGATCACGACACGGCGTCGGCCCGCACATTCTACACGCGGCTGGATGCGGCATTTCCGAATACCTATTACGGGATGCTTGCCCGGGCCCGGCTGGAACTTCCGGAATTGCACAAGCCGCAATCGGCGCCGCAGGCGGAGCTGTTTCTGGCGTCGCTTTCCTTGCCGGAAAGCAAGCCGGTGGCGGTGGAACCGACAGCCGCGACGCGGGTGCGGATTGATCGCTCGCGGCTGCTGCGCACGGCGGGCCTGAATGATCTGGCGGATGGCGAGCTTCGCTTTGGAGCGCGCAACGGCGCCCAGGCGGTGCCGCTCGCAATGGAAATGGCAACGTCGGCCGATGCAGCGTACCAGGGGCTGCGGGCCATGAAATCGCTGGCCGGCGATTATCTGAATCTGCCGTTCAGCGGGGCACCGCGGAAATTCTGGGAACTGTTGTTTCCGCTGCCTTACCGCGCCGACCTGGTGGCGAGCGCGCGGGCACGCGATCTGGACCCGTACCTGCTGGCGGGATTGATCCGCCAGGAATCGGAGTTCAATCCGGAAGCCTTATCGCGGAAGAACGCGTACGGCCTCACGCAGGTGCAGCCGGGGACGGGACGGATTTATGCACGACAAGCGGGGGTGCTGCGATTCTCAAGCCGGGTACTGTTCCAGCCGGCCATCAACCTGAGAATCGGGGCCACTATTTTTCAAGCGATGCTCGGGCAGCACGGCGGCAGCCTGGAACAGACACTGGCCTCTTACAACGCCGGTCCGAACCGCGCGGCGGAGTGGGTGATGTGGAGAAACTACCGCGAGCCGGCTGAGTTTGTCGAATCGATTCCGTTCACCGAAACGCGTGATTACGTGCAGGCAGTGCTGCGCAACGCGGATATTTACCGGCGGTTGTACCGGCAGGCGCGTTAGTGCGGCCGCGGCAGACGTTTCTTCCGGGCACGATGTTGCTGTGCCTGGCTGGGTGCAGCCGGCCGGCCGCCGATGCCGTTGATCCGGCGATCGCCTCCGAGATAAGCCGCATTCGGGCGATCGACAATCATGCACACCCGGTTCGCGTCGTGTTGAATGGGCCGCCCGACCGCGAGTTCGATGCGCTGCCGGTCGACAACATGGAGCCGGCATCCGATCCGCTAAACCTGCGGCCGAACGCGCCGGCGACACTCGATGCAATCCGCGCGCTCTACGGTACGCCCGAGCGGAAGCCGCAGTTCCAGCGTGAGAAAGCCGACGGATATCCCACGTGGGTTTTGGATCAGATGGGAGTGGAAGTCATGCTCGCCAATCGGGTCGCGATGGGGCCCGGAATTCAGCCGCCGCGTTTCCGCTGGGTGCCGTATGCGGACGCCCTGATGTTTCCACTGGACAATTCGAAACTGGCGGCGAGGAATTCCGATCGCAAATCGTTTTTCGCGCTCGAGGATCGGCTGCGCGCGCGCTACCTGGAACAAGCCGGTTTGCGAGCGCCGCCGACCTTGTTTGAATATCTGTCTCGCGTCGTCACTCCCACGCTGGAACGCCAGAGGAGGGGCGGGGCGGTGGCGGAAAAATTCGAAGCAGCGTATCTGCGGACGCTCCAGTTCGATCCGGTGGATCGCGCGGCAGCAGAACGCATCTACGCCCAATTTCGAGGCAAGGGCGCCCCGACTGAGGCTGAATACAAACCCCTGCAGGATTTTCTGTTTCGCTACATCGCTGCCGAGTGCGGACGGCTGGGCATGGCGGTGCATCTGCACACGATGGCCGGCTCAGGCAGTTACTTCGATGTGGCCGGCGCTAATCCGCTGCGCTTGGAATCCGTGCTCGATGATCCCGGGCTGCGCGGAACGCATTTTGTGATGATCCACGGCGGCTGGCCGTTCACACGCGAGATCACCGCGCTGTTGCAGAAGACAAATGCGTATCTTGATTTTTCCGCAGAAGACCTGGTGCTGACTCCGGCGACGCTGGCGGCGACGCTGCGCCGGTGGCTCGAGTGGACGCCGGAGAAAATTCTGTTTGGCACCGATGCTTATCCGTATTCGGATCAGCTTGGCTGGGAGGAGTCTGGCTGGGTCGCGGCGCGCGCCGGCCGCGAGGCGTTGGGCCGGGCGCTCACAGCCATGATGCGGGACGGCGAGATCTCGCGCGAGCGAGCCGTAGAGCTGGCGCGCCTGGTGCTTCGCGAGAATGCGCGCAACTTATACGGGCTATGACGACGAAACGGATGACGCTCCGCGAGGCAGCGCGCCGGCTGATGCGCATACCGAAAAGCGCACAGCGCGACGCGGCCTTTCGACGCATCATCCGGCAGATTCCGCGCGGCAAGGTAGCCACCTACGGCCAGGTCGCGGCGGCCGCCGGGTATCCGCTGTATCATCGGCACGTCGCGCAGTTGCTGCGGAAATCGGGCGGCACGCTGCCATGGCAGCGAGTGGTGGGGGCAGGCGGCGCAATCAAGCTGAAATATGAGGCGGCCCTGGAGCAGCGAACGCGTCTCGAAATGGAAGGCGTGCGGTTCCGCGGCAAGCACGTCGATATGGCCGAACATCAGCACCGCTTCCGGCCGTGGGAATTCGAGGAGTGAGGCCTAGGCCTTCGTCAGCCCCAGGCCGGGGCGGTCGGGCAGGATTAGCTTGCCCTTCTGCACGCGAACGCCGTGAAACGGGTCGTTCGCGATCAGCAGATTCCCGTCAAGATCGGCGTAATCCACAAGCGGTGAAAGATGCGCCGCCGCGGTCACGGAAACCGAACTGGAGATCA
>Ga0335078_10017443_pt1 | contig 10666 bp, 8 predicted proteins | sample Lox_Sample_32_FD_206711 | JGI IMG/M metagenome (GOLD analysis project Ga0335078, IMG submission 206711) | Soil microbial communities from Loxahatchee National Wildlife Refuge, Florida, United States - Lox_Sample_3.2 | ecosystem: Environmental > Terrestrial > Soil > Wetlands | place: USA: Florida... | reverse complement strand
GCGCGCGGCGGCGAGTTGTGGCTGCTCGACGACCTGCAGGCGGCCGGGCCTGCCCGGCTGGACATCACCCTCGGCTCGCCGGTGGGTGGCCGGGCGCCACGCCTCGTCACGGCCGAGGAGCACATCGGCTCGCTGTCGGTGGACCACGGCGGGCGCGCCAGCGCGATCGAGGTTCGCGGAACCGTGCACTGGCTGACCCACCGGGATGGGCCTGCCCGGGCCGTCTCGGTCGTCCCCGGCGCCCGGGCGCGTTTCCCGCAGGTACTGGGGACCGGCGGACAGGTCATCTGGGCGACAGACGCCGACGGCAGCGACGGCCTCGCCGTCGGCCCCGGCGACCCCGGCGACCCCGCAAGCCCCGCCGACCAGGCAGCCGGTCCGCGGCTGATCGCGACCGGGCAGGTCGGGCGCATCACAGGACTGGCGGCGGCGCCGGACGGCAAGACGGCCGCGGTCGCGGCGCAGGACGGGCGGCTGCGGCTCGTCGACGTCGACTCAGGCGAGGTGCGCCAGATCGCCGCGTCGGACAACGGGGTGGTCACCGGACTTGCGTTTTCGCCGGATTCCGCCTGGCTGGCGTGGTCGCAGCCGGCCGAGCATCCGGCCGGCAGCAACCTCAACCCGCTCCGCCGGCTGCGGCTGGCGCGGATCGCCGACGGCCAGGTGTTCGACGCCACCGATGGCCGGTTCGTCGACACCGAGCCGGTCTTCACCCTCGACGGCAGGTACCTGGCGTTCTTGTCGGCGCGCGACTTCGATCCGATCTATGACGCGCACTTCTTCGACCTCACGTTCCCGTACGGGGCCCGGCCTTACCTGCTGCCTCTCGGCGCGACGACACCGTCGCCCTTCGCGCCCGAGCTCGGCGGCCGCCCCATCGGCGATCCCGCGGACAACCACCCGGGCGACCCGGTGGAAACCGCCCCGGTGGAAACCGCCACGATGGCAGAACGCGTCGTCGCCATCCCGGTGCCCGAGGCGCGCTATTCGGGCCTGCGCGCGATCAAGGACGGGCTGGCCTGGCTCCGCAAGCCGGTCACCGGCAACCTCGGTATCGGCGGCGCGCGGCCGGCCGACGACGCGCCGCGCCCGGTGCTCGAGCGGTTCGACTTCGCCAGGCGCGAAGCGTGCAAGCTCGCCGGGGAGGTTGACTGGTTCGAGGCCAGCGGAGACGGCACCAGGCTGGTCGCCAGCGATCACGGCAAGCTCACCGTGATCGCGGCCAAGCGCGATGACGACGGCGACCATCCCGACGACAAGGTCGAGATCGACCGGAGCCGGGCAAGGTTCCTGCTCGATCCGCCCGCGATGTGGGGTCAGGCCTACGCCGAGGCGGGCCGCATCATGCGGACCGATTTCTGGGTGCCCGACATGGCCGACGTGGACTGGGACGCCGTGCTTGAGGACTACCGGCCGCTGCTGGAGCGGATCACTACCGGGTCGGAGTTCGTCGACGTGCTGTGGGAGATCTTCGGCGAGCTGGGCACCTCGCATGCCTATGCCTACCCGCCTGATGGCGGCGCGCCGACGGCCGGGCAGGCCGAGCAGGCCAGGCCCGGCCTGCTCGGCGCGGACATCGAGCGCAGCGGGGACGCCTGGCGGCTGACCAGGGTGGTGCGCGGGGATACCTCCGATCCCCGGGCCCGCGCGCCGCTGGCCGCGCCGGGCGCAGGAATCTCCGTCGGGGACGTGCTGCTCGCCGTGGACGGCCGGCCGGTCGGGCCGGAGGGGCCCGGGCCGCTGCTTGCGGGCGCCGCGGGCAAGCCTGTCGAGCTCACCGTCGCTCCCGCCGAAGGAAGCCGCCCGCGCAGCGTGCCTGTCGTCCCGCTGCGCAGCGATACCAGGCTGCGCTACCTGGACTGGATCCGCGCGCGGCGGGCGCAGGTCCGCGAGCTCAGCGAGGGCCGGATCGGCTACCTGCACGTGCCGGACATGATGAGCCAGGGCTGGGCGGACTTCCACCGGGACCTGCGCACCGAGATGCTGCGCGACGCGCTGATCGTGGACGTACGCGGCAATACCGGCGGGCACACCTCGGAGCTCATCGTGGAAAAGCTTGCCCGCAGGGTGATCGCCTGGGACGTGCCGAGCGGCATGATCCCGTCCACGTATCCCGAGGACGCGCCGCGGGGGCCGGTCGTCGCCATCGCCGACGAGTGCTCGGGATCCGACGGCGACATCGTCACAGGCGCCATCCGCCTGCTCCGGCTTGGCCCGGTCGTCGGCGCCAGGACCTGGGGCGGCGTCATCGGCTACGACTTCGAGCACGAGCTGATCGACGGGACGCAGATCACCGTGCCGCGGCTTGCGTTCTGGTTCGAGGACTACGGCTGGGGCGTGGAAAACCATGGCGTCGACCCCGACGTCGAGGTCATCATGTCGCCCGACGACTGGGCTGCGGAGCGGGACACCCAGCTGGAGACCGCGGTCGGCCTCGCGCTTGAAGCCCTCCGCGAGCGGCCCGCGGCGCGGCCTCCCGACCCGCGCACCAGGCCCTCCAAGCGCCGGCCGCCGCTGCCGCCGCGAGCCTAGACCCGCGGGCCCAAGACCACCCACCCGGAGGCGTGATGACCGACGACCGGGAGACTACATCTTCGTGCCGCCGTTCGTGCCGCACCGGGAGGAGAACCCGGGCCAGGAGGAGGCCGTGGTGATCATCGCCCGCAGCAGCCAGGAGGGCATAGTGGTCAACCTGGACAGCCTGTGGCCCGACGACCCATCGAGCCAGCCCGCCGGCTGAAGCGCACCTGGTACTCCGGCTTGCGGTATTGTCGTGGACTGCCTCCGCTAAGCGCGACCATAGTCGGCGTTACCTATTATTATGGCGACTATGGCAGTCATTAAAGAGTCAGTGATGCCACTTGCCGTTGGGCGAGGCTTGCGAGTACTCGGTGAGCACATATCCACTTGGCGCAAGCTGCAACGGCTGACCGCTGCTCAGCTAGCTGAGCGGGCGGGCATGAGCCGTGACACGCTGCGCACCATCGAGCAGGGCAAGGGGACGGCATCTACCGAGAACCTGCTTCGAGTGCTGCGGATCCTCGGCATCCTGGACTCGGTACTGGGTGCCGCCGACCCGTATCGAAGCGACGTCGGCAAGCTTCGTGCTGACGAGATCCTCCCCAAGCGGGTCCGCGAATTATGGCTACCAGGGAACCCATCGAGGTCACGGTCGAGATAAGCGAACAGGAAGTAGTCGCAGGCACCCTCTGGCCGAAGCAGTGCGGAGCGGTGCTCGCCACCGCGGCAGCGCTTCAGGTCCCGGCCGGGATCACTGTTCCCGAGTCTCCGGCGAGCAGCAGCTGCGGGATCTGATCGAAGGCGTAGCGGACCGGACCGGGCTCGGGCACGAGGGTGAACGACCAGATGACGTCGTACCTGTCGCCCGGCCACTTCCGCGGGATGGCGGTTCCGCCGACGAGCGGCAGGGAGGATGCGATCACCGGGATGTGCTTGTGCTCCCAGCAGATGAGCACGATTCCGGAGTGGCTGCGTACCAGGCTGTCGGCCAGCTGCTGTTCCTGTCCCTCGGCGAACTGCGACGTTATCGGCAGCGCCAGGTGCTCGCTCAGGCCCTGGATGGTCTGATACGACCGATGGGCGGCCGTCTTGCCCGGATGCCCCCAGGAGGGCGCCACAAGCACGGTCGGCGTCCGCAGGCCGGCCCGCACCGGACCGAAGTCCGGGTGGAACAGGGCGGCGAGGGCCCCGGAGCGCTGCCATCCGCGCGGCAGCAGCGAATGCTCGTTCTGGGCGCCCTCGTAGTCAACGCCGGTCAGCGGGGGCTTAACCGGCTTCTCCGCGTGCCTGATGATGTAGATGACCTCGGGCGACACGTCCATGCCGTAAACGTAAGGCATGCGGCAGGCAGGTTTTCTTCACGGTGCTGTCATCTGCGTTACTGCATGATGAGTCGGTGTCAGCATCCCCGGGCCCTAGAAGACGGCTGGCGGCGGGTGCCGGGCGGCGCCGGGCCACGCCGGGCGTGCGCCGCAGGCGCGCCGTCGCGGCGACGGTGGCCGTGGTCGCCGTCGTGGTCATCGCGTGGTTCGCCGCCGGCCCGCACGGCGCCGCAGGCCCGCACGACGCCGCCGACCCGCACGGGACCGCGCGTGCGCCGGTTCGGGCCGCGGCCGCGCCGCGGGTCCTCGACGCCGCCGAGTCCGGCCTGCTGCCGTGGCATCTGGCGGTGCCGCTGAGCCGTGAGGTGGTGGTGCCAGGATCGCCGGGCCAGCTCATCGTGCTCGGCGGGCTGACGCAGGCCGGCGCGTCGGCCAGCGGCGTGTACCTGGTGCGCACGGCCACGGGGGCGGCCCGGCGGATCGGCGCGCTCAGCGCCCCGCTGCACGATGCCGCCGGGGTGAGCTCCGGCGGCCGGGCACTGGTCTTCGGCGGCGGATCGCCGGTTACCGTGGGCACGGTCGAGGCGTTCCCCGGCTCGGGCACCGCCCGCGTGACGGGATCCCTGCCCGCGCCGCGCTCCGACGCCGCGGCGGTCAAGATCGGCGGCACCGACTACGTCGTGGGCGGTTACGACGGGAGCAAGCCCGACGCCGCGGTGCTTGCCACCACGGACGGCAGGACCTTCACCACGGTGGCGGCGCTGCCCGTTCCGGTGCGCTACCCCGCCGTCGCCACCCTGGGCGGCGTGATCTACGCGTTCGGCGGTCAGGCGATCACGGGGCCGGACGCCGGGGCGGCGGTGAACGTGATCCAGGCGGTGGACCCGGCCCGGCACTCGGCGGCCGTTATCGGCCGTCTTCCCGAGCCGCTCGCGGGCGCTGCCGCGGCCACGGTAGACGGCGAGGTGTTCGTGGCCGGAGGCGACAGCCCGCAGGCCCGGCGGCAGACCCCGGGCCTCGGCACGACCCAGCTATCCGCCAAGTCCGGTCCCGCCGTCTCGGCGATCTGGGCCTTCGACCCCGCCACCAGGCGGTTGCTGCGGGCCGGCCAGCTCCAGGTCCCGGTGTCCCATGCCGCGGTCGCGGTGACCGGCTCCACCGCCTGGATCGTGGGCGGCGAATCGGACGGCACGGTGGTCTCGGCGGTGCAGATGCTGCGCCCTGACCACGCGTTCGGTACCGCGGGCGCGTCCGGGGCGGGCTCGCCGTACTTCGGGGCCAAGCTGCTCATCGCCGACCGCGGCAACAACCGGCTGCTGCTGATGAACGCCGCGATGCGCGTGGTGTGGCGGTACCCGTCGCCGGGCCTGCCGGCCGACCCGCTGCGGTTCTACTTTCCCGATGACGCGTTCTTCATCGACCACGGCACCGCGATCATCTCCAACCAGGAGCAGAACGAGACCATCATCAAGCTCGCGTACCCTTCGGGGAAGATCATCTGGTCGTTCGGCCATCCGGGACGCTCGGGGACGGCGCCGGGATACCTGAACGAGCCCGACGATGCCTACCTGCTGAAGAACGGGCAGGTCACCGTGGCCGACGCGCAGAACTGCCGGGTACTGGTCATCAACGCGGACCGGACGATCGCGCACCAGATCGGCACCGACGGCGTCTGCGTTCACCATCCGCCGGCCTCGATGGGCTCCCCGAACGGGGACACGCCGCTCGCCGACGGCAACCTGCTCGTGTCGGAGATCAACGGGTCCTGGGTCAGCGAGTACACGCCCGCGGGAAAGCTGGTATGGACGGTCCAGCTTCCGATCAGCTACCCGTCCGACCCGCAGCAGCTTGGCCCCGACAGGTACCTGATCGCGGATTACGCATCGCCGGGGCAGATTCTCGAATTCAACCGCGCGGGCAGGATCCTGTACCGCTACCGGGCCGTGTCCGGCCCGGGGATGCTCAACCACCCCTCGCTGACCGAACTGCTGCCGAGCGGCGTGTTCATGGCCAACGACGACTACAACGACCGCATGGTCGCGATCGACCCGGTCACGGGCGCGCTGGTGTGGCAGTACGGCGTAACAGGCAAGCCGGGCACCGCTCCTGGGGAACTCAACATCCCCGACGGCTTCGACCTGCTGCTGCTTGACGGCACCACGCCGACGCACCTGGTAACCGGCTAGCACGCTGGGCGGCGAAGCTCACCTCGATGCGCAGTCCGCCGTCCGGTCTCGGCGCAGCGCTGATCACCGCCTCGTGCGCGTCGGCTATGGCGGCGACGATGGACAGGCCAAGACCGGATCCGCCGGGTTCGCCCACGCGGTCCGGGCTGAGCCGCTGGAATGGCTGAAGCAGCCGCTGGACCTGGTCGGCCGGCACCTGGGGCCCGGAGTTGGCGACGAGCAGGAAGGCGCGGCCGTTCCTCGTTCCGGTCGTGATCTGGACCCAGCCGTCCGCCACGTTGTAGCGCCGCGCGTTGTCGGCGAGGTTAGCCACCATCCGTTCGGCAAGATATCGATCGCCGGCAACCGGCGCGGACGCGAGCGTTTCCCGGATGCTCAGCCCCGGCGCCGGCCGACCCCGCAGTACCTTCGCCGCGACCTCGGCGAGGTCGACGGGTTCCCTGTGGTCCAGGCCGCGCTGGCTGCGGGCGAGGGTGAGCAGCGCCTCGATCAGCCGTTCCTGCGCCTCGCCGGTCGCGAGCACTTCTTCGCAGGTGGCGCGGAGCGTGGCGGCGGTGGCGGCGGGGTCCGCGAGGGCCACCTCGAGCATGGCGCGCTCGACGGTCAGCGGGGTGCGCAGCTCGTGGGAGGCGTTGGCGACGAACTGCCGCTGGGCGTCGAAGGCGGCCTGCAGCCGGGCGAGCAGGCCGTCGATGGTGTCGGCGAGGTCGGTGAGCTCGTTGCCTGGGCCTCGCATCGCGAGCCGCCTGTCCAGGTCGTGTTCGGAGATCTGCCTGGTGAGGGTGGTCATCGCCCGCAGCGGCCGCAGGATGCGCCCGGCGACCAGCCAGCCCAGGACGATCGACACCACGGCCATCACGCCGATCGCGATCGAGAGCAGGACCAGGATGTCGTGCGGCTGGCTGGCGTGCATCTTGTCCGTCAGCGCCGTGACCTGGTACTGGAGCTGCTGGATGCGGGCCTGGGCCTGGGCAAGCGGGGACTGCTGCCTGCTGGGGGGTGGCGGTGCGGGGGTCCCGGGCTGGACCGAGGCGCCCGACTGCTGCCACTGGTAGATGCCGGTTATGAGCAGCGCGCCCGAGGCGACGAACAGGACGCCGGTGAGCGCGGTGAGCCGGAGCCGCGCGCTGCTGCGGCGGCGGCGCGGCGGGATCGTCCCGGGACGCGTTCCCTCCCTCATATCCGGTAGCCGGCCTGGGCGACGGTGTGGATGACCGGAGGGTCGCCGAGCTTGGCCCGCAGCCGGTGGATGGTGGACTTGACCGTGGTGGTGAACGGGTCCGCCATCTCGTCCCACGCCTTTTCAAGCAGTTCCTCGGCGGGCACCACCGCGCCCCGCGCCTCGAGCAGCAACTGCAAGACCGCGAACTCCTTGGGGGTCAGCGAAAGCCGCCGCCCGGCCCGGGTGGCGACCCGCCGCCCGGGATCCAGCCGGAGGTCGCCGCGGGCCAACTGCGGCGGCAGCGGCGGACGGGACCGCCGGGCCAGCGCCCGGATCCTGGCGGTGAGCTCGGCGAACGCGAACGGCTTGGGCAGGTAGTCGTCTGCGCCGAGGCCGAGGCCGTCCACCCGGTCCTCGATCGCCGCGGCCGCGGTCAGCATCAGGATCCGGCTCTCGCACCCGCTGGCGATCAGCTGACGGCAGACCTCGTCGCCGTGCACGGCGGGCAGGTCGCGGTCGAGCACGATCACGTCGTAGGCGGTGACGAGGGCGTCGTCGAGGGCCTGCCGCCCGTCGAGCGCGACGTCGACGGCCATTCCCTCGCGGCGCAGCCCGACGGCCACGGTGTGGGCGAGCTTGGCGTGATCCTCGGCTACCAGAACCCTCATCGTCCCAGCATGCGCCGCCCGCGGTCACGTCGTGGTCACAGGGTCTGTGACAGCCGTGTGACCGGCCCTGCCCTACAACTTCTGGCATGGAAGCAACCCCCTACCGGTCGCACCTGCGAGCGGGCCGGGAGCGGCCGGACCGCTTCGCGGACCTGCTGCACGCGGAGTGGACCAAGTTCCGTACGGTACGCGGCTGGGTCATCGCCGTTTTCGTCGCGGCGGCGGCCATCGTGGCCTTCGCGCTTGCGCCGAGCCAGCAGGGTTCGTGCAACGTCGCCGCCTGCACCGTTCCGGTGGGGCCGGGCGGCGAGCAGGTTTCTGACAGCTTCTACTTCGTGCGCAAGCCGCTGGCGGGAAACGGCGGCATCACGGTCCGGGTGACCTCGCTGACCGGCCGGATCCCGTCGTTCACCCGCGGCGGGGGCATGCGGGCCGGCCTGGTCCCGTGGGCCAAGGCGGGAATCATCGTCAAGGCCGGCACCGGCCAGGGCTCGGCGTACGCGGCGATGCTGGTCACCGGCGGCCACGGGGTGCGGATGCAGTACGACTTCACCCAGGACGCCCCCGGCCTTGCAGGCGCCGTGTCCGCGGCCTCCCCGCGCTGGCTGCGGCTGACACGTTCCGGCGACACGATCACCGGCTACGACTCGGCCGACGGAACGCGCTGGACCCGGGTCGGCACCGCGGTCCTCGCCGGGCTGCCGCGCACCGCGCAGGTCGGCCTGTTCGCCACCTCGCCGCAGTACCTGCAGACCTCGGCCAGCCAGGCGAGCATCAGCGGCGGCCCGAGCGAGGCCACGGGCGTCTTCGACCATGTGAGCCTGACCTGGCGCGGCGGCGCACGGACCGGCTCGTGGACCGGCGGCAGCGTGGGGGGCGGCGGCGGCCTGCCGGCTGACGCCGTGGGGTTCAGCCAGGCCGCGGGCACGTTCACGGTAACCGGCGGCGGCGACATCGCCCCGGCGGTCTCCGGCGGGGCGGGCATCGGCGTGACGATCGCGCAGACTCTCGTGGGCACGTTCGCCGCGCTCGTCGTCCTGGCCGTCGTGGGGGCGATGTTCGTCACCGCCGAGTACCGCAGGCGCCTGATCGGCGTCACGCTCACCGCGGTTCCGCGGCGCGGCCGGATGCTGGCCGCCAAGGCCGTCGTGGTCGGCGCCGCCGCCTTCACCGCCGGGCTGGCCGGCGCCGCCATCGCGGTGGCGGGCGGCCAGCGGATCCTGCGCGACAACGGCGCCTACGTGTACCCGGCGAGCACGCTGACCCAGGTGCGGGTGGTGGTCGGCACCGCCGCGGTGCTCGCGGTCGCCGCCGTCATCGCACTCGCCATCGGGGTGATAGTGCGGCACGGCGTCGGGGCGGTCGCCGTGGTGATCCCGGTGGTCGTCTTGCCCTACCTGTTCGCGGTGGCCGCCCCCGTCCTGCCGCTCGGCCCGGCCGACTGGCTGCTGCGGCTCACGCCGGCCGCCGCGTTCGCCGTCCAGCAGACCCTCGTCAAGTACCCGCAGGTCGCCAACACCTACACCGCCGCCTACGGGTACTACCCGCTGACGCCGTGGGCGGGCCTCGCGGTACTGTGCGCCTGGGCCGCGCTCGCCCTGGGCCTGGCCGTCTTCCTGCTTCGCCGCAGGGACGCATGAGGCCCGCCGCGCGCCAGGGCAGAATTGCCGAAGGCCCGCAACCTCAGGAGTCCGCATGTCAGAACATCAGCTGGCTGACCCGCCGGCCACCTGGCAGGAGCACTGGTTCGACCACCGCCAGTTGCTCAGGCTCTACCACAGCGACGAGCACTGCGCGATCTACGTCGACCCCGACGTGCGCCTGGCCGAGATCGGGTGGCTGCCCCGGTTCGTCAATGCGGCCTGGCAGTACTCCAAGGCAACCTACGGCGAGGAGTTCGGGCCCGACCCGCGCATCTACTCCATCCACCACGCCGGGCGGCACGGCGGCGGCCACGCGGGCTACTACGTCAGCCCGGTGCACGACTACCACAACGTCAGCGACTGCGGCCTGGGCACCTGGCGGGAGGGCAACGACCTGGCCCGCGAGCTGCCCGCCCACGAGATCTGGCACTCGGTGGAGAGCGCCAACAACGGCCGCCACGGCTCGCCGGCGTACGAGATCTGGGGCGACAGCAAGTGGGCCGAGTTCTACATCTTCGACCTCTACACCGCGCTCGGCATGGACCGCGAGGCCAAGGGCGTCTACCGCCGGTTCACCGGCAACGCCGACGACTTCCCTCGCCGGCGCACCCGCTGGTTCCGCGACTGGTTCTACCCGCTGTGGCGGGACTGCGGGCACGCGGCGGTCATGAACAGGTTCTTCCGCGAGCTGGCCAGGCACTTCCCGCGCGACAGCGACGGCACCTACACACGGCGGATGAACTGGGGCGAGTACGTCCACTTCACCAGCGGCGCGGCGGCCGCCGACCTGAGCGGCCAGGCCGCCCGCGCCTTCGGCTGGCCCCGCGAGCGGGCCGGACAACTCGAGCAAGCCCGCGACCAGTTCCCCGGCATCACGTACTGAGGTGACTGCAAGAAACCACCGTTCGTTCTGAAAAAATCACAATCTATATACAGAACGGGCCGTGGTGCTCGTTCCGGGTAAGCCCGTCAGACGGCCGCCTTGGGGGCCGGCGCCGGCTCGACGCCGGGAACCTGGGCGGCGAAATGCCGGTGACGGGGCAGCAGCAGCGGGCTGGCGAGGATGAGCAGTCCCGCGACCGTGATGGCCGTGCGCGTGCTCGTGGCGTCGGCAAGGAGCCCGCCGAGCGCGCTGAAGACGGCGATCGAGGCGCTGCTGCTGATC
>Ga0335078_10017442_pt1 | contig 10666 bp, 7 predicted proteins | sample Lox_Sample_32_FD_206711 | JGI IMG/M metagenome (GOLD analysis project Ga0335078, IMG submission 206711) | Soil microbial communities from Loxahatchee National Wildlife Refuge, Florida, United States - Lox_Sample_3.2 | ecosystem: Environmental > Terrestrial > Soil > Wetlands | place: USA: Florida... | reverse complement strand
GCGCCTTGCCTCGCCAGCAAACTGTTCGAGCGCGGGAAGCCGGCCGCGCTCGGCCGCTGTGAGGTCGAGCCAGCCGAGCCAGTTCGCCTCATCGCCGCCGGTCCAGAGCTTCGCATCGCGCGCCCAGAGGCGCCCTACATTGCCGGAGCCGCGCCATGATTCCAATTCAGCCTTCACGTCGCGCGCGAGCGCCGCCGGCAGATCGAAGTGCTGTTCGTTGCAACTGCCGTCGAGCTTCCCGTTGGTCATCGCCAAGCTCCATCGATCCTAAGGCAACGCTCGACCCGCCGGCTCATTCGCCGGGCGGCGAAACGGTCGGGAGCGGGGCCTTGAGCCGGCGGTGGCCCCACTCGCGCAACCGCTGAAACGTCACATAGAGCATCGGAATGACGAAGATGCCGACCGTGCTCGCCATCAGCATGCCGGCAAAGACCGCGGTGCCGACGTCGCGGCGACTGATCTGCGCCGCGCCATGGGCGAAGACGAGCGGCAAGAGGCCGAGCACGAAGGCAAACGAGGTCATCATCACGGCGCGAAACCGTGTGCGCGCGCCGCGCGTGGCGGCCTCCGGGATGGCGATGCCACGCTCGCGCTCCTCGCGCGCGAACTCGACGATGAGGATGCCGTTCTTGGCGGCCAGCGCGATCAGCACGACGAGGCCGATCTGAGCATAGAGATCAAGCGTCAGCCCGGCGACAATGATGCCGAGGAAGGCGCCCAATACGCCGACCACGACCGAGAGCAGTACCGGCAGCGGGATGGTCCAGCTTTCATAGAGCCCGACCAGGAAGAGGAACGCGAACACCACCGCCATGGCGAGGAGCGGCCCGGTCTGGCCCGTGGCCTCGTGCTCCTGATAGGCGGTGCCGGTCCATTCGTAGGAGTAGCCGGGCGGCAGCGTGCGCGCCGAGATCTCGTCCATCGCCTGCAGCGCGTCGCCCGAGGAGGCGGTCGGCGCCGGGCCGCCGTTGATCGTGATCGAGCGGTAATTGTTGTAGCGCGTGATCACCTGCGGGCCGGTGACGATCCTGAGATCGGCGATCGAACGCATTGGCACCATCTCGCCATCGCGGTTGCGCACGTTGATCTGCATGATGTTTGCGAAATCGCGGCGGTCGTAGGACTCGCCCTCGATATTGACCTGCCAGGTGCGGCCGAAAAGATTGAAATTGTTGACGTAGAAGCCGCCGAGCGTCGCTTGCAGCGCGGTGAACACGTCGTTCATGTTGAGGCCCAGCGCCTGCGCCTTGTCACGGTCGATGTCGAGAAAGACTGACGGGTTGGTCGCGGTGAAGGTCGAGAACACGCGCGCGAGACGCGGGTCCTGGTTCGCCGCGGCGACGATGCCCTGCATGACGCTGCCCATGCTCGCCGGGTCTTGGCCCTCGAGCGCCTCGAGTTGATACTCGAAGCCGCCGCTGGTCGAAAGGCCGATGATGGGCGGCAGGTTGAAGGCGATGACGGTCGCCTGGCGGATCTGGGACGCCTGCGCGAACACGCGGCCGATGAGCGCCTGGGCCGAATCGGCGCGCGATGGGCGCTCGGCAAAGGGCTTCAGCTTCGCCACGAGGAACGCGGCGTTTCCCTCGCTTGCGCTGTCGAGGATCGAAAATCCAATGACCGAGAAGACGCCGTCGACCTGCGGCATCTGCGACAGCATTCTCTCGACCTGCCGCGCCGCTTCCGACGTGCGCGAGACCGATGCGCCATCAGGCAGCTGCAGCATGACGAAGAACGCGCCCTGGTCCTCCTCCGGCAGGAAACTCGTCGGGGTCGTGCGCCACAGCGCGACAATGCCGGCGGCAATGACCAGGACGAAAACAAGCGACAAGGTCGCGACGCGGACGAGGCGCGCGACGATCGCGGCATAGCCATCGCGCATGCCCCTGATGCCCCGTAGGGCAAGCCCCATCAGGCCGCGCGGCCTGTCGCCCGAACGGAGCACGATCGCGCACAGCGCCGGCGACAGCGTCAGCGCGTTGACGGCGGAGATCAGCATAGCGACGCTGATCGTCACGGCGAACTGACGGAACAGCTCGCCCGAAATGCCTGGAATGAACGCGACCGGCACGAACACCGAGAGGAGCACGAGGCTGATGGCGATGATCGGGCCGGTGATCTGCCGCATCGCCTTCAATGTCGCCTCGGGCGGGGTGAGATGCGGTTCCTCTTCGAGGACGCGCTCGACGTTCTCAACAACGACGATCGCGTCATCGACCACGATGCCGATCGCCAGCACCATCGCGAGCAGCGACACGGTGTTGGCCGAATACCCGAGCGCCAGGAGAATCGCGAAGGTGCCGATGAGGCTGACCGGCACCGCGACCGCGGGAATGACCGTCGCGCGCAAATTGCCGAGGAATATGAAGACGACGATGACGACGAGCGCGAACGCCTGCGCCAGCGTCTTCATCACCTCGTTAATCGTGTCGGACACGAACAGCGTCGAATCGTAGACGATGAGCCCCTTCATGCCCGGCGGGAAACGAGCCTCGAGCTTGGCGAGCGACGCCCTTACGGCCTTCGAGGTCTGGACCGCGTTGGCGCCGGGGGCGAGATAGAGCGCGATGCCGACGCCGGGCTGGCCGTTGATGCGGGTCTCGTTGTCCTCGTTCTGTGCCCCCATCTCGACGCGCGCCACATCGCCGACGCGCAGAAGCGAGCCATCGGGATTGGAACGCAGCACGATCTTGGCGAACTCGGCCGGCGTGGTGAGACGCCCTTGCGTCTGAACATTCATCTGGAACTGCTGGTCCGGATTGATGGGCCGCGCGCCGATGCGGCCGACCGGCGCCTGCACGTTCTGCGCCTGGATCGCGTTGACGATGTCGGAGGGCGAGAGATTGAGGCTCGTCAGGCGGTCGGTGTCGAACCAGATGCGCATCGAATAATTGAGCCGGCCGAACAGCAGAACCTGGCCCACGCCCGGCACGCGGGACAGCTCGTCGAGCACGTTGATGGTGGCATAGCTGGTGATGAAGATCGGGCTGAGCTTTTGAGGATTCTCGCTATAGAGGACGAAGAACTGCAGCACCGCCGCCGAGCGCTTTGCGACGGTGAGCCCCTGCGCCTGCACCTGCGTCGGGAGCTGCGCCAGCGCGGTCTGCACCCGATTGTTGACGCCTACCGTATCGACATCGGGATCGCTGCCGAGCGCGAAGCTCACCGTGAGGTTGTAGCTGCCATCGTTGGCGCTCGTCGATTTCATGTAGATCATCTTGTCGACGCCGACGATCTGCGCTTCGAGCGGCTCCGCCACGCTTTGCTCTACGACGGTTGCGGAAGCGCCGGGATATGTGGCCGAAACCGTGACACGCGGCGGGACGATGTCGGGAAGCTGCGCCACCGGGATGCGCGTCAGCGCGATGAGCCCGCCGATGGTGATGACGATCGCGATCACGATCGCAAGGCGCGGGCGCGCGATGAAGATGCGGGAGATCATTGCCGCGGGCCGCTATTGCTGCGGCAGACTAGCGGCGGCCGCGGTCGGGCTCGCCGGGCCCGGCGCCACCACCTGTCCGGGGCGGACGCGCTGCAAACCCTCGACGATCACCTGCTCGCCCGCCGCGAGCCCCGAGGCGATGACCGCGGTCGTCGGCGTCGATTGTCCAAGCGTGATGCGGCGCTGCTCGGCGCGGTTGCCGGCGGCCACGACATAGACATAGTCGCCCTGCTGGTCGGACAGCACGGCGGCGCGCGGGATGACGAGCGCCTGGACCGCCGCCTCCTGCTCGAGCACGACAGTGACGAGCTCGCCATCGACCAGTTCGCGCAGCGGCGCGCCGCTGCTGGCTTCGCCGCCCAGAGGCGGATTCGGCATCAGGCCGCGCAAGGTCATCGTATCGGTCGTGGCGCTGACGGTATTGTCGATGAAATCGAGCTTTCCGTTCTGCCCGTAAATCTGGCCGCTCGGCAGACGGACCTTCACCACCGCCGAGCCGAGGCCGCCGCTGGCGGCATAGCGCTGACGCAGAGCGAGGACGGTACGGACCGGGACCGGGAAGATCACGTACATCGGGTCCTGGCTTACGATCGTAGCGAGCGTACCGGTGGTCGGCGTGACGACGTTGCCGACGGTGAAGGCGGTGCGGCCGATCTTGCCGTCGATCGGCGCGCGGATCTCGGTGTAGTCGAGATTGATCTGCGACTGCCGGAGCAGCGCCTCGGCGCCCTCGATCTGCGCCTGGAGCGATTGCTGGCTCGCGAGCGCCGCATCGACATTGGATTGCTGCCCAGCCGGCGTATTGAGGAGCGCCTGGGCGCGCCTCAGCGTCACCGCGGCATTGACGAGCTGTGCCTTGAGATTGTCGATCGCCGCCTGCTTCGCAGCAACGTCCGCCTGGAAGGGCGGTTGTTCGAGCCGGTAGAGCAGGTCGCCCTTCTTCACCTCGGCCCCCTCAACGAAGGCGCGCTGCTCGATGAAGGCGGTGACGCGCGCGACCAAGTTCACGCGCTCGGTCGATTGGATACGGCCAACGAATTCGAGCGAGGGTTGGACCGACTGAATCGCGACCGCAACGACGCCAACCGCGGGCGGGCGACCCGGCCCTCCTTGCTGCGCCCGCGCCGGCAGCGCCGCGCCAAGGATCAAGAGCAGCGCCAAAGCGGCGCACCGCGGACTCATTCTCGAGGCATTCCGGCGGACGATCGGCGCATCCGTTCGCTCCGTGCAACGATAATCGCCGGAAAATTGATCGCGCCACCCTGTCGGCGCGCGCGGGGGTGGGCTAGACTCGCGGCGGCTGACATCGGCGGGATCGCGATGGCCCGGAGCGACTTGGACGGCAGCGGCGGCAAGGAGCGGGTCCTCGTGAACTGGCTCTGGGTCGGCGCGGCTGCGATCGTGACGTCGGGTTTCGTGCTGCGCATCGTCGCATCGCTGTTCGGGCTGCCGGACCTGCGCCTCATCGGCATCGTCATCATCGCCATCGGCATTATCGTGGGCGGGCTCGGCTGGATCGGCGAACGGTTCGCTGCGTCGCGCAAGTCATAGCGGCAAAACCGTCCGCGCGCATCCCTAGCGGTGCGCGCCGGCGCCATTTTTCAGGCTTCGGCGCAGCGTCTCGGTGGCCACCCGGTCGAGCGCCAGGTCCTTCGTCAGGACGACGCCATACTCGCGGCGCGCCGCATCGATAGAGACGAGTTCCTCGAGCACATCGGCGCGTACCCTTTCGGGATCGCGCGCCAACGGATCGCCCCAGCCGCCGCCCCCGCCGGTGCGCACGATCACTTCCGCGTGAGCCGGCACCGGGCGATGCGCGCCCTCGACGAATTGGAAATCGTTCTCGGGCGGCAGGCGCAGCAGGTAGCCGCCGGTGCCGCCGGCCTTGCCGCCCCGGATGCCCCAGGGCGGACACTGGTCGCGCCGCGTCGCCTCGAAGTTCCAGCGCCCTTCGACGAAATTCTCGATCATGACATCGAGGCCGAGGCCGCCGCGATGGAAACCGGCGCCGCCCGAATCGGCGCGGAACGCGCGCGAGCGCACCAGCACGGGGCATTTGAGTTCGATCCCTTCGATCGAGCCGTTGCGCACGTCGCCCTGGCACACCGAGACCGCGCCCGATTCGCCGTCCTCGCCGGGCCGGCCGCCCCAGCCGCCGCCCTCGATGCTCTGCACGACGAAGCGCCGGCCGGTCTTCGGATCGTTGCCGAAGAAAACGACCGCGCCGCCCAAGAGCCCGTGATGCGCGGCCGGGACGCGGTCCGGCATCGCGTCGGCTAAGGCGCGGACGATGGTATCGACCACCATCGGCACGATCAGGCTCCAGCCCGACATCGGCGCCGGATAGCGCGCCATCATGATGTTGCCTTCGGGAATCACCACGTCGAGCGCGCGGAACGAGCCCTCGTTCACCGGATCGAGCGGCCCGGTGAGCGCCTTGTAGGCGACGCGCGCACCGGCATAGGTGCGCGAATTGATGCCAGCCTTGCGCTCGCCCGAGCAGCGCGAAAGGTCGATCGTCATGTGGCCGGACTTGACGGTGATCTTGGCGTGGAGCGGCACGCGTTCGTTCCTCAGCACGCCGTCATCGTCGAGGAATGATTCCGCCTCGTAGGCGCCGTCCGGAAGCTGCGCCACGACGTGGCGGCACTTGCGCTCGGTCTCGTCGAAAATGCGCTGGATCGCCTCAACCAGCGTGTCGCGGCCGTATTTGCGTAAGAGCTCGTCGAGCCGCCGCGCCGCGAGCCGGCATGCCGCCATCTGCGATTTCATGTCGCCGAGAGACGATTCCGGAAAGCGGATGTTGTCGCTGATGACGCGGTAGAGCGTCTCGTCGAGCTTGCCGGCCTCGTAGATCTTGAGCTGGTTGAGCTGCAGACCCTCGAGCCAGGGGTCGGGCACGTGCGGGCCCGCGCCGAAGCCGGTGCTCCAGCCGCCGACATCGATCCAGTGCGCGCGCACGATCGCGAACATCAAGAGTTCGCCCGCGAAGAAATAGGGCGTGTAGATTACGATGTTGTTGAGATGCTGGCCGGCCACCGCCTGGTGATTGGTGATGACGACGTCGCCCGGCTTGAACCCGTCCTTGCCGTAGCGCGCCATGCCGTCGGTGATGATGACGCCGAGATCGGCCACGAAGTGCGACACGCCGCCCACGTTCTGCGACACGAGCGCGCCGTCGGGCGCGATAAGCGCGGTACAGAAGTCGCGCACCTCGTAGATCATCATGTTGTAGGAAGTGCGCTGCAGATCTGCCGCCATTTCGTTGGCGATGGCCGGCAGCGCGTTGCGGATCACTTCGAGCGTCACGGTATCCAAGCGTGCAGCCATCATTCGCCTCCGACCGCGACGATGAGTTCCCCCGACGGCGCCACCTGGAGCCGGTCGCCGGCGAAGAGCACGGTCGTCGTGCCGTGCTCCTGCACGATGGCGGGGCCGTCGATGCGCGCGCCCGCCGGGAGCGAGGCGCGTGCAAAGACCGGGCAACGCGCCGGGGCCGATCCGCCGAGGAAGACCGTGCGCCGCGTCTGCGGTTCGGGCAAGGCGCCGACGGGAAGCTCGGGAAATGACAGGTGCGGGCGCTTGCCGATCGCGGCGAGCCTTATGTTCACGAGCTCGACCGGTTCGTCGGGCGAATGGTGCGCATAGCGCTGCTCGTAGAGCGCGTCGAACGCGGTGCGGATCGCGGCGCGGTCGCCGCGCCGGATCTGCTCGACCGGCACCGGCACGGACAGCGTGAATTCCTGGCCGACATAGCGGAGGTCGAGCAGCACCTGGAACTCGGCGCCGCGCTTCTGGCGGAGCTGCGCCTCGGCTTCTTTCGCCATCTCGTCATGGATGCGTGCGAGCCCGGCAAAATCGAGCCGCGCGAGATCGGCATAGTGCGTGCGGATGAGGTCGTGCCGCTCGTCGGCGAGCAGCATGCCGAGCGCCGAGAAATGCGAGGGGAAGAGCGGCACGATCACGGTGGGCACGTGCAGCTCGCGCGCGATCGCCATGACGTGAAGCGGCCCCGCCCCGCCGGAGGCGACGAGCGCGAACTCGCGCGGGTCATAGCCCTTCTCGACCGAAACCTCGCGCACGGCGAGCGACATCTTGTTGACGGCGATATCGACGATCGCCTGCGCCGCCTCGATCGGATCGAGGCGCAGGGGAGCTGCGATCCTGTCGCGGATGCCGCGGAGCGCGCCGTCGCCGTCGAGCCGCATCTCGCCGCCGAGAAAATCCTGCGGATTGAGCCGGCCGAGCACGACGTTCGCGTCGGTGATGGTGGGCTCCGTGCCGCCGTTGCCGTAGCAGATCGGGCCCGGGTCGGCGCCGGCGCTGTGCGGCCCCACTTTCAGCGCGCCGATCTCGTCGATCCAGGCGATACTGCCGCCGCCGGCGCCCACCTCCACCACGTCGATGACCGGCACCATCACCGGATGACCGCTGGCATAGCCGCCAACGTGATAGCCCGCTGCCATGCTGGGCGCGGCGCCGCGCACGAGGCTCGTCTTCGCGGTGGTGCCGCCCATGTCGAACGAGATGACGTTGCCGAAGCCCAGTTCGTGGCCGACATGGGCCGAGGCAATGATGCCGCCGACGGGGCCCGATTCCATCATCGCCACCGGGCGCGAAGTCGCGATCTCGGGCGTCATGACGCCGCCGTTCGAGCGCATGATCGATAGGTCGCCGCGAAAGCCGATGCGGCCGAGGCTCGCTTCGAGACTTTTCACATAGCCGCCGACCTTGGGGCCGATATAGGCGTTCACCACCGTCGTCGAGGTGCGCTCGAATTCGCGATATTCGCGCAGGATCTCGTGCGAAAGCGAGACATAGGTTTTGGGTAGCGCCTTTGCGACGATGTCGCCCGCCGCGCGCTCGTGCTCGGGATTGGCGTAGGAATGTAGGAAGCACACCGCTACCGCCTCCACCCCCTCGGCGGCGAGCAGGCGGCACGCCTCCTCGACGCCGGCGGGATCGAGCCGCTCATGCACCGCGCCGCCAGCGAGGACGCGTTCGCGCACTTCGCGCACGTGCCGGCGCAGCACCAGCGGCTGATGCCGGTGGAAGAAGAGATTGTAGGATTCCGGCCGGTTGCCGCGGCCGATGAAATAAACGTCGCGCGTGCCGGCGGTAACGATGAGGCCGGTCTTCGCGCCCTTGCGCTCGATCAGCGTGTTGATCGCCACGGTCGAGCCGTGGATGAGCTCGTCGATCGACCCGGCGGCTAGGCCGCTCCTGCGGATGCAGTCGATGACGCCTTGCACCAGATCGGAAGGCGTCGAGAGGCTTTTGGCTTGGCCGAAGCGGCCCGATGCTTCGTCGAATCCCATGAGATCGGTGAAGGTCCCGCCGATATCGACGGCGACGATGATCATGAGCGCGGCCCTGGCGCCGATTCGCGCAGGCGCCGGATGAAGATGTCGTCGGGTGTACCGATGGTCGAGAAGTAGTACCGCAGTAGGTACGGATTGACGAGCCGCGCGAGCGCCGCCACGTCGTCCGCCATGACGGCAGCGCGCACCTCGGGCTTCAAGGGATAGCGCGCCAGCACAGCCGCGCGGTCGGCGCGATAGGCCGCCGCCGCCTCGGGCTTCTGCAAATCATAGAACAGCTTGCTGACCCAGTAGTCGGTCATGGCGTCCTCCGCGTCCGCATCATATCCGGCGAAGGCAGGCGCTTTCCATCCACCCGATCGCGGCATATCCTCGCGATGGGAGGAAAGCGCGATGGAACGAACAACAGGCGCGGCAGCGCTGGCGCTCTTGGTTCTTGCGCTGGCGCCGGGCGGCGCCGCGGCGCAAAGCGGCCAGCCGATCAAGATCGGATTGAGCGTGTCCTTGACCGGAGGGGTCGCTGTCAATGGCAAGCAGGTTCTGCTGTCGATGGAGATCTGGAAGGACGACACCAACGCCAAGGGCGGCCTCCTGGGCCGGCCGGTCGAGCTCATCTACTACGACGACCAGAGCAATCCGACGACGGTGCCGGGCATCTATACGAAGCTCATCGAGATCGACAAGGTCGATCTCTGCATCGGGCCCTATGCCACCAACATGGTCGTGCCGGCGATTCCGGTGCTGATGCAGCACAACATGGTGACGCTCGGCATCACCGCGCTCCTCGCCAACCACACTTTCCATTATCCGAAGTATTTCTCGATGGTGTCGGTGGGCAGCGATCCGCGCACGGCGGTCGCCGGCGGGTTCTTCACCGTGGCGCTGGCGCAGAACCCGAAACCCACGACCGTAGCGATCTCCGCCGCCGATGCCGAGTTCTCGCAGACCTCGGCCGATGCGGCGCGCGCCGAAGCCCAGCGCCGCGGCCTCAAGATCGTCTACGACAAGAGCTATCCGCCCTCGACGACGGACTATGCGCCGATCGTGCGCGCCATCCAGGCGACCGAGCCCGACATCGTCTACAACGCGAGCTATCCGCCCGATACGATCGGCATGCTGCACGCCGCCGACGAGGTCGGGCTCAAGACCAAGATGTTCGGCGGCAACATGATCGGGCTCGTCTCCACCACCTTCAAGGTGCAGCTTGGGCCGCTTTTGAACGGCGTCATCAGCACCGCAGACCTGTTCGTGCCGGGACCGAAATTCAATTTCCCGGGCGTGCCCGATCTCCTGAAGAAATACGCCGAGCGCGCCGCCACCGAGAAGATCGACCCGCTCGGCTATAATTTCGCGCCGATGAGCTATGGCGCGCTTCAGGTGCTGGGCCAGGCGGTCGAGGCGACCAAGAGCCTCGATCAGGACAAGATCGCGCAATACATCCACAGCCACAGCTTCTCGACCGTGGCCGGCGAGATCTCGTTCGATGCCGACGGCGAATGGGCGAAGCCCCGCGTGCTGGTGAGCCAGTTCCAGCACGTCACCGACCACAGCATCGAGGAGTTCAAGGACTTTTCGAAGCAAGTCGTCGTCTATCCGGAAGAATACAAGGCGGGCGACCTGATCTACCCCTACACCGACGCGAGGAAATGAGCGATGAGCGGAAAGACCGTGGAGGAACGGCTGCGCGCCGTTGAGGATTGGCTCGAGATCTACAACCTGGTGGCCTCGCACCCGCCGGGCGCCGACACCGGATCGGACGACTGGGTGCGCGACTGCTGGGTCGATGACGGGGTGATGGATCTGGGCTATGTCGTGACCGGACGCGAGGCGATCGGCGCCGTGGTGAAACGGCCCGAGCACCAAGCGGCGATCAAGAATGGCATTTGCCATTTCGCCGGCCTGC
>Ga0335078_10017441_pt1 | contig 10666 bp, 11 predicted proteins | sample Lox_Sample_32_FD_206711 | JGI IMG/M metagenome (GOLD analysis project Ga0335078, IMG submission 206711) | Soil microbial communities from Loxahatchee National Wildlife Refuge, Florida, United States - Lox_Sample_3.2 | ecosystem: Environmental > Terrestrial > Soil > Wetlands | place: USA... | reverse complement strand
ATGACCGTCTGCAGCGGAGCCACCGCGCAAAATGCCTGCACACAGACCAGAGGCAGTCCTCCGCGCCCAGATGCCATCCAGTCAGCCAGGGGATAACTACCCGCCGCGAAAATCGGCGCTAACCAACTAGGTGAGCCAGGTGAGCCAGCGGACGCGCCCGTCGCGGCTATGAGCGTGTGAGTGCGTCACGTGGCTTCGCTACAGTCCGAGACATGGCTGAGCCGGAGCGGGCGATGCGGGTGACCCAGGTCGACGAGCGCGATAGCAGCTGGGAGGACCCCGATCCGCGGTTCCGCGTCTACCTGCACGACAGCAGGGCGACCTCGACCGCGGGCTGGACCGACACCTATGACATCACCGGAGCCGACGTACTGCAGGTCATCGACTGGGCACAACGTCAGGCCGGCGGCCAGCTCGCGTATACGGTGGCCCTGGTGCGCGACGACAAAGAGCGTGAGCGAATCAATCCCGGGTTCGGCCGTGGCCTAGTGTGGCTGGTCGGCATGGACGGAAATGACAGTACGGGTGAGGGGACGGCAGAGCGAGAAGTCCAGCGGCGCATGCTCCTTCGCCGCCTCAAACCTGTCGGGATCCCGGAGGCGGATCGGGCCCCTGAAACGCTACCCAACCCCTACGCCAGCGGCACCGAACAGCAGTAGAGGCCATCCGCTCATCGCCAGACAGGTCCGGACTGCGGCAAAGTAGTGCGTTCTCACGACAGGGCAGTGCGCGATTGCGCATGCCCCGCTGGGGTGGCGGTGCGATCATGTGCTGGTGCCAGATAACACGCTGTCCTGGCCGGAGGTCGCCGCGCGCCTCGCGGCGGCGCGTAACTACTGGCTGTGCACCACGACGCCCTCGGGTGCCCCGCACGCGGCTCCGGTGTGGGGCGTGGTGACCGGCCAGGTCCTTTACCTGTACAGCGAGCGCCGCACCGTCAAGGCACGCAACCTTGCCGCTGACCCGCGCATTGCCGTCCACCTTGAAAGCGGCGAGGACGTGCTGATCGTGCGAGGCACTGCCGAAGGCCTGGGAACGCCTGCTCAGGTCCCCGGCGTGGTCGCGGCCCTGTCGGCGGAATACACCGGCGAGGGCGAAAGCCAGTATCTGCCGGACGCTGACCCCCATCAGCCCGCAGTCGGCGATGATGTGGCGCCTGGCCGACTACGAGGCCTCACAGCGCCGGTGGACCTCCTGAGTACTCAGCGCGGTCCCGGCACGATGCACGACGGGCGGCAGATCCGGACGTTCTGGTGCCTGGTGGGCATGCATGTCTCAGCCTGTCGCACAAAGCCCTCGTGGAGGACCGGGCCCGGGGCCTGGCATGCGACACGGCGTACGGGATCGCGGTTTTGGGCAGTCTTGGGTCCTGGCCGTTGCGGGCCGGCCTGTGACCGTCATCCCCCGGCGCGGTGGCGGTGCAGCTTCCGCAGATTGTGGGCGGCGCAGGCGGGCAGCCATTCGCTTTCGCACGCGGTCAGGCCGCGCCGGGACATCATGGAGAGCTTCTGGCAGGTCTTGAGCTGCCCGAAGACGGGTTCCACAGTGCGGGCCCGCAGCTTGTAGTCCTCCTTGCCGCGGTGATGCCGCAGGCGCCTGGCGGCGCGGGCGGTGGCCGGATACTGGTCCAGGTGCCTGGCCCTCTTGGGAGGCCGCCCGCCCGGCCGGGCGGGGTCTTTGGCCAGCGGCGCCAGGAGCCGCAGCTTGCCCTGGCCGGCGCGGGCGAAGTTTTCCTCGCTGGCGTACCCGGAATCGGCCAGCACAGTGCGCAGCTTCGGGCGGGATCCCGGCCTCGGTCAGCTGCTGGCGGCAGGTGTCCAGCAGGGGGTGCAGCAGGGTGCGGCCGGCCGGGTGCTGGGACAGCATCGCGCCGGTAATGACCTGGTCTGCGGTGACGACGAGCTGGCCGTTGTACCCCGCTACATAGCCCTTCTGGTTGCGCATCACCCGCACGTCCGGGTCGGTGATGTTCGCCCGCGGCCCGGTGCCGGCACGGTTGGCGCGCGGCTCATCGCCGGGACGGCGCCCGCGCCGTTTCCCGGCCGCCGCGGCCGCATCCCAGGCATCCTGCTTTGCCCGCTGCGCGTCGCGGCGCGCCTGGTCCCCGGCCGCCAGCCGGTCCCGGGCCCGGGCCAGCCGCTCACGCCGCTCAGCCCGGCGCGCCAGTGCCCGCGGCGTCGCCGGCTGCGAGTCGCCGCCTTCTTGCGCCTCTTCGGCGGCGTCGGCGGCAGCCGCCTCAGCCAGCACCTTCCCGATCTGCGGCAGCGTCCGGTTCGCCTTCTGCGCGGCACTGCCGGCCAGCTTGGTGCCATCCAGGCTCAGCAAACCCAGCGACACCATGCCCTCGGCGGCCAGCAGCCGCAGCACCTGGCTGAACAGCCCGCCCAGCGCCGTCTCATGCCGGACCCGGAACCGGGCGATGGTCGCATGACCGGGGTACAGGCCGCCGGCGATCACCCGGTAGGCCACGTCCCGCACGCACCGCTTCTCAATCACCCGGCTGGACCGCTCACCTGACAGTACCCGTACAGCAGCAGCGCCACCATCATCTCCGGGTCAAACGCCGCCCGCCCGTGCCCGTCAGCCCGGTACCGGCGCCGGAACTCGCCCATGTCCAAGGCGGCCACCGCGTCCAGCACGACGGACACCAAGTCGTCCTCGGGCAGCTACTCACGCATGTCCACCGGCAGCAGCATCGGCTGATCACGTTGCGGGCAAAGGAAGTTCTGCGGCATAAACCATGATCTCAACCGCCGGACCCGCGGCTACGGAGGCGCGCCGTTTGTGCGACAGGCTGAACCATGCAAGCAGTCGGGCGATCGGAGTGGGCATTGCTGTACTGATCGCCGGTCCTGAGTTGCGCTCAAGGGCACGGTGGGACGTCGTAAATAAACCATAGGCGCAAAGCGCGGCGCCTCCGGTTATGCGCCGCTGGTCAGCTGGGCTTACGTGCGAACCCGGCGCGAGTGAACACGCGGGAGCTACTTCACCCCAGCTCAGGGCCACCGTTTCGCGTCCCTGGTCTATTGAGCGAGGCCGTACCCTCGAGGAGCCGTTCGATGGCGGGCAGCAGGGCGGCGTACTTCTCCCGGGCCTCGGCCGCGTCCCCCGCCTCCCCCGTCCAGTAGGCGAGGTTGACGCGAGTGCGCAGGGAACCGGGATGCTCGGCGCCGAGGAGCTGTTTGATGGGGGGCAGCAGCGCGGCGTACTGGTCCCGGGCGCCGGCGGCGTCCCCCGCCTTCCCAGTCCAGTGGGCGAGGTTGGCGCGAGTGCGCAGAGTGTTCGGGTGCTCGGGGCCGAGCGTCCGCTCGCAGACCGGCAGCAGCGCGGCGTACTGGTCCCGGGCGCTGGCCGCATCCCCTGCTTGGCCGGTCCAGCGGGCGAGGTTGACGCGGGCCATCAGGGTCTGGGGATGCTGCGGGCCGAGGACCCGTTCGATGATGGGCAGCAGCGCGGCATACTGGTCGCGGGCTCCGGCTGCGTCCCCCGCATCCCCCGTACAGAAGGCGAGGTTGGCGCGGGCGTCCAGGGTATTCGGGTGCTCCGGGCCGAGGCTCCGTTCGATGATGGGCAGCAGCGCGGCATACTGGTCGCGCGCTTCGGCCGGGTTCCCCGCCTCCCCAGTCCAGTAGGCGAGGTTGGTGCGGGTGCGCAGAGTGTCGGGGTGCTCGGAGCCAGACAGCCGCTCCTGGAGGGGCAGCAGTGCGGCGTACTGGTCCCGGGCCTCGGCGGCGTACTGGTGTCGGGCCCCGGACGCGTCCCCGGCCCACTGGGCGAGGTGGCAGCGTGTGGTCAGGGTGTGCGGATCGTCCGGGCCGAGGACCCGCTCTTGCACCGGCAGCAGCGCGGCGAACTGGTCCCGGGCGCCGACCGCATTCCCAGCCTCCCCGGTCCAGCGGGCGAGGTTCCCGCGCGTGGTCAGGGTGCGCCAGTGCTCGGCGCCGAGGACCCGCTCTTGCACCGGCAGCAGCCTGGTGAGCTGGTTCCGGGCGCTGGCCGCGTCCCCCGCCTCCCCGGTCCAGTAGGCGAAGTTACCGCGCCTAGTCAGGGTGCGCGGGTTCTCCGGGCCGAGCACCCGCTCTTCGGCGGGCAGCACCGCGGCGAGCTGGTCCCGGGCCCTGCGGGGGTTCCCCGCGCTCCCGGTCCAGCCGGCGATGTTGACGCGAGTGCGCAGCGTGTCCGGGTGCTCCGGGCCGAGGACCCGCTGTCGCACCGGCAGCAGCGCGGCGAACTGGTCCCGGGCCCCGGCCGGGTCTCCTGCCAACCCGGTCCAGCGGGCGAGGCTGGCCCGGGCGCGCAAGGTGCGCGGGTTCTCCGCGCCGAGCACCCGTTCTTCGTCCGGCAGCAGCGCGGCGAACTGGTCCCGGGCGCTGGCCGGGTCCCCCGCCTCCCCGGTCCAGCGGGCGAGGCGGCCGCGAGCGGTCAGGGTATGCGGGTCCTTGGCGCCGAGGACCCGCTCTTGCACCGGCAGCAGCGCGATGTACTGGTCCCGGGCCCCGGCCGGGTCCCCCGCCTCCCCAGTCCAGTGGGCGAGGTCGCTGCGAGCGCGCAGGGTGCGCGGGTGCTCGGCGCCGAGGACCCGCTGTTGCACCGGCAGCAGCGCGGCGAACTGGTCCCGGGCCCCGGCCGCATCCCCCGCCTCCCCCGTGCACCAGGCGAGGTTGACGCAAGTGCGCAGCGTGTACGGGTTCTCCGCGCCGAGCACCCGCTGTTGCACCGGCAGCAGCGCGGCGAACTGGTCCCGGGCGCCGACCGCATCCCCCGCCTCCCCCGTCCAGCGGGCGAGGTTGGCGCGAGCGCGCAGGGTGTCCGGGTTCTCCGCGCCGAGCAGCCGCTCTTCCACAAGCAGCAGCGCGGCGAACTGGTCCCGGGCCCCGGCTGCGTCCCCCGCCTCCCCGGTCCAGTAGGCGAGGTTGGCGGCCGTAGTCAGGGTGTGCGGGTTCTCCGCGCCGAGCACCCGTTCTTCGTCCGGCAGCAGCGCGGCGAGCTGGTCCCGGGCGCTGGCCGGGTCCCCCGCCTCCCCGGTCCAGCGGGCGAGGTTGGCGCGAGCGTGCAGGGTGTTCGGGTTCTCCGCGCCGAGCAGCCGCTCTTCCACAAGCAGCTTCGCGGCGAACTGGTCCCGGGCCCCGGCTGCGTCCCCCGCCTCCCCGGTCCACTGAGCGACGCCGGCGCGCGCGGTCAGGGTATAGAAGTGCTCCGCGCCGAGAACCTGCTCTTGCACCTCCAGCAGCCCGGCGAACTGGTCCCGGGCGCTGGCCGCATCTCCCGCCTCGCCCGTCCAGCGGGCGAGGTGGAAGCGAGCGCGCAGGGTGTCCGAGTGCTCGGGGCCCAACACCCGCACCTGTGTATCAAGCACCCTTTGCTGGAGATCCCTGGCAGCCGCGTAGCTCCCGCTCTTCCCAAGATAGGACGCAACTCGCCACATACTCCTGCTGTTATTCGTGGGGGCAGCCTGGACATGTGGCAGCAGCGATGCGAACACTGGCCAGGTTTCCGGGGCCCGCGGGTCAGCTGGCAGGGCGGCTTCGATCACCGCCGCGGTAGCCTGTTGCCACGCTCCGGCCATCTCGGCAGGCATCTGAGCAACCGTGATGGCCTGGACCAGCCGGTGCACCGACACCGAACCATCCGCGGGTGGGCTGATCAGCGAGTAGCGGCGCAGCGCGGCAATCGCGTCCTTGGCTGCCAGCTCGTCCTCCAGCAGTGGCACCAGGACTGACGCCACCTCGGCGCCAAGCTGGTCGCCGAGCCTGGGGCGGGGGTGCAGCAGCAGCGACAGCGGGATGGCCTCGGACGCACAGTTGGCCAGCAGCCGCAACAGGCCAACCGCGCCCGGCGCGGCTTGCTGCAAGTGCTCGAACGCCAGACTCCAGGTGGTGGCTACTGTCTTGTTGTACCCGATCGGCTCGCCGCGGGCCAGCATCTCGGTGCGCCGGTGCCGGAACGATGCCAGGTAACTAGCGAGGCTACCCCCGGTGGCCAGGATGTAGGCGGCGGCCTGCTCCAGTGCCAACGGCAGCCAGCCCAGTTCACTAGCCAGGCCCAGGGCAGCCTGCCGGTCCGGGTCGCCGGTGCGGCTGACCAGGAAGTCCGCAGCGGCCGGGGGGTCAAGTACCGGCACGTCCACGGCCTGGCTGGACGGCCACAACGCGTTTCGGCTGGTGATCAGCACCCGGCCACGGCCGGCCGGCGGGAGAAATCGTGTCACCGATGCCTGGTCTGGAGCATTGTCGAATATCAGCAGCCAATCGGCGGGGTAGGCGGCCAGCACGGCATGCGCCGACACCACCGGATCCCGCGGATCACGCCTTTCCCGTGCGCCAAGCTGGGCGGCCAGCTCGGCGAACCCGGCCGCCAGCACCGCTTGACTATCCGCAGCGAACTGCCAGGCTACACTCACCTCAGCGAGGCGCCGGTACGCATACTCCAGCGCCACGCTGGTCTTGCCCGCACCCCCCAACCCGTGCAAGACCACTATCTGTGGCCCCGCCCCAGCACTGCGGGTCAGCCGAGCATCCAGCTCGGCCAGGAGCTCCTCACGCCCGGCCAAGAACGCCGGCTGCGGCAGCAGCGATACCGGCTGCCTTGCCACCGCGTCCGGCTGGCTCGGCACCGACCCAGGCTGGTAAACGGTCAACTGGTCCACGGTCCCAGCAGCGATCCCGCTGTTGGCTGCGGCGGCCCCCGAGGGCCCGGCTATCGCGATCCCGGGCCCGGCTCGCCCTTCCCCGGACCCGGGATCGGAGGGTTTCCCGTCGACACATCCCCATGGATCACCCCGCCGATGACCCCCCCACTGGTTGCACTGATATTCGTATTGTCGCCGACCACAACAGAGTGATCCGCCGCAGTCATCACCCGAGCAGGTGGCTGCACCCGGATCTCCTGCACCAGCGCACGAAGGTCAGCCTCGATGCCAGGGTCCTCTTCCAGCAGGTCCGCCATCCGGGTCACCCACTGCGCCTCCAGCGCCACCCGAGTCTGCTCCAGGTCCGCGCCCGTGACTTGGCTGAGCTGGTCGTGTGTCTCCGCCAGGCGCCGCTCGGCTAGCTTCAGCTTGTCCGGGTCCCCGCGCCCCAGCAGCCGCGCAAACCCCTTCCTGGCCGCCTCCCACGCATCGGTCACCGCTGCGGTCACCACTGTGTTCCCGGCCAGCGCCGCCAGGGTTTCCGCTAATGGCATCTCCCTCACCCCCTCGGTCCGTAATCCACCATCGCACGGCACACGGCGCGGCGCCATCAGCGATGGCTGGCAAATATGCGGTAACTAGGTTCACGTCAGGGGCGTGAACCAACACAAAAGTGAGTATTGAGTGCATAAGTCAGCCTGTCGCACAAACCCTGGCTCAAGCCCCAGCGCCCGAAGATCTAGGGCTGCTTGCGTGCAACCGCTCAAGATATGGGGGTCGAGTAGGCCTTCGCACCGTTTGTGCGACAGGCTGAAGTATGCATGCCGACAACGCACTCATCGGCATTATGCCGGTGATCCTTGTCAAGTTGATCATTACATGCTCCGGTAGCGGCGTGCGGCTGTGGCAGCGGTGGTGTTGAGGAGCTCGCCGATCTGGGCCCAGGTGAGTTCCTGGTCGCGGGCGTCGTGGACGGCCTGGGGCAGGAGCTGCTGGGCCTGAGCGATGAGGCTGGCCAGGGCGTGCAGCCGGACGCCGGAGTCGCCGAGCCAGTAGGGCGTGCGGCGCCGGGCGAGGCTGTCGATCGCCTCGCTGATGACGTCGAGGCTGTCGCCGTCGGTTCGGGGAGCGGGCTGCTGGCCGGGCTGGGTGAGGCGTAGCGCGGGCTGGTTCATGAGGCGTCCTGGTCGACTCGGGCGAGCAGCGAGGCGAACAGCTGCCCGCGGTGGTCTTGGTGCTTGGTGATGGCGTCGTCGTGCTGGGCCTGGAGGGTCGGGCGGAACTCGATGCTGGTCTGGAAGAAGGTGCAGTTTCGCAGATCGACTCGAACGCGCAGTCCAGCTCCGGAGAGCGGGTGCAGTAGCCGTTGCCGAGCATCCGGTGGTGCTCGCGGCGCAGCCGGGCCATCTTGGGCCCGATCGCGTCGCCGGGCAGCACGGGGGCCTGGCCGTATAGGGCGTCGACCTTGTCGGTGACGGCGAAGTACTCATCGGCGACGGTCCTGCTGGCGATCTTGGCGTAGCGCAGGGTCATGTCCAGGCTGCGGTGACCGAGCATCGCGGCGATCGCTTCCAGGCTCATGCCGCGGTTGACCGCCTGGGTGGCCAGCGTGTGCCTGAGCTGGTGGGGGTGGATGTGGGGCAGCCCGGCGGCGGCGCCAGCCTTGTTGATGTAGCGGGTGACGGCGTGCCGGTCGGCCGGCTTGCCGTTTTCCCGCGGCAGCAGCAGGGGATTGCCGGCGGCGACGTGACGGGCGCGGTAGTCGTCGATCAGGGCGACCAGGTGCGGGTGCAGCGGCAGGTAGCGGTCCTCGCGGAGCTTGCCGGCCGGGACGTGCAGCCACGGGCCGGCGCCGATGTGCACGACCGCATCAGCGCGCAGCGAGGTGTATTCGCTGACCCGCAGTCCGGTGCGCAGCAGCATTTCCACGGTGACGCGCACCAGCAGGCGCTTGTCGTTCTGCGCGGCGCGCAGCAGTTTCGCGGCGGCGGCGTCGTCGAGGGCCCTGGGCAGCGGGTGGTCCTGGCGAGGCAGGTCACCGGGGAACATCGGCACCCGGGGCGGGGCCTCATCCCAGCCCCATTCATCGAGACGGACGAAGAACATCCGCAGCGTGCCGAGCCGGTGGGCGATAGTCGCGGTGGTCAGCCGCGGCTTGTTCTGCCCGGGCCGGGCGGCGAGCCACGGCTTGTAATCCTCGATGTGGCGGCGGGTGACCTGCGCGGTGCTGGTCACATCGGGTGCGGTCTCGGCCAGGAAGCCGGCGAAACAGCGCAGCGCGAGGTCGGCGCCGCCGACACTGCCCGGCCGCAGCACGCAGCCGATCTGGGTCAGGTAGCGGAGCATCGTGGCCGTGATCTGCGGGACGGCGGGCTCGAGGTCGGCCCAGGCGGGCAGCGGGCCCATCCCGTTGCTGCCTCGCTGCCGCAGCGCGCTCACCGCAGGCTCCTGGTGAGGCCGGCGCCTGGATTGCCGGCGAAGACCTGCGCGTCGATCACCTCGGCGGCCTTGCGGTACTGGGCCGCGAGCCAGTCATCGGCCAGGTGCAGGTAGATCCGGGTGGACTCGATCGAGGCGTGCCCGGCCTGGGCCTGCACCGCCTCCAGCGCCATCCCGGCCTCCCGCAGCCGGGTCAGGCAGGTATGACGCAGCTCGTGGCAGGTCGCATGGTCCAGGCCGGCCCGGCGCCGCGCGGCCGCCAGGACCTCGTCGGTCCCCTTGGCGGACAGCGGCTGCCCGCGGCGCGGTCCCTTCAAGACCACGAAGACCCGGTCGGTGCGGATGCCTGGCGGCCGCTCGGCGTCCAGGTAGGCAGCGACCGCGGCGGAGAACCGGCCCGACACCGGGATCAGCCGCTGCCGGCCGGCCTTGCCCTCGGCGATGAACACCCGCCGCTCAGCAGCACGCAGGTCCTCCAGGCGCAGCCCGAGGACCTCGCAGCGGCGCAGCCCGCCGAGCACCATCGCCGCGACCATGGCCCGGTCCCGGTGCGTGCGCAGCGCCGCGGTCAGCGCATCCACCTCGGCCGGGGACAAGATCCGCGGCAGCCGGCGAGTGACACGGACCAGCGGGACGCCCTGGCGAGGACGCGACCGCTCCCGGCGGGTCGGCAGCCCCCGCGGCACCGGGTTGGCTTCCACGTCACCGCGGGCCTGCAAGAACGCGAAGAAGCCCGACACGATCGACAGGCGCCGGCGCACCGTGGCGCTCGACACCCCGCCGGACTCGAGCCCGGAATCCACCGGCTGCAGCGCGCCGTGCTCGCCAGCGCGGCCCGTGCGCTGGGCGGTGATGAACGCCAGCACATCGGCAGGCCGGACCTCTTGCGGCGGCTTGCCCAGCACCGTGAAGAACACCTTCAGGTCATACGCCGCCGCCAGCACCGTATTCGGCCGGCACCGCCCGCCCAGGAACTCCAGATACACATCCGCCAGCGGCACCCCGACCCGGACAACCAGCCCGCCCCCACCGTCAACCGAACGGGCCACGCACAGATCAGCAGCATGCACAGCAAAGCTCCCATCGTCACACACGGCACAGCCTCACCAAGGCTGGCCGAAATGACAGGAAGATCACAGGCATAACATGCAGATCCGGTCGACTTTGGCGCGGCGAGTGGCCCGGCCGAGTGTCTTCCGATGGTTGTCAAGGAGCCGTTGGGCACTGGGCGATCCTGCGCCGGGCGGAAACCAGGTCAGCTGGCACCTGAGCTGCCTCATCGCCGGCTGACTCAGGAAGAGGCAGGAGTATGTCCAGCTTGTGCGAGGTCGAGACCAAGGTCGTCTGCCAGCGTCCGGTACGCCGAGACCCAGTCCAGCTCAGCCGCATGGCGCGGGCACAGCAGCGCTGGATGTGTCAGGCAACCTAGGCACGGTTGCACCGCTGCGGCAGTCCGCACGCCGATCGCATCCGCTAGTCGTACTGGGTTGCCGGAAGACGGGACGTTGTGACGAGTTTCATGCGGCCTGGCCGAGGCGTGCGTTGGTGACGTAGTCGCAGACGGTGTGGTCGATGGTGTGCAGGGCCTGCTGGAGTTGA
>Ga0335078_10017439_pt1 | contig 10667 bp, 10 predicted proteins | sample Lox_Sample_32_FD_206711 | JGI IMG/M metagenome (GOLD analysis project Ga0335078, IMG submission 206711) | Soil microbial communities from Loxahatchee National Wildlife Refuge, Florida, United States - Lox_Sample_3.2 | ecosystem: Environmental > Terrestrial > Soil > Wetlands | place: USA... | reverse complement strand
AGTGGTGAAGCGGCGCTACGCGCGATTGCTGCGAGAAGCGCGCGGTGAAAGCGAGGATAGAGAATTGAAGATGGAGGATGGAAATTCTCCCTCTCCGCGTTGCGAGTCTGTGAACAGTGGGGAAAGGGCCGGGGTGAGGTGCCGTCCATCCTCACTTCCCGACTTGATTTTGATTGACGGCGGCAAGGGTCAGCTCAATGCCGCCTGCGAAGAGCTGAAGCAGCTCGGCCTGGGAAAAATCCCGGTCATCGGTCTGGCGAAGGAATTCGAGGAAATCTACCGGCCGGGCGAAAGCAAACCATTGCGGCCCGGCCTGGACCACCCGGCGGTGAAGTTGTTGCAACGCATTCGCGACGAATGCCATCGCGTGGCGAACAGCTACAACGCGCAACTGCGCATCAAACGGATTTCGGAGAGCGTGCTGGACGAATTTCCCGGCATCGGCGACCGCCGCAAGCAGGCGCTACTCAAAAAATTCGGCTCGGTCCAACGCTTGCGGACGGCAACGTTGGAACAAATTGCCGCCGTGCCCGGGTTCGGCGGCAAGGCGGCGGTCGAATTGAAAAAGTTTCTGGAAGCGCGCTCGGACGTCCGTTAAGGCCGCGCCCCGATGTTGACGGCAAAGTGCGAAAATCATTTTCCGCGGGAACGTCTTTTGCTACAAGCCAACGGCAGCCTATGGATTTTTTTGACCAGGAAACGCACGCCCAAAGGCGGACGCGTCTGTTGCTCTGCCTGTTCGGACTGGCCGTGTTCGCCTTTGTGGTCCTGACGTATCTGATACTGGCGATCCCCATCCAGTTTTTTTCGCCGGCGCTGGCAATCAGCATGACGTTTTTCCAGTTTATTTGGGCTCCACGCCTGGCCTTCTGGGTTGCGGCCGGCACCCTGTTTTCGACCACATTGGGTTGTCTGTACAAAATGCGCCTGCTCGCCGGCGGCGGTTCAGCGGTCGCGGAATTGCTCGGCGGCCGGAAGGTGGATGACAACCCTGCCAACCTGGACGAAAGACGTTTGCGCGATGTCGTACAGGAAATGGCCATCGCTTCGAGCCTGCCCGTGCCGGAAATTTACCTTCTCGACCGCGAACGCGGTATCAACGCCTTCGCTGCTGGCTACACGCGTGATGACGTGGCCATCGGCGTCACGTTCGGGGCGCTGAAGTTGCTGAACCGTGACGAATTGCAGGGAATCGTCGCGCACGAATTCAGCCACGTGCTGAATGGAGATACGCGGCTGAACATGAAATTGATGTCGCTGGCTCACGGCCTTTCCTGGCCGACGATTGTCGGGCGCGTCCTGGTGCGCGGCACGACGCGAGCCCCGGAAATCGGCGAATCCATTTTCGACACGGGCACCGATCCAGTTTTTCTGCCGACAGCACCGATCGGCGTTTTGTTTTTGACCATCGGTGGCATCAGTTCTCCACTGGTGCGGCTGATTAAAAGCCTGGTTTGCCGGGAGCGCGAATGGCTGGCTGATGCCGCGGCGGTGCAGTTCACGCGCAATCCAGCGGGCCTCGCCGGCGCGCTCAAAAAAATCGGCGGCCTGTTCAAGCAAGGCCGGCTGGACTCGCCCTTCGCCGAGACCGCCAGCCATTTGTATTTTGCGAATTCGGATTATGAGCCGTGGTTTCAGTTTCTGTCCACGCACCCGCCGCTGGCCAAACGGGTTCTGGCGATTGATCCGGCGTTCGACGGCCAGTTCCCGCATCTCCAATCGCTGCCGCGTCCGCCGGTGGAGGATTCACAGGAATACAAATACGACCGCCAATATGAAGAAAGCGTCCGTCGCGCACGCAAGGAGGCCAAGACCCGTGGCGAACTGGAATGAAAATCACTTCGCCGTCACGACAACATAATTCCATTACCCGGTAGCAGCCGACGTCAGGAGGCTCCAATTAGAGGAAAATCAAAATCGAGATTGAGCCTTATCACTTCGGCTGTTACAAAACCCTCGTGAACGAACCCAATGTCAACTGCTCGTTCTATCTTCCCCGTCTCCCGCGCGAATATTATCAAGGCGATGCAGTTGTACATTGGACGCTTCCGGTTTCGCGACGCGCTCGCGGCTGGTTGCACGACTCGTTTCACGCTCCATTTCGTGAATTGTTGCTGCACGCCGCCGCGCGCGAAGGATTGTGCTGCCCGACTTATTGCCTAATGCCCGACCATCTCCATTTGATCTGGATGGGTTTGCGCTTGGATTCCGACCAACGCAACGGCATGGCTTTCCTGCGCACGCACCTCGAACCGAAACTTGCGCCGCAGAAATTCCAGCATCAGGCCCATGACCACGTGTTAACAGAAGACGAGCGCCGCTACGACGCATTTGCCCGCGTCTGCCATTACATCCTTCAAAATCCGTTGCGCGCGGAGTTGGTGACGTAGCCGGGCGAATGGAAATTCAGCGGTGCGGTCGTGCCGGGCTATCCGACGTTGCATCCATTGCAGGAAGATTTCTGGTCAACATTCTTGAGGCTCTATGCGCAGTCAATGAACCCCAATGCCGGCAAAATTTTCCGCCCCCTCATCCGGTAGCAGCCGGGGTCACAAGGATCCATCTGTTCGGATTTAGTCAGAGCCTCCTTACGTCGGCTGCTACGAGATTACTTCGCCGTCACGACGACATAATTCTTTTTGCCTTTCCGAAGGCGCAAGAATTTGCCGTGTTGCAGGTCACCGTCTTGAATTTTGTAATCGTTGGTCAATCCCGTGCCTTTGTTAACACTGATTCCTCGTCCGTCAATGTCTTTGCGCGCTTGGCCTTTGCTTGAAGAAAGCCCCGACAGGACTAAAAGTTCAACCAATTGCATTCCAATCAACTTTGATTTTTCAATTTCGATTGCATGCCAATGGTTGGACAAAAATTCCCAATCATCCAAAGTATAATCATCGAAAAGCTTGCCAAAAAGGATTTGGCTTGTCCGTTCAGCTACACCAGAAGCTGCCGGGTGAACGAGATTTCTCATTTCCCTCGCCAGCGCGTGATGTGCGATTCGGGCTTCGGGCTTGGCTTTATGCTGTCTTTCCAATTCCACGATCTCTTCACGCGACAAGAAAGTGAAAAATTTCAGATAGCGGATGACGTCGCGGTCATCCGTTCGAATCCAGAATTGGTAAAAGTCCTCCGGCGTCGTTTTGTTCGGGTCGAGCCAGACCGCGCCGGCTTCGGTCTTGCCGAATTTCGTGCCGTCGGCGTTGGTGATCAGCGGCAGCGTGAGGCCACAGACCGTTTTTCCCAGTTTTTTCCGGCACAAATCAATGCCGGCGGTGATGTTGCCCCATTGATCGCTGCCGCCGATTTGCAGTTCGCAATTGTGATCGCGGCACAGCACCATGAAATCGAACGCCTGCAACAGCATGTAGCTGAATTCGGTGTAGCTGATGCCGACTTCACGATCTTCCATCCGGGCGCGGACGCTTTCCTTGGCCACCATCTGGTTGACGGGAAAATGCTTTCCGATGTCGCGCAGGAAATCGAGGAATGAAACGTTGGCTGTCCACGAAGCGTTGTCCACGAGCCGCGCGGGATTCTGTTTCATTTCGAAATCGAGCAGCCGTTTGAGCTGTTCCTTCACGCTGGCGATGTTGCGGTCGAGGATTTCTTTCGTGAGCAACTGGCGCTCCTGCGTTTTGCCGCTGGGATCGCCAACCATGCCGGTGGCGCCGCCTGCCACGGCAATGGGATAATGGCCGAGCAACTGAAACCGCCGCAGCGCGAGCAAGGGCACGAGATTGCCAACGTGCAACGAATCCGCCGTAGGATCGAAACCGCAATATAGCGTGATGGGCTTGGATATTTTCTTGTCCAATTCCGCCGGGTCGGTGCAATCGGCGAGCAGCCCGCGCCATTTCAATTCTTCCAGAATACTCACGCAGGCAGGTTAAATCGCCGGGGTTGGAGTTCAAGCTTTAGCTTGTCATGGCATGGAGCGCCGGCATCTTGCCGGCGACCTGCTGATTCATCATTTTGGGAAATTGCCGGCTGGAAGCCGGCGCTCCGGGCGAATTCAAACAGCTGGGGCGTAAACTCCAGCGTACTTTGAACTTTAGCCTTCAGCCCCTGGCCTTTAGCCTTTTCCTGCAATGTCGCAAATGCTCAAGTCGTCCGGCGCGATGGCTGCCGCCACGCTCACCAGCCGCCTCCTCGGCATGGTGCGCGAAATCGTCTATGCCCAATTCATGGGCGACACTTGGGTCGCCGGCGTTTTCAAATTTGCCTTTCAAATTCCCAACCTGTTCCGCCGGCTGCTGGGCGAAGGCGCGCTGACGGCGGCGTTCATTCCCATTTTCAAGGAAAAGGAAAAAAAACACGGCGAAACTGAGATGTGGCGGGCGGCCAATGCGGTTATTTCCGGCCTGGTCATCGCCGCGTCGGTTATCATCGGCCTGGTGTTGATTGGGCTCTCCGTCGCGCTGGCGGCGCATCAGTTCGTGCCCAAGACGGAGCTGACGCTGCAACTGCTGCGCGTGATGTTTCCCTACATGCTGTTCGTGTGCCTGGCGGCGGTGTTCATGGGTATGTTGAACGCGCGCGGCTATTTTTTCATCCCGGCCATGGGCGCGGCGGCGCTCAATGTCGTCATGATCGCCTCTGTGCTCTGGCTGGCGCCGAAATTCGGGTTGGACCTGCCCAAGGGACAGAGGTTGCCGGTGCAGATTTTTGCGCTGGCTTACGGCGTGCTGGCGGCGGGGGTGGCGCAAGCCGCATTTCAATTGCCGACGCTCTGGCGTGACGGCTTTCGTTACCGCTGGGTTTCGCCGTGGCGCAATGAAACCGTGCGGCTCGTCGTGACCCGCATGATTCCGGGCACCATCGGCGTGGCCGCGTTTCAAATCAATGTGACGCTGGTAGGATTCCTCGCCGTCTGGGTCAACCCGCAAATCAACGCCTCGTTTGATTACGCAGTGCGCCTGATGGAATTGCCGCAGGGTATGTTTGGCATTTCGCTGGCGACGTATCTGCTGACAACGTTGAGTGCCCTGGCCGTGGATAAAAATTACGCGGAATTTCGCGCCACGCTGCGGCACGGACTGGGCAGCCTGCTCTTCGTCAATCTCATCGCCGCGATTTTGCTGGTCTTGCTGGCTGAACCCATCATCCGACTGCTGTTTGAGCACGGTGACAAATTCACCGCCGCCTCGACCGCGCGCGCAACGCTCGCGCTCCAATGCCTCGCGCCCGGCCTAATCGCTTTTTCCACGGTGAATATTCTGGCGCGCGCGTTTTTCGCGTTGGGCGACACCAAAACCCCGATGCAAATCAGCATCGTCTGCCTCATGCTGAATTTGATTCTGGCGGTCGCGCTCATTTTGCCGTTGCGCCAGGGCGGGCTCGGGCTCGCGAACACGGTGACTTCGATTTGCAACGTGGTGCTGCTGGTTTTCGCGTTGCGAAAAAAAATGGGGAAGCTGGAAATGGCACCGTTGCGCGCCACATTTCCGCCGCTGGCCATCGCTGGCGCGCTGGCGGGAGTTGCCGCCTGGTTCGGCTGGCATTTTTGGGAAGATAAAATCGGCCACGCGACCATCGCTCTCAAAATCGGCGCGGTGTTTGTGCCGGCGGGCATTGCCGGCGGGATTTACCTGATGACGGCACTGGCCTTCAAAATTCCGGCGGCGAAGGAAATGAAGGAATTTGCGCTGGCGAAATTGAAAAAATGAATCCGGGAGGGACGGCGTGCCGCCGTCCACTATCAATTTGGGACGCCGACACAGCGCCCCCCAATATCAAATTTCCACCACCACCGTCCAGCCGTTCGCGCCGAACCGCGAGTTGAATTTTTCCACGAGCATTTCGGCGGCGGCGACGTTTTCCACGATGGCGAATGTGGTCGAACCGCTGCCGGACATGAGTGCGGCCAGGGCGCCGTTCGCGCGCAGGAATTCCTGGAACATCGCGAGCACAGGATACTTTTCCAGCGCGGGCGCCTCCAGCGAGTTGTACAATTCACCGCCGGCGGCGCGCAAATCTCCGGCCTGAAGCAAAGATACCAGTTTTTCCGCGCGTCCCGGCCGGCCGTTCAACGCCGCCGGAAAGCGCGCGAGGTTCTGGTACGCCCAGGCCGTCGCGATGCCGAAGCCGGGATGAATCAGCAGGAAGGCCTTGCCGCGTAGCGCCGCGAAAAAATCCAGCGGCCGGATTTGCTCACCGCGCCCGGTGGCGAGTGCCGGCCGGTTTTGCAGAAAGAACGGCACGTCCGAGCCGAGCGAAGCGGCGAGTTCGTGGAGTTTTGCCGTTGCCAGCGGCCGGTCAAACAATTCGTTCAGCGCGAGCAAAGTCGTGGCCGCGTTGCCGCTGCCGCCGCCCAGCCCGGCCGCCAGGGGGATTTTCTTTTGCAGGTGAATGCGGACCCCGTCGCGCGGGCGATGAAGGTTTAAAAACGCATCGGCCGCCCGATAAACGAGATTCCGGGAGTCAGCGGGCAACAAAGATTCATTGCAGGTGAGTTGGATTCCACGCCCGCCGCGCTCAAATTGGATGTCGTCAAAAAGATTGACCGGGTGCATGACCGTTTCGAGTTCGTGAAAACCATCCGGTCGCGGGCCAAGGATGTTCAGCAACAGGTTGACCTTGCAGGGGGATTTCCTTTCGAGCGCCATGGCGTCACAAAACAAAAACGCGCCAACAGGTGACTGCTGGCGCGTTGATGAAAACAGATTCAGGCACGATCAATTGCCGAATATCGTGAACCGACTGCCGGGGACGAACGGCGCGACATCGCCACCACTGAAACCGGTGTACGTGTCCGTGTCAAACAACGAACTCGCAGGCAACCCCGGCTTGTAGCTTGCCGGGAAGGCCGGCTGGGGCGAGAGATAGCTGGTGAACAACGGGTGGTAAGGCGGGAACGGAAAGGTCACAATTTCCACCACCCCCAGGCCGGTGCGCGCCAGGGTGCGGTTAAAGCCGCGCACGGCGCCGACCGTATATCCAGCCTCCGGCGTATCGAGCACCGCCGTTTGCTCGATGCTGCGGCGCATTTCGCCCATGCGGGCAACTTCAAGGACGTTACTCATGCCGCGACCGAGTTTTTCCTCCGGCCCCGCGCAACCGGAGGTAAGCAACACGACCAAGGAGACGATGGTGGGAAAAGCCATTACGTTTCGCATACGTTTTTTCAAGTTGACGACAGGAGCTTACGCCGAATCCGCCGGATGTAAAGCGCGTTTTCGGGTTTAGTGTCATGGCCGAGATTTGCCGTTCGGACCTTCAATGCCAATGCTGACGCAATAGCGGCCAGCCATATTGGCAGCCGGCCCATACCAGGCCCGCGAGCGCGAGCAGGCCGGCCAAAACAAGCAGGACCCGGCGGCGTGCTTTGGCGCGGTCCGGCTGGTCCCAATACCAGGCAATCCAGACGGTGATTTCGTAAAGCCCCTGCAACGGAACGAACATGATCAATTGCGTTATCGGTTCCGGCGTCGTCAGCAATGCGCCGAGAAACAGGTTGATGACAATCATATACCGCCGCGCCTTCGACAACGTGCTATAATCGAGGATGCCGACTTTTACCAGCGTGAGAATCACCACCGGCAACTCGAAGCCCAGGCCCATGCCCAGCATGAATTTGCAGACGAAACCGATGTAATCCTCCGCCCGCCATTGAAACGCACCGAAGCCGAGCCATTGCGAATAGAGTTGCGCCGCGGCCAACGCCACCGGCATCAACGCAAAATAACAGAAGGCTACACCCGACAGGAACAGGCCCACGCCGATGGCCAGGCCGCGATAAACGTATTTCCGCTCGCGCATTTTCAGTGCCGGAAAGACAAATCCGGCCACAAAGTAGAAAATGAACGGCGAGGCCAGCACCGCGCCGCCATACAAGCCAACCTGGAAGGCGACGACAAAACCGCCCGCCGGGCTGAGGTTGACCAGGTCAATGCGAGCGCGCTGCACCTCGGCGGCGACAGTGGGGTCCGGGTTGACGTGCCAGCCGAGCACGTGATTGGTGCCGAGGGTGAGCGGTTCGATTTCCACCGCCACGAACCGGTTCGTGCCCAGGTCCAGCAATCGTTGTTGTTCGGGCGTGAGCGGGAAGTTGCCAAGCCGGTTCGTGCCGAAACTCACCGCGACGATCTGGTTGGTGCCGGAGAAATGAACCCAGGCATGCGCCAGCGGCCATTTGACAATCTGCACGACGTGATTGGCTCCGATCAAACAGAGCACCATGCCCAGAAACAAGGCGGCGAGGCTCTTGATGAGCACCCAACGGAAATCTTCGAGATGTTCGAGAAAGGTTTTGACCGGGCCGCCTTCGGCCTCGTCGGAACGCTCCGGTTCGTTATCGCCGGCCATGCCGCATTGCCCGCCCTTCAGGACTTCGGCGGATTGGAAGACTGCGAAACGGTCTGACCGGGCTGCGACTGGTCGTTCTTCACGGTTTTATTGGGCGAGGCAGTTGTATCGTTCCCAGTATTTTGAATTTCATCCGTCACCTCGCGCGCCCCTTTTTTGAATTCCCGGATGCTCTGGCCCAGACTACGGGCCAGATCGGGAATACGCTTGGAGCCAAAGAAAAGCAGGATGGCCATAACCACGATGACCCACTCCCAGCCACCGAGACCCATCAATGCAAACATGCTGTTCATAAGTTTTGTCGAGCCTCCCCAAGCCTACGCCCGCTGCGGGCAATAGTAAAGCAGCAAAAAGCCATGTTTTGCCGGTAGGGCGCGTCACTCCGTGCGCGCCGACAGCGCCGTTAGCGGCGGGCAGAGGACTGCCCGCCCCACCAATCAGGGAAAAAATTACACGCCCGATTTCGGGTGCAGCAGCACGAAATCGTCACGGCGGTTCTTCGACCAGGCGGATTCGTCGTGGCCGGGGTCCGCCGGTTGGTCCTTGCCGAAGCTCCGGGTTTCGATGCGCATCGGATCCACGCCCAGTTTGGCCAGCGCCTCGCGCGCCGCCAGGGCGCGGCGTTCGCCCAGCGAGCGGTTGTATTCCTCGGTGCCGCGCTCGTCGCAGTTACCTTCGATCAGCAGCTTGGCGCTCGGATCGCTGGATAACGCCTGGGCGACTTGGGCCAGGTTCGGCTTCTCGCTACTCCGGATGTCTGAGCGGTCGTAGGCGAAGTGAATCGTGTACGCCGCCAGTGCCGCGCGGTCTGGAGTCATGCCGTCAAACAAGCCCGCTTCAGCCAAGGGTATACCACCAGGTGGCTTTTCTTCCGTATTGACTGGCGTTCCCGGCGGCAATGTGGTTGGGGTTGGCTCGCCGACCTGCGGCGCATTTTGCCCGGGCAATTTGGTGATACCGACGGGTTTGTGTTTGCAACCCGTCGTGGCGAGAGTGGCGGCCAGCGCGAGCACGAGTGGATAAATCAGTTTGGTCGTTTTCATAGTTTTGCTTTGGTTAAAATTTGGTTAAAGGTTCGTGAAATTTAAAATCATCTCGCCCAAGCGGGTTGAGAATCGCTTCCCGAAACTCGGGCCACATCTTTGAATTGTTTCGTCGGCGCGTCAAGCAAAGACAGCACATACCGGTAAGAAGCCGAGCGCCGCGCGCAAATCAGCGTCCGCGAATTCGGCGCCCACGACGGGTCTTCGCCGCGCACCAGGATCGTGGCGTCGCCACCGCCGGCCGGCACCACGCACACGTCGAATTCGCTCATCTGCGACGTGAACGCAATCCATTTGCCGTCCGGCGACCAATCGGGCTCAGTCGGATTCGACACGCCTATGGTATTGACAACCCGGACCTCGCCGCCGCCGGCCGGTACCTTGGCGAGCCGTCGCCGCGCGTCGATTTTGGTCGCAAAACAGACCCATTGGCCGTCCGGCGACCAGCACGGCGACGAATCTTCGCTCGTGCTCGTCAATTTTTTCAGACCCGAGCCGTCGGCGTTGCAGACATAAACGTTCGGGCTGCCGCCTTTGCTCAGAATCATCGCCACCCGCGCGCCGTCCGGCGACACGGCGGCGCTGGAGTTCAAGCCGGAATACCGCGCGATGGCCTGGCGCCGGCCGGTGGTGAGGTCGTGATAAAAAATGTCCGGGTTGCCGAGCTTATAGGACGTGTAATAAAGCGCCAGTCGGCCCGGCACCCACGCGGGCGCGGCCACGATCGCGCCATCGCGCGTGACGGCCTGTGGATTGTGACCGTCGAAATCGGCTACGTAGATTTCACCTTCGCCATTCGGCAATTCGTCTTTGAAGGCAATTTTGGTCAGCGCGATGCCTTTGTCGTGGCGGGTGACGAGCACGATGTCGTCGGCAAACGCGTGGGCTTCGCGCCGCAACGATGCGCCGGTGTAGCTGCGCGCCAGCAGCGAACTCTTGCTGAACCGGTCCGTCACCCGGCCTTGCACGTTGCCGGCGTTGCTGCCGCTGATGAGATATTGTGCGGCGTCGGGAGTGACAAAGCTGAAGCCCTGGACGTAAAGATCGAATTTCAGAACTTCCAGGACTTCACCGCTGAAGCCTTCGAGCGAAACCGGGGTTGGCTTTTCAAGTCCTGGCCCCCCCCAGGTTTTTGGAATAGGGATTGGCTCCTCATTTTGTGAAAATGCGCAAAATCCGAACAGGGCAACTAGAATGCAGCAAAGAATTGTTGAAGTCGTTGATTTCATTCGGTCGTTTTTTTGATCTTTGGTTCAAAGTTGATTTGAAAGGTGTGTTGTTCCTCGTTCATCCCATCCGGGAACGAAGCAATATACTGAA
>Ga0335078_10017438_pt1 | contig 10667 bp, 10 predicted proteins | sample Lox_Sample_32_FD_206711 | JGI IMG/M metagenome (GOLD analysis project Ga0335078, IMG submission 206711) | Soil microbial communities from Loxahatchee National Wildlife Refuge, Florida, United States - Lox_Sample_3.2 | ecosystem: Environmental > Terrestrial > Soil > Wetlands | place: USA... | reverse complement strand
GGATACCGCCTGCATCATCCACCTCGCCGGGCCCGATCACGAACCAGGACAATAACCTCCGGGCTCACCCCAGACGAACTTACGGCGTCGCCCACTAAGGCCCGCGCGTAACCTGCCCGCTGCGGCGGATGCGCCGGCCGCCGGACGCGCGCGGATCCCTGCTACTCGGTTGTCCGGCGCCGGAAATACCGGGACGCGAGTGGCGCCGCGGCGGCGAGGATCAGCACCGACCAGGCCAGCGACGCCTCGATGGGGTGCTGCATCGGCCAGGCACTGATCGCGGCGGACGGGTTCGGGTTGTGCCAGAGCTGGCGGGCCGCGGCGGTCACCGCGCTGACCGGGTTCCAGTCCGCGATGGCCTGCAGCCAGCCGGGCATGTGCTGGGTCGGCACCATCGCGTTGGACACGAACGCGAGCGGGAACAGCACGATGAACCCGAACGAGGCGGCCGACTCCGGGCTCTTGCTGTTGAGCCCGACGCATGCCGCGACCCACGACAGCGCGTAGCCGAAGAACAGCACGAGGGCGAACCCCGCAATGATCGACAGCGGGCCCGCGCTGGTTCGCCACCCGACCGCCAGCCCCGTGACGGCGACAACGAGCGCGCACAGGCAGGCCGTCAGCAGGTCCGCCATGGAGCGGCCGACCAGCACCGCGGGCCGCCACATCGGCAGCACCCGGAACCGGTCGATCATCCCCTCGTGCAGGTCGGTGGCCAGGCCGACGGCCGTGCCCATGGTCGACGTGGTCAGGTTCAGCGTCAGCAGCCCGGCCAGGATGAAATCGGTGTAGCTGCCGCCGCCGGGGATCGGGATCGCGCCACCGAACAGGTAGATGAACAGCACGGTGAACAGCACCGGCTGGATGGTCACATCGGAGAGCTGCATCGGCTCCCGGGAGATGTGCACCAGGTTCCGGCGGGTCATCGAAATCACGTTCTTGACCCGCTCGGTGACGCCATCGGTGATGGCCCGGGCCGCGGGCGCGCCGCCCGGCCGCTGCGCGACTGTGGTTGTCATGCCTGTGCCCCTTCGCTCTCGCGCTCGGCCGCGCCCGGTCCCGCTTGCCCGGCGCCCGCGCCTGGTCCCGCTTGCCCGGCGCCCGCCCCCTGGGCGCCCGATCCATTGGCGCCGCCGGGGATATGCGCGCCGGTGAGCGCGAAGAACACATCGTCCAGCGAGGGCTGGCGGACCTCGATGTTGTCCACCAGCATCGCCGCCTGGTCCAGCGCCCGTACCAGTGCCGTCGCCAGGCCCGGCGTGCTGTCCACGGCCGCGGCAAGGCGCAGCCCGTCGGCGCTGACCGATACCCGGCCGCCGACCAGGGGCGCGATCACCTGTGCGGCCTCCGGCCCGGGCTCGGCCAGCGTCACCTCCACGTGCGCGCCGCGGCTGCGCTGCTTCAGCTCGCGCGGGGTCCCGTCGGCGATCACCTGGCCGTGATCGACCACCACGATCCGGTCAGCCAGGGCATCCGCCTCGTCCAGGTACTGGGTTGTCAGCAGCAACGTGACGCCGGAGCCGATGAGCTCCCTGAGCACCTCCCACACCCGCTGCCTGCTCACCGGATCCAGGCCCGTGGTCGGCTCATCCAGGAACAGCACCGGCGGCCGGGTCAGCAGGCTGGCGGCCAGGTCCAGCCGGCGCCGCATGCCGCCGGAGTAGCCCTTGACCACCCGGTCGGCGGCGTCAGCCAGCTCGAACAGCTCAAGCAACTCGGCGGCCCTGGCCCTGGCCGGGCGCGTGCCCATACCGCTCAGCTCGCCGACCAGCACAAGGTTCTGCCTGCCGGTCAGCAGCCCGTCCAAGGTGGCGTCCTGGGCGGCCACGCCGATCTGCCGGCGCACGGCCGCCGGATGGGCCAGGACGTCAATGCCGGCCACCCTGGCCCCGCCCGCATCCGGCAGCGCCAGCGTGGTCAGGATCCGCACGGCGGTGGTCTTCCCCGCCCCGTTCGGGCCGAGCAGCCCGAGCACGCTCCCGGCCGGCACGGAGAAGCTGACCCCGGCCAGTGCGCGTGTCTCGCCGTAGCTCTTGACCAGGCCGTCGGCCTCGATCATCGCGTCAGCCATCGCCCGTCACCCTCCGGCAGCCCATCGATCTCCCCTACCTAACGGTCGGTAAGTACGCCGCCAGCATACAACACGGTGCCTACCGAACGTTAGGTAAGTCCGTTCTCCGCGCTAGAATAGGCCCGTGACAAAGGCAGGCGGAGCAGTCGCGGCCTCCGGCGCACCGGCCCCGGCTGACCAGCCGGGCGGCACGGGCAGCCGCGACCAGCCCGGCGGCACGGGCAACGCCGGCCAGCCCGGCGGCACGGGCAACGCCGGCCAGCCCGGCGCCCGGGGCAGTACCGACCAGGCCGGCGCGTCCACACGCGAAAAGATCCTCGACGTCGCCCTGGACCTGTTCACCGACCAGGGCTTCGACGGCACCTCCATGCGTGAGATCGCGGAACGGCTGCACATCAGCAAGCCGGCGATCTACTACCACTTCGCTTCCAAGGAAGAGATCCTGATGGCGCTGCACATGCGCCTGCACGAGTTCGGCAAGGCCGCGCTCGCCCGGCTGACGGGCCAGGAGGTGACGCTCCAGATCTGGGGCTCGCTGCTCGACGAAGTACTGGATCAGATGCTGGCCCAGCGCAAGATCTTCCTGATGCACGAGCGCAACCAGGCGGCCCTGGAGAAACTGCATCGCAAGGACCACGACGACGAGCACGAAGACATCCAGCAGCGGTTCCGCCAGGCACTCGCCGACCCGTCGCTGTCACTTCGCGACCGGGTCCGGATGGCGTGCTCGCTGGGCGCGGTCTTCGGGGGGCTGTTCATGGCCGGGAACGCGTTCGACAACGTCTCCAGCGCCGAACTCGGGTCCCTGGTCCGGGCCGCGGTCCGCGATGTCGTGGCCGGCGGCGGCGCGTAACCGGAGAACCAGCCGCAGCGGCTGCTCAGCCTTTCGCCGGCCGCTTCTTTCCCTTCTTGCGCGACGGCTCGATGGTCGCATCCGGCCCGGGGAACACCAGGCCCGTGTGGCCGTCGTCGAAGCGCACCAGGTAGGGCGGCTCCCCGCCCGCTCCGCGGACCTCCACGATCTCACCTGTCCGCTCCGGCTGGCCGACAATGTTGCCGCGCACGTGGAACCGGTCCCCGACGGTAGCCCGCATCCGCCCACCTCCTCAGCCGCGTCCTGCGCTCCTCGGGCGCCGAAGGGCGCGCTTACGTGACCACTTGTCATGGCCAGTATCCACCTCGGCCCCCGTCGCGGATACGGGCCGCGGCCGGGCAGTCCGCCCCGGACCGTTGCCTGGCGCGCCGGGTGTGGTTAGTGTCCGAGCGGACCCGCTGACAAAGCAGATCCTCGTCGCAACGACGCACGGAGGAGGCAAGTCATGAAACTAGCCCGATGGTGGGCCGTGACCGGGGCCGTGGGACTGGGCCTGTCCATGGCGGCGCTGACGGGACCGTCCGCCGGCGCTTCCCCGCACCCCGGCCCGGCATCGCACCGGGTGGCGCTGCGCGGGACGCGGGCTCCGGCGAAGGACCGTGCCCGCCGCGCCGGGACGGTCGCCGGCACCAGTCAGGTGCGCTTTGACCTGATGCTTTCCCTGCGTAACGCCACCGCCGCGCAGGCTTTCGTGCAGCAGGTGTCGAGCCCGGGCTCGGCGGAGTTCCACCACTACCTGACCGACGCGCAATGGGTGTCCCGGTTCGGGCCGGCCCAGGCCGCCGTGACCAAGGCAGCGGCGTGGCTTCGCCAGGAAGGCTTCACGGTCGGCTCCGTGGCCAGGGACCGCCTGTACGTGTCCGCGACGGGAACGGCGCTGCGGGTCGAGCACGCGTTCGGCGTGAAGCTCGGCTACTACGAGGTGAACGGGCACCGGGTCCGGCTCGCCGACGGCACCATGACGGTCCCCTCGTCGCTCGCGGGCGTGGTCTCCGGCACGGTCGGCGTCAACCAGTACGTGGCCAACCCCGGCCTGGCACCGGCGAGCCAGGCCGGGGCCGTGCAGGCCGCCGCGAGCGCCGGCCAGGAGCCACCGCCCCCGGCGGGGTTCCGCAACCCCCAGCCATGCTCGGCGTTCTGGGGGCAGAAGACCGACACCGCGGACTCGGGCCAGCTCTACAAGCCCTACACCCACCCGCTGCCCTACGACATCTGCGGCTACAAGCCGGCCCAGATGCGCGGCGCCTACGGGCTGGCCGGCTCGGTGGCCAAGGGCAACGACGGCAGCGGCGTGACCATCGCGATCACCGACGCCTACGACTCGCCCACGCTGTTGTCCGACGCGCAGCACTACTTCAAGCTGAACGATCCCGCGCACCCGCTGAAGTCCTCCCAGTTCACCAACATCGCTCCGCCGACGGTGGACGAGCAGGGCCCGTGCGCCGGCAGTGGCTGGTATTCCGAGCAGGCTCTCGACGTGGAGTCCTCGCACACCATGGCACCCGGAGCCCACATCCAGTACGTCGGGGCGCAGGACTGCCTGGACGCCTCCCTGCTGGCGGCGGTGACCACCGCGGTCACCAGCGGCGCCTCGGTGGTCACCGACTCCTGGGATGACGTGACCGGCGACCTGCTCACCGACGCCGCCACCAAGGCGGCGTTCGACAGCACGTTCATGCTGGCCGCGTCCACCGGCGTCAGCGTGCTGTTCTGCAGCCACGACTTCGGCGACAACTTCGCCACGTTCGGCACGTTCGCGCAGAACTACCCGGCGACCAGCCCGTTCGTCACGGCGGTCGGCGGGACAGCGCTCGAGGTCAGCGCGCGGAATGCCCGGCAGGTCGAGTACGGCTGGTCAACGGCCAGGCAGGTGCTCTGCGAGTCGAAGACGCGCAACTGCGGCTCCGCGACCACGCCGCTCGCCCCGCTCGCCTACGACAACGGCGGCGCGGGCGGCACCAGCTACGTCTACACCCAGCCCTTCTACCAGAAGGGCGTGGTGCCGAGGGCGCTGGCGCTGCGCAACCAGGCGCTCAACGGGCCGGTGCCCTACCGGGTCGTGCCGGACGTCTCGATGGACGGTGACCCGCAGACCGGGTTCCTGATCGGGCTGACCCAGACCTTCCCGAACGGCACCTACTACGACCAGTTCAAGGAGGGCGGGACCAGCCTGTCCTCGCCACTGCTGGCCGGCGTGATCGCCGACGCCGACCAGGCCGCGGGCACGCCGCTCGGCTTCCTCAACCCTGTCCTGTACAAGGCGTGGACCGCGACGCCCACCGCGTACTACGACGTCACGCGGCCGGCCTCGTTCCACTCGGCGGCGGTGATCCGGGTTGACTACGCCAACGCGGTCAACGCCTCCGGCGGCTTCGTGATGAGCATGCGAGCCCTCAACTACCAAGGTCCGGAAACCTACTGCGACGCAACGGGTCACTGCATGACAGGCCCCGTGACCATCACCACCCGGCCGGGATTCGACAGCATGACCGGCCTGGGATCGCCGGGGGCGACCTTCGTCGCCACCCTCGCGAAGTACTGATCCCGCCGCTGGCGGGGGCGCCCGGACCGCGGCGCCCCCGCCACGCCGGGGCCAGACGGCCCACCATCCGCGTGGCCTCAGCCACTACACCAGCAGGCGCGCAGTGCCGCCCCGCGGTGCTGCGCGCCTGGGCTTTCGCCCAGGTCAAGCCCCATAAGTGCGATCTGGTGCCCGGTATGCGGGCGGCCGATCCGGGGCATCCCCTCAGGTAGCACGGACGCTCGCCGCGGGTGTCACCGCCGGGCACCGCAGGAACGGGGCGAGGCCGTCCAGGGGGATGGCAGGCGGGTCCGGCCGCAGCGGGGGTGAAGCCATGACCGAAGGCGGCGCGAGCGGCACGGCCAGCTCCGCCGGGCCCGCGGGCCGGCCCGGGCGGCACGGCGACGACGTCGACGAGGTCGACGGGCTGCTCAGCGCGCTGACCCGGTTCCTGTTGCGGCACAGCGCGGAGGGCGCGTTCGAGCTACGGGACACGGTGCGGGCCGTCGGGCGCGCCTACGGGGCGCACGCCGAGATCCTGGCGGTCGCCGAGGGAGCGGTGCTGACCGTCCGGCACCCGGACGCCCCGGCGTACCACGACACGGTCCGGATCGGCCCCGAACTGACCAGGCTCGACCTGGTTGCCAAGGCAAAGTTCCTGGTCAACCGCATTCTGGACGGAGAGCTCGGCGCGGCCGCGGCCCGCCGGGAGCTGGCCGGCCTGGAGTCCAGCCGCGAGCCGTACCCGTGGTGGCTCCGCCTCATCGGCGTGCTCTTGTTCGCGGTCGGCTTCGCCCCGGGGGTGCAGCAGACCTGGCGCGAGGTGGCGGCCGCCGCCGTTCTCGGCTCGGTCATGGGGCTGATGTTCATCGCGGCCGACCGGGCCGGCGGCCTGCGCGTGCTGCTGCCCATCGTCGGCACGCTGGTCGTGGCGGTCGTCGCCATCGAGGTCCTGCACGCCCAGGCCGCACCGGGCGGGCCGATGCTGCTCATGATCCCCGGGCTGTTCATCCTGATCCCCGGTGACCTGCTGTGCGCCGCGACCGCGGAGATCGCCGTGGGCCAGTTCACGCCCGGCGCGGTGCGGCTCGCGCAGGCCGCGGTCGCCCTCGTCCAGCTTGCCGCGGGCGTGATCATCGCGGCCGAGCTGACCGGGACCGGGCTCACGGCGCTGTCCGATCCGGCGCCGCCGGGGCATGCGCTGCCGGGCTGGGTGATCGTGGTGGCCTGGGTCCCGTTCACCGTGGGCCTCGCCCTGACGTTCAACGCGCGGATGCGGGACGTGCCGTGGCTGCTGTTGCTGGCCTACCTGGCCTGGGGCGTGCAGGAACTCGTCCTCGCGCACTCCCTGGTCGTGCCCCGGGAGGGGGAGACGGGAGCGACGGCCGCGGTGTTCGTGGCCGCCACGGTGCTCGCGTTCGCCGCCGGGGTGCTTGACCTGGGCCGGAACCTCCCGCCGCGCGGCGTGACGATCCTCGGCGGGTTCTTCGCCCTCACCGTGGGCGCGGTCGCGCTGCGCGGGCTCGCCGCCCTGGCCGGCACCCCCCGCCTGCAGGGCTTCACCGACATCAGGGACGCGACGGCCGAGACGGTCGCGCTGACCCTCGGGCTGATCGCGGGGGCGGCTCCCGCCGCGGCCCTCGGCGCACACCGCCGGCGCGCCGGGCCGCGGGCTACGACCGCCCCGGCAGCACCGGGTCCAGGCCGAGCCAGCGCGCCAGGTCCCCGATCTCCCGGTCAACGGCGGCGGCCATGGCCTTGGTGAAGGGCACGTCCCGGTGGATCGCGCCGACCCGGAGCACGCCGGCGTCCCGGTCGGCGGTGGCGTCGAGCTTGCCCACCAGCCGGTCGCCGTACAGGACCGGCAGCGCGAAGTAGCCCCAGCGGCGCTTCGCGGCCGGCTTGTACATCTCCAGCTGGTAGTCGAACCCGAACAGCTCCATGGCCCGCCTGCGGTCGTGCACGAGCCGGTCGAAGGGCGACAGCAGCGCCGCGCGCCCGGCGAACGGCTGGCCCAGCAGGGACGGATCGACCCGCCAGGCGCCCTTGACGCCCTCGACCACGGCCGGCTCCCCGGCCTCGCCCACGCCCATGGGCTCGACCTGCATCTCCGGTCCCCGGGCACGGGCGATGCCCAGCGAGCGCAGCCGGCGCTCGTCGCGGATGCGCCGCGCCTCGGCCGCGGGCACCACCGGGTGGTCCGGGTACACGCGGGCCGCCAGGTCCCACAACCGGTCGCGCCCCCTGCGGCCGGCGATCGCCACCTCGCCGCGCCGCGTCATCATCTCCAGCAATTGCGTGACATTACGATTGTGCGTCCAGCCCGTGGACTCCCATGGCACCCGGCATGTGTCCGGCAGCTCGCGCGAGGTCAGCGGTCCCGCGGAAGCGAGCCGGCGCAGGATGTCCCGGCGGCACGCGTCGTTCGCCTGGACCCAGTCGCGCAGGGACTCCTGCCAGCCGCGCAACCTGCCGCGCCCGGGCCAGTCGGCCATGGCGGCGCGGTAGAGCGCCAGGTCCCCGGCCGGCCGGATCATCGCCTGCAGTTCGAGCAGCGCCCGGCCCCCAAGCGCGGCATCCAGCTCCGCGGGCGGATGCGACGGCCCCAGGCGGCTCCACGCCACCAGGTAGGCGTTCGGCGCGACGGCCGCGGTCGGGTCGATCTGCAGCAGGGTCAGCTGGCGGACCACGTCGAGCAGGGCGGCCGGCCGGGCGGCGTCCAGGAGCTGCGCGCGCACCGCGATCCGGCGCGCGTCCCGGCGCGAAAGCTCGTGCACGGTCATCCCGCCAAGGCTAGGCGAGACCTCCGACGCCGCCGGCACGTGAGCGCGAGGGCACCCGGCCCCCCGCGGCGGCCGTTGCCAGGCTAGGTGTCCAGCCCCAGGGTGAACGTGGGCTTGGGCGAGGTTTCCGGCAGCTTGTGCTCGTCGGTGAGCCGCCGGACCGCGGTGCCGGTGGCCAGGAACTCGGTGGCGTGCTCGCCCCAGACATGGTTCTTGACCTCCACGGTCACGCCGACGATCCCGGACGCGCCCACCTGCGCGGACTCGGCCTGCATCCGCCCGAGCGCCAGTTCGCGCGCCTCGTAGACGCCCTGGGTGAACTGCATCATCTCCTGGTTCTGGTAGGCCTGCCGCAGCGACTGCATCACGGTCCGGTGCGCCACGTGGTAGACGCAGGTGCCGAGCACGAACGCGACCGGCACCGCGCCCGCCGCCAGCAGCCGGAAGAAGTCCTGCGCGGACAGGTCGGAGGTGAACGCGCGGCCGTCCGGCGCCCGGTGCGCGCCCCGGCCGGCCAGGTGCCGGACCGCGGTGCCGGTCGCCACGAACTCCAGGCACGACTGGCCCCACGAGTACATCTGCATCCGCAGCTGCACACCGACGATGCCGTCCGCGTCCAGGTGGTCAGCCTCGGACCGCATCCGGACCATGGCGAACTCCCGGGCGTTGTACATGGCCTGGGTGAGCACCTGAAGCTCCTGGTTGCGGCCCCACCGGCTGACCTGCAGGCCGACGTGGTAGATGGAGGAACCGACCACGAACCCGAGCGGCTCGAACCCGGCCTCGCCGAGCAGCACGTACTCCGAGACGGACAGGTCGGAGGTGAAGACGCCGGACGGATCGGCCCCGGCGGTCTGGGCGAGCCTGCTGTCGGCCGCCTGGGGCTCCCACGCCGGCGCGTCCTGGCCCTGCTGGCCGGAGAATAGCGGCATTGCTGCCTCCCTTGGTTGGCTTCGCCGTCCCGTGCTCACCAGACGAGCGGGATGAGGCGCCTGTGCTGTGCGGCGTAGGCACGGTACCGGTCGCCGACCGTGGCCATCAGCGCGCTCTCCTCGACCCGGATCCGCCACAGTAGCGGCGTGAGCGTGAGCACCAGGACGCCTGCCAGGCCAGCCCAGTTGGCGGACGCCAGGCCGGTCCCGGCGGCCATCAGGAGCAGCCCGGTGTAGCTGGGGTGGCGCAGCAGGCGGTACGGGCCCGTGGCGATCACCGGCTGGTCGGAGCTGACCATGACGGTGTGGGTGAAGTAGCTGCCGAGGGACTTGAACGACCAGCCGCGGAGCACCACGCCGCCCAGCAGGATGACGAGCCCCGCGGCGCAGGAAACCGCACCGGCGCGGATCGTGGCGCCAGGGACGGCACGCGGTGCCAGGTTGACCACGGCGGCCGAGGCGGCAAGGCAGGCCAGCAGGGCGATGCGGAAGCCGGTGCCGTCGATCTCGGCGGCTCCCTCTCGCGGGGGCTGGGAACGCTGGCTGAGTTCCATCATCCCCCAGGCCGCCGTAATGAGCATGATCAGGAAACCGGCGGCGTGGTTGGTGTAGTAGTACGCTTCCATGTCTCCTCCACTGCGGTTACCGAACGGCGGGGCGGGCCGCGCCGCTCCCCGCCGCGGCGGGTTCCGCCGCGCGGGTGGCCAGGTCGAACAGGCCGGCCAGCTCACGGCCGTAGTGGCCCAGGTCGAGCCCGGGATCCCGGGCCAGCCGGGCAGGCACGGCGTCCAGGGCGGCGCGAATGGCCGTCGCCATGACCAGCGGATCGAAGTCGCCCCGGAACTCCCCGGTGCCCTGGAAGCGGGCGAGGATCCGCTGCAGCGCCGCCACCCCGGACTCGCGCGCGGCGAAGTCGTACAGCGGGCTGCCGTCCGTGCCGCGGGCGTTCAGCGCGACCTCGACGGTTGCGAGCACGTGGTTGCGGTTCTCGCCGACGAAGGCCAGGTTGGACTCGATGTAGGCCCGGAGCATCCCGGCACCGGTGGGCTCGGCCTCCAGCCGGGGCGCCAGGTAGGCCCGGCCCTTCGCGGACAGCTCGGCGACCAGCTCCCTGACCAGGTCGTCCTTGCCGTCGAAGTGGTAGCAGATCACGCCCTTGCTGGTCCCGGCCCGCTCGGCGATGCGGGCCAGCGACGCCTGCCCGTAGCCCAGCTCGGCGATGGTGTCGATGGCAGCCGCCATGATCTGCGCCCGGCGCGCGGTCTCGGTGAACGTCCGGCCCTTCCGCTGACCGGACTTACCAATTCCTGACCGCATGGTCAAAAATTAACACGATCGGTCAGCAGGCGCAACGGCGGCCCGCGAGCCGGGGCGCCGGGCAGGAGGGGCGGGAGCCGCGCCACACGAGGCGGCCCGCGCGACACGAGGCGGGCCGTGCGACACGCCGCGCCATGCGCCGGGCTCCTAGGATGGCGGTCATGTCCGA
>Ga0335078_10017437_pt1 | contig 10667 bp, 12 predicted proteins | sample Lox_Sample_32_FD_206711 | JGI IMG/M metagenome (GOLD analysis project Ga0335078, IMG submission 206711) | Soil microbial communities from Loxahatchee National Wildlife Refuge, Florida, United States - Lox_Sample_3.2 | ecosystem: Environmental > Terrestrial > Soil > Wetlands | place: USA... | reverse complement strand
TTTCCTCGCGCTCGAAGTGCGCAAACATCCGGTCGTAGAGAAACAACTGTGCCTCGGTGCCGGGAACCGGGCATCCCAGGCTGGCCAAATAATGCAACTGGCCGAACATACGGGCGAACGTCGTCTTCCCTCCCTGGTTCGGCCCAGAGATCACAAAAATGCGCTCCGGGCCGCGCAGAAAGAAGTCGTTTGCGACCACGGTGGCTTTTTCGGCAACCAGCTTTTGCGCCAGCGCAATGTCAAAGCTGTTCCGAATGCACACCGCTTTTGAAGATTGGGAAAGTCTCGGAAGGCAGAACCTTAGGCCGGCGGCCTTCAGTTTTTCCAGGTACGACAGATAGGCAACGTAGAATTGGATTTCCCGGTCAAAGCGCGCCAGGGTCGCGTCGAGGTAGCCGGCGTGGACCGAGCCAAACTCTTCGAGGGTAGCGAATACGTTGGGAAAAAGCAGGGCAAGTCCTTCGAGAACCTGCGCCTGGATATGATTCATGCTGTCGGGAATTGGGACGCTCGCCGACCGCTCGGTGCCCTTGTGCCTCCAGAACTTCGCAAATGTGTCCTCGACCGTCGTACTGTAATCACTCTCTCCGTCGTAGTGGCGAACCGTGATAGAGCCATCCCTCATAAGCAGGCAGTAGGTGATGCTCGATAGATCAGCCTTCACCTTATCGCCGTCTTCCACCAGGTTCCGGAAAGACGCTGAAGCCACATAGGCAGCCAGAAACTCGCGGAACGCGCACAGGCCGCGAGACTCGAGGTCAAGCGCGTCCAGTTCCATCGACAGACGTTGCACCGCTAGGTAGTAAATCTCGACTGCGCTCAGGAAGACGCGAGCGGTCGCGTACCTCGAATAGAGGTCCTTCGACTGCTTCAGTCGCTCGCGCATCGCCCGCATTTGCCCGGAGAATGAACTGATAGCCTGCCCTAGACGACCGTCCGAGAAGTCTTCCATGACCTCTTGGCGATAACCGATCGCATCAAGATCGCTCAGGCGCCTGTGGAAAAATGGCGCCAGGTTGTAATCCTTCCAGGGATCCGTAATCGCGGCTACAACTTGATCGAGATTCAGATCCTTAAAGAATTCGGGAGCGGGCTCTCCCTCGAAATCCGCGCCTACATCGAAGTGCCCGAACAAGATGCTGCGAAAGGGCATCGATCCGATGTCGGTATGTAGATCAGTTGGCGCTTGGCTCATACCCATCGCCTACAACAACCCTTTCTGGCCCGCTACGAGTGGCCTTGGTCCGAATGCCGAAGCGCGCCTGCACACCCTCTACCAAGCGTTCTCGGCATGCCAAGCCAACCGAAAATCGATGTACAAAGGTGATGTTTTGATGTGCCCATGGGCGCGATATTTCGGGAGCATGGCCATGTGAATCATCCTCTTGATCGCGCCCGGAGAACCCTGGCTCAGAGCAACGATGCGCTGAAGGAACTCGGAGAGGTTCATCGCGCGGACTCCGACGCGATCAGCGGCCCATTCCGCAAACTGTGTCGCCTCGGTGGGCGCAAAATTCGCCAACCGCATTCGCTCGGCGCGCAGCGCAAACATCGGTGTAAGAAACCCCAGGTCTTCCATATGGGCCGAGCGGGCGACAGCGAGCACAGGTGTTCCTCCGTAAAACATGAGATCGCGGGTATCGGACGAAAGCGCGGCCGCCGGACCACGCAGGTGATCGAGCACCACCCAATAGCTGCCGCGTCGTACCGCGTCGAGCACGATGCCGCGAAGTGAGATCGTCGATTTTGTCTTGACGGCGCTCTCATTGCGCAGCGATGCGCGGACTGAGCGGTCCCGGGAGGCAATCAGCCCAAAGGCCAGGCTCTGAAATACCAATTGGGGACTGTTTGAATTGGGGCAATACAATGCCTCGGGGAAATCACGTATTACTCGACGGAGTAAGTAGGTTTTTCCTGCGCCGCTCGCTCCGTACAGTGCGAATGACTTACGAGACCGAAGACGGCGCCTGAGTTCTTCCAATTCGCTGTCACGCCCGAAGACGAACGCAGCGAGTTCCTCCACGCGCTCGACCGTCGGCCATGCCCGGCTTGCACTCATGTTTGCCGATCCTGACATTCGGCTTTGAGGTGAGCCGGAGTGCGCGGTATGTCTGGTGCCCCTACAGCAGGCAACGAGCTCGCGTGCCTATACTTTGGGGCAGCTGTGGTCAGGACTGCGCTTCGAGCAACGTGTGAATGCGAGGCAGGAGACGTCGGCTGGAGCCCGTGTGGCGCGGGGTAAATCGCCGTCCTTGCTAGATCGCGAGATCCTGACACTCTACTCCTCGTCAGGAGTCATCAGCCATCCCTAGGTGCAGCAAGGACAGCGGTTAGCGGTGGAACTCCTTCACCGGTAACGACTACTTTAGTCTTGAGCAGATGACGGCGATTGTCAAGCCAGTCAGAGGCTTGACACCGCCCCTACTCTTCGATCGGAAGATAAGAAGTGATACGGAAGTCATTGGGCCAATCGACAATTCCGTAAGCGTCTCCCCAGATGCCGTCAAAAATGCGCTCATCTTCCACCGCGACCCAGTGCCAGCGGGATGACTGATAAGAATGGACTTGTGCGAGTCCGAGCTTAGGTAACTCCTTTAGCTCTTTTGCGAGAATGCAGCGCTCGGCACAAAGATAGCCGTAATGACCAAGTACGCGGGAAAGCTCACGTGTGCTGGCGTGGCGGGTGTGGCCGATTCGCTCGGTGATCTCTTCGACGGGTCGTCCGGTTATGACCGCCACTGCAACTTGTCCCGACGTACGTCTCCCCGGATCCTGACTATGCCATCTGCGCATTCGTGTCACCTTCGTCCTGGTTCCGCGCACGGGCCTGGTCGCGCCCTCTAGAAAGGAGCATCCTCCACTGGCAAGCTGCCTTTGCGAAGAGCTGGTGGCGTGGCCTGACCGCGCTGCTCGACCAGGTGTCCGGCTCGTAAGAGTTCGTCCAGGTGCCCGAGTTCCTTCGTCTCCTTTCCTTCTATGGTGCTGGCGCGGAAGGCCGCATTCGGTTCATCAAGCAACGCCTGCTCGCCCAAATGAATGCCGGCTATTTGAGCCGCTCGCAGGGTATCTTTTCGCGCCGAGACCTGGAACGAGGCCGGGACGGTGACCACCAGATTCGCCACTGCCCCGGTTCCGAACTCCAACTCAACCGCGCTTGCCAGGTTTCTTAAGATCTCTCCGGCAACCTTGTACGGCGTATCGAATTTGGCAGAACTGGCGAACGGATAATATGGTTCCCGGCCTAGGCCCATTTCAGATTTCGACGAGTAGAAGATCTGGCGGTCCTTTCTCAAACCATGCCCGCGAGCCTCCTTGGCTGCCAGCCCGGTTACCCACTCTCCGGGAAATACCTCTGCCACGACAGAGGGGAATAAGACGCTCTCCGTTACGCCATCTCGGGTAGGTTGTCGAATGGGAACGGTCCGTACGGCAGACTGCCAGTCACGGGTGCGAATCGCTGAAGCGTCCACAACCGCGACCAAAGAGTTCGTGGTGCCGACGTCAATCCCGCAAAACCAACGAGCATCCTTCTCCAAGGATGACAGGGGTACCCTGGCGATGACCGGAAGCAGAGTCATTCTTCGTCACCCGGTGACTGACGCCGATGCATGTTGATCCACGCCCATTTCCTTGAGCGCGTCGCGAGCAGCAATGCGCACGGGCAGGCTCTCGCTGGACAGCGCTTTCTCGATAGCCGGAATGGCGGATTCATCGCCAATTGACGCCAAGGCGCGCAAAGCCGCAACCCGTACGGTTACGGCATAGTCATTGATCATTGCGAGGAGATGGGGGACGGCAGTTCTCGTTCCGCGCAGGCCCAGGACCTTACAAACAAGGGCCCGATGGTCCGGGCGGGAATTCTTAAGCGCCCAGAACAACAGGCGCTCGTACGAGGGTTCGGGTTCGATCCTAGCGCCACAATTGGGGCAAATGATCTCGTTCGAGTGCGTTTCGTACCAACAATCTATGCATACCGCGGCCATACGTGCCTCCTGACCACGAGGAGTCCACGTGCCATGCGCCATTCGCGTTTCATTCAGCAGCGGAGCTGGCGCTCCCCGGCCAAACAAAGGCATCAAACCGCATCAAGCGGACTCGGTCATGGTGCTTTGCTTGATAGAGGGAACCTTGCCGCGTAACTGACTCCCGAGACAGGAACCCTCCTGTCAGGAGTCATCAGCCGTCCTCGATCTATACAGCAGGACAGCGGTTTGGGGTGGCACTCCTTCACCCGCTTTTATCTTCCATAGTATAGATGCTCCCCATCTCTTCTTCGGTCCCATTTTCGTGCTTTGCAGGGGACCGGGTTGATTCACTCGGCTAGGACAAGCTGATACGCTACTCCTACGGCGAAGGAGTTCCGCCGCTAACCGCTATCCTCCCATGCCGCTCTGGATAGCTGATGACTCCTGACGGATATCCCGTTCCTGGAGATCAGCACCCGGCAGTCGCGAAATTCTTCTTCAGAGACGGGCTCATCCCAATCATCCAGTCAGGAGTCCGAACGATGGATAGCGTTGCCGGTTGGCTTCCGGCCCTCCGCCTACGGAATTTTCACAGCCGGCTATGGAGTGTTCTGGTTCGTTGGCAGCGTCATAATTGGGAAGCTCTACGACGTTTCGATTTCTTCGCTGATTGTCTTTTCTGTGCTCGTTCAGGTCCTTGCCGTACCGATATTCGCAAATGTCAGGAAAAGGGTGCGAGATCTAGAAACCCCGGCGGCACACTCTTGAAGCCAGAAGCAGCCGCTACTTTCTCGGGTGGCAAAGGCAAACCGGGCGCCTCTCTCAACCGCTGTGGTTGAGTGTACAAGCGTAGGCATCCGCACCCGACAACGAGGCATGGTATGAATCATCTCTTTTGCGTTCTTATTAGCCCAAGAAGTGAACTTTCCAGGGTCCCGGCCAGCGTCAAGATCTTCTTTGCAGTGATCATCTTGGCCACCGCCATCTTCTACGTCTGGCTTCTGCGATTTCTTCGGCGTCAGCTACAACACAGGCTGCTGTTACGTCTGCGCCTGGAATGGAGATGGCCTTGGGGGCGGAGGCATCGCAGCAGAGGCCGCCGAGATGTTTATATTAATCGCCGGTAATAGTCGCCGCCCTACTAGATTTCCCGGATGGTGAAAACCGCATTGACGCTGCGGTGGCCTGTCAACAACTGCAGCCCCAAAAGTGGCGCATCGTTTTCCTCCTGGCTGACCAAGTGCCTGCGCAGGGCGTCGTGCTTGATCGCATAACGCTGCATGTCTTCCGCGGTCCGTTCCATCATTGCCGCTTCCCGCAAGAGCAGGCGTGACCGAATCATCTCGTCGTCAATCTGGCCTAGGAGCAGTTCGAGATGCGGAACACACAAGGACAGCCCATCCGAAGACGCTGGGGCCTGCTGCAATTTGTGAGCGATCGAGCGCACCAGCTTGTCCTCCGCATCCCACCGAACCCGGCATGCCGGGCAGGAGTGATTCATGAGGCGGTGAGCATCCGTTTGTCCCGAACCATTCCCAACCATTGCGCGCAGACTCTGAGCCATCCGCTTCAGAAGCCGAGGATAGGCCGTGCAGATGCTGCGGGGAGAAGCGATCTGCTCGTAATGCCAGGTATGCAGCGCACAGAAGCCTCCTCGCCGAGCGAGGTCTTCCTGGACCTCCGGACGAACGGCAAGATCATATTGGTACTGCCGAAAGAACTCGAGGAGTGAATGCAGTACGCTTCGGCACATCTCGCAGGGGGTCACAACACGTGCATCCATGCGAGCTCGCAGTGGCGGTCCAAGGACCGCGCTGCCGCCGTTTGCCTGGCCGTCGGTTTCGCCGGGATCTTGCAGTTTCTTTAATGCTGCACCAAGCCGCTCCGCGTCGGCCTCCGGCAAGCAGGCAAGCGCGGAGGAGACACGGTCAAACGTCGCGGAGAGAAATAGGCGGGACCGCTCCGCCGTGAGAAAGCGGACAAGTTCTTCTTCAAACGCCTGAATACCGCTCGTCTGAAGCCCTTCCGCATCGTTCGCTTGTTTCGCTGCCAGACCATCGCGAGCGGAAACGGAAAACGGTTTAGCGATTCGGCCATCCAGCACGCCTCCGACTGTATTCGCGACATACGCAAGAACCTCCTCGCGTGCCTCCGGGCTTGCGGTGTCGTGCTTGTTGACCACGACGAACACGGCGCGAACAGTCGGACTGGCCTGCCTCAGGAAACGAATTTCATCCTCGGTCAGAGGACTCTCGTAGCTGGTAACCAGGATCAAGACGTCGATCTCAGGAATGAACCGTTCCGTAGTTTGCGAGTTCTCAAAAATTGCCGAACCGAGACCGGGAGTATCGACAAAGAAAAACCCGCGGCGAAGAATCTCTGCCGGAAGTTGAATCTCGGCGGCACGGATGCGCTTGACGTTCCCGGGATTACCTTTTTCCGTGACCAGTTCGAGCAAGTCCGCGAGCTTGGCTTCTGCCCGTAGCCCGCTTCCGTAGTAGTCGAGGAGAACCCGTTCGCTGGTTCCGTAACGGACGTAGGTAATTACGGACGTCAGCGGAATGACGCCTGTGGGAAGGCGGTCCATACCAAGAACTGCGTTCATCAAAGAGGACTTGCCGCGGTTGAAGCGTCCGGCGACAACCACCGTGAACCGGTCTTCGGCCAGGCGAGTCAGCAACTCCCGCCACGGTTGCTGCGCCTGCCATTTCTTGTTCGGATCTTTCTCGTCTCCCGACGCAACCAGCTCGGCCGAACGAATGATTTCCGCCATATCAAACTTCACTTGTTCGTAGCTCTTCAAGTCCATCGGTCAGACTCCCTTCCCGTTAGAATCGCCCCGGTCGCATTCAGTGCGACACACGCCCGGCAAACTCTTTGGTTTTTGATCAGGGAATCCGTAAACAGACATAACCCTGTAACAGGGGATCCCTGTCAGGAGTCATCATCTGTCAGCGAAAGACAGCGGTTAGGGTGAACTCCCTCACCCGGCGGCTCTAAACTTAGGATGTTCAGCAAGCCGTCCCGATTCAATTTCACATAGCGTCGAGTTCATTCTCCGGACGCATTCTGCTGCTCCAACGCTGCTGAGACAGTATGGGAGCAAGCGTGACAAACAGGTCGCGCTTTGCGGGTGCCGGCGGCTCGACCGCCTTACAATTTTAAACCTGGATCCGTCGAGTTGTGAATCAGGCTCTTTCTTCATCGAGCCCCGTATGGCAGCTATCGTTGAATGGCAATTCTCGCTCGCTCGTTCCTACTGAAACTCAGCGATTAACATCGCAATCCCAGTCACCCGGCCAATGATCTCTGCCTCCTGGGGATAGCGAAACGAGCGGATCGGAACCGGTGACTGGGGGTATGGGACTAGCATCAAGCGGCTTCCTTCATGGTCGCACCAGCTGCAAGCGTAGCGATCGTCTCTAAGCTCGACGAAGTAGACGGGTCGGTTATGTTCGCTGGGCCATTGGCCCTTGACCACTCTGTTTTGGTGAGGATCAATCTGGACGAATGCGCCGGGCCGGATCAGAGGATCCAGGGTATAGTCGTCGGTCCCGACGTATCCATAGAGAACTTCGCTGGTTCCGGCGTGCTGCGCCAGGAAGAAAGGCATTTCACCCAAGCCCCGGAACATCCGATGGACAAGGTTCGTCCTTTCGAGCAAGGCCTTGTCCGGCAGTTTCATGGAAGGCGAGATGATCGGCTGCACTTGCGAAATGGTGCTCGGGCTGAGGTGAGTGTAAGGGAGTGCGATCAAGCCTCGCTCATGGTCCAGATCACTGATGTTAAGCCCGCAGAGCGACAAGATCTCAGTGATATCGCAGCCGTAGATGAGGCTGAGGCTGTGGAACTTCGCCAGGCGGGGCTTGGATCTTCCGTTCTCAAGATCGCTCACCCAATTGTGGGAGATGTAGTATGCGGGGTTGTTCTTTTCCTCTACGATTCGCTGGCTGAATTTCTCGACGTCGCGTAGGGACAGATGTCGGCGTTCGCGTTTCGCGCGGGAGGCGTTTACCGGCTTCGGAGTTTGACGACTGGGCCAACATTGGAACGGCTCAGGTTGGCGTTTCGGTATGGTAGGCGCAAATCCGAGGCTTTGTCCACAGCGATTCCATAGCGTTCGCAAACCCGACATAGCTGTGATGAGCATTGTTGCTAAAACTGCCTTGCGTAACTCCCAGTAACTCGGTCGCGCTCCCGACCACCGTGCCGCTTTCCGGACTGTTATGTAGCGAGAAACGCCTCGGTTTTCCCCATGAATCAATGGCTTGCCCGAATTACCGGACAAGCTCAACAAATTTCCGACAAGCCCGCCCGAATTGTTCATACCAAGCGAATCTCCGCGAGTGGAGTGAGAACCGCCGAAAACTACTTTCGAGTCTTACGTGCTTCAGTAGTACTCGTTGTTTGTATCGGCCGCCGAGGGGGCGCTTCTCGCGAGTAACGGCTTCAGGAAAGGCTCGAGAGTGCAGCCCCAAACTCAACGCAGGTCGAACGGTCAGCTAGCAGAGCGTGTCAGGTTATCCTGGCAACTCGGGACCTCACGCTCTATCAGGTTTCTGAAAGATCAGTCGCTCTTTATGGACGATCCTCGCCCCACTACTTGCCTCATAACCTCTACTACGACCTGCGCCACGCGGGCTTCAGTCCCAGCCTATTTCAGCTGTTCGCCTTGAGCAGGATCTCCGGCTACAGGCTTGATGACTGGCTGCGAGTCTTCGGCTTCGATGTCGGTGCGATTCCTCGCCTGCAGATTCAGTTCTCATCGAAACGCACGGCGCTTCTGGATTCATCGGAGTATCCACACGTTCTGGTGCGGTGGCTTCGGAATCTGGGCGCCCAGTCTCCGTCGGAGGATGTTATTCCGCTGTCACAAACCCTGGAATGGACGAGTCCCCGACCGTTGGCTTCTCTGGTGAAATTTGCGGATAAAGGATCCTTATACGAGGATCGGATACCAGGATGCCTGGAGTTTTCCGGAACTGCTTCCGGTCTTTCTACGAAACTCGCTGCAACTACTTTCGGGTTTGCGACGTCCGTCACTGAAAGACTGTTTCTGGATCGGCGGCGCGAGATGATCTCACCCATATCTAGCCGGCGGGCTGCTGGCACTCTGAATCGGCAGAAGAAAAAGCCAAACGACCGCGGGTCGAAGCCGATATGGCAGCAGCCGCTGTTTATCGTTCTCAAGCGGGATGGAACGTATTTGTGCGGGTGCTGCAGCCGGGAGAACAACAGTCTCATTGTTCATACCTATCCCGGCGGAGTACATCGGCGTGACCAGTTCCGAAATCGTGATGCGGAGGTCGTTGGAAAGATTGCCGCGATTGTTCGAAAGCTCTAACAACCCGGCTATCCAAGGCTCAATGGGATCTCTTTCGGCTTCGCCGTGTAGGCAGTGTTTGTCCGGGCGTGATGACTCTTGCCCGAAGCCTACGTTGAGGAAAGTCCTTTTTATTCAGCGTGGCAATAAAGTCAGCCCGACCGTGCTCTGCGCAAGCACAGATGGGGTCGTCTCCTGGATCAGGGGACAGCTCTTGAACGGTCGGTACATCGATCTCCGCTGCTTCCTCGCGCAGCAGATTGATGATTCGCCCAATGAGTTGAGGACGCACGCGAAGACGGGCAAGAACGGCCTTGTATTCAGCGATGATGTCAGCACTGATGAGCCAAGTGAAGTGACCTTCCTCAATCCAAGTTTGAATCAGCTGTGCACTGGGGTTTGTGACTTCGACATCTGGTTTGAAACCGGAAACACCGGCCACAAGTACGGAGGTGTCGATAACTCCTCTACGCGCTTGTGGTTGTTGCTTCTGAGGCAACCGTCATCTCCGGTGCGGATCTTTTGCGGTGACGCTGGTTCCTTACTGCCTGGAGAATATCCTCTTCGCTGAGGTCCCCGAGATCAACCGCCGCTTCGCGCAGCGTGTCGGTGAATTCCGCTTTCCAGCCAGGGCGTTTTCTGCCTCTCGGAAGATCTTTATATACATTGGCCAACGGAAGCCTCTCTTCGATCTCATCTGCGAGCGACCGCACCGGGATCTTGACCTCGATGGCCTCCGAACCAGCGAACGGGCGGGACCTCACACAGATGAACTGCTGCTCTCTTCTCGCATTCGCTGCCTTGTAGGTCAATTGCACAAGGCGCGCCAGATAGCTGGTCGAAACACCAAGTGACACCCTCAAGTACCAACCGATCTTTGCTTGAAGCAACACGGTCTGGTCAAACCAGTACAGGCCCTCCCGCCTCTTTGGCTTAACCACTCCGAACTGGACAAAGTTCTGCAACTCCTTCGGTGGCATACCGAGAACCGCGCTCGCTTGCTTCAGTTTCAAAGATGTAGTCTGCATGTCAAACGACTTTACCATCTAAATATTAGATGATATTGAGAGAAAAGGCAAGAAGGACTTAGCGGAAGTTCCCGCATGTAGTTCATAACAGCCGGAATACAGTCTCTTGTGATGTCACTATAGTTCCATCATGGAACTATAGTGACACTGATTTCCCCCTCACCTGCTTCGACACGCTTCTTTTCGACGAGCGGTTCTTGGTCGGATTTGCGAACAGCGGTGCTACCCTGCTGATCGTTCCCACCTCTGCATTTCCAACACAATCGGCGAAGTTGACCGAAACGCGAACAGCGCACGCTTTCTCTGGACGCTTGCGAATTGCATTGCCTATGCTCCAGTTACAAAGTGTCT
>Ga0335078_10017436_pt1 | contig 10669 bp, 10 predicted proteins | sample Lox_Sample_32_FD_206711 | JGI IMG/M metagenome (GOLD analysis project Ga0335078, IMG submission 206711) | Soil microbial communities from Loxahatchee National Wildlife Refuge, Florida, United States - Lox_Sample_3.2 | ecosystem: Environmental > Terrestrial > Soil > Wetlands | place: USA... | reverse complement strand
AGTGCTCATGATGCGGGGCTCAACATCCGATCAAAGCAAGCGATTCCAGAGCCATCAAGGCTACGATTCACCTTCGGTTAACGATGCGGAGTATAGGGGCAAAAATGCGGGCCACGCCACATTTGCACACAAAAAAATGCGCGCCCGCGCGCAATCTCAGGGCCGTGTTGCAATCGCGTCACGGTTGCCGGGATTTTGCCGTGGCAGACACACAGGTGTCCGGATTTGTGACAGGATGAGGCGTGGGGGACACATCCGCTGCGCGCGTTCCTGCGCAGCCGGATGTGTTTAGACGCGCTCGGCTTCTTTACGCCGCTCGTCCCGCTTGCGCTCGACCGGATCGAGCAGCTTTTTGCGCAACCGAATCGATTTCGGCGTCACTTCGACAAACTCATCGTCTTCGATATAGGCCAGCGCCTTTTCCAGCGTCATACGGATCGGCGGCGTGAGCCTGATCGCCTCGTCTTTGGAGTGGGTGCGGATGTTGGTGAGTTTCTTGCCCTTGAGCACGTTGACTTCGAGATCGTTGCCGCGGGTGTGCTCGCCGACAATCATGCCGCGATAAACTTTCCAGCCGGGCTCGATCATCATCGGCCCGCGGTCTTCCAGGTTCCACATCGCGTAAGCGACGGCATCACCCTGGTCGGTCGAGATCAGAACGCCGTTACGCCGGCCGACGACCTCACCGCGATATGGACCATAGGCATGAAACAGCCGGTTCATCACCGCGGTACCGCGGGTATCGGTCAACAGTTCGCCGTGATAGCCGATCAGCCCGCGCGTCGGTGCGTAGAAAATGAGCCGCACGCGGCCGCCGCCGGAGGGACGCATTTCAACCATCTCGCCTTTGCGCTCGGCGAGCTTCTGCACGACGATGCCGGAGTGTTCCTCGTCGACGTCGATGACGACTTCCTCGATCGGTTCGAGAATGTCGCCCGTCTCGTCGTGCTGGAACAGGACCTTCGGCCGCGACACCGAAAGCTCGAAGCCTTCGCGCCGCATGGTTTCGATCAGGATGCCGAGCTGCAATTCACCACGGCCGGCAACTTCCATCGAATCCTTCTCGGTCGATTCGGAAATCCGCAGCGCCACGTTGCCTTCGGCCTCGCGCAGCAGCCGGTCGCGGATGACGCGGCTTTGCACTTTGTCGCCCTCGGTGCCGGCGAGCGGCGAATCGTTAATGCGGAACGTCATGGTCAGCGTCGGTGGATCGATCGGCTGCGCCGGCAACGGATCGGTGACTTCGGGTGCGCACAATGTGTGCGACACGAAGGCTTCCGGCAGCCCGGCGATGGCGACGATGTCGCCGGCGAATCCTTCTTCGATCGGTGCGCGCTCAAGGCCGCGGAAAGCCAGTACCTTGGTGACGCGGCCTTCCTCGACCAGAGCCCCATGGCGGTCGAGCACCTTGATGTTCTGATTGGGTTTGACCGAACCGGATGTGATGCGCCCGGTGACGATGCGGCCGAGATAGGGATTGGCTTCGAGAATCGTACCGAGTATGCGGAACGGACCGTCCTCCACCTGCGGCGGCGCGACATGGCGGATGACAAGGTCAAACAACGGCGCCATGCCCCGGTCCTTGGGACCATCGGCGCTTGACGCCATCCATCCTTGCTTGGCCGAACCGTAGAGAATCGGAAAATCGAGTTGCTCTTCGGTCGCATCGAGTGCGGCGAACAGGTCGAACACCGCATTGGCGACTTCGCTCGGCCGCGCATCGGAACGGTCGACCTTGTTAATGACCACGATCGGCCGCAATCCCATCCTCAGCGCCTTGGAGACGACGAATTTGGTCTGCGGCAGCGGTCCTTCGGCGGCATCGACTAACACCAAGGCACCGTCGACCATATTGAGGATGCGTTCGACCTCACCACCGAAATCGGCGTGGCCGGGCGTATCGACGATATTGATCCGGGTGTCGTTCCACACAACGGAGGTCGCCTTGGCGAGAATCGTAATACCGCGCTCGCGCTCGAGATCGTTGGAATCGAGCGCGCGCTCGACCACCCGCTGGTTCTCGCGGAACGCGCCGGATTGCTGCAAGAGCCGGTCGACCAGCGTGGTTTTGCCGTGGTCGACGTGGGCAATGATGGCGATATTGCGCAAATTCATGGGATTAGGCTTGAAACCGTTACGGGCCCCGAAGGGCCCGCGATTCGCCAGCGGTATATAGTGAGAATTCGCGAAGAAGCAATGTAAGTGGCGTTACGCCACGGCGATTTTGGCGCCTGCGCCGGGTGACGGGATTGCGGGTGCCGGCTGGCCGGTGATCACTGCGCGGCGCGTGGCCATAGCAAAGCGCAGTTGATCGAGTGCGAAGGCAAACGACATGCGCACCGACTCGTCGAACTCCTCGCGTTCGCTTTGGTGGATGATGGCCACCACAAGCTCGTCGGCTTCGACTTGGAGCTTTTCGACGGCTTCGAGCGTCTGTGCAGCATGCGCCTTGCGCACCAGATCCAGCGCCCGTTGCAACAGCCGCAGCCGCTGGGTGCGGCCGTCGCTACGCAGATAGCTCGCCACGCCGGCGATCGCCGAGCCGAAGATTGGAAAGATCAGCAAACCGTAGAAAATGTCGTCGCCGTATTTGTCAAAAAACGACTGCTGCGTATCGGAGAGGTAGGCGAGCGTTCCCGGATGCACGACGACGTCGCCGTCCTTATCGGTCGACGGTGCCGCGATCTTGATGTCGCCGGGGGCTGCCGCGGCGAGCGCCTGACGGGATGTATAGATCACCCGCGAGAGGCTCGAGATCACAGAGTCGCTGTAGGTTTTCCGCGCCACCAGGAATTCGGCAAAGCTCAGGCTCTTCAGATCGTCACTCGGCGACGGCGGATTACCGCCGAACGTGCCGGCATCGATGGTGACGGAATCGAAAGCCGGACTGCGCTTGGCGATACCGTCAGCCTGGTCGATCTCGATGAAATTCGGTGGCTTGCCGTCCTGCGTGGCGGCGGCGACCAAGCCGGAAATAGCTTGGCCAGCGGCAGCGCCGGCGACGAAGAACGCATCGACTTTGTTCTTTTTAACGGCGTTGGCGACATCGTCCGGCGCAATCTGCGAAATCGTGACTTTGGTGAGAGGCACGCCGTAGTGCGTGAGCACGAGTTCGAGGAGGCCCGCGGTCGCTTCGTTACCGGTGACGATACCGATGCGCTTGCCGCTCAGGTCCGGCACTTTGCCGAATTTGCTCTTATCGCTGTCGCCCGATGTATCTTTGTCACTGTCACTGTCGTCATTGCTGTCGTCTTTGGCAGCGGCAACCTGCGCGGCTTTCCCTTTGGCGCCCTTGCCGCCCGCCTTACTGCTCTTGGCGGGTTTGGGGGCGGGCTTTTCCGCTTTTGGCGCCGCCGGAGGTGCGGCGGGCACGACTAACGCCATGACGTTCTGGCGCAGCATCGCGACGACCGGCCAGTTCAGCGCGTCCGCGAGATTGCTCGGCAAAATCGCGAGATCGGCGTCGCCTTTGGTCATCTCCGCCGCGCTCTCCTTCGGCCCGGCCGTCGGCACGACTTGCAGCGAAAGATCCTGACGGTTGACGGCGATCTGATTGATCAGCGCCTGCACGAATTTGCTATCGAGCGGACCGGCGGCGATGCGCATATGGTCCGCTTCGGTGGTGAGATAAAAAGCGCCCCATACCCCTCCGACCAGCGCGATAGTGCCGAGAATGGCGACGAGCCAAGTGTGGCGCAGAAACGTCCGCACCCGGCTCCGCACCATGTTTTCCATCGACTCGTAGCTCATGGTCCTACCCGAGAAGCGGCTCGCCGCGGTTGCCGTGGCGCCCGACCCGCTGTCCCGGCCGGAGCGGCGGAACAGCCAAAACCTCATAGCAATCGGCGGACGATGCGGCACTCCGGGCGGCATGGTTAATCCTAGCACGGCTTCCCGGTGTTGACGCCACGCAGCAGGTGCGCAGTGGTAGGTCAAACCGGCACGTTGGTTAATGTCATACGGCCCGGCGCCGCGAAGTCTCGATACGATCTATGGCTCGAATTTGACAAGAGCATTCATCGCTCGTCGAGAGCTGGAACTCGCGCGCCGCGTCGCTGTTTGCTAAAAAATGACGTGGCTCTCATGGGCCGGAGGATTGTCATGAGTGGAAAGCTCACCGGGGAAGCCCGCAAGACCGCGCTCGGCCGGCTCAAGGGATGGAGCGAAGTGCCGGGCCGCGACGCCATCACCAGGAAATTCGTGTTTGCCGATTTCAACGCCGCCTTCGGCTTTATGACACGGGCTGCGCTGGTCGCCGAAAAGCTCGATCACCATCCCGAATGGTTCAATGTCTACAAAACCGTCGAGGTGACGCTGTCCACGCACGACGCCGGTGGCTTGACCGAGCGCGACGTCAAGCTGGCCGAGGCGATGGATAAGTTCGCCGGATAAGGCACTTGCGGGCGCCTTGCGGCCGCCGCCTTTCGGGGCCATGTTTTTGCCAAGCGACGATTCCTCGCGGAGGGGCAGATGTGGTTTCGCGATCAGACGGCGAGCTGGCCAGGCTCTTCGCCAAACACGTCCTGGCAAGATACCTGGCAGGATTTTATCGCGCGCACCCGCGGTGTAGCGGCCGATGAGGCCGAGCTGCGCCGTAAATTCTGGGCCAAGGTCAAGCGCGAAGCCGCCGCTCTTCCGTTCCTCGAAGAATTGCTGACCGCGCATTATTGCGCCTTCGACCGTCATACCCCGTTCTACGTGAAGGCCATTCTCATCGCCGCCATCGTCTATTTCCTGGTGCCGGACGATTTCATCCCCGCTTCGATTCCGATCGTCGGCTATGCCGATGACGCGGCTGTGCTTGCCGGTGCGTTCAAGATCATGTCGTCGCATATCAAACCGGAGCATCGCGAAGCGGCGCGGCGCAAGATCGAAGAACTGCGCCGGGCGTAGGCCGGGGTTACGGCTTCAGCAGAATTTTGCCCATCACTTTGCGGTCGGCGATGACTTTCAGCGCTGCCGCGATATCCGTAAGCGGATAGACGGCGTGTACGTGCGCGCTGAGCTTGCCTTCTGCACATAAGCGCGCGAGGTCGGTCAAAAGCGCATGCTGTGCCGCTGGTTCGCGCTTGCCCCAATTGCCCCAAAATACGCCGCGCACATCGCAGCTTTTGAGCAGAACGAGATTGAGCGGAATCTTTGGAATTTCGCCGGCGGCGAAACCGACGACGAGATAACGGCCTTCCCTGGCCAGCGAGCGGATCGCGGGCTCGGCATAAGGGCCGCCGACCGGATCGTAGACCACATCGATGCCGTGCTCGCCGCCGAGGCGCCGCAGCGCATCGCGCAAGTCTTCGCTCTCGTAGTTCACCGTTTCGTCGGCGCCATGTTTGCACGCGAGTGCAAGTTTCCCGTCCGACGAGGCGCAAGCGATGACTCGTGCGCCGAGAACCTTGCCAAGTTCGATTGCGGCCAAACCTGTGCCGCCGGAAGCGCCGAGCACGACGAGCGTTTCGCCGGATTTGAGTCCGGCGCGCTCACGCAACGCATAGAGGCCCGTGCCATAAGTCACGCTCAGGCCGGCGGCGCGTTCGAAATCGAGCTTGTCCGGCAATTTGACGAGAAGCCGCGCCTGCACGGCGGCAAATTCGCGCGCCGCGCCCCAGCCGGGAAAGCCCATGACGCGGTCGCCCGGTGCGACTTCGGTCACGCCCGGGCCGATACTTTCCACGACGCCTGCGAATTCTGCCGCCGGCGAAAACGGAAACGGCGGTTTGTGCTGGTACTTGCCGGCGATGATCAATGTGTCAAAGAAGTTAAGCGCCGCGACTTTGATCCGCACCAGCGCTTCGCCGGGTCCGGCTTGCGGGATCGGTATGTCGGCAATTTCGAGATCGTCGGCGGTGCCAAAGCGGGTGCAGTGAACGGCTTTCATGCGCCGTTCATATCAGGCTTCGGTCACGCCGGCATCAAGCAGGAAGCGGCGTAAACGATTGAACGCCAAGCGCAGCCGCGATTTGACCGTGCCGAGCGGTAATTTCAATCGCTCGGCGATATTCGCGTGGGATAGCCCGTCGAAGAACGCAAGCTTCACCAGTGTAAACTGCTCGCGGGGCAGCACGCCGAGCGCGGCGCGCAGGCAAAGTTCACGTTGCTCGGCGTCGATGCGGTCGTCGCTTGGCGGCGTGGTGTCCGGGATGGCGAAGAAATCTTCCACTGGCGCGCTGAACTCGCGGCTGCGGCGGCGCACGTCGATGCGCCGATTGCGCGCGATATGAAAAACCCAAGTCGCGGCTGGCGATTTGCTGCGGTCGAACAAATGTGCCTTCCGCCAGATCGTTTCCATCACATCCTGGGTGACGTCGGCGGCGGCGAAAGGCGCGAGTCCTAGCCGAACCATCTGGGCGTGAACGCGCGGACCGAAATGATCGAACAAGGCGGTGAAGGCGGCGCCGTCACGATCGTTGCCGACGGCCGCGAGCAGATCGTCAAACTCGCCCGCCGGATCGCGTGCGCGCATCCCGGAATAGGCCGACTCGGCAAAATGCAACCCCAACATCATGCTTGTCAGTATTTGCCCTGACAGCGGTCGGGGCTGTGTCGGCCGTCACAATTTGGCGTCGGAGGGCACGACTGGTGGGGCGCGAAATAGTGCCCTTACGGCCTATCTCATTCCAGCTTCGGGGGAATTGGATTTAATGAGAAAGGTTTGCTATGAATGAATCGGGGGTATTGCAGCGAGGCCCGATGCGGAACCTCTGGGGGCTGGCACTTTCGCTCATTCTGGCGGCGGCATTCGCCGTTTCAGCGGTCGCGCAGCAGCCTGCCGCGCCCGCGACGGCCGCCCCCGCTGCATCCGGTACCCCCGCCGCCACGCCGCCCAAGCCGAAGAAACCCAAGCCCCCGGCCGCCGCCGGCGCGGCGACTGCAACCCCCGCTCCGGCGGAAAAGCCGCTGGGTGCCGTAGTTGGCGGCGCGAAGACCAAGCTCCTCGGCCAATACGGCGATTGGGGTGCCTATTCGGCTTCGCCGGGCGGCAAAAAGATATGCTTCGTCATCGCCAAGCCATCTTCCGCGCAAACCGATCCGCCGAACCGACCGCGTAATCCGGTTTACATGTTCATTTCCACCCGCCCGGCCGACAAAGTAACAAACGAGGTCTCTATCATCATTGGCTATCCGTTTAAGCCGGGTTCCGACGCGAGCGCGCAAATAGGTTCGACGACATTTGCCCTCTATACCCAGGTGGACGGTGCCTGGATCAAGAACGCATCCGACGAAGCGCAAATGGTCGATGCGATGAAATCAGGCGACACCGCGGTGATCAACGGCGAGTCGGCCAAAGGAACCAAGACCACCGACACCTATTCGCTCAAGGGCGTTTCGCAGGCCCTCGATCGCGTCGCGCAGGAATGCAAATAAACCGTTCCTGTTCTTGGAACTGTCAATAACTCAGTTTTCGCTCTATCTATGCGGCAGGCGCTCGGTCGCCGCTCGTTTTTGACTTGATCCTGGATCCACGATGACGGCCCCGTCTGTAGCGATTGAACCCGGGCCTGCTGCCGCTTTTGTCGAAAAGCGGCCGCTGGAGCATTACACGCCTCCCGCACGTCCATCGTTGGTCGGAATGACGCGCGAAGCCCTGGCCGACGCGCTCGGCGAAGCCGGCGTGCCGGAGCGCCAACGCCGTATGCGCGTGCAGCAAATCTGGCAATGGCTTTATGTCCGCGGCGTCCAGGATTTCGACGCCATGACGACGTTGTCGAAAGAACTCCGCACGGCGCTGTCAGAACGTTTCACGTTGGCGCGGCTGGAAGTCGCCGCGGAACAGATTTCGGTCGACGGCACGCGCAAATGGCTGCTGCGGCTTCCCGGCGAGACCGCCGGCGCGCCGCACGAAGTCGAATGCGTCTATATCCCGGAGACCGACCGCGGCACGTTGTGTATTTCAAGCCAGGTCGGCTGCACGCTCAACTGCACGTTCTGTCATACCGGCACGCAACGGCTGGTTCGCAATCTCACCGCCGCCGAAATCGCGGGCCAAGTCGTTTTGGCGCGCGACCGGCTCGACGACTGGCAGCGCGCGGCGGGCGCAGCCGGCGAAGAAAAGCGCCTCGTCTCCAACATCGTCATGATGGGCATGGGCGAGCCGCTCTATAATTTCGAGGCGGTGCGCGACGGGCTTGCCGTCGTTGTGGACGGCGACGGTCTGAGCATTTCCAAGCGGCGCATCACACTGTCGACCTCGGGCGTCGTGCACAATATCAAACGCGCGGGCGAAGAGATCGGCTCGATGCTTGCGGTGTCGTTGCATGCCGTCACCGACGAACTGCGCGACCAATTGGTGCCACTCAATCGGAAATATCCGCTGCGCGAACTGCTCGATGCCTGCCGCAACTATCCGGGCGTCTCCAACGCACGGCGCATCACTTTCGAATATGTCATGCTCAAAGGCATCAACGACTCGCTTACCGACGCCAAAGCGCTGGTGCGGCTCCTCAAGGGCATTCCGGCCAAGATCAATTTGATCCCGTTCAATCCCTGGCCCGGCACGATCTACGAGTGCTCGGACTGGGAGCAGATCGAGAAATTCTCCGAAATTGTTTTTGCCGCCGGCTATGCCTCGCCGGTGCGCACGCCGCGCGGCCGCGACATTCTCGCCGCCTGCGGCCAGCTCAAAAGTGCTAGCGAAAAGCTCACTGCGCGCGAGCGGCTTGCTTTGCGCGCGATGGCGATGACCGACTGACGGTACGGATCGTCCATGACCGCTCTCTTCCGCATCACGATGATGTTCGTCGGCTATGTGTGGGCCTGCGTCGCTGCTTCGCTCGTGCTCACGCTCGGTACGCTGACGCCGCAATGGAACGATTTCTTCGATGCTTTGGGGTTGCGGTCCGCGCATTCGCAGTCGGCGGCGATGTGGATAGTCGTTGGATTGGGCGCGGTGATCATCTTTGTCATCGGTTTTCTGCCGACGCTTCTTGCTATCGCGCTCGCCGAAGGTTTTGCGCTGCGATCCAGCGTTGTCTATGGCGTTATCGGCGGTGCGCTGACGCTCGCGGCCGCCTACGGACTTGATTTCTTCCGTGATATCGCGCCGCTCGGTAGCGATCTTGCCCGTGAGCGGGAAGTGTTCGCCGCCGCCGGCATTGCCGGTGGGCTGGTTTATTGGCTGTTCGCCGGCCGCAATGCCGGGCGGTGGGCATGAGTCGGTGAGGAATGACGATCCGATGAATCGAACGGGCCTCAAGATCGCACTCGCCATCGGTTTTGCGGTCGGGCTGATTTGCGCCGTCGATCCGCAGCTCGATATCGACATTGCAGCGGCGTTCTACCATCGGGATCCGCCGCCGATCCTGTTCGTCGTCAATGCGCAGCACTGGGTGCAGACGACACGCTGGGCCGCGCGTGTCCTGATCGCGCTTTTGGCGCTGCCGGCCTTTCTTGCCATCATTGGCAAACTCGTCCTGCCGCAGCGGCCTATGCTGATCCAAGGCCGCGCCGCTCTGTTCCTTATTGCGACACTGGCGCTCGGTCCCGGCGTTCTCACCAACCTCATTCTCAAGGATCACTGGCATCGGCCGCGGCCGATCGATATTCAGCAATTCAACGGCGATCAGCACTTCACGCCGTGGTGCGACCCGCGCGGCGACTGTCCGGACAATTGCTCGTTCATCGCCGGCGAGCCATCGGGTGCGTTCTGGACGCTGGCGCCGGCCGCCTTGGCACCGTTGGAGTTGCAGCCGGTCGCCTATGGCGCGGCGCTCGCTTTCGGTGTCGGCATCGGTATCCTGCGCATCGCCGCCGGCGCGCATTTCTTTTCCGATGTCGTGTTCGCGGGCGTGTTCACGTATCTGCTCATTTGGCTGGCTCACGGCCTGATCTATCGCTGGCCGAGGACACGCCTGCGCGAGGATTCGATCGAAAGCCTGCTCACACAGACCGGCGAGACATTGCGCGACATGCTGGCAAAGCTCGGTGCAAAGCGTCGGCTATAATCGCTTTATTCCGGAGACCCGAGCACCCGGAAAAACTCTTCAAGCTGCGGGCTCATCGGCAGATTGAGCGTCTCGCCGGTCGGGAGCCGGCGGATGAACCATTTGTTGTAGAGCTCGGTGAGTCGGCGATCGGCGGCCATGCGTGTAAAGGCATGTTCGACCACGGCGGCAAAAGCTGGATCGTCACGGCGATAGCCGAGCCCATAAGGATCGTAGGTCAGATAGTCGCCGACGACTTTCATGTCATGCGCGCCCGGGTCGGTGGCGATGATGCCGTAGAGCAGAACGTCGTCGGTGGCGAAGGCGTCAGCCTTGCCGGCGTCGAGCATGCCGAACGATTCGGCGTGGTCATGTGCGGTGACGATGGTGATGCCCAGCTTCTGCTTGTCGTTGAGTGAACGCAGCGCCGCTTCATTGGTGGTGCCTGCGGTAACGACCAGCGTCTTGCCGGCGAGGTCGTGGTAAGAGGCGATGGCGGAGGATTGCGGCACCATCAGTTTGGTGCCGGCCACGAAGAAGACCGGCGAGAAGGCGACCTCTTTCTGGCGTTCGAAATTGCTCGTGGTCGAGCCGCATTCAAGATCGACGGCGCCGGATCTGATCTTGTCGAAACGATTGGCGGCGGTAACGGGCGCCAGCGCGATCTTGATGTCCATGCCGTCGAGTTCGGTCGAGGCCTGTTCGACGACTTCACGGCACAGATCAATCGAATAGCCGATCGGCTGCTGGCG
>Ga0335078_10017435_pt1 | contig 10669 bp, 8 predicted proteins | sample Lox_Sample_32_FD_206711 | JGI IMG/M metagenome (GOLD analysis project Ga0335078, IMG submission 206711) | Soil microbial communities from Loxahatchee National Wildlife Refuge, Florida, United States - Lox_Sample_3.2 | ecosystem: Environmental > Terrestrial > Soil > Wetlands | place: USA: Florida... | reverse complement strand
CGCGTTCCATCGTAGTTACAGGTAATGGTCCCCGCGCCGACGTTCACCCGCTCTCCGATCTCGGAATCGCCCAGGTAGGCCAGATGCATAGCCTTTGATCCAGCGCCCAGGCGGGTCTTCTTCAGCTCCACGAAATTGCCGATGTGCGCGCCCGCCGCGACGTGATTCTCCATGCGCAGACGGGCGTACGGTCCGGCGTGCGCGCCGCGCTCCAGCCGCGACGTGCCAATGATGGTGAACGCGCCGATTTCCACCTCATCCGCGAGCTCGGAATCCTGCACGACGGAGCACGCGCCGATGCGGCAGTTCTCCCCAATCGTGGTGCGGCCCAGGATCTGCGCGAACGGCTCGACAACGGTGTCCATGCCGATAGTGACATCTGAGTCCACGGTGACCGTCTCGGGCTTCTCGACAGTCACGCCGGACAGCATCAGCTCGCGCACTTTGCGCTCGCGCAGGAGACGGTCGACCACGGCCAGTTCTTCGCGGTCGTTGATGCCCAGCACCTCGCGCGGATCGTCGATGCGAAACGCGGCGATCGCGTCCCCCGCCCGGTGTAGGATCTCGACCATATCGGTCAGGTAATACTCGTGCGCGGGATTATCCGGCCGAAGCTCCTGGATGTGCCGCCAGAATGGCGCTGCGCGATAGCAGTACAGCCCCATATTGGCCTCCCGGATGGCGAGCTGCTCCGGCGTGCCGGCGCGTTGCTCCACGACTCCGGTGACATGGCCGCCGCCATCGCGCAGCACGCGGCCGTACCCCGTAGGATCGTCCATCACCGCGGTCAGGATCGCGCCCGCGGCGCTCGAGGATTGCTGCGCGGCGACCAGGCCTTCGAGCGTCTGCGGACGCACCAGCGGGCAGTCGCCATAAAGAATTACCAGCCGGCCGTCCAGCTTCGAAAGCGCGTCCGCCGCCACCATCAACGCATGGCCGGTGCCTTTTTGTTCGGTCTGCTCAATGAAGCCGATGCCGGGCGTCTCAACGGCCGCGCGCACGTCGGCCGATTGATGGCCCACCACCACGAAAATCCGCTCGGGCGGCGCCAGCGCCTGCGCGGTGCGCAACACGTGCTCGATCAGGCATCTGCCGCCGGCGCGGTGCAGCACCTTGGCTTTGCGCGATTTCATGCGGGTCCCCAGCCCCGCTGCCAGAATCACTACCGTCAGAGGCGTCTCCACTATTTCCTCCCGCCGGCTGCGAGCCTTCGCCGCCGGCCCTCGTGCGCCAGGCGCACCGCCACTGCCGCGGTCTCGGCCGGGTCGTGACGCACCTTCTTGGATTCCTGCAGCAGCTTGCCGGTCACTACCCTGACTCCCATCTTGAGAATTCGATCCAGGTCGTTTTCCACCGGAAGCGCCTGCTGCCTTTCGTAGCGTTTGCGCGCGGCCATCTGAATGGGCGCCACGTTAACAATCGCGCAATCGATCAGCTTGCCGCCCGCATGCTTGTGGATGGCGCGGATATGGTCGGAGGCGCTGAAATCCATGGTCTCGCCCGGCTGCCACATCAGGTTCACGATATACGCCTTGAGGGCCTGCGAGCGCCGGATGGCGGCGGAGATTCCCTCCACCAGCAGATTCGGAATCACGCTGGTGAAGAGCGACCCGGGGCCCAGCGTGATCAGGTCGGCCTGCGCGATAGCTGTCAGCGTATCGGCCATGGGCTTCACCTTGCGCGGGCGCAGCCGCACGCTGCGGATCGGCTTGCGGCTCTTGCTGATTCTGGTTTCTCCGGTGACGTGCGTGCCGTCCTCCAGGGTGGCCTCCAGCGCCACATTGGCCGCCGTGGCGGGATAGATCCGGCCGGTGATCTTAAGCACTTCCGACGACACCTTGACCGCTTCCGGAAAGTCGCCCATCAGTTGCGTCAGGGCCGTCAGGAAGAGATTGCCGAAGCTGTGTCCCTTGAGCCCCAGGCCAGCCTGGAACCGGTGCTGGAACAGCCGCGCCAGCAGGGCCTCGTCTGCGGAAAGCGCCACCATGCAATTGCGGATGTCCCCCGGCGGCAGCACGTCGAACTCGCGCCGCAACCGGCCGGAACTGCCGCCATCGTCGGTCACTGTGACCACCGCCGTGATGTCCAACGGACCGCGGCGTGGACTGGCGTACCCCTTCAGCCCTTGCAGCAGGGCGGAAAGGCCGGTGCCTCCGCCTATGGCGACGACGCGCAAAGGTCCGGACTTAGACGTAGGACAGGCCTCCTGGCCTGCCTATGCCGGTTTTCCGCCGGTTCTCAGTCCTTCTTATCCGGATGAAGCAGCCGGACGAACGCCGGGTGCTCGGCCATCGCCGCGAAGTCGGGATCCTGGCGGGCAGCCAGCCGGTTACGAGGTTGCAAATCGATCGCACGTTTCAGGTTCTCATAAGCCGCCTGCAAATCTCCACTCAGGCTGTGGCAGGCGGCCAATGCGTAGAGCACATGGTCGGCGGCGGAATCCTCCTCCAGAGCGGCCCGCAGGTGCTTCTGAGCCGCCGCCAGGTCGCGGGAGTTGATCAGCGTGATGGCGTAGTTGTAATGTTCTTCCGGCGTGTTCAGCACCGGGCGGGCGGATTCCAGGCGCTGCTCGCACATGCGCACTTGCAGTCCGGCGCGGTGGGCCACGGCGCGATCCGGCCCACGCATGGCCTGCATGAAGAATTCCCGGGCCCGCTGGAACTGGCGCGCATGAAACAGGCGCATGCCCTCCTCGAAGGACTCCATCTGGCCGGGTTCCGGTCTCGCCGGCCCGGCTGATCCCGTCTTCCCACCCGGAGCCACCCGCCCAGTCTGGCCGTTCTTGCCTTCGTGGGCCGGAGAAGCCTCGGGGAGGTTACGCTTTTCGGCGCTCTTCGGCATGGGTGTCTTTTTCTTCACGGGCATAGCGGGGCCCCAAAAAGTCTGGCGACGAAGTCTAAGCCCTTATACCAGACCCGCCGCGCGCATGCAAGGGGTAGTCTCCCCTGTGCCGGCGCTTGCCGGCCGGCTTTCTGGTTGCCACCACTAACCCGTCTGGCGATTATCGCACAACAGGCACCGGGCGTTATACTCAGTGTCGATGAAGCTGGCGGCAATACTCTTCATATCGGTGTGCGCGTTTGCGGAGGCGCCCACCACCGACATCAAAGTGGATCAGGTAGGCTACCTGCCCCATTCAACCAAGCTGGCGATGGTGGTCTCCCATACCCTGGCGAAGGAGTTCTCCGTGCGCCGCGCCGGCAACGACGCCGTGGCCTTCCGCGGCAAGTTGGCGGAGCCCGTTACCGATCCCGATTCCGGCGATCTCATCCAGGAAGCGGATTTCACCAAGCTGGAGAAGCCCGGCAAGTATTATCTGCAAGTGCCGGGCGCCGGCCGCAGTTGGGATTTCGCCATTGGGCCGAATGTGTTCGCGCGCGCTTTTTACCTGGCCATGCGGTCCTACTACGGGCAGCGTTGCGGGACCGCCGTGGACCTCGGGCCCGAGTTTCCCGGCTACAAGCACGCCGCCTGTCACCTGGAAGGCGCCTATCATGTTTCCTCGGGCAAGACCGGCCCGCACATATCGGCCAAAGGATGGCACGATGCCGGCGATTACGGCCGCTACATCGTCAACTCCGGCATATCCACCGGCACGCTGCTGTGGACTTGGGAGATCTTCGGCGGCCGCCTCAAGCAGGTGAAGCTCAACATTCCGGAGTCCGGCAATGGCACGCCCGACATCCTCAACGAAATCCGCTGGAACCTGGACTGGATGCTCTCCCTACAGGACACCGATGGCGGCGTTTGGCACAAACAAGCCAGCGAGCGCTTCTGCGATTTCATCCCGCCGGAGAAAGATACGCTGATCAGCTACGTCATAGGCACGGGCAAGGAGCCGTACAAGAGTTCCTGCGCCACGGGCGATTTCGCGGCCGTGATGGCCATCGCCGCCCGCGCCTACCGCCCCTTTGACGCAGCCTATGCGGCGAAGTGCTTGCGCGCCGCGCGCCAGGCCTGGATCTGGCTGGAGAAGTATCCCAGCGTGACGTTCCAGAATCCTCGCGGCGTGACAACCGGAGAATACAAAGATAGCGACTGCTCGGACGAGCATTTGTGGGCCGCCGCCGAGCTATGGCGCACCACCGGCGACCCGGCCTTCGGAAGCTATTTTCTGGAGCATTTCGGCGCATTCCGCAAGACGGTAAAACCGAATGGGCCTCCCGACTGGGGAGAGGTGGCGCCGTTGGCACTATGGACCTACGCGCTCGGGCACGGCAAGAATGCCAATGCGGTGGCCGCCATCACCCAGGATGCCGTGAGCGCCGCCCAGCAGATCGTGGAGCGCTCCAGCCGCCACGCCTACCGCATCAGCCTGACCTCCGCGGATTACGTCTGGGGATCGAACGGCGTGGCCGCCAATTACGGCCTGCAACTTTTGGTGGCCAACGCGCTGCGCCCGGATCCACGCTTTGTGGCGGCGGCGCTGGACAACTTGCATTACCTGTTGGGCCGGAACACCTTCTCGTTATCCTGGGTCACGCAACTGGGGGAGAACCCATACCACCATCCGCACCACCGCCCCAGCGCCGGCCTTCCGGAGCCGTGGCCAGGGCTGCTTTCGGGAGGTCCCAACCGCGGCCGCCAGGATGCGGCACTGCGAAAGTTAACCAATGGACCGCCGGCGAAGATGTACGTCGATGAGCAGGCTTCCTATGCCAGCAACGAAGTGGCCATCAACTGGAACGCCGCGCTGGTGTTCGTGCTGGCGGCCGCGCTGGGGGGAAACTGAGGCGCGGGACATGATGAAACCCCGCAGTAACGCGGCCTGAGAGGCCGCCGCAGGCAGAGTGCCTCTGCTTCATATCAGAATCGGCGGCTGTGTCGCACTCTACGGGACAAAGGAAAAAGTCAACTGTGTAACAGCCTTGGTTGGCTTGCCGTCCGTCGTGAAAGGCTTGAAGGTCCATTTCTTGACGGCCGACACGGCAGCCCCAGTTAGCAATGGGTTGCCCGTAAGCGGCTTGCAATCCTCCACTTTCCCTTCGGCATCGATGCTCGCTTCGACTGTGACCCTGCCCGCGATCCGCATCTGTCTTGCCATGGTCGGATATATGGGCTCGACCTTCTTCAGCAGCGCTTGACGTGCATCCGCTTCGGACACGTTCAGCGCGTCGCCGGCGCGGAGAATGCAGCCGGACAGGACGATCAATAGGGCCAACCATGCCGCGCCCGTCAGACTGCTGCGTTTCCTATCGATGAGATTTTTCATAATTCACCTCTTGCAAGTGGTCACGCTATCACGACCGGCTCGCCGGACCTGCGCCGGACCCCGCCCGCCGTCCCCCCGCCTGTGACATTTTGTTTGGCCTCACCAACCAGGGCCTGCAATCGCTTCATGATCGTGCGCATCGCCTCGGCCTGTGAAGCCATTTCCTGTCCGGAAGCGGCCGTCTCCTGAGCGCTGGCTGCCGTTTGCTGGGTCACCTGCTGGATCTGGGCAATCGACTTCGCAATCTGTTCGAAGCCGTGTGTCTGCTCCTCGCTGCCACCTTTGACTTCATCCATTCGCTTGGTGATCTGTTTGGAAGTCTCGGTTATTCCCCGGATCGCCTGGGCCACCCGGTCCAATTCCACCGTGCCTTCGGAGGTTTTGGCGATGGAGTTATCAATCAGCGCACCGGTATCGCGCGCCGCCTGCGCGCAACGTTGTGCCAGACTGCGCACCTCGTCGGCCACCACGGCAAAGCCCAGGCCGGCTTCGCCCGCCCGCGCCGCTTCCACCGCCGCATTCAGCGCCAGGATGTTGGTTTGAAAGGCAATCTCATCGATCACCTTGATGATCTTGGAAATCTGGTCGCTGGCGGAACTGATTTCCGACATGGAGCGGAGCATTTTGTCCAGCGTGCGGTTGGCATCGGCAATGTCCTGGTCTTCTTTGGAAGCCAAAGCCGCCGCCGACACTGCATTGTCCCTGTTGCGCACCGTCATGGAGGCCAATTCTTCGCTCGACTCCGAGGTGGTCTGCACCGATCCGGCCTGCCGGTTCGCGCCTTCGGCTAACGTCCGGCTGGTATTGGACACTTGCGCGGCGCCATCCGCCACTTGGGCGGCCCGCATGTCGATCTCCCAGGTGATCACCTGCAGATCCCGGCTGGATCGCCGCACCGTAAACACCAGCGCTCCGCCCATGGCGACGCACAGCAGACCCAGCACCGAGGCCATCCACTTCACCAGCACCGAGCGGCTTTGCGTCTCGGCACGAGCCGTCTCCGCAGCCGTGTCGTTCTCTTGCATGAACCGCATGGCGCTTTCTCCCACGCGAGCCGCGAGCGGCATAATCTGCTCGTCGTACAGCCGGATGGCCAGATCCGCCTGCTGCGCGTCCAGCGCCCCAGTCAGGCGATCGTGCGCGGCCTTGGCCGCCGCTACATCATCCGCGACCTTTTGGATAGCCGACCGCCAATCGCCTCGGTCGGTGAGGGCCTGCATCTTCCCCAACCGGTCTTCCATCTTGCCGGTAACGGCCTGAAACTCCTGCTTGTGGCGCGCCACACCTGCCTGGTCCTGGAGCATGCCCCGAATCAAGATGGCGCGCTCCAACGACCCCATTTCGGCCGCTAGGGCGCGGATCTCAGCCGCCATGGCGTCACGCTTGGCCGCCCGCTCAACGTAATAGTTCAAATCGTTCTGGAGCCGATTCAGCCCCGCAAACGACGATATGCCGGACCCTACGTTTAACAGGAGCATTGCGCAGGCCCCAATCGTGATCTTTCTACCAATTGTCATGCGTGTCGCTTTCCACGCGCACTGGCGCGTTCCGTCCTACGTCTCTCTATCGGCCGTGCGCCCACAATCTTTAGTAGCCGGCGAAGGTGCATTATGCCGCAGGTCGAGCCCCCGCAACCGTAGCAGTGCCCGCGGAGCGTTGAGCGGCGTCATTCCAGCGCGACTATAGGGGACATACAATGGCTGTGATGACCGCCCGATGGCGACGCGCAGTCCGGCTGCTGGCTCCGTGAACGGCTCGCCGAGGACCCGGCGGCCGGCGATGCTGACGTCCTGCCCTACGATCGGCGGGCCGATCTGCGGTATATTGCCCAGACAGTGGGTCTGGCTCGGTCCATCGATCATAGGGTCGCTCGAGAACCATGTCCAGACGGAGAAGCCCGATTCCAAATCCCGGGGCACAATCGTGCGCGTGGTTCGCCTTGGATTTCCGCGCGGAGGCGGCGCCACGCGGCGGGAACGAAGCCGCCAGGTGAACGCCGCATGACTGTCGCGCCGCCGCGTGCTTCGCTCCGCTTTTACGCCGAACTCAACGACCACCTGGCGCCCGATCGGCGCTACCGAACTCTCGAAAAAGAGTTCTTCGTACCCGTCTCCGTGAAGGATGCGATCGAGAGCTTCGGCATTCCTCACACGGAGGTTGAACTGGTGCTGGTCAACGGCGAGTCGTCGGACTTCGCCCGCCTGGTCCGGGACGGCGATCGTATCGCCGTGTACCCTGTATTCGAATCGTTGGACATCACGCCGGAATTGCGCGTCCGCCCGCAGGCGCTACGCGAGCTGAGATTCGTACTCGACGTTCATCTGGGACGGCTGGCGGCCTATCTGCGCATGCTCGGGTTCGACGCCGAGTACCGGAACTGCGCCAGCGACGCGGAACTGGTGCGGATCTCCTCCGAAAAGGACCGCATCCTGCTGACGCGAGACCGCGGGCTGCTCAAACACTCCGCCGTGACGCGCGGGTACTGGCTGCGCCAGACCGACAGCCGCGCGCAGGCCGCCGAGGTGCTGAGCCGATTCGATCTCGCGCGATCGGTGCGCCCCTTCACGCGCTGCATGGCGTGCCACGGCCGCCTGCGTCCGCTTTCCACCCAGGAGGTTCCCGAGCGGGTGCCGGCGCCCGTTGCGGCGCGTCACGCAGAGTTCCGCGAGTGCCCCGCTTGCCGGCGCGTGTACTGGGAAGGGTCGCACTTCGAGTGTATGCGGCGCTGGATCGAAGAACTGACCGCGGCGAGCCAGGCGCCGGGCCACTCCCTCAGTGCCGGTGCGCCATGGGAGCCGCAAGCATGAAAACGTTCATTACCGTGTACGCGCCGGCGAACAGAAGGATCGGCAATACGGCGCGGAACGCGCGCTCCGGCCGCGGCCCGTTCCGGCGCACCCGCGCCACGGCCACACGATAGGTCAGGTAGAGCCCGGCCATCAGGGTCGCGCATTGCAGCGCGAATAAGAGGTTGGGAGCGACGGAGGCGGCCGCCACCTGCGGGGGAGCCAGGCTGGTCCAGCCGGTGTATTGCGCCAGCGCTTTTTTCAAGCCCGGCCATATCGCGGCGCCCTCGCCGAACAGATGATGGAAATTGTGGGCCGCGTGCAGCGCCAGCCCCAGCGGCAGGAAACAGTAAGCATACGTGCGCAGCGCACGCCCAAGACCGCTGCCGGCCTCTTCCTGCGCCTGGCTCGTGTAGGAAAACAGCCCCAGCAACAGAAGCGGCAAAATCGCGCCGACCCCGATGTAGACGATCGTGTAGAGCGTTGGGCCAGGTGCCAGATGCAGCCAGTTGCCGAGCTTCGCCTCCCATCCGCGCCAGCCGGTCAACATCACCGCCGTTTGAAGCAGCGCCACGCCCAACACCGCCGCCACGGCCGAGGCTTCGTCGAGCGACTTGCTGTGGCTTTGAAAGCTGGCCAGGTCCGCGCCTGAGGCTTGCGTGCGGAGCGCGATGTTGTCCTTCGGACATGCGCGCACGCAATCCAGGCACAGCGAACATTCCGCGCCTCGTTCCATGGCGGGCGGAAACTGAAACCAGGCGCACTTCTCAAAGCAGTCCTTACCGGAACATGCGCCCCGGCAGACCGACGGGTCTTTCACCGCCAGCCGTAGCGGAGCCGTCATCGAGTACAGTCCGAAGACACCGCCCACCGGACAGACGTAGCGGCAAAAGGTCCGCTTTTCAAACACCACGGCCAGGGCGATGGCCCCGAGGGTCAGCCCCAGGCCCAGCCATGCCGTGCCCAGCGGCCATCGGTCCAGCGCCCAGAGAGTCGTCAGCCACGTGAGCGCCAGAAAGAGCCCCAGGCGCCACCACATGTTCTTCAAGATGCCTGGGACTCTGAGCCGCAAGGAGAAGATCTTCTGCGCAACGTCTCCCAAGTAACCGAAAGGGCAAAACGAACACCACACGCGCCCCACCAGGAAGAAAGTGAAGATCACGGCCGGCCACCACAATATCCAGGTCAGCAGGATTGCCGGATTGCCCGTGTCCTGCTCCCCGCGCAGACCCGCCAGCACGATCAGGAGGAAAACCGCCATAGTTGGCACGATCAGGAATGCCAGAAAGCGGCGCGAGCGCAGGGCCATCCCGATGACCGGCAGGTCCAGAATATTCGTGCCTGCCGTAGGGCCTGCCGGTGCGTTCCTCCGCAGGGCGGCGCGGGCCGACCAGATCAGCCCCCCGGCGATGGCCAACGATGCCAGTACTAAAGACCAGACCACCGGCGCGGCGGGCACGCCGTGGGCATGTGCACCGTGTGCATGCTCATGGTCCGCCTCTCCCATCTCCATGGCCTCGTGATCGTGGTCCATATCCATGGCGTCATGATCGTGGTCCATACCGCTCGCCTGCGCCGCGGCGTCGCCGTGCGCCGGCTGGGCCGGCGGCGCGCCAAATCCGGTCGCGCCATAGAGAAGGAAGAGAGCGACCGCCAATCCCCGGCCAAAACAGCCGGAACCTCCGTTTATCGACATGGTCCGCAATCCCAATCGAGCTTTAAAATAGGACTACAAAGTCCTAATTATAGGCCTGGCGTGCTCGCCACGGATACGGGCAGGTAATGGTACTCAAAGCACCATGACCGTGGCACGGGGGTGTACGATACAGAAGCGGCGGGCTGCGACGGGCTCAAAAGCCGTAATCAAGTTGCCGGAGCCCTTCTTTGTAGGCTTCCTTCGCTGTCTTGGCTTTGTTCTGAGCGTCCTGCTCTTTGAAACCGGCCTGGTCCCAACGCTCCCAAGCGGGGAGAGAGTAGTCGGGCGTCGCCAGGGCTTCCTCTTCGCGGATGGCGGCGACCCATTGATCAACCGCCGCTTTGTAGGCCTGCTGTAAGCGATCTAATTCGGCGCGGTCAACTTGCATTTTCCCATGGTAGCGAGAGAGTGTTTCAATTTGCTGTCAGATCGGGACCCACCATCCGTGGAATATCAATTCTGCGGCAGCGAGCGCGGGCCTGCCGCGTGCCCCTCCCGCGACAGTTTTTCGCGGAGCAGATCCTCGACGTCCCCGAGTTGCTCGCCCAGCAGATTCAGTTTTCGGGCCACGCCTTGAATCTCCGACTCGGAGCGGCGATTGACGTCGAAGTCCAGCTCGCTGCGCAGACGATCTTTCTTGTCCTGCCGGTTCTGACTCATCATGATCACCGGCGCCTGGATGGCCGCAATCATGGAAAGGAACAGGTTGAGCAGGATAAATGGATAAGGGTCCCAGGCCGCAGCGCCCAGCCGTACGTTGATGAAAGTATAGACGGTGAGAACCACCGAAAAAATGATGATGAAAGACCAGGACCCGCCAAAGCGGGCGACGCCATCCGCAATTCGTTCGCCGGTGGTCTCCCGTTCCTCGATCACGTCGTTCGGGTTGCGCGAGGCGCGCATGCGCACAAGTTGCTGCGAGGCGTGGAACTGACGGCCCAGCACCGTCAGCATGTCCATTCCCGCATGCGGCTT
>Ga0335078_10017434_pt1 | contig 10669 bp, 7 predicted proteins | sample Lox_Sample_32_FD_206711 | JGI IMG/M metagenome (GOLD analysis project Ga0335078, IMG submission 206711) | Soil microbial communities from Loxahatchee National Wildlife Refuge, Florida, United States - Lox_Sample_3.2 | ecosystem: Environmental > Terrestrial > Soil > Wetlands | place: USA: Florida... | reverse complement strand
CCGTGCTCGCTGGCTATGATTCGCAGGATCCGTTCTCGGCACCAGTCCCGGTCCAGGAGCCGAAAATCGATGGCCTGCGGATCGGACTCATGGAGCAGTTCTACAACGTGCCCGTCGAGCCGGAAACTCGCGAAGTGGTGCGAAAGGCGGCCCTCATGCTCGATCAGATCGGCTTCAAAGTCGAGCCTTTCAAACCTGGCGGCCTCGAGCGCGCTCCGAATATCTGGTGGTTCTTCTTCGGCCCGTTGCCGGCGCAATTGACGAAACAGTTCTTTGCGGGCCGCGAGCAGGATGCCCACTGGACTGGAACCGAACTCCTTGAAGCTGCCCTCAAAGAACCAACGCCATCCGCGGAGGACGTGCTGACCAATCTGGCCGCGCGCGATCGCATGCGCGCCGCGCTATTGCGAGAGATGGAAGGCGTGCCGCTCATCCTATCGCCCGTCTGCGGCGTTCCCGCGTTCCGCCATCGGGAGCGCAGATGGAAAACCGGCAGCAAGCCCATTGGCCTGTTTGAGGCTATGATGCCGGCAACGCCGTGGAACCTGCTCGGAATGCCCGCAGCCACGATTCCGTTCGGGACGTCATCCGACGGACTGCCCATCGGAGTGCAACTGATCGGCAGACCCTATGAAGAAGAACTGATCCTCGAAGTGTCCGTGCGCCTCGAGCAAGCGCGCGGGCCGTTTCCCTCCCCGCCCGGCTTCACGGCCTGAACGTGGGGCGAATCCTGGCACACTACGCTTTGTTCAGCACAAGCTCGTGCACTTCGTTGTAGCCCTTGTAGCGCAAGCGATACTTGTAGCTGCCTGAAGCGTATTTCGCGGTGTTCCATGCCGCCATGTGATAACCGGGATCACAGACCGCGTTTGAGATCACTTCCAGGTTTCTGCTGCCCTGGTCAAGGATCTCTACCAGTACCCATCCGGTCTCTGGGACGCTGAACTCGATGGCCAATTGCGGATTGTTCGCGTTGGGATAGTGCTGGTTGAGCACCTGCATCGTCGGCTTTGCGGGGACGCTGAGTTTCGTCTCGCTCACCTTGGTGTAGTCGAACGGCTGGTTGCAGAGATGCCACAGCGGCTCATTGTTCTGACGCTGCTGCAGGTAGAATGACCGCAACGGCGTGCGGGTGAAACTCGTCAGCGGACGCCGGACGGCGACACCATCCTGCCACTCATATACCGGAATATGCATCGGATTCATCACGTCGAGCTTGCCGCGCTCCATCGCGATGTGGAACAACCCGAAATTCCCGGGCTCATGACCGCCGAGCCAATGGCCCACGAGATCGACCAGGTAGGGGCTCTTGCCGAAGATGACGATGTTCGTCATGTAGTCCCAGGCTTTCCCGTCGTAGTTGTTCTCATTGCCGAAGGGATTCGGCCCATTGTTGAAGTCGCCATCACGCCCGTAGATACCCTCGATAATATGAAGCCCCATTGGGGACGCCGCGTGATTGTCGATGGTCCGATGCGCCCACAATTCCATACCCAGGGCAGTGTAGTAATACGCCTCATTGTATTTGGGATCGCTCCGCGGCACATCCGGGGTATCCCATCGAGGAATCGTGCGGGTATGGCGCTTGAAGTTCGCGTCTACGACTTCATGAACCTTCGGGTGGATCACTTCCCTGTTAATCAGTTTCTCGAGCTTTTGCAGCGCATCAATATCGGGCCACTGGGCACAGTATCGCTGAAAGGGCGAAGGATGCGCGCCTTGCCAGTTCTTAGAGGTGAGGGTCAAACCCATTTCGTGCGCCTTGAATTTCGCCACATTCAGGTTCCAGGAGTTCCGCGCATTGAAGGGCCACAGGTAAGGGATCTGCGTATTCACTACGCCGCCAGGAACCTCTTTCCACACAAAGGCCCCGTCATCATTCGCGTCGTCCCGTGTTTCAATGCTGTTTCTTACCGGGACAACCGTCGCACCCACTCGCTGGCCCATAGCCACATATCCGCGGGGTTCGATCACACCGCCACCATTGACATCGCGCGTATGCATCCTGGAGCCCGCGACGCCCAGTTCCTTCAATGATTCGAACAGACCCTCGACAAAGAACGCGTCAGTGGCAATGCCCATCGTGTCCTCAAGGGTCATTCCTTTTTTTCTATCCACGGCGTCGTGGGCGGTGAGATTCGGTTTGGCCGCTATGTTGTGAGTCACTGGAATGCCGGTGTTGTCCATGGGAACGAATACCGACCGCCCAAAATCGACTCCGACCCGCTTGCATGCACCGGAATTCGTCTTGTAGTCCACATGCGTCCGCAGGATAAAGACCGCTTCGGGGTGCCGTTCCACAAACGGATGCACCCCAAAATATCCGGACGGTTTCGACCCGTTAGCAAAAATGGAAACCGGATCGATGAAACTCACACTGCCATACAGCAACGACGAAGACGTAAGAAAATCTCTGCGACTGAACATATGGCCCATTCCTTTCCCATGCCGCAAATCTAAGATATTCAGAGATGGTTCACTGGAATTGTATCGCGGGCAGAAACGCAGAGCAATCGGGGAGCACAGGCGCAGCCCAACACCGCACTCACGCTACTGCTGAATTGGGCCGCGGAACTGCGTGCACGTTGCCAGAAGCTTGTTGAGCCTCGCGGGCCGAACTCAGTTCCCGGTAAGGCCGAAGACGAACACGGCACGTCCCGCGGCTACCGCCACGTGCTGTTTGCCGTCTATCAAAAAGCTAATGGGATTGGATTCCATGCTGGCGCCGGTCTGGAAGTCCCAGAGTGGCTTCCCATTTCGGGCGTCAAGTGCGTAGAAGTTTCCTTCGTTGGAACCGCCGAACACCAATCCTCCGGCGGTGGACAGAACGCCCGCCCAGGGAGGGGACTTCAGGCGGAACTCCCAGGTCATCTTGCCAGTGGCGGGATTGAGAGCACGTATCGCACCCCAGGCTTCATCGCCGTCCAATGCGCGCTCGCCTCCGCCCGCAAAAAAGGTGCCCGGTTTATATTCGGCTTCGCCTTTGTAATAGTAGGAGCCCATCTCCCGAACCGCCACGTAGAAAAGATTTGTCTGCGGGCTATAGGACGGGCTAAACCAATTCGTTGCTCCCTGCAGGCTCGGGTAAACGAGTGTGCCGTGAACGCTGGGAGTGCTGTTCGGCACTACCATGGGACGCCCCCTGTCATCGAGTCCCTTGGCCCAGGTCTGTTTAGCGTAAGGGGTGCCCATCAGGAACTCACCGGTGGCGCGATCGAGTAGATAATAGAAGCCATTGCGGTTGGCCATCGCCATCACTTTGCGTTGCTGTCCCTGCACCGTGGCGTTGATCAAAACCGGAATTTCGGTAGCGTCCCAATCGTGCTCGTCGTGGGGTGTGAATTGAAAATACCAGCGCAGCTTGCCGGTACCCGCCTCTAGCGCGACCAGCGAGCATGTGTAGAGGTTGTCGCCAGGTCGGCTGTCGCCATTCCAATCCGGGCCGGGATTGCCCACGCCCCAATAGATCAGCTTCAACTCCGGATCGTAAGTACCCGAGACCCAGGTCGAGCCGCCACCGGTTTTCCAGGCATCGCCCGTCCAGGTTTCGTGCCCCGGCTCGCCCGGACCAGGAATTGTCCAGAACCGCCAGGCGCGCTTTCCACTTTTCGCGTCGTAGGCATCAATAAAGCCGCGGATGCCTGCCTCACCGCCCGAGACGCCAGTGATTAACTTTCCATCGACGGCGATGGGCGCCCCAGTGATACAATGGCCGACCTTGTAGTCTGCCACCTCGGCATCCCAGCGAACCGCACCGGTCTTGGCATCAAGCGCGACCAGATGCGCGTCCAGCGTACCTACCACTACCAACTCATCGATCACCGCCACGCCACGGTTCGTGCGACCGAAACCAATGGTTTGCAGATCCTTCGGAATCGGCCGCGTCCAGCTCCATAACGAGCGCCCGGTGTGAATGTCGAGCGCCGTAACATTGTTTGCCTCCGTTACGTACATGACGCCGTCCACGACGACGGGAGACACCTCGGTCCGGTTGTTTTGAGTTTGATAAACCCACACCGTGTGCAAGCGCGCGACGTTTGCCGGCGTGATCTGCGCCAGTTGTGAGTACCGGTGCCCCTGATAGTTCCCTGAGTACGTGAGCCAGACACCTGGTTCTCCGTCCGCTTTGACAATCCGTTCGTAGGGCACCTGCGCGGCGAGCAGGCAGGGCAACAGGAAGCTTGCAGGCGCGAATCTCATCGCTGACCTCGCAAGCTCGCCAAATAGGCGACTAAGTGGTCCACCTCTATCCCAGATAACTTATCCCGATAACTCGGCATCGGTGTTGCTCCCGGTTGGTATTCAAGTGTCTGAAGCTCTTGCTTTCGCAGCGAATAAAAGCGGTTCGCCAAATCGCGGAGCTGAATGCTGAACGAGTCTTCATTGACTCGAACACCTTCCAACACGAAGCCATCGCGCCGGACTGCGTGAACCATCACGAATCCGTCTGGAAGAGCCTTGCCTGGCTCGAGCAGGCACTGGCGTAGACGCTCGGCGCTGCGGCGTGCCCCGACTTCAGTAAGTTCAGGCCCGAAGTTCCCGCCAAAGCCCTCCACGATGTGACAACCCGCGCAACCGTGGCTGGCAAAAAGCGCTTTGCCCTCCACTGGGTTGCCAGGCAGATTCTCGACGGCAACACGCCCTAGCGAACGAACGTGCGCTACCACCAGCCATACTTCACGGTCGGTCATCTGCCATGTGCCCGGCATGCCGGTGTTCTCGATGCCGTTTTGGATAGTGGCGAAGAGAGCGTCATCATCAGCAGCGTGCTTCAGCGTGGGTCGCGCCAGGTTTGCACCTTTGCCGCCGGTTCCTTGAATGCCATGGCAAGGAGCGCATTGGGCTTCAAAAAGCTGTTTGCCGCGGGCTAGATCTTCCGGTGTAAGATTCGCCGGCCTTGTGGACGGCGCCGGAGCGGTTTGCGCCTGAACGGGAAGCAGGCACAAGAACCAAATGGAAGCGATCACCCTGGACATGAGCTTGAATTAGTCTAGCTTAAACGGCAAATCCAGGACCCATCCTGCAGTGGTTTGCTGCCCGACGCACGTGCAGGCTCGCCACGAGCAGTGTTCGATCCGGCCAGGTCGGGAACAAACCATCTTCCGTCTGCGTTATTGTTCTCATAAGGAGTGCCGTGGAGTTCTTTTGGCAAGACCTTCGCTACGGTTTCCGGACCCTGCTGAGAAATCCAGGCTTTTGCGTTGTGGCTGTCCTGGCGCTCGCTTTGGGTATCGGCCCCAACACCGCGATCTTCACGATGGTCAACGCGGTGTTGCTCAGGCCGCTGCCGGTTCCCGAGCCTGATCGTGTGGTGATGATCTGGGGAACGATGCTCAAATCGGGATTCGATCAACTACCCGTCAGCGCCGCCGACTACCTCGATTGGAAGAAACAAGCCACCTCATTTGAGCAGATGGCGGCTGCCTTCGCCATCCCCGAGTTCGGCCTCAATGTGAGCGGCGCGGGCGAGCCCGAGCGCGTTCCGGCCGCCACGGCATCCAAGGAATTCCTCCCGGCGCTCGGCATCAAGCCCATAGCCGGCCGTAATTTTCTGCCGGAGGAGGATCGCCCCGGCGGCGTGCCCGCCGTGCTCATCAGCAACGCGTTCTGGCAACGCCGTTTTCATTCCGATCCATCCGCCATCGGGCGCACGCTGACGGTGGATGGCATCCCGCGTACCATCGTCGGCGTTGTCCCGCATCAACTCGGGGAGATGGTGGCCGCGGACTTGTGGCTTCCTACGGCCATTGATCCCAATAACCCCGAGCGCCGGAATCACAATTACGGCATTGTGGCGCTTCTGAAGCCGGGAGTCACCGCGGCCCAGGCGCGCGCCGAGATGACCGTGATCGCAAAGCGGCTGGAGCAGGCCTATCCGGCCACCAACACCGGCTGGGGCATTACCCTGTTCCCCTTGGCGGAGATGTTTACCGGCCGCATCCGCCCGGTCCTGATGATCCTTCTCGGGGCGGTGGGTGTGCTGCTGTTGATCGCCTGCGCCAACCTGGCTAACCTGCTGCTGGCGCGCGCCGCCACTCGCGACAAGGAGATCGCCATTCGCGGCGCGCTGGGCGCGGAACGCCACCGCATCATCCGCCAGTTGCTCACCGAAAGTCTGGTGCTCGCCATGGCGGGCGGCGGAGTGGGCCTGCTACTGGCCATCTGGTGCGTGCGCGCGTTGCGCGGCGTGGTGCCCGACATGTTTCCCATGCTGCAGCACATGAGCGTCGATCTGCCTGTGCTGGCTTTCACGCTGGGCCTCTCGATCCTGACCAGCCTGCTCTTTGGGCTGGTTCCCGCCTGGAAATCTTCGCACACCGATCTCAACACCACTCTCAAGGAGGCCGGAGGACGTTCGGAAAGTTCCGGCGGATCGCATCGCATCCGCGGTTTCCTGCTGGCATCCGAGGTGGCGTTGGCGGTGCTGCTCTCAGTCAGCGCCGGCCTGCTGCTGCGCAGTTTCGTTCGCGTGATCGGTGTGAACCCCGGCGTCCGCGTCGAAAATGTTCTGACCATGACCCTGAGCCTGCCCCCTGTAAAGTACGACACGCCGGTGAAGCGGGCCCATTTCTACAAGGATCTCACCGAACGGCTGCAAACGCTGCCCGGCGTGCGCTCCGCGGGCGCAGTCCTGTTTCTGCCTCTGCGCGTCTCCATCCTCTCGTTTCGCATTGGTGTGAACGGTTTCCAGATCGAAGGCCGCCCGCCCGTTCCGCAGGGCCAGGAGCCGATGGCGGATTACCGCATGGCCACGCCGGGCTACTTCAACACCATGGGAATCGCCCTGCGGCAAGGCCGCTTCTTTGACCCGCATGATGACCTGGACGCGAAGCGTGTAGCGCTCATCAACGAGGCCATGGTCCGCAAGCATTTCCCGCATGAGAACCCGCTCGGCCGGCACATCACTTCGGGCGGCGGCGGGCCCATGGAAATTGTGGGCGTGGTGGCGGACGCCAAACTTTACGGCCTCGACGCCCCGATTGAGCCTGCCATCTACGTGCCTCACATGCAACACCCCGGCGAGTCCATGGGACTGGCTGTCCTGACGGACGGCGATCCAGCGGCCGTCACTTCCGCGGTACGACGCGAAATCCTGAAGCTCGATCCCGAGCAGCCTATCTCCAACGTGCGCACCATGGAGAAAGTGCTCTCGGATTCGCTGATGCTGCGCCGTGTCTCCATGCTCATGCTGACCGTGTTCGCCGCGCTCGCTCTCACTCTGGCCAGCGTCGGCATCTACGGCCTGACGGCGTATTCGGTGAGCCGCCACACGCATGAGATCGGCCTGCGCGTGGCATTGGGCGCGAGCCAGGCTCAGATTCTGCGGCTGGTAGTCGGCCGCGGGTTGTTGACTTCCCTGATCGGCGCTGCCATCGGCTTGGCCGCCGCCTTCCAGTTGACGCGCGCACTGTCCGGCATGCTCTATGGCGTCACCACTACCGATCCGCTGGTATTCGCAGGTGTGCCACTGCTGCTCGTCGCTGTGTCCGTCGTGGCCACTTACGTCCCCGCGCGCAAGGCCCTCCGCATCGATCCGCTGGTGGCGTTAAGGTATCAGTAGTCCTACGGTCGAAGATAGATCGTTTCTCTGCGCGGTCCGGAAAAGAACTGGGCGCGATACTGCGCCAGATGGTGGAGCGTCGAGGGTTGGCGCGAGAAACTCTGCGAGCTATTGCTACGCCGGCGACGTCCAGGCCAGGAACGCGTCGTGAATATTGGTAAACTCCGCTCCTGCCGTGACCGGCGTTTCTCGGGACTAATCCCGACTACTGGACGGTAGTGTAGTCGCCGGGTATCGCGAACTTAAGCCGAAAACCGCACCACCCACGCCTCGTTCACAGTCGAGAGACACGCAACCGTCATATGCAGGGCAAGTTGCTTGTTTTATTTGGCTTGCGAGGAGTTGGCGCGCGATGTTTGCCGTCGCGTGGCCAAATGCCCTCGCCTACGTTCCACTCTACCTCCTTTCATGGGTGTCATGTCTCGCGCCCCTTTGGGTTTACATTTCAATTTGACCCAACCGAGTCTCTCCGGGTGACATTCTAGGTGACCCAATTCGGCCTCCCAAAAAAAAGCGCCAACGGAGGCGATTGGATGTATACTCTTCCACCTCAGGACGCCAAAATGGAAATCCTGGATAAGACCCCTTTTTGGATCAGACCAAAGGGTCAGCAAAGTGAGAATCTCGTTAGTTCTGCTTTGGACGATAGTCCTGGGGGGCGGCTGCGCGAACTGGACGGTTGGCGCGCCTTGAGCGTGCTTCTAGTGGTGCTTTATCATATCGGCTCGTACCAACATCCCAGCCTGCTGCCGCACGTTCTTGGTCTGGATCGCATGGTCCACAACTCCGGCGATTTGGGAGTAAAGATCTTTTTTGTGATCAGCGGGTTTGTCATTTGCAGGCTGCTAATTTTGGAAGAGTTCCGCTACGGCTCCGTCTCCCTCAAAAGTTTTTATTACCGCAGGGTCTTTCGAATTCTTCCTGCACTTTATAGCTATCTTTTCGCGGTGGCTGCGCTGCTGAGCCTCGGATTAATTCATGAGCAATGGAAAGCGATCTTGAGGAGCTCTCTATTCTTATATGATGTAAACATCCCACCCTGGAGTTGGCTTGTCGGTCATACCTGGTCGTTGGCTGTGGAAGAGCAGTTCTATTTGGCCTTCCCCGCACTGTGGATTTTGACACCGAAGCGATGGAAGAGCCGAATCTTTCTTGGAGTGTGCTTTCTGTGTACAGGGTGGAACCTAATCGCCATCCACACAGGCTGGGACGAGTTCCTATGGAGTCACGCGCGAGAAGGGTTCGCGTGCATTTCTTGCGGCGTGTTGATGGCGATTCACGAGGGACGTGCCCGCACGCTGGCAGCGAGTGTCCCCGCTTTCGTGGTGGGTTTGGCTGCGCTCGCGCTATTAGCGCATCCGGTAGGTTCCCATGGCTGGCAAGCTGCACTTTATAAAGGTCTGGTAATGCCACCGGCCATTTGTCTTCTGCTGTTGTTCAGCCTCGAGTCCCGAAGGGGTCTTCGAGTTTTCTTGTGCAGCAAGCCCATGCAGGCTGTCGGTCTTACCTCTTATGGAATCTACTTGTGGCAGCAGCTCTTTACTGCACCGAAAGAATTTTTTGCAGGCACCGGTGTGGTAATCCCGTTCCTTCTACCGCTCCTGTGCCTGATTGTTCCGATGTCATATCTTCTGATAGAACAGCCAGCGATGAGATACGGCAAGTTTCTGTCGCGACGAGCGAGGTTGTCCGCTGAGGCGCGTGCCTTAATAATCGGGAGAATGGCCTAGCGGTAACTTCCGCTCTATCCTCTCACCGCCTTTGGCCTGGGCCGTCATGGACTTGTCTACATTCGTGCCACAGCGGATAAATCTCAGGAAGGAATGACACGGACGGCCACGAACCTAGCAGGGTCGGACGGTGGGATCGCACAGGTAGTGCATTTCATCCCCCTTCTGCCTGGATTGGATCGTGTAACCCGCCGAGTGGAGGAATTCCTGCACTTCGGCCTCCGATACCCCCAGACGTGGGTGCACCTCCAAATGCACTATAGGCCGGTGCTTGCGCAGCGTTTCCGCGGCTCCCCGCAGAACTTGCAATTCCGCGCCCTCGCAATCGATCTTCATCAAATCAGGAGCCGGCAGGTCCAGATCGTCCAGACGATATGTGCCCGCACCCGGATCTTTTTAAAACTCCGCGCATGTTGGGCGTTGGTCAGGAGCGTCCCGGTCTGCGAAATGCCGTTGTCCAGAAAATCGAGAACCGCCGATCGATCCGAGAGCGCCACATTCCATGTCGAGACATTCGTCCTGCCGTTTAAACCCAAATTCTCAACCAGCCGCGCGTAATTCCGTGGGGCGGGTTCAAAGGCTACCACCTGATCGGCAATGGCGGCGTAAAACAGCGTGTGCAGCCCCAAGTGCGCTCCAATGTCGAAGACACAGCGCAGATGCCTTGAGGAGACAACTTCGAGCAAGCGCTCCTCACGCTCATCCGACACCAGAAAAAGGTCATCCGACGGGGTGGCGTACATCCGGAAACGAATGCTTCCGATCTTCACATTACGCGTGTCGGACATCCAGCCGAGAACATTGCTTTTGGCGAGCCGCCTAAAACTCCGCAGGTCACCGGAACCTAACAGGCGCCACCCGGCTTTGATTTTCGAAACGATACTCATGATCTGCGGCCCAGGCCGCCGGCTGCGTCAGCGGCCACCCCGCCTATCGTATTAAGGAAAGCAAACTTCCGAAAGTTCCTCGTGCTACACCCTGGTAGTTCTTCCACGAATCCTCCACTGAAAAAGAGCGGACGAAACGGCCGGAGCCCGGGATGCGGTGGCTCCAGTTCAGGAGCCTTTACGGTCGCGTGGGAGCGGTCGAACCATTCCCTCAAGATGCCTGCTCATTCCTGTGTGCTACCGACTGAAGGAAATCTGCCTTATCCCATACGCCCCTAAATCTATTTTCCCCGTCGTCGAGCCCCACACCAAATCCTTAATAGCAGTGCCGGCCCCGATCAGCCGACTATCTCTTTTTAGATGAAAATCTAGCTTTGACTCATCTACGAATTGAGGATTTACATCGAGACCCTTATTGTGCGAAAAGGGCGGATTATACTCTGTATCGGCATATGCTAGAGTTTTGGCGTATTGGTAAGATCCGGCCGCAT
>Ga0335078_10017433_pt1 | contig 10670 bp, 11 predicted proteins | sample Lox_Sample_32_FD_206711 | JGI IMG/M metagenome (GOLD analysis project Ga0335078, IMG submission 206711) | Soil microbial communities from Loxahatchee National Wildlife Refuge, Florida, United States - Lox_Sample_3.2 | ecosystem: Environmental > Terrestrial > Soil > Wetlands | place: USA... | reverse complement strand
TCGCGAGAAGGCAACTCTCCTTCAGAGCCCTGACAAGCTTACCGAGATACACGATGACCGCCTGCTCGAGCAGGGACTCCCAGTCTCCCCGGCTGGCCTTATCCTCTGCGAGCGCGAGCGCAGTGGGAAATGCACTCGGTGTGTCCTTGCGATGCTCTTCGCCGGTGAGCGCGCGGGCCCAATCTGAGACGCTCTCGAGGGCCGCGAGGATGGGCGCGCGCAGGGGTGCCCGGGCCGCGAGCGCCTGCAGGCTCTTCTGAAGGGTGGTGAGGTAGGCGGAGAGCAGAGCCAGGCGATCCTGCAGCGCCCACAGCACTCCGCTCGCCCGTGGAACATCGGAGGTCTCGAACGAGACGTGGGTGTACAGAAGCTGTAGATCGGTGACGACCTGCGCAAGTCGCTGGTGAGCGACCTCGTCTTGCGGCCCGGGAGGACGTGTCAGCGCCCCGCCAATCCAATTGGCGCAGGCGCGAATGGTGCGCCCGAGCTTCTCGTTGATCTCGCTCGCGATGTTCTGCGGAAAGAATACGGAGTGTGCAATCGAGCCACAGACGATGACGAGGGAGATCTCCTCGAGGCGCGAGACCGCCGTGTCGAACACGCTTTGTGGGTCGCCGACGACCGAGAATCCGATAATGGTCGCCGTATAACCGGCCAGCATGAAGGCATAGCTTCGGGGCGTGCGATCGAGCAACGAATAATAGAGACACACCCCGACCCATGCGCTCAGCGCGAGGCAGAGCAGTACCGGGGCTTGAACGAGCGGGGGTACCAGAAAGACCGCCACCGCCGCGCCGGCCAACGTGCCCGCAAACCGGTACACCGCCTTTGAGCGAACGGCCCCGGATACCGGTTTGGCAATGATGAAGACGGTGAACATCGCCCAGTAGGGCCGCTCGAGATTGAAGGCCAGGGCGATGTAGAGCGCGGTCAATACGGCACACGTATTGGCAAGAGCAAACGCGCCTTTTCTCAAGATCCTGTGCATCCTCATCGCGAGGCTGTGGGGCGGCCGAAGTTCGAGCGAGCGCGGGCGGCGGGCCTCGGCCCGTGCGCTCTTGAGAGAACCCTAGGTGCACCGCGCGCCGCGCTGCATCCCCCACTTGGGGGAAAGTCCCAGCGGGGGAACTTCCCCCGAAGGGGGGATAGGAGGTCTGACCTCTACATCTCACCATCCGCCCTTGCGCGCATCCGGCAGATCCGGTGCGGCATGAAGTGCGTCGCCACCTCCGCTTTCAGGAATCCTCCATGAGCAAGAAAGTTGGGCAACTCGTCGTTGACGTTCTCGAGAGCGCTGGCGTTAAACATTGCTACGGGGTCGTTGGGGATACGCTCAATACGTTTGCCAGCAGTCTCTCGCGCAGTGGCATTCAGTTCGTGCACATGCGTCACGAGGAGGCGGGAGCCTTTGCCGCCCAGGGCGAGGCGCTCGTCATGGACCGGCTGACGGCCGTGGCCGGAAGCTGCGGTCCGGGGAGCCTGCACTTCATCAACGGGCTCTACGAGGCCAATCGCAATCGGGCGCCTGTGATTTTGATTGCGAGTCAGGTGACTCGCAGCGAGCTCGGCTTCGACTTCATTCAGGAAGTGGATTTCAAGGCGGTGTTCAAAGGGTGCAGCATCTTCTGCGAGATGGTCACGACGCCTGAGCAGGCGCGGCGCCTGACGGTGGCGGCCTGCCAGGCGGCGATCACCCGGCGAGGAGTCGCAGTGCTGATCTTGCCCGTCGACATCTCCGATTCCGAGGTCGCGGAGGAGCTGCCCTACCGCGTGCATGCCAACCGTCCGGTGATCCGACCGAGCGAACAGGATCTCGACCAGATGGCGAGACTGCTGCAGGCGGGTTCAAACGTCACGATTTACGCCGGTTCGGGCTGCTTAGGAGCTCACGATCAGGTCGTCGAGCTCGCGAGCCGTCTGAAGGCGCCCGTGGCGCATACCTCACGAGGCAAGGATGCCTTGGAATACGACAATCCCTACAACGTCGGCCTGACCGGCGTGATCGGCATGGAATCGGGGTACCGGGCGATCCTCGAATGCGACACGTTGCTGCTGCTCGGCACGGATTTCGCCTGGAAGCAGTTCTATCCCGACCACGCAACGATCATCCAAGTCGATATCGACCCGATGCACATCGGGCGCCGGCATCCGGTCAACCTCGGCGTCGTCGGCAATATCAAGGATACCCTGGAGGCGCTTTTGCCGAGGATCAGGCAACGGGAGAACTCAAGCTTCCTCAACAAGTACCTCGAGCGCCACGAGAAGTCGCTCAAGGCGCAGGCGGCACGGTCGGTTCCCGGTCACCACGGGAAGATCTTCGGACAGTATCTCACCGCAATCATCGATCGGTTGGCGGCGGATGATGCGCTCTTTACCGGTGATGACGGCACGGCGCTTGTCTGGTTGCTGCGGATAGTGAAGGCCAACGGGAAGCGGCGCATGTTCGGCAGCCTGTTGCATGGGACGATGGCTACCGCGCTCGGCAATGCGATCGGAATGCAGAAGGCGCAGCCCCAGCGGCAGGTCATCGCCCTCGCGGGGGATGGCGGCATCAGCATGCTCCTGGGCGATCTCCTGACCGCCGTTCAGGAGAGTCTGCCGATCAAGATCGCCGTGTACGATAACGGCAAGCTGGGATTCGTCGAGCTCGAGCAGAAGAGCGAGGGTCTCTTGCCGGTCTACACCGACCTCAAGAATCCCGACTTCGGGAAGGTCGCTCAGGCCATGGGCCTCTGGGGTCGGACCGTCGCAGACGCGGGAGAGCTCGAGGGCGCGGTCAAAGAATGGCTGGCCCAGCCGGGGCCGGCGCTACTCAACGTGAAAGTGGCGCCGATGGAGCTCGTCATGCCACCGTTCATCGCCGCGGAGTCGGCCTACGGCATGGCCATGTACTCGGTCCGGGCACTGCTGCACGGGCAAGGTGGCGATGTCTTCGAGATGGTCGCGGAGAACTTTCCGAAGTAATTGGCGCGCAGCCAAATTCTCCTGCATTGGACCGAAGTACCGTGAGGTGCGGTTGACCAAGGGGACGCCGAGCTTCGCTTCCAACTACTGCGTGCGATTCAAAGTGGACCTGGGCATGCCGGCCCTGGCTTGCCGCTAAGAAGCCACCGCGCTCGGCCGAACCAAAAAGAAAGCAGAAGAAGTCATGCTTCGAGCCGGGTGCGCGTCGCAAGGCGCATGCGGTGACTCTGCCGATGGAGGAGTGCGGACGGGCAGGAGCCCCGCGGACCCGATCCGTTGGGTCAGCGCGAGCAGGGGAGCCCTTCGAATTTGAATTTGCCCCACCCCGCCCCGATCAAGCCCTGCTAGGATGGCGCCGCGGTCAGGTGAAGAATAAAAGTAATGATCCGGCCGCGTATCATCATCCGAAGCGTCGCAGGACGACTTCGGAAGTCAATCACAATTTGGATTTAAGCTATTGAAATATAAAGAATTTCTGGTGCCCGGGAGAGGACCGTAAAGCACGCGAAAACCCTTCCGGACTCAATGACTTAGCGCTTCAGGCCTGACGAGTTACACTCAGAGTTACCCAGCAGGCCAGCCGACGGCTTGGTACGGCTTGATGCGCTCTGGTCAGGGCTTACGGATCGCATCGGCGTAAAATGCTTTTCGACCCTGGGACTCGGGCCGGCGTTGGCCGCACCGATGGCAACTTCGGAGTATTCGCGTGGCACGAAAGCTAGATCGCATTACGATCAATCCCGGGATCATGAACGGGCAACCGTGCATTCGCGGAATGCGCCTGACTGTGCGCCGCGTTGTCGAGGCAGCCGCCCTTTATCCGAATCGGAGCGAGCTTAGAAAAGAATATCCAGAGCTTGAGGACGAGGATATCGCGCAGGCTCTCGACTTCGCCGCGCGCAATCTCGACGACCAGATACTTCCGCTGGAAAGTGCGTGATTCGGGTGCTGCTCGACCAGGTGTCGGGCGACACGTAAAACTGGACCCCTGACGACATGAAAAACTGGACCCCCCTTCCTAGGCGGATGGAGGGTTCATGAACGAGATCAGGCAAGCTGCTCCGTGGGGTGGTCCTTCGCGGAGCGGTGAGATGCGCACGCCGGATGAGGTGGCAGCAATGCTGCGGCTGAAGAGGCTCGGATGGGTGTGCGACGGATCGCGCGAGAGTTCGGCTGCAGCCATATGACGGTACGGGGGCTTACCGGCTGCGAGAGAAGCGGCGCAGCGGCCTTCTAACGAAGGCCGCTGCATCCATCGAAAGAGAAAGATAGCTAAATCCGGGAGGGTCCAGTTTTACGTGTCGCCAAGGGTCCAGTTCCGGAAGTCGCTTGACACCCGGAGCGCGCCTTCACGAGAAGGGACCCAAGTCCGGGGACGGCGCAGCCATCTCGGAGATCGCCTTCCGCGCTAGAGCGGTTTGCGCGGCGACCCGCCGAGCACCGCGCTCGTGGGCCGGCTATATCGAAGGAGCAGCTGGCCGAGTTCTGTGGGTCGGGGGAGGGAACATCGGCTTTCGAGAGGGTAGTACCTGCCCCGCAAAGCGGGCCGGGCCGAGCGCTGTAGCGTTGCACCTCCGGCGGTGTGAGTATCGGGAAGAGTTGATCAGGGCGCTTCGGGAGATTTGAGTCGTAGAAACGGCGCCGCGGGAAGGCGTGCTGCGAACCATAGGGTGCCGATCGCAGAACATACGCCCCAGCCGACCTCCGAGAGGCGAGACAGGAACATGCGCTCAGGGGTCTCGATATGCGGCACGAGGAGAATAATGGTCGTGGTGATTCCCGCGAGACGGCTGGCGGTACCTACGTTGAATGCACAACAAACTACCATCGCGAGCACGACCGCGAGGGAATAAATAAGGAGGTCGTGACCGAGCGCGAAGGACGCGCCAACCCCGATAACGCCACCGATTGCCGCCCCGAGAAACTGATCGCGCGCGGTCGACTCAGCCGCCCGAAATTCGGTCTGCACCACCGCAATAGCCGCAATCGCACTCCAGAAGCTTTGGTCCAGTCCAAATGCATGGGACGGAAGGTAGGCGACGAGTGCGGCAGAGGCCGAAAGGACTCCGTGATGAGCGCCGGCAACCAAGCGGCCAAGCAGCGGGCTCGCCCGCCTGAGCGCGGCGAGGCGGAGATTTACGTCCGTCACCTCGTTCTGCACAGGGATGTCGTGGTCAGCGGGTACGTGGAAGGAATCTCCACTCATGGAGAAAGCCTGGGCACATTTGCGCACTTGGCGCGTTCTCGCTTGACTCATTCTGTCGAAAATTGATCGATAAGGCGACCGCGTGGCGGTGTACGTAAAAAATGGGGCGATGGGTATTGTCCCTGGTTGCCGCCGAACGGCTGATTCTCTGATACCAAGGAATGAGTTTACCGACCAACGTAGTAGCGCATCCTAGGGCCGCCAGCCTTCGGACGCCCCGATTGCGGCAGCAGCCGTTTCGGAGTCGCTTCAGGACCTGGTGACACAAAAGGCCCCGGCACGATGGTCATGAACACGCAACGTACGCTCAAAGCCGTTCCGCTCGATGAACAGAGCTCAGCTCTTTCGTCCCGGACGCACGAGGATCAGTCCTTCGGTTCCGCCCTGAAGAGTGTCGACATTCTACTGAGTCGCGCGCGCAGAGCACTATATTCGGCTCTGGATGCGAAATTGACATCGGATAAGAATTTGCGTGGCTTGAGGCTGAGCGCCGCTCAGCTTGCAGTCGTTGCGATGCTTGGGAGCGACAAAACGGCGAGTACAACGGCGACCGAACTCTGTGAACGGACATCCTATGACCCCGGTGCCATGACACGGATGTTGGATCGCCTCCAGGCAAAGCGCGTAATCAGTCGACGTCGCAGCGCGGCGGACCGACGGCTGGTCTACGTGCAACTGACCGAGGAGGGCCGAGCGAGACTTCCGCGCCTGCGGGAGATTTCACTTGGGGTACTGGATCAGCTTCTCGCCGGCTTCAGCCGCTCGGAGGTCGAGCGGCTGCAGGACTACTTGGCGAGACTGCTTGCCAATGCTGAGTCTCGGAGTGACGTGACGAGCTTCTGAGCCACTCGCCCTTTCGACCGGGGTCTACGCGCCTCTTGCGTTCGCGATGAAGCCCGTGCAGCGTAAGCGACCGGTGAACACACCCCGGTGGGCGCGAGCGCCGTCAGTCCACCACCACGAGAGCGTCCCAGCAAACTGCCTGATTATCCTTGTCGAAGTGGAATCTTAAGGAGGGCTGGTAGTCGACAGTCGCTCCCGTACTCACGAAGTTGACCTCCGCGGCCGGGTACTCCATGTCGGGGACCGGCGGATTCCCGTGCATCCAGTGCCATCTGCTAGCAGCGGCGCCATCTCTCGCACACGGCGGGAGAGGCATCTTGAGCCTCATTGCTAATGTTGCGGCGGCTGCGATGATCGCTTTCGCCCGGCTGGTCGACATACCATCAGGGAATGAACCCACGACAGCGAAGTGCTGAGCATGGTCTGCGATAGATACTTTGACGCGGCGCTCTAGCGTTGCGGGGTCGCATGACCATGAACTTGCTTTGCGGTCACATCGTACAGCCCACCACGAATACACGCCATCGGGACCAACCATTGTCGGCGTTCTAAGCCACGCAATCGCGAAATCAGGGTTCCAGCACGCGGACTCAAGGGTCAATGACCCGACGTTGCGGGGTGCGATGTGCGGCGCGCGGTCGAAAACCTGGTCACGCTCTGCGGATGTGAGGCCGTGTGAAGCACAGCGCAGTCGCGCGGCGCTCGCAGCTGTCAAGTCGAACAGCGTTAGAAAAAGCATGGCCGCAACTGGGAACCAGAGCCGTCGGATCATGTACATCAGCCGATTTTCGTCTTTAAAGGTTCTCAAGGCGACCCTGTTAGAAAGATGCCGTCTTTGGGTCTACGCATGCCAGTGGTGTGGCAGCAGGCTTTGGAGGTGTCTCGCTGGCTGAGTCGGCAATCGCTCGAGCACGTTCTTGAGATAACAGTACGGGTCGTTGCCGTTGAGCTTAGCGGACTGGATTAGACTCATGATTACAGCGGCGCGTTGACCGGCACGCAGTGATCCGGCGAAGAGCCAGTTGGCCCTCCCGAGGGCCACCGGACGGATGCGGTTTTCCATCCAATTATTGTCGATGGGCAGATTCCCGTCGTCGATGTACCGCGTAAGGGCCAACCAGCGCTTGAGGCTATAGTCAATCGCGTTGGCGATCGCAGATCCGTCCGGAACCTTCAGGCGATGAGCCATGAGCCACTTGTGCAATACATCGGCGATCGACCGGGCCCGATCCTGACGCATCCGCTGGCGTCCAATCGCATCCAGTTGCTGCTCGCGTGCCTCACGCTCGACATCGTAGAGTCTGCGAAAGAGCTCCAAAGCCTCCGCGGCGAGCTCGCTACGATGGTTGGCAAAAAGCTCGTCGAACTTGCGCCGAGCGTGAGCCGCGCACCCAACTTCAGTCACGCTCTTCTCGAACAGCGCCTTATAGCCAACGTAGTCGTCGCACACCAGCTGGCCAGTCCAGTCGCCGAGGAACGTGCGGGCGTGATGGCCGCTGCGGCTCTCCGCGAAGTCGTAGACGACGATCGACTGAGCTTCGTACTGGGTGGTGCCGTAGCTCCACAGATACGCCCGGTGGGTGCGCCCTAAGCCGGGCTTGAGCATCGGGACAGGCGTCTCATCGGCATGGAGGACCGTCCGGGCCAGGAGCTCTGCTTTGAGCGCCAGCCATATCGGCTCGAGGCGCACCCCGCAGATGCCGACCCACTGAGCAAGCGTCGAGCGGGCGATGGCAAGGCCGGCGCGCTCGAAAATGCCCTCCTGGCGATACAAGGGTTGATGGTCGGCGAATTTAGCGACCAACACCTGCGCCAGCAGTGCGGCCGTCGGGATCCCTCTATCAATCACCTGCGGAGGCACAGGGGCCTGGATGAGCCGCTCACAGCGTCGACAGACCCATTTACCGCGAATATGCCGCTCGACCGTAAAGACCCCGGGGGTGTAATCGAGCTTCTCGCTGACGTCCTCGCCGATGCGCTCGAGCGTACAACCACAGCTGCACTGGGTCTGCTCGGGTTCGTGGTGGATCTCGCGGCGAGGAAGGTGTCCAGGGAGTGCAGTGCGACGGGGCTTATCCTTCTGCGGCCGATCGGTAGGGGGCTCCTGAAGCGCTTCGAGCTCAACGCCGATCGCTTCGAGATCCTCATCGATCGACTCTTCGAGCAGGCTCCGTTGGCCGCTCTCAAGCTGTTCGCTGCGCCGACCGAAGCGCCAGCGCTTGAGAATCCCCATCTCATGCGTCAGCTGATCGATCTTCAGCTGCTTGACCTTGATCGTCTCATCCTTCTGCGCCAGCTGGCCGAGCAGCCCCGCGGTGAACTCGCGCAGCGCTTCGGCGCTCATCTCCGCCAGATTGGGCGTCGACTCCATGTCGCCGATGATGCCACAAGAGTTATAAAACTAACAGATCAATGACTTACAACACGCGAATCGACCCGTACTCCTCGAGTCGCTCCCATGGCAGCCCCACGATGAACGCCTGTAGCTGCTCGGGTGTAAGCGGCAAATGTCCGCTCCGCGCCAGGCGCGCACCGACGAAGCGACCCTGGTACAGCCGCCGGGCGCACAGCCACAGCCCAAAGCCATCGTGCACCAGCACCTTCATGCGGCTCGTTCTACGGTTCATGAACAAATACGCGTGATGCGCTCGAGCCTCACCGAAAACGCTCACCACCCGAGCGAGCGCCTTATCCACCCCGGCGCGCATATCCAGCGGCTCGACGGCGAACCAGGCGGCGTCGATCCGGATCACTTCAGAAGACCGCTCAGCCACTCGGCGCACTCGTGCGCCGCAGACGGCGGCCACTCCACACTCACCACCGTCGCACCTCGGCGGATCTGCACCCGGATCCGCGGCTCGGTATGCGCTGACTGCTCGACCGCCACAGGAATGAACCGCTGCGCATCGATCAGTGGCGGCTGCAGTGCTTTGGTCTGTGCGTTCCTTCGAGGCTCCTCAGCTGCACGCTCCGCCTCTACGACCCACCGGCGCAGCAGGTTCGCGTTGAGCGACCTAGACATCGCCACCGCTGCCATCGAGACCCCAGGCTGGCGGCAGGCAGTCACGGCCTCCGCTTTGAACTCTGTGCTATACCGACGCCGCCGGCGTCGTTCGACTACGATAGTGTTCACGTGTCCACTTCCCAAATAAGTGGACAGGTATGCTCTTACCTCGCGGCCGTAACAGGAAGGTGAGTTTGCCAGCCGCTTACCGTGCAGCCAAGGCAGGCGGCCTAGATCAGCGCCCACGCCGGCATGGCAAGGCCGAGTGCCTGCCAGGCCGCGGGCATTCCTGGACGCGCGCTCCACAAGAAATTGAAGATCTATTAGGTCCTTAGGGCTAGCTGGGCAGAGCGGGAATGTTCAACGGCTCGCTTTCCCGCGACGTCACTTCGCGCAGATCGCCGGTCGCCAAATCGAAGACGAATCCGCGAATGGTCACGTCCGGGGGAATCCAAGGGTGTGACCTGAGCTTCAGCACCTGCTTCTGCGTCGCGTCGGTGACGTCGGTATAGAAGTGGAATCTGTCGGGAGCCACGGCCCAGACGCCGCATCGCTCGTACAGGTGCTTCTCGAAGTCCTCCTCCGAGAAGAGCTCCATGCCGCAGCCGGTGTGCCCAACGATCATGACCTCGCGCACGCCGAGAACGTGAATCGAAAACATGAGAGAGCGCACGACGTCCCCTGTTGCGCCTCGGCAGGCTTGATGCCCAACCACTGCAGCAGCTCGTTCAGGCGCGGGTCCATGCAGGTGAGAATTGCGACCTTGGGGCTCGGCTTCCGCGCCAATGAAGGATCATGGTGTCCCGCTCGTTTGCGGCTGGCCGCTATCGCCCGATCGATCAAGCTCATTGAAAGCCTCCTAATCGGCGCCCTGCGATCCTCCCCGTCTCGCTGGCAAGGAGGAAAGAGAACTCGTTGCAGCAGATGCTGTCCGGGATTTCCGCAACCTTCCATTGCACTTTGGTGTCAGCCCACTCCCTATATGTCGATGACAATGTCGCCGACCGGCCGGGAGCAGCAAAGAAGCACATTGCCCTTGGTGGGTCCATCGAGCGGCTGTGGTTGGTAGACAACGGAGCCCGAGACCATGGTGCTCTCGCAATTGTGGCAGACCCCGGTCCGACACGACCAGCGAACCGGAACATCGCAGGCTTCCGCGAGTTCCAAGATGCTCTGGTATCCCTCGACCTTCCAGTGGGCCACAACACCGCTACGCGCGAACGAGACCACGGGACCCGTCGGTGTGTCGCCCCGGGGGGTATGGGGGCGTCGCGCGGAAGTGCCAATGACACCGGGAGTCACGGAGGCGCCTCCGTTAAAGATCTCAACGTATATCCGCTCGCGTGCGACACCAAAGTCTTCGAGGAGCCGCCTCATCTGCGTCATGAAGCCATTGGGTCCACAGAGATAGACATCCGCTTCCCGGGAGAGCCCGATCAGATCGAACACGGCTCGGGAAAGGTGGCCGGGCGCGTCGAAATCCTGTCCGGCTCGGTCCCCGCGACCTGGCTTGCTGTAGCAGACGTAGCTGCGGCCACCCTTGAGCGCTAGCATCAGACCACGAACCTCGGCGCTGAAGGGTGCGTGCTCGCCGTCTCGCGCAGCGTGCAGCCACCATACCTTGCGCGCTGAGCGCGCAATCGCCAGCGCGTG
>Ga0335078_10017432_pt1 | contig 10671 bp, 6 predicted proteins | sample Lox_Sample_32_FD_206711 | JGI IMG/M metagenome (GOLD analysis project Ga0335078, IMG submission 206711) | Soil microbial communities from Loxahatchee National Wildlife Refuge, Florida, United States - Lox_Sample_3.2 | ecosystem: Environmental > Terrestrial > Soil > Wetlands | place: USA: Florida... | reverse complement strand
GAAGCACCGATCGCCACGCTTGCCGCAATCTCAGGCACGGATGCGATCGACGATTGCGCGACAATCGCAGTTGTTCTGCTGGCTCTCGGTTGTTCAACTGAAGGAAACGTTTTTCGGGTGACGTCATGACGAGGCGAGCTGTGCTTGCTGGTTCCGTTGGTATCGCCGCGGGCTGCGCGAGCGCGGCGCCCTTCTTGCTGCCGCGATACGATGAAGTGCGGAAGCCCGCACGCTCCCGCGTCGCGGTCCTGATCGCGGAGTCGTACACGCCGGGACTTGAGCGGGAACTCTGGAAGGCTCTCCAACTCTTCAACCTCGATATCCACGGTAAGTCCGTGCTGCTGAAACCCAACTTGGTCGACTACATCCCGGGAAACTACATCAACACTCATCCCCTTCTGGTCGCCGCTGCCGCGGAGTGTTTCCGGCGCCTTGGCTGCGCATCCGTGACGGTCGCCGAAGGTCCGGGCCATCAGCGGGACACGCAGCTTGTCTTGGCAGAAAGTGGCTTCGAGACGGAGCTCAAGGAACAAGGCCTTCCGTTCACTGACCTCAACCGCGATGAACTCGTCGAGACCCAATTACGCTCGACCTATACCGGATTGAATCACCTCTGGCTTCCGCGCACGGTCTTGGGCGCCGATTTCGTGGTCTCCATGCCGAAAATGAAAGCCCACCATTGGGCGGGAGTAACTCTGAGCATGAAGAACATGTTCGGCGTTGTTCCTGGGACGAAATACGGATGGCCGAAGAACCTGTTGCATTGGAAGGGTATCCAGCAGTCCATCGTGGACATTTGTGCCACAGTGCCCATTCACTTCGTCATCGCCGACGGCATCATGGCAATGGAAGGTAACGGTCCACTCAACGGCACCCCACGCCGGCTTAGCCGGATTGTGCTTGCCGACGACCCCGTGGCTGCAGATGCGACCTGTGCTCGTCTGATGGGCTTGACGCCGGAGAGGGTCCCTCACATCCTCGAGGCGGCGAAGTTCCTCGGGAATTCATCGACCGCAGCTATTGAGCAGCTGGGTGAGTCGGTCACACTTCCGGATGATCCTTTCGGAGTCGTGCCGGAGTTTCAGTACCTCCGCATAGCCGGGCCCCGACCTGGAGATCGCTAGGCTACCCGTTTGTTGGGGAGGCACCTGACTCGCTTCATGAAGGTGGCGATTTCTTGTCTCTCAACGGTTTCGAACACGAGAACGGCAGGCCATCGGCGAAACTGCAGATTGCTCTGTCCGAGCGCCATCCCACCATCCACACACAACAAACCTATTGGAGCTACGAGGACATCGGCCTGTTCCTCTTTTCGGCGATGTTCCTCGGAGTGCTGCTTCATTCCGCCGTTCGCCTTCACCTTCTGAATGCCGCGTCATTGGATCGACCGACACGCACCCTCCAGACAGTCGTACTGCTTTCCCTGCTGTCGTGTCTTTACGCCATTCTGAAGCTGCGTTACCGACGCCATGTGTGGCGCGCACTCGGTTGGACTCGGCCAAGCCTCCGTTATGCGGTCATCGCTGTCCTCGTGGGCGCAGCCCTCGCGATGGCAGTCGCACTGTTCGTTCACTGGTCGAGGTGGGTGATTCCACCCATCCGATTCTGGGATTTAGCGTTGTTCGGCGCCATCCTCGGCCCAGCCCTCGAGGAGTCCTTCTTCCGCGGTTGCCTGCTTCCCGTCCTTGCCCGCACGGCAGGCGTGCCTGCCGCGGTTGGCCTCGCGGCCCTGCTGTTCACCGCCCTTCATGAACCCCCGACACCCGCGCAATGGATCTGCTTCACCATGACTGGAGTGGCCTACGGCTGGATGCGCGTGCGCTCCCGATCCACGGCCGCAGCCGGCCTCATGCATTCGGCTTACAATGTGACGCTGTTCGTCTGCCAGTTAGCAGGGCTTTGCTAGGCGGCCTGCAACCAAACCATCCCTCGTGGGCAGCGACAGATCGCTTTTCGCGCTGGTTTCGTGGGTGTGCTCCGCGAGGCTATTCCGGCCACACTCCCAACCGCCGTATGTCTATCAGGATGAGAAAACGTGGGCCATTGCGTGGGAACCTGAAGACGGCTACATTTGGCAGAACCGAATGGCGCAAGCAGAGACTACTTCATGAGGTGACCTCGCAGGTGCCGAAGACGAAGCGTATGACTCTCGCCAACACGGTGCGTAGCGTGGGGCGCGTGGCAAAGAAGCGCGCAGAAGAACAGGCGAAGCGCGTGCCGTGGCGCATGCTGGTTGCGTTCCGCAACCAATACATCGAATCCGAGTGTTTTCTTTTCTGGCTGCGATCCATTGAAGAGTCCGCCGAGGGCCTGCCGGACTCGGTGTGCAAGGCGATCAGGCGCGAGTATCCGGTCTTCTTAGACGACGACCTGTCGGCCCGCCGGAGAAGCACGCAGCGCCATGTCTGGAAGCGGCTGGAGAACTGGATTTTCACGAATGTATTTGCGGAAGTGCGCCGTGAAGCCTGGATGGACGCCGTCGGGTATTATGCCGTTCGGGATCGCCGCTATCTTCGCTCTGAAGCTTACTGGCTGAAGTGCACCGGAGAATGGAGAGAGAACAAACCGTCTTCGTATCCTTCCTTCGAACGATGGCTTCAGGCGGCCTTCAGATGCAGCGAGCTCGGCATCGTCAAGCCGCGACTCCGAGAGGTGCTAGGCCCCGCCGATCATATCAGCGCCGATTACTTCGCTAAGGTGGTGGAATGCTGCGTTGACTGGGACGAGATCGCCTCTTGGGCCCGGACAGGGCTGGAAGAGCCCTCTGCCATTCCTCAGCCCGTTCGAAGAGAGCTGCGACGTCGCTGTCCGGGGTTCCTCGAGTACGATGCACCGCTACGGAAGACCGACCCTCCAGCGCGCACCGCGAGCTGGCTGCGCCTGGTCGACTGGATCAATGGCCACTTTTTCTCCGGCGCCCTGCGCCAGGGTTGGCTCAATGCTGTGCATTACTACGCTCAGCTTCACCCCCACTGGCTGCGAGTGATGCGCTACTCCGCCCGCTGGCGACGTGATTGGGAGGAGGGCCGCATCAAGGCGTACCCAAGCCTTACGGAGTGGCGCCAGGCTGTTGACGGAGACCTTGACGGATGATTGTTAGCGCCGGCTTCCAAGCCGCTTTCGAGGGCTTGAGACATCCTTCCCGCAAAATCACATCCCAAAATCGGAAATCGTCAATCACCTTCACCTTGACATTCTAGGTGGAAGGGTCTAGCATTCACCTAGAATGACTACCCAAGAAAAAGACCGCATCGAATTGCTGCAGGGCACGCTTGACCTGCTAATCCTCCGCACCCTGTTGTTCGGACCGGCGCACGGCCACGCCATAGCCAGAGCCATCGAGCGCAACTCCGAAGACGTGCTGCAGGTGGAGCAGGGCTCGCTCTATCCGGCGCTGCATCGCCTTATCAAGCGGGGATGGATCTCGTTTGCAGGGGGCCCGTCTGAGAACAACCGCCGCGCCAAGTACTACCGATTGACCGCCCGCGGCCGCAAGCAACTGCAGGTGGAAACCACCAAATGGGACAAGCTTGCCGGCGCCATCGCGCGGATTCTAAGGCCCGCCGCGGAGAAGGTCGAATAGAGGGCATCATGAGCCGCCGCAAGAAAATATTGGGAGATCTCGACCAGGACATTCGCGACCACATCGAAAAGGAAACCCAGGACAACATCGAGCGCGGCATGCCACCGGAGGAAGCACGTTATGCCGCCCTGCGTAAGTTCGGCAACGTGGCCCAAGTGAAAGAAGAGACGCGGGAGGTGTGGAGTTTCCGTTGGCTTGAGCAATTAGGCCAGGATATTCGCTACGGCCTGCGAATGCTGCGCAAGAATCCTGGCTTCACGGCAGTGGCTGTTTTGACACTGGCGCTCGGCATCGGTGCAAACACCGCCCTTTTCAGCCTCATCGACGCCGTCCTGCTCAAGATGCTGCCTGTTGCGAGTCCCGAGCGCCTGGTGCAACTGACCAGCGTCACTGCGGACGGACGAACCAACGACTACTTCTCTTATCCCACCTATAAGACTCTGCGCGACCAAAACCGCGTGTTTTCGGACGTCTTCGCCTTTCGCACGCTGGGCGACGTCGATTTCGAGGTAGACGGCCACGGTGAGCTCGCCCAAGGCCAGACGGTTACCGGCAATTACCACGCGGCGCTCGGCGTCGGCGTAGTTCTCGGCCGCACCATCAACCCGGCGGACGACCGCGTTCGCGGCGGAAGTCCGGTGGCGGTGATCAGCTATCGCTACTGGGAACGCCGGTTCGGACGCGACCCCTCCGTCCTGGGCAAGAACATCGTCCTGGATAATGTTCCTTTCAAAATTATAGGCATCACTGCTCCGGAGTTCTTCGGCCTCGAGCCGGGCCAGGCGGTCGACGTCTGGATACCTCTCGCCGAATACGGGCAGATCAGGCCGGGAGTTGCAGCCATAGGGACGCCCTACGATATCTTCGAGGCGGCTTACCGCAACTCGATTCGCATCATGGCGCGCCTCAAGCCCGGCGTGACTGAAGCCAAAGCTCAAGCCGACTTGGCGCCGATGTTCCAACAAGCTCTCCAAAGGGCCGCCGACAGCTTGACCGGCTTGCCCTTCGACTCGCCAGAAGGACACAAACTGTATCTGAAGACCAGGCTCGAGGTCGAGGCCGGCGGGCGCGGGCTAGCCTCGCTTCGTGAGCGGCTCTCGAAACCTTTGCTGACCCTGATGGCGGTAGTAGGACTGCTGCTCCTCATCGCCTGCGCCAACGTTGCCAGTCTGCTCCTCGTCCGGGCCGCCGCCCGCCAGCGGGAGATCGCCATCCGGGTGGCGCTGGGCGCGCCCAGGCGGCGTCTAATGCGCCAGTTGATTACCGAGAGCGTGATGCTGGCTCTCGCCGGTGGGGTGCTGGGCTTGCTCTTCGCCTACTGGGGCAGCGATTCGCTCGTCCCGCTGATGTCCCACTCGGCTACGCCCGTTTTGCTGAGCGTCCGGCCCGATGTTCGCGTCCTGGCGTTTACCCTGATCGTGTCGCTCGCGACCGCGCTTCTGTTCGGACTTGCGCCGGCGTGGCGCGCCTCGCGGCTGGACGTGAGTCCAGCGACCAAGGAAAGCGAGCGGACGATGGGCGCGATGGGCGGCCAGGCGAGGCTCGGGAAGATCCTGGCGGTCATGCAGGTGGCTTTGTCACTGGTGATGCTCATCGGTGCCGGCCTTCTGGTGCGCAGCCTCGCCAATCTCAAGAGCTTCTACCCGGGTTTCAACCAGGACCGCGTGCTGCTGGCCTCCGTAAACCCCACCCTGGTCGGCTACCTGGGATCGCAAATTGACCGGCTCTACGCACAAGCGCTAGAGCGCATTCGCGCCATACCTGGGGTGCGCTCCGCCAGCTTCTCGATGTCCAGCCCGTTGGGCCAGAGTTCGGGGTTCACCGAAGCAGTAGTCGAGGGCTACACTCCTAGTCCACGAGAACAAATGGCCGTTCAACTGAACCTGATTGGCCCCGGCTACTTTAGAACGCTCGAGACGGCCGTCCTCACGGGACGCGAATTCACTGATGCGGACGGTGCGAACGCTCCCAAGGTAGCGGTCATCAACCAAGCCATGACTCGACGCTTCTTCGGCGCGACCAATCCCATCGGTCGCCGCTTCAGCTTGCCGGGCTGGATCGGCGACAAAACCATGATCGAAATCGTCGGCGTAGTCGAGGACGCCAGGTCCGAAAACTTGCGCGAGGCTGCGCCGCCCACGGCCTACGTGCCGTTTCCTCAATCGAGCGACCCCGGTTCCGTGACCTTCGAAGTGCGCACCTACACGGACCCGGCCAGCATGACCGAATCAGTTCGCCGGGCGATCCAGCAAGCCGACAGCCGGGTGCCGGTGTTTGGCGTCAAGACGCTGCCCGAGCAGGTGGATGAGTCCCTGGTGGAGGAACGCATGACCGCCTCGCTTTCTTCCCTCTTCGGCCTGCTGGCGCTGATGCTCGCCTCGATCGGAGTCTACGGTTTGATGGCCCACACCGTCGCTCGCCGCACGAACGAGATCGGCCTGCGCATGGCCTTAGGCGCTCACCGCGGACAGATCCTCTCGATGGTAATGGGCCAGACTCTAATGTTGGCAGCAGCAGGCTTGGCGATCGGCGTCCCGGCTGCCGTTGCGGCCTCGCGACTGGTCACCAGCCAGCTATACGGGGTGCGGGCCACCGATCCCATCACCCTGGCGGGCGCCGTCGCGCTCATGACAGCCCTCGTCGCCCTGGCAGGCTACTTGCCTGCTCGCGGCGCGACCAAGATCGATCCCATGGTGGCGCTCCGGTACGAGTGAGGATCCCATGAAGCGATCAAGGCGCATGCTGAACGATCTTGACCAGGACATCCGCGACCACATCGAGAGGGAAACACAGGATAACATCGACCGCGGCATGCCGCCGGACGAAGCGCGCTATGCTGCCTTGCGCAAGTTCGGCAACGTGACCAAGGTTCAGGAAGACACGCGGGAGGTGTGGACTTTCCGTTGGCTTGAGCAGTTATGGCAGGACATTCGCCACGGCTTGCGAATGCTGGCGAAGAATCCCGGCTTCTCGACCGTGGCTGTCCTGACGCTCGCTCTTGGCATCGGGGCCAACACAGCGATTTTCAGCGTTGTAAACGCGGTGTTGCTGAAGCCTCTTCCGTACCCCGAGTCCGCGAGGCTCGTGCACGTGCTGTGGGCCTTCCAGAATTCCACCGCTGAGTCGGTGACAGGAACGGAATTTGAATTCTGGAGAGAGCACAACCGAGTCTTCGAATGCGCTGCCGAGGTGGGTTTGTTCCCTGACGGCGCCAACCTCCAGTCGGGCGACCACGCCGACTACGTCAAAGCGCTAACAGTGTCGCGCGATTTTTTCCGCACACTTGGCGTCCAGCCGTTCCTTGGCCGCGGCTTTTCGGCAGACGAAGATCGCCCGAACGGCCCGAAGGCCGCGATCCTGAGCTACGGTCTTTGGCAAAGGCGCTTCGGTTCGGATCCGGCTGTCGTCGGGCATCCGATCACCCTCGACGACGAGAGCTACGACGTGATCGGCGTCATGCCGAAAGGCTTCGAATTCGTGCTGGAGTATGCCGCCGTTCAGGACGTTGACGTGTGGGTGCCGCTCCAGCTTGTGGCCGATCCCCGTGACGACGGGCACAATTTTGGGATGATCGCCCGCTTGAAGCCCGGGGTCACGCTCGAGAAAGCCCAGGCGGACATGGCACGGGTGCTCGCCGAAATCCGCGTAGCGGTCCCCGGGCACGTAGAGCAAAATGAGCGGGGGATGATTCTTATTCCCTATCAGAGATGGGTAACCGGCGACGTTCGGACGCCGCTCTGGATATTGTTCGCCGCGGTGGGTCTGGTGCTGTTGATCGCCACGGTGAACGTCGCCAACTTAATCCTCACGCGCGCCATTGGGCGCCAGCCGGAAGTGACGGTCCGCTTGGCGCTGGGAGCGAGTCACTGGCGGTTGGTTCGTCAACTGATAACGGAGAATCTTCTGTTGGCGCTTCTCGGGGGCAGTTTGGCCGTGCTGGCGGCGCGCTGGGCGATCCATGCACTGGTTGCGCTGGCCCCTCAGAGCCTGCCGGTAACGAGTGAGGTGCACCTTGACTGGCGGGTACTTGTTTACACATTGCTGATCGCAACGGCCGCAGGTGTTGCGGCAGGTCTTGTGCCCGCGATCGGAGCATGGCGCCTCAAAATAAGCGAATCCATTCGGCAAGCTTCCCGCGTCGTGACCGGCCGCGTGGCTCAGCGTCGAATGAGGAATGCTTTGGTCGTCGGCGAAGTGGCCCTGTCGGTTCTGCTCCTGACCGGGGCCACGTTGCTGATTCTAAGCCTGGCAACGCTCGATCGTGTGGACCCGGGCTTCAATCCCAAGGGAGTGTGGACGTTTCACGTTTTCCTACCCGCGCAGAGATTCAAGACCGCCTCGGCAGCTTGGAACTTCCAGCAACGGGTGCTGGGGGGCCTCCAAGTGCTGCCGGGCGTCGAATCGGCCGGCGTGGTTTCGGCGCTTCCGTTAGAGTTGTTCGGGGTGAACGGCACCATTAACGTTATAGGTGGCGATCACGAGGCGCATGTTTACGTCCAACTGCGCAGCGCGAGTCCAACCTACTTCAAGACGATGGAGATGCGGGTCCTGCGTGGTCGCGGGTTTCAAGAATCCGACACCGCTTCGGCTCCCCTAGTCGTCGTCGTGAACGAAGCCTTCTCGCGCCAGTGCTGTGCCGATGCGGAAGTCCTCGACAGACAGGTTGCATTGCCCGAAGGCTGGAAGAGCCCCCTGCGCCGTGAGATCGTCGGTGTGGTCGGCGACACAAAAGAGTTTGGGTTTGCAGCCCCGGCCCCGCCCATCGTTTTCTTTCCGGCTAACCAGATTGATGACAGTCTTGCTCGTGCGTTCTTCTCTAGCTCCTCATGGGCCGTCAGGGCAGGTGCGCCACCCGCTGTAAGCGAAGTCCAGCGCGCCGTCGCGCAGGTGGACTCGGGAGAAGCGGTCGCGGACTTCTTGCCCATGTCCCAAGGGGTCGCCGAATCAATGGCTCCAAATCGTTTTATCACCAGCCTGATGACTGCGTTCGCTGGACTCGCCCTGTTGCTCGCGGCCATCGGTCTGTACGGCGTGCTCTCGCATTCCGTCGCAGAACGCACGCATGAAATGGGCGTAAGGATGGCGCTCGGTGCCGAGCGCCGAAAAGTCCTGGCCCTGGTGCTCCGACAGGGTCTGGGAGTGACCCTTCTCGGCACGGGAATTGGAATTGGCTTGGCGCTAGCGTTCACTCGCTTGCTGCGCGATTTGCTCTTTGGCGTAGCGCCGACAGATCCGCTGACCTTCACGCTGGCAGCGGCAACTACTGTGTGTGTCGCCATCTTTGCGAGCTATATCCCCGCACACCGAGCCACGAAGGTCGATCCCATGGTGGCGCTCCGGTACGAGTGAGGACCCATGAAGCGATCAAGGCGCATGCTGAACGATCTTGACCAGGACATCCGCGACCACATCGAGAGGGAAACGCAGGATAACATCGACCGCGGCATGAAGCCCGAGGAGGCGCATTACGCCGCCTTGCGCAAGTTCGGCAACCCTGCTCTGGTCAAAGAGGACGTACGCGCTGTGTGGGTGCGGCGCTGGCTGGCAGACCTTGCCCAGGACGTCTGCTACGGTCTCCGCGCCATGCGGCGCAGTCCCGGATTCACCGCCGTAGCGGTGCTCTCACTTGCGCTTGGCATCGGCGCCAACACGGCCATCTTCAGCCTGATTGACGCCGTGCTGCTCAAAATGCTGCCGGTTCAGAACCCTCAGCAGCTTCTTCTGCTGAAATGGGCGTCAAACGGCTGGCCGGACCCCATCGTGAATGGCTTTGCCGGTAATTGGCACCAGGACAAAAGCGGGCGCACCACTAGCACGTCCTTTTCTTATCCGGCTTACCAGCAAATCCGCACGCACAATCAGGTGTTTTCGGGCGTGGGAGCACTGGCCGGCAACGGAAGTGAGTTGTACGTGGGTTACAAAGGAGAGCCGGGACGCGCTGAGGGAGAGCTCGTCTCCGGAACATTCTTCTCCACGTTGGGCGTTGAGCCCATCCTGGGCCGCGCCCTCACTCCCGACGACGACCGCATCGGCGCCAGCCCCGCCGCGGTCATCAGCTATGGTTACTGGGAGCGGCGCTTCGGGGGCGACGCGGGCGTTCTGGGCCGGACGATTACGGTGAACAGCGTTCCTGTGACGATTGTCGGCGTGACCCCGCCCGAATTCTATGGCGTGGAGCCGGGACACGCCGTTGAAGTCTGGCTGCCGCTTCATACCCAGCCACAAGTGGAGCCGGACCGGTCGCCTGAGCCTCCCGAGCTTGCGCTGGGCGGCGCCGCGAACCCTTCGGGAACGCTCTTTGCGGCGCGCGATCAGTGGTGGGTGGTCATCATGGGCCGGCTGAAGCCCGGCGTAAGCGAACAACAGGTGCGCGCTCAACTCGATGTGCTGCTTCAGCAGAGCATGTCACCGGACATAAAACCCACCATCAAGCCGGAAACCATTCCCCACCTGCAAGTGGAACCCGGCAGCAAAGGCCTCGATGAATTGCGCGGCGAATTCTCCAAGCCGTTATTTGTCTTGATGACGGTGGTGGGACTGGTGCTGTTGATCGCCTGCGCCAACGTTGCCAATCTTCTGCTGGCGCGTGCCACCTCGCGCCAGAAGGAAATCGCCGTGCGGCTGGCGATTGGCGCCAAGAGATCACGGCTGGTGCGGCAACTGCTGACGGAGAGCGTCTTATTGGCCGCTATGGGCGGTGCTTTAGGACTTCTCCTGGCCTTCTGGGGAACGCGCCTCCTGGTTGCCTTCATGTCAAGTGGTCTCTGGCTGGTCAACTTGAGCGTCACGCCGGATTCCTGGGTGCTCGGCTTCACCGCCGCGGTCTCGCTACTTACGGGCATTCTGTTTGGGCTTTCACCGGCCCTGCGGAGCACTCGCGTCGATCTCACGCCCGCGCTCAAAGAGAGCGCAGGAAGAGTACCGGGAGCCCACGAGCGCCATCGCGGCTTGCGGTTGGGGCTCGGTAAGACGCTGGTGGTTACCCAAGTCGCGCTGTCTCTGCTGTTGCTGGTAGGGGCGGGGCTGTTCGTTCGCACCCTCGCCAATCTTCAAAACGCCGATGCGGGATTCAATGAACGGAACCTCGT
>Ga0335078_10017431_pt1 | contig 10671 bp, 8 predicted proteins | sample Lox_Sample_32_FD_206711 | JGI IMG/M metagenome (GOLD analysis project Ga0335078, IMG submission 206711) | Soil microbial communities from Loxahatchee National Wildlife Refuge, Florida, United States - Lox_Sample_3.2 | ecosystem: Environmental > Terrestrial > Soil > Wetlands | place: USA: Florida... | reverse complement strand
CCGCTGTGTGTCGAACCCGGCCAGCGGCTCGGAACAGGCGAAGTAGGCGACGTGATTGCGCCGCTCACGGTATTCGGTGGTGTGGTAAATGACGCCGCCGGAGACGTCTACCTCGCCAGTCGAGTAGTTGCGCTGGAAATTAACCGCGTCGTCCTGCGCATTCCACAGGCAGAACTCGACCGAGGAGAACACCGACAGCCGGGCGGGCTCATCCCGTTCGTTGCGGATCCGCAGCCGCCAGACTTCGAGCGTCTCGCCGATCGGCACGAAGTACAGGGTCTGCGCGCGAATGCCCAGATAGGCGGACGAGATCTGGGTGTAGGAAAGGCCGTGCCGACACTCGTAGCTGTCGAGTTTGCGCTGGGTAGGCTGCCAGGACGGGGACCAGTACGCGCCGCTGGCATTGTCCCGCAGGTAGATATAACGGCCGCCGGTGTCGGCCGGCACGTTGTTGTAGCGGTAGCGGGTGATGCGGCGTAACCGGGCGTCGCGATAATACGAGTAACCGCCCGCCGTGTTCGAGATGATGCCGAAGAACGCTTCCGTGCCGAGGTAATTGATCCAGGGCAGTGGGGTATCCGGCCGGGTGATGACGTATTCCCGGCGGTCGTCGTCGAAGTGTCCGTAGCGAACTGGCATTTCCCTAATGTCCAGCGCGGCGCGGCGGGACGCAACGGCCGGTGCCGGTGCGCGCCGGGTGGCCGTGCGCCGGTCCCCTGTCGAAGCGCTTTTCTTGCAGTTCAGCCTGGCAATGACGGCCGGATCCGGGCCGGTCCTGGCGGCCCCCCCGCGGCGGGCGGGGCGTGTAATTTACAAGAGATCATGGCTGGAGGGATCATGAGCATTCTGGGCACCCGCGTGCTGCGCACCGAGGACCCCGGCTTCCTGACCGTGGGCGCGGTCTACACCGACGACGTGGCCCTGCCCGGCGCCTGCCACGTGTTCTTCGTCCGATCCCCGATCGCGCACGCCCGGATCCGGGCCATCGACGTGACCGGCGCACTGGCCGCGCCCGGGGTGATCGCCGCGTTCACCGGGGCCGACCTGGCCGATCTGCCGTTGCTGGCCCCGCCCATCCCGGGGCTGATCAACGACCAGATGGGCCAGCCGCCGCTGGCCCGCGACGTGGTCCGCTACGTCGGCGAACCGGTGGCCGTGGTGGTCACCGAGACCCGGGCCCAGGCCGAGGACGCCGCCGAACTGGTGGACGTGGACTACGACCCGCTGCCGCCGGTGCTGGACCCGGCCCAGGCCGCCGGCGATACGCAGCTGCTGTTCCCCGAAGCTGGCACGAACATCGCGGCCACGTTCGGCGACGCCGCCGCGCTCGACCCGGGCCTGTTCGACGGGTGCGAGGTGGTGGTCAGCGCCAGCATCGTCAACCAGCGGATCGCGCCCGCCCCGATGGAGACCAGGGCGGCCGTGGCGGTGTGGGATGACCGGCTGACCGCGTGGATACCCAACCAGGGCGCGCAGAACACCCGCCGTTCGCTGGCCGCGCTGCTCGGCATCGACCCGGCCGAGGTGCGGATCATCACCCCGGACGTGGGCGGCGCGTTCGGCGCCAAGTTCGGCGCGGACCCGGAGCACGCGGTGGTCTGCTGGGTGGCCCGCCGGCTGGGCCGCCCGGCCCGGTGGGCCGAGAGCCGGAGCGAGAACCTGGTCGCGATGACCCACGGCCGCGCGCAGCAGCAGACGGTGACGATCGGCGGCCGCCGGGACGGCACCGTGACCGCGTACCGGCTGGAGGTGCTGCAGGACGCCGGAGCGTACCCCCGGTTCGGCGCGTTCTTGCCCGTGATGACCCGGATGATGACGCCCGGTCCTTATGCCATCGACCGGGCCGAGTCGGTGGCCCGGTCGGTGGTGACCACGACCACGCCGGTCGGCGCGTACCGGGGCGCCGGACGGCCGGAGGCCACCGCCGCCATCGAGCGGGCCATGGACCTGTTCGCGGCCGAGATCGGCATGGACCCGGCCGACGTCCGCCGGCGAAACCTGCTGCCCAGGTTCACCGAGCCCCACGAGACAGCGTTCGGCGCGAAGTATGACAGCGGTGACTACGCGGCCGCTCTGGATCGGGCGCTGGCCACCGCGGGTTACCCGGAGCTGCGCGCGGAGCAGCAGCGCCGCCGCGCCGCCGGTGATGTGCGGCAGCTGGGCATCGGCCTGGCCTGCTACGTGGAGATCACCGGGCCGGGCGCGGAGGCGGGCGGGCCGCGGGAGAACGCGCAGATCGAGGTGCACCCGGACGGCACCGCGACGATCCTGACCGGGACCTCGCCGCACGGGCAGGGGCACGCCACGGTGTGGGCCATGCTGGCGGGCGACGAGCTCGGCATCGACGTGGACAAGATCACCGTGAAGTGGGGCGACACCGACCTGGTCCCGGAAGGCGGCGGCACCGGCGGCTCGCGCAGCCTGCAGCAGGGCGGCGCGGCGGTGCGGCAGGCGGCCCGTGAGCTGCTCGACGAGGCCCGGCAGCGGGCCGCCCGCGAACTGGAGGCCAACCCGGCCGACCTGGTGTTCGACCTCAGCCGGAGCGCGTTCATGGTGGCTGGTGACCCGGACGCCGCGGTCCCGCTGACCACGCTGGCCGCGGCGGAGCCGTTGCTGGTGCGCAGTGTGTTCCGTGCGCCCGGACCGACGTTCCCGTTCGGCGCGCACCTGGCCGTGGCCGAGGTGGACACCGAGACCGGCCGGGTGGAGCTGCGCCGGGTGGTCACCGTGGACGACGCGGGCACGGTGATCAACCCGCTGCTGGCCGAGGGACAGCGGCACGGCGGCATCGCCCAGGGCGCGGCCCAGGCGCTGTTCGAGGAGGTCCGCTACGACGCCGACGGCAACCCGCTGACCTCGACGTTCGCCGACTACTCGTTCCCGTCGGCGGCCGAGTTCCCGAGCTTCGAGCTGGCCGAGATGGCCACGCCGACCAGCTACAACCCGCTCGGCGCCAAGGGCATCGGGGAGGCCGGCACGATCGGCGCGACCCCGGCCGTGCAGAACGCCATCATCGACGCGCTCAGCCATCTGGGCGTGCGGCACATCGACATGCCGGCCTCGCCGCAGCGGGTGTGGCAGGCGCTGCGCGCCGTGTCTGACAGCTAGCGGGCGGCCGGGGCACCGCCGAGCGCGGCGCCGACCTGGTCGGCCAGCGCGATGGCCACCATGAGCTGCTCGCGGGTGGGCCGGGTGCCCGGCGCCGGCATGAGCAGGAACCGGCCCTGCAGCAGTCCGCCGTGCTCGACCAGCAGCTCGGTCTCGGCGTCCGGCGGCAGCCCGGCCGTGGCCACGTCCCAGGCCCGCTCTCCGGCCACGACCTGGCCGTCGTGCTTGAGCCGGGCCGGCTGGCCGAGCCCAGCCACCCCGTACTGCCAGTGGCAGGACCGCAGCGACAGCACCCGGGTGAGCTGGCCGGACACCTCCTCGATGAGCTCCGACGGACCCTCTCCGGCGGCCACCGCCTCGACGGTGGCGCCGATCCCGTCCAGGTAGCCCGCCCGCCGGCTGGCCGCGGCGTGCTCGCGCCGGCCCCACACGGCCAGCTCGGTCACGGCCACGCCGATCACCAGCAGCAGGATGGTGGTCTCGATATCGATCTGCCGGTTGATGGTGAACTGCTCGTACGGCCGGGTCAGGAAGAAGTCGAACCACACCGCGGCGGACACCGCCGCCAGGTAACCGGCCAGCCGGCTCCCGATCGCCGCGACCGCCACCACGACGAGCAGCATGACCAGCGCGGCATCGGTGTTCGGGACATGAGCGCGGAACGGGATCAGGATGGCAGCCAGCGCCAGCGGCGCCAGCAGCCCGGCCGCGGCGGCCAGCTGATCTCTGCCCCAGCTCACCCTCCCGTGATAACACGGTGACACGGGTGGCACGAAGGGCCGGCCGCGAACCATAACGGGATCCATACGGAGAAGTGAATGGACCAGCCGCTGCGCGCCATCGACTTCCATGTCCACCTGCCCACCCCGGACTGGCTGGACGACAGCATGGCCGGCTACGTCGAGGCGGCCGAGGCGTACTTCCGGTCCCCGGTCGAGCGGCTGTCCCTGGGTGACCTGGCCACCCGCTACCGGGCGCTGGACGTCAAGGCGGTGCTGCTGGCCTGGGACGCCGAGACGGCCACCAGGCGGCCCCGGGTGCCGAACGAGACGGTCGCCGCCGCCTGCGCGCGGTACCCGGACTGTTTCACCGGCCTGGGCTCGGTCGATCCGCACAAGGGCGCGGCCGCGGTGGCCGAGGTGGCCAACATCGCCGCGCTCGGGTTGCGCGGGGTGAAGTTCCACCCGTCGCTGCAGGCGTTCGCGCCCGACGACCCGCGGTATTGGCCCATCTTCGAGGCCTGCCAGGAGCACGGCCTGCTGGCCCTGTTCCACACTGGGACCAGCGGAATCGGCGCCCGGCAGCCCGGCGGGCAGGGCATCAGGATCGACTACGCGCACCCGCTCAAGCTGGACCCGGTGGCCGCCGCCCATCCCGGGCTGACCGTGGTGGCCGCGCACTTCGGCTGGCCGTGGCAGCTGGACCTGATCGCGGTGGCGCTGCACAAGACCAACGTGTACATCGACATCTCCGGCTGGTCCCCGAAGCGCATACCGCCCGAGGTGATCCGCGAGCTGCGCGGCCGGCTGTCCGGGCAGTTCGTCTGGGGCAGCGATTTCCCGTTCCTCACCCCGGAGCGCTGCCTGGCCGAGCTGGAGGCCCTGGACCTGCCCGGGGACGTGCTGGACGCGGTACTGCGGCGTAACGCGGCGGACATCCTGCGCCTCAGCTGAGCCGGTCTACTCGGCGCGGAGGGCGGCGGCGGTGCTGGCCCGGGCGGCCCAGCTGGCCGGCGGCAGGGCACCGGCCACCGCGATCACCATCCCGGCCACGGCCAGCACGGCCAGTTCCGGGCCTGCGTACACGTCCAGGAAGCTGGCCGGCAGCCTGGTGCCGGCCGCCGCGGCCATGGCTGACACCAGGTAGCGCTGCAGCCCGATCCCGGCGGGCACCGCGGCCAGCCCAGCCACCAGGCCGGTCAGCGCGACCGTGCTCGCCACCATGGCCAGGGTCTGCCGGGGGCTCATCCCGACCGCCTTGAACACGCCCAGGTCGTGTACCCGGTCCCGGGTGTGCAGCACCACGGTGTTCAGCACACCGAGCGCGGCCACCACGGCCAGCAGCAGGGTCAGCGCGGCGATGAGTCCGACGATGACCGGCAGGCCGCGCTGGTGGTCGTTGGGCCGGGCGAAGTATGCGAGGCCGAGCCTGGTGTTCAGCGCTTGCGCATAGCTGGCCGCGGACGTGCCCGGGCGCAGTTCGACGTCGTACTGCTCGACGGCCGGCTGGTGGCCGGCCGTGGCCAGCGTCTGTGTGCTGGTGACCAGGGCCGGGCCGTTGTTCTCCCCGTCGAGCACCTGGCCCACGATGCGTACCGGGATCCTTGTCCCTTCATAACTGATCGTGATGGTGTCCCCGATCGCCGTGCCGGTGCCGGTCAGCAAGCCGGTCGAGACGTCGGCCTGGCCGGGGCCGCGGTACCAGCGCCCGCTGATCATGGGATAGCCGATCCACCCGGCGCTGCTCTGGAACGCCGTGACCGGCACCGGCTGGGCCAGCCCGGCCACGCTGGCCTGAACATCGGCCTCGGCCACGTAGTGCAGCGTGCCGGGCTGCTGGCGGATGGCGGCCGGCGCGTCCCGCTGCGGCCCGCGCACGATCCCCGGGGGGGCCTGGACCACGACCTGCTCGGTCCGGCTCAGTGTCAGCCCGCTCACCACCCGGCTGAGCGAGGCGCCCAGGCCGGCCGCCAGCGTCACCGCGGTCGCGCCGGCCAGCACCGCAGCCAGGGTCACGATGGTGCGAGATGGCCGGGTGAATGGCGCGGCCAGCCCGATCGTCACCGGCCGGGGCAGCCGTAGCCGACCCAGCAGCCGGTGCGCCAGGTAACCCCGGCCCGCCGCCGGGGCGCGGCCAGCCGCGATGGCCTGCACTGCGCTCAGGCGGCTGGCCCGCACCGCGGGCAGCAGCGCGGCCAGCCCGGTCAGCGCGAGCAGCGCCCCGGCCACGGCCGCGTTCACCCAGGGTGGCACGCCGAGCGTGGCCACCCCGTACACGGTGGCGGTCCGGCCCAGCAGCGGCCCGGCCAGCAGGTTCCCGATCACCAGCCCGGCCAGGCAGCCGGCCGCGGCCGGGATCATGGCCTGGCTGGTGTAGGCCGCCGCGACCTGCCCGGGGGTGAAGCCGATGCTCTTCAGGATGCCGATCCGCCGGCAGCTGGCCAGCACCGCCCCGCTGACCACGTTGATCACGATTAGCACGGACAGCACCAGGCCGGTGGCGCCGAACACGATCAGGAACGGTGCGATGGGCGCGATGCCCGGCTCCTGCTCGGCCTGGACGGTCAGCCAGGACAGCGCGCCGACTATCGCGTGCGGTGGCAGCGCCGCGCTCACCGCGGCCACGCCGGCCCGCACCGCCGCCGCTGTGCCGGCGCCGCGGAACCGGTACAGCATCTGCGCGGCCCGCGGATGCAGCGCCGCGGCCGTGGCCGGGGTCACCCAGCCATCCGCCGAGCCGGTCACCGACGCGGCCATGCCGACCACGGTGAGGGTGCCCGGCAGGCCGGTCACCGTCAGCTTGGTGCCGAGCGGGAGCGGCGGCAGGCTGTCATCCGAACTGGACAGCACGACCTGCCCGGGTCCGTGGGCCCAGTGCCCGGACTGAATGACCAGGTCGTCCACGAGCCCGCCCGGCGTGGCCCGCCCGGCCAGGGTGAGCGGCGGCAGCGTCGGCCCGGGCCGTCCGGCCAGCCGCGCCGTGACCGTCGCTTCGGCGAACGGCCCGGCCGCCGCGGTGATCTGGGGCAGCCGCCTGGTCGCGGTCAGCCCGGCCGCGGCCAGCCCGGTCGCGGGCGCCTGCGTGGTGACCACCGCGTCCGCGCCGCGCTGCGCGGTGAACGCCTGGTCGAAGGGGGCGTTGGAGTCCACCGCCAGGGCCAGGCCGAGCACCGACGCGGCACTGGACACCAGCAGCACCAGGCCGGTCACCAGCACCGGCACCCGGCGACGGAACCCGCCGCGGACCGCACCCAGCACCGGGGTCATGACCCGACCTCCGCGGCTGCGTCGGCGGCCACCCGGCCGTCGGTCAGCTGCACCGTCCGGCGCGCGTACCGGGCGGCCAGCGCGGGGTTGTGCGTGACCAGCAGCATGGTCTGGCCGGACTGGTTGAGGTCGCGCAGCAGCGCACCGATCTGCTCCCCGGTGGCGCTGTCCAGCGCGCCGGTCGGCTCGTCGGCGAGCAGCAGCGCGGGCCGGTTCACCAGCGCCCGGGCGATCGCTACCCGCTGCCGCTCCCCGCCGGACAGCCGCGCCGGGTAGCTGTCCCGGCGGTTTTCGATACGCAGCGCCCGCAGCAGTTCCGCCGCCCTGGCCCGGGCCGGCGCCGTCCGCATCCGGGCCAGCTGGGCTGGCAGCAGTACGTTGTCCAGCACGGTCATGTCGTCGAGCAGGTTGAAGAACTGGAAGATCATGCCGATGTGGCGGCGGCGGTACCGGGCCAGCCCGGTCTCGCTGAGCGTGTCTATCCGTTCCCCGGCCACCGTGACCGTGCCGCTGGTCGGCCGGTCCAGCCCGGCGATCAGGTTCAGCAGCGTGGACTTGCCGCTGCCGGACGGGCCCATCACCGCGACCGCCTCACCCGGCGCCACGTCCAGGCTGACCCCGGCCACGGCGGCCTGGCCTGGGTAGCGCTTGGTGACGTCGCGCAGTTCTATCAGCGTGTCCATGCCGGGCACGCTAGGCCAGGCCCGGCCCGGCCCGCGTCGGCCCGGATCGGTAATCTCCCGGGCCCGGCCGGTCATCCTTGCGGGCTAACCGGATAGCTCCCAGTGCCGATGGCATGATCCGGCCGCTGCGCGACAATGGGCAGGTGAAATGGCGCTCCGCCGATCAGCCAGCCCGGCCCGCCCCACGTCAGATCGTGCTGGACGTGGCGCTGGCCGCCGCGATCTCGCTGGCCTGCCTGAAGCTGAACGTGCTCTCGGTCCGGGTCCACGACGGCCTGATCCCGACGCCGCCCGCGCCGTACGCGATGCTCTCGCATGCGGCGCTGCTGGCCGTGCTGGCCCGGACGGCGCCGCTGGCCCTCCGCAGGCTGTTCCCGCTGACCGTATTCTGGCTGTGCCTGGCCGGGTGCGCCCTGGCCGCGCTGCCCGGCAGCAGCATCGTCAACCTGGTCGTGCTGGCACCGGCCGCCTACGCCGCGGTGCTGTACAGCCCGTACTGGCTGCTGGCCATGCTCGGCATGCCGGCCGCGCTGCTGGTGCTGGCCACGGCCGCGGTAAGCAACGCCCAGTCCGGCAACTACGAGCTGCTCACCGCGTTGCTGGTATTCGTGGCCACGCTCATTGTGGCCAACGCGGTGCGGCTGGGCCGGCGCCGGGCCAGCGACTCACAGGCCCGGCTGCGCCGCGTCCAGGCCGGACAGGAAACGGCCACCCGGCAGGCCATCGAGCAGGAGCGCGCCCGGATCGCCCGTGAGCTGCACGACGTGGTGACACACAACGTCAGCATGATGGTGGTGCAGGCGGGCGCCGCCCGCCGGGTGCTGGGCAGCACACCCGACGAGGCCAGGACGGCGCTGCTGGCCGTGGAGGACAGCGGCCGGGCCGCCATCGTCGAGCTGCAGCACCTGCTCGGCTTGCTGGCCCCGCCGGAGGCGGGGCCGGACGAGCAGCCGCTCCCACCGCAGCCTGGCCTGGATCAGGTCGGCCCGCTCATCGACCGGGTGACCACCGCCGGCCTGCCGGTGGAACTGCAGGTGCGTGGCGTGGTCCGGCCGCTGCCACCGGGCCTGAACCTGGCTGCGTACCGGGTGGTCCAGGAGGCGCTGACCAATGTGCTGAAGCACGCCGGGCAGCCCGCGACCACGGTCACCCTGGACTACCAGCCTAGTGCGCTGATCGTCGAAGTCGCGGACGACGGCGGCCCGGGTCCCGCCAGCCTGCCCGGCACCGGACGCGGCCTGCTGGGCCTGCGGGAACGGGTCGCGCTGTACGGTGGCGAGCTGGAGGCGGGCGGGCGGCCCGGCGGCGGCTGGCTGGTCCGGGCCCGGATCCCGGACGAGCTGGTGGCGCTCCCGGCATGAGCGAGGACAGCGCTGATCCGCCGCGGGTGCTGATCGCCGACGATCAGACTCTGGTGCGCACCGGATTCCGGATGATCCTGCGGGACGCCGGGATCCCGGTCGTCGCCGAGGCCGCCGACGGCGCGGCCGCGGTGGCCGCGGCGGCCCAGCATCACCCGGACGTGGTGCTGATGGACATCCGGATGCCGGAGCTGGACGGCCTGGACGCCACCCGGCGCATCGTGGCCGCCGAGCCGGCCTGCCGGATCATCATCCTCACCACGTTCGACCTGGACCAGTACGTATACGCCGCGCTGGCCGGCGGGGCCAGCGGGTTCCTGCTCAAGCACGTCTCACCGGAATACCTGATCACCGCGATCCGGCTGGTACGCACCGGCGACGCCCTGCTAGCCCCGTCGATCACCCGCCGCCTGGTGGAGCGGTTCGCGGTGCCCAGCCCGGTGCCGGACCGGGGTGCGCTGGCCAGCCTCAGCCCCCGGGAGCTGGAAGTGCTCCGGCGGCTGGCCCGCGGCCTGAGCAACGCCGAGCTGGCTGCTCAGCTGGTGCTCAGCGAGGCCACGGTCAAGACGCACGTGGCCCGGATTCTGGCCAAGCTGCAGCTGCGCGACCGGGTCCAGGCCGTCGTGCTGGCCTACGAGACCGGGGTGGTCACCCCGAGCGGCCAGCCGGCGGGCGAAGCCTGGTGAGTTCCGCGTCGGTCCACGGGACCGGCTTGTGCCGCTCCGCATCCCAGCGGACCGTGACCACCCGGGCCTGGGCAGCGGTCTCCCCGGCCGGGGTGACGATGGTCTCCCGGGTGGTCAGGCTGGTCGTGCCGACGCGCTCCACCTCGATCCGCACCGTCACCCGCCGGTCCGGGTAGCGGACCTCGGCCCGCAGGTCGACTTCGAGCCGGACCACCACGTAGGACGGGTCGGCACCGAGGGCACGGGTGTAGAACGCGTCCCGGCCCTCCTCCAGGTAGGTCAGGAACACCGCGTGGTTGACATGGTCCAGCGCATCCACGTCCCGCCAGCGGACAGTGACCTCATGCTCGAACACTGATCTACGGTAGCTCGGCTCTACGGTAGCTCGGCGGGCAGCCCGAAGCGGGCAAAGATCTCCGCGCTGGTGGGACCGGCCGACGGTGACCCGGACAGCCAGGGCAGCACGAACGCGGTGACCGCGGCGATCCGGTCGCCGTTCAGGGTGAGCACGTCGATGACGCCGGCCCGGTAGCGGCCGGTGCTGTAGAGATAGCAGCCCACGGCCAGCTGGCCGCTGGCCCGGGTAGCTTGATGCCGCCAGCGTTCGGTGAGCGGGTCCCGGATCAGCCATTCGCGCACCGCCGCAGGACCCTGGAACCAGGTCGGCATCGGCGGCATGCACCAGGTCGCGTCCTCGGTCAGCATGCTGACCAGGGTGTCGGCGTCGCCCCGCTCCATGGCGTCGGCGTACCGCGCCGCGATCTCGCTGATCCGCTGGTCACCCAGCTCGCGCAGGGTCGACTGCTGGCTGCGGGCGGGCAGGCCGCGGCGGGCCGCGGCCCGGGCG
>Ga0335078_10017430_pt1 | contig 10671 bp, 7 predicted proteins | sample Lox_Sample_32_FD_206711 | JGI IMG/M metagenome (GOLD analysis project Ga0335078, IMG submission 206711) | Soil microbial communities from Loxahatchee National Wildlife Refuge, Florida, United States - Lox_Sample_3.2 | ecosystem: Environmental > Terrestrial > Soil > Wetlands | place: USA: Florida... | reverse complement strand
CAGCTCCGCCTCCGACAGCAGCGTCTCCGCGTCGAGCACGTCGAGGTTCGTCACCACGCCCGCGTCGTAGCGCGTCCGCGCCAGCGCCACGGCCGCCCGGGCCTGCTGCACCTGCACCTCCGCGGTCGCGATCTTCTCGCGGCTCGCGCGCACCGCCGCCACCGCCCGCTGCACGTCCGCGGCCACCGTGCGCTCCAGCGCGTCCGCGCGCGAGCGGGCGTCGGCCGCCTCGGCGTCGGCCGCCTCGACCGCGAAGCGCGTCCGGTGGCCGTCGTAGACCGGCAGCTGCACGGACATCCCGGCGGTGAAATCCGCCTTCGTCTGGTCCAGGTCCGGCACGTAGCCGTTCTTGGCGCCCCCGGTCACGTCGAGGCTGACGGCGGGCCGGTCCGCGAGCGACGCGAGGCGCGCCGCCACCTCGGCCGCGCCGACCGCATCCCTCGACATCCGCAGATCGGGCCGCTGCGCCAGCGCCACCTGGACGAGGGAGTCCTCGTTCACGCCCACCGGGCTCTCGTCGAAGCTCCCCGCCGGCGTCACGTCCGAGTCCGCCGGCAACCCCAGCAGCTGGCGGAGCGCGATGGTCTGCTGCGCCAGGGCGTCGGTAATGTCCACCCGCTGGCTCCGCGCCGTCGCGATCCGGACCTGCGTGCTGAGCACGTCGAAGTCGGTGGCCGAGCCGGCGGCCGCCTTGCGCTGCGTGATCTCCAGGTGCTGGGTGAGCGCACCGATCTCCTCGTCCTGCACGGCGAGGTCCTCGCGCAGGAAGAGGACGCCGTAGAACGCCTGCGCCGCCTGATAGGCGAGGCGCGATTTCACGACGTCGCCGTTCTCCGCCGCGGCCGTCTGCTCGGCCCGCGCCTCGTCCACCGCGGTCGCCCGGCGCCCCCAGTCGAACACGGTCTCGTGCAGGCTCGCGAACCCGTTCCAGTTGTCGGCCGGATACAGGTTGAACGACTGCCCGCCGAACGCGAGGGGTGGCGTCGGCCCGATGCGGGTGTAGCCGCCCTCCACCGCCACGGTCGGGTCGAAGGCCGTCTGGCGCTCCCGGACCCGCGCCTCGGACGCGGCCAGTCCCGCCGCCGCCGCCGCCACCTCGGGATAGGTCGCGACCACGCGCTCGATCGCCTGCCCGACCGTCAGGGAGTCGGGCACCTGGCCGGCGGCGGTGCCGCCGGGAACGAGGAGGGCAGCCGCGACCGCGAGGCCGATCATCTGTCGCATAGCGTCATTCTCCGTGGAGCGTGGAGCCGATGCCGGGCTACTCCGCCAGCGCCGGCCGGCCGCCGCCCGGGCGGTTGTGACGGCGGAGGAACACGGCGGGGACGACCGTGACCGCCAGCACCAGAAAGGCCAGCCGGAACACGTCGTCGATGGCCGATACGAACGCCTGTTGCTGCGCGTTCATGGCGACCAGCACCTTGGCCTGGGCCGCGGCGCTGTTCAACGTGCCGCCCACGGCGTGCCGGGCGAAGTGCTCGAGTCCCTGCACCGCATCCAGGTAGGTCGGCGAGGCCTGGCTGATCTGCTGCCCGTACATGGCGGCGTGGAAGATCGCGCGCCGCGTGAGAATCGTTCCGAACAAAGCGACGCCGAAGCTGCCGCCGACCTGGCGGATCACGTTGATGAGCCCCGAGGCCTGGGCGATCCGCGAGTTCGGGATCTCGGAGATCGAGACGGTGGTGAGCGGGGAGAACAGCAGCCCCATCCCGATCCCCCGCAGGTACAGCGGGAAGAGGATCTGCGCGCTCTCCGAGAACAGCGAGAGGAAGCTGAACTTGTACATGCTGATCGCCATCAGGGCGAGGCCGGCCACGATGGGAATGCGCCCGTCGTGGCGGTCGGTGAACAGTCCCGCCAGGGGCGCGGTGAGACCCAGCAGGATCCCGACCGGAAGGAAGACCAGCCCGGCCTGGAACGGGGTGTAGCCCAGCGAGTTCTGGAGGTAGATGGGGAGCAGGAAGTTGGCGCCGAACATCCCCACACCGAAGGCGAAGAGGATCAGATTGCTGAGCGAGAAGTTGAAGCTCCGGAACAGGCTCATGTCGATGAGCGGATGTTCGGCGATCATCTCCGCGGCGAAGAAGATCCCCAGGCCCAGGAAGGCGGCGAGGAACGACGTGAGGATGAACGGGGACGTCCAGCCCCCCGTGTTCCACGACGAGTTGCCGTCCGCGAGCGCCAGGAGCAGCGCCGTCAGCCCCACGCTCAGCGAAAGGAAGCCCGCGAGGTCGAACGACCGGCCGGGCGCGGGCCGGTGCTCGCGCTGGATCACCCACACCGCGAACATGCCCAGGATCCCCACCGGGACGTTCACGTCGAAGATGACGTGCCAGTCGAAGCGGTCGATGAGATAGCCCCCGAGCGTCGGGCCCAGCGACACCGACGCCGAGGACGCCACCGACCAGAACCCCAGGGCGATCCCCCGCTTCTCCGGCGGGAACTCCCGGGTGATGATCGCCATGCCCACGGGCAGCACGAACCCGGCGCCCGCTCCCTGGAGGACCCGGAACGTGATCAGGACGTCGAAGTCGCTCGCCATGCTGCACAGGAAGGAGCCGACCGTGAAGAGCAGGAGCCCGAGCAGGAACATCCGCTTGTAGCCGAAGTGGTCCGCCAGCCAGCCGGACGAGGGCAGCATCACGGCGAACACCAGGAGGTAGGCGGTGAGCACCCACTCGACCGAGTCCACGGACACGCCGAACGTGGCCATGAGCTTCGGGAGGGCCACGTTGACGATCGTGGCGTCGAGGACCGCCATGAACGTGCCGATCATGACGCTGGCCAGCACCAGCCACCGATAGCCGTCGTGGGACGGGTCGAGCACCGGGAAGCGCTCGACGAGCCGTTGCCGGAGCCCGAGCGGCTCCGTGGCGGCGGACCCCGTCACGCGCTAGCGCGGGTTGACGGCCGTGACCACGACCGACATCCCGGGGATGAGCCGGACCGGGGGATCCGCCTGCGGGGCGCCGGGGAGCGGGTCGATCGCGATCCGCACCGGAACCCGCTGCGTGACCTTGGTGAAGTTGCCCGAGGCGTTGTCGGGCGGGATCAGCGAGAACTGCGAGGCGGCGGCCGCGCCGATGAGGATGACGTGCCCGCGGAAGTGGCGGCTCGGGTACGCGTCCACCGACAGGTCCATGGCGGTCCCGACCGGCAGATACCGGAGCTTCGTCTCCTCGAAGACCGCCGTGACCCACACGCTGTCCACGTCGTACACGGTGAGGACCGGCTGCCCCGGCTGCACCACGTCGCCCGGCAGCAGCCAGCGCTTGGCCACCACGCCGAAGAACGGCGCCGTCACCCGGGTGTCCGCGATCTGCTGCCGGATGACGTCGATCGCCGTCCGGGCGGTCTGGACCCTCGCGAGGGCGATCTGGTGCTCGGCCTGCGCCGACTCGTAGGTCATGTGCGCGTGGTCGTACTGCTCTTGCGAGATGGCCGCACCCCGGAGCTGCACGGCGGCGCGATTGTAGTCGTCCTCGGCGCGCGCCTCGCTCACCTCCGCGAGCGTCACGTTCTTCTGCGCGAGGTCGAGCTCCGCCTGCGCTTCCGCCAGGTGCGCCTGGAGATCGGCATCGTCCAGCTTGATCAGGAGCTGGCCGGCATGTACGGTGTCGCCCTCGTCGGCGCCGAGGGTGACGATCCGTCCGAGGACCTTGGTGGTGATCGTCGCACGGTCGCCGTCCACGTACGCGTCGTCCGTGGAGACCACCCCGCGCAGCCGCACGTACCAGTAGCCGCCGCAGAGGGCGGCGATGACCAGGACCGCGACGAGGAGGAGCAGTCCTCCCTTGCCGCGCTTGCGCGGTGCCCCGTTCTCCCTGGCCGATCCGTTCGGAGGCCCGCCCTCGGGCGCGCCTCCTGCCGGCTGGCTCTCCTCCGCCATCTGCGTCCGCCCCCTTCCATACGTGTCCGCTGCCGAACGATGCCTGCCCCATACCCTGCCACCCGGGCCCTGGGTTCCCGCGTGCCCGCCGCGTGCCAGCGTCGAGGGACAGTCTTCAAGATACCCACACCGCGGCCCCGACCGGCACCGGTGAAGCGATGCGGTCCTGATCGGCCGTGCGCGGGCGGCCGGCCGCGCCGCCGCCCGCCCGGCCGGCACCTGAGACCGCGCCCCCACGACGCGAAGGCCCCCGCAACCGTCCGACCGGATGCGGGGGCCTTGGTCTTCGAGTGGGCCTGGGTAGAGTTGAACTACCGACCTCACGCTTATCAGGCGTGCGCTCTAACCACCTGAGCTACAGGCCCGACGACACCGCCGAGCGGCGAGACGCGGAGCTCCGAGGAACCGCCGCCCTGGCAACCCGGCGTCTGGCAACGATCCTATCCTTCCCACTCGCGCCGCGGGCGGCCGCCGCCCCGGCGCGGGACGATGTCGTCGTCGTCGTATTCCTCGTCGAGCTCGTCGAAGTCGTCGTAGTCCTCTTCGTCCTCTTCCGCGTCCTCGTCGAGGTCCTCGTCCTCGAGGTCCTCCTCGTCGAACTCCTGGTCCTCGTCGAACTCGTCGAGGTCCTCGAACTCCTTCTCCTCGTCGTCGTCGCCGCGGCGACCGCGCATCACGGCTCGCTGCTCCGACGTCCTACGCGCGTTCATGGCTTCCCCCGGTGCAGGTTCGAGCCTTCCAGCGACTCCGAGCGATCATTCCGACACCGCCCGCGCGGCGCGGGCGAGCTTCTTCCGCTCCGACTGGCCGAGCGCGCGCTTGCGGAGCCGCACGGCCCCGGGCGTCACCTCGATCAGCTCGTCGTCCTCGATGTACTCGAGCGCGACTTCGAGGGTAATGTCCCGGGGCGGTTCCAGCAAGACAGCTTCGTCCGACCCCGACTGCCGCATGTTGGTGAGCCGCTTGCCCTTGGCCGGGTTCACGTCGAGGTCCCCCGTCCGGCAGTGTTCGCCCACCACCATGCCCTCGTAAATCGGCTCCGTCGGCCGCACGAACAGGACCCCGCGTTCCTGCAGGTTGAACAGCGCGAAGGCCACCGCTGTTCCCTGCACCATGCTCACCATCACCCCCCGGCTCCGGCCGGCCAGGGGCCCCGCCCACGGGCCGTACTCGAGAAAGCGGTGGTGCATCACGCCGCTGCCCCGGGTGTCGGTCAGGAACTCCGAGCGGTAGCCGAACAGACCGCGGGCCGGGATGCGGAACGCCATCCGGACCATGCCGTGCCCCGGGTTCCGCATGTCCGTCAGCTCGGCCCGGCGGGGCCCGAGCTTCTCCATGACGATCCCGACCAGCGACTCGGCGACGTCCACCAGCAGCTCCTCGTACGGCTCCCGCATCTCGCCGCCGGGGCCCTCGCGCGTGATCACGCGCGGGCGCGACACCAGAAATTCGTACCCTTCGCGCCGCATCGTCTCCATCAGGATGCCGAGGTGCAGCTCGCCGCGGCCCGCCACCCGGAACGTGTCCGGCGCGTCCGTCTCCTCGACCCGCAGCGCCACGTTCCGCTCCACCTCGCGGAACAGCCGCTCCCGCAGCTGGCGACTGGTCACGTAGCGGCCGTCCCGGCCCGCGAAGGGGCCGTTGTTGACGGAGAAGTCCACCGTGATGGTCGGCTCCTCGACGGCGATGCCCGCCAGCCGCTCCGGCGCCTCCGGGTCGGTCACGGTCTGCCCGATCTCGATGCCCTCGAGGCCGGACAGCGCCACGATCTCGCCCGCCGAGGCCTCCTCGACCTCCACGCGCGCGAGGCCCTCGAAGCCGTGGAGCTGGGCGACTTTCGCGCGCGGGAACGTGCCCTCGGGCACCAGCCCCGGCTCGCCCCAGGGCAGCAGCGCCACCGTCTGCCCGGCGCGCACCGTGCCGCGCCCGATCTTCCCGATGGCGATGCGCCCCACGTACGGCGAGTGGTCGATCGTCGAGACCAGCATCTGGAACGGCCCCTCGACCGCCGCGGGCGGCGGCACGTGCGCCACGATCGCCTCGAAGAGCGGCTTCAGGTCGCCGGCCAGCCAGCGCGGCGTGTCCGCCGTCAGTCGCCCCGTCTCGGCGGTGACCGGCGCGGCCGAACCCGCCGCCGGCGCCTCGCCCTCGCTCTTCCGCGGCAACGCCGCGAACGCCACCCCGAACCGGCTCGACGCGTACAGGAACGGCGCGTCGATCTGGTCGCTGGACGCCTCGAGATCCATGAACAGCTCCAGCACCTCGTCGTGCACCCGCAGCGGCTCGGCGTCCGCGCGGTCGATCTTGTTGATCACCACGATCGGCTTGAGCCCCAGCGCCAGCGCCTTCCGGGTCACGAACCGCGTCTGCGGCATCGGCCCCTCGGCCGCGTCCACCAGCAGCAGGACCCCGTCCACCATCCGGAGAATCCGCTCGACCTCCCCGCCGAAATCCGCGTGCCCCGGGGTGTCCACGATGTTGATCTTCACCTCGCCCCAGCGCACCGCCGTGTTCTTCGACAGGATCGTGATGCCCCGCTCGCGCTCGAGCGGATTCGAGTCCAGGACCCGCTCCATCACCTGCTGCCCGGCGCGGAACACGCCGGCCTGGCGCAGCATCATGTCCACGAGCGTCGTCTTCCCGTGGTCCACATGGGCGATGATGGCAATGTTGCGGATCTGCACTGGATACCGCGCGGCTGGGGAACCTAGACTCGATGGCTCATGATCGTGGCGGCGGCAAGGTAGGCGGGCCCCGGCCCCCGCGCAAGGGCAGCCTCCGCCGACGGGGAGGCGATGGCCGCGACGCTGGTGAGGACCGGATGGAATGACGGGGGCGGGCCGCCCTCCACGGTCTCCAGGTCGCCGTCCGCAGACGGCGGACGCCCCTCGTCACGTCATCACCGCATCACCTCCCCGACTCTCCCCCGTGCCATGCGGGGTCCTCTTCCATCTGGATCGTCACGTGCTGGATCCCGAACGTCCGGACCCTCCGGCAGATCTCCTCCAGCGCGCCCTGGTGCCGCGCCGGGTCGGCGACGGTCGCGTGCGCGCTCATCGCCACGATCCCGTTGCTCACCGTCCACACGTGGAGGTCGTGCACGTCGGCCACGCCCGGCACGGCGCCGATCGCCGCGTGCAGGTCCGGGAGCGAGACGCTCTTCGGCGTGCCCTCCAGCAGCACGTCCGCCGACTCGCGCACCAGCCGGACCGCGCTGAACAGGATCAGCGCCGCGATCCCGAAGGCGATCAGCGGGTCGGCGAGGAGCCAGCCCGTGGCCAGGATGACGGCGGCGGCAGCGATGGTGCCGAGCGAGCCGAGGGCGTCGCCGAGGACGTGGAGGTAGGCGCCGCGGGTGTTGAGGTTCTCGTCGCGGGCGCGGTGCAGCAGGGCCACCGCCGCCAGGTTCGCCGCCAGTCCGGCCAGCGCCACCCCCAGCATCAGTCCGGAGCGGATGGCCGGCGGCGCGCCCAGCCGCCGGACCGCCTCGATCACGATCCACACGGTCACGACCACGAGGAGCGCGCCGTTCCCCAGCGCGGCGAGGATCTCCAGCCGCCAGTAGCCGAACGATTTCGCCGCCGTGGCGGGCCGGCGCGCCATCCACAGGACGAACAGCGACAGGCCGAGGGCGCCGACATCGGTGACCATGTGGGCGGCGTCGGCCAGGAGCGCCAGCGAGCGCGAGAGGAGCCCGCCGGCCACCTCCGCGCCGGCGAACACCAGCGTCAGCACCAGCGCCCGGGAGAGCGCCCGGGCGCTCTCCGGCCGCGCCGGCGGCTGGACGCAGCCGCGGGTGCTCACCGGCGCGTCCCGGTGCGGCCGGCGGCGATCACGTGTACCTTGCCTCCCGGACCATGACCGGCGGCTCCATGGGGTCCATCGGCACGCGGCTCGGCGTCGTCGTTCTCCTCGTCCTCGCGAACGCGTTCTTCGTCGCGGCCGAGTACGCGCTGGTCGCGTCCCGCCGGACCCGCATCGAGGCGATGATACGGCGGGGCGACGCGAAAGCCAAGCTGGCGCGCCGCGCGCTCCTCAGCCTCGACCGCTCGATCTCCGGCACGCAGCTCGGCGTCACGCTCGCCAGCCTCGGGCTGGGGTGGGCCGGCGAGCCGGCCATCGCCCGCACCATCGAAGGCCTGTTCGCGGGGTGGGCCGGTCCCGCGGCCCTGCTCGCCACGCACGGCGTCGCGGCGGTGATCGCCTTCCTCGGCATCACCTTCCTGGACATCGTCCTGGGAGAGCTGGCGCCCAAGGCCCTCGCCCTGCTCTACCCCGAGCGCACCAGCCGGTGGCTCGCCGGCCCGCTCATCGCCTTCACGGTCGCCACCAACCCGTTCATCTGGCTGCTGCGCGGCAGCGCCAACCTGGTGCTGCGCGTCTTCGGCCAGCGCGCCCCCACGACGCTGGAGCGACTGCATTCCGCCGAGGAGCTGCGGATGCTCGTGGACCAGAGCGCCAAGGCCGGCAGCCTCGACCGCGACGACGCGCGCCTGCTCGCCGGCGTGTTCGAGTTCTCGGAGAAGACGGCCCGCGAGGTGATGACCCCGCGCACCGCGATGGTGGCGCTGCCGGCCACCGCCTCGCTGGCCGAGGCCGCCGACCGCGTGGCCGCGACCCACCGCTCCCGCTATCCCGTCATGGGCGCCTCGCTCGACGACATCGTCGGCATCGTGCACGCCAAGGACGTGCTCGCGGCCCTGCGCCGTCCCGCGCCCGCCCCCGGGCTGCGCGATCTCCTGCGCCCCCCGCACTTCGTGCCCGGGAGCCGGGAGGTGGAGGACGTCCTGGCCGACATGAAGCTGCGACGCGTCCACATGGTGATCGTGCTCGACGAGTACGGCGGCACCGCGGGCCTGGTGACCATGGAGGACCTGCTGGAGGAGATCGTCGGACAGATCTACGACGAGTACGATCGCCCGGCGGAGCCGCGCCCCGCCGCCGCGGCGGCCCCGGCCGGCGAGGGGCTCGCGGGCGACCTCACGCTCGCCGAGGTGAACGCCCACTGCGCGCTGTCGCTGGAGAGCGACGACTATGCGACCCTGGGCGGCTACCTGTTCGGTCGGCTGGGGCACCTGCCCCGGGTGGGGGACGTGGTGGCGGTGGCGGGTGGGGCGTTCGAGATCACGGCGATGGACGGGCGGCGGATCGGGGCGGTGAAGTTCCTCCCCGGCAGGGAGGCGACGCCCTGACGGCGGCGATGATCACCGTCATCGCGACCATTCACGTCGTCACCTCCCCGTGGAGTCTCCGCACGATCGCCCCCGCCACGCGGATCGCTTCCTTCATGGACGACGGGTCGGCGAGGCCTTTGCCGGCGATGTCCAGGGCCGTGCCGTGATCGGGTGACGTCCGCGGCACGGGCAGCCCGAGGGTCACGTTCACCGCACGGCCGAACGAAGCGACCTTGATCGCGGTCATGCCGACGTCGTGGTAGGGGGCGAGCACGGCGTCGAACTCGCCGCGCATCGCGCGCACGAACACGGTGTCGGCCGGCAGCGGCCCGGCGATGCCGAGCGTCCGCGCGGCCGGCCCGAGCACGCGTTCCTCCTCGTGGCCGAAGAGCCCGCCCTCGCCGGCGTGCGGGTTCACCGCGCAGAGGGCGAGCCGCGGCGCCGCCACGCCGAACCACTCCGCGAGGGAGCGCGCCGTCGTGCGGGCCACGTCCGCGATCCGCTCCGGGGTGAGGATCGAGAGGGCGTCGCGCAGTGCCAGGTGCGTCGTCACCAGCACGACGCGCAGCCGGTCCGACGCCAGCATCATCGCGACCTGCCGCGCGCCGGTGAGGTCGCGCAGCAGCTCCGTGTGGCCCGGGACGCGGTAGCCGGCGGCGTGGAGCGCGCGCTTGTCGCCCGGCGCCGTCACGATCGCGTCCACCCGGCCCTCGCGCCACAGCCGGACCGCCGCCTCGACCGCGAGCCCGGTCAGGCGGCCGGCGCGCTCGAGGTCGTCGCCCACTCCGCCGCGCCACGCCCCGACGCCGAGCGTCGCGCCGCCCATGCCCCGGACGACGTCGTCCGGGCCGACCACCGTGATCTCCAGCCCCTCGCCCCCGGCCGCCACCGCGGCCGCGGCGACCTCCGGACCGATGCCCCTCGGATCACCGACCGTCACCGCCAAGCGGGGAGTGTAGATGGAGCCCTCGTCTCAGAGATCGGGAGGAAGATGGCGGAATCGGCGCGGTTGCCAGACGGGCCGGTGCCGGCGGTTCCAAGCGGCCAGTCGCCGGCGACGGATCGGGCTCCGCCGCCCGGCGTCCCGTTCCCCGTCAGAGGTTTTCGGAGACGTACGTCTGGCTGCGCAGCTCGCGCAGCAGCTCCTGGACGGACTTGGTCTGCGCGACCTGGGTGCGCAGCACGTCGCGCACGTCGTCGAACGTGTAGGGCCGCTCCGGCTGCTCGTCGGTGAGGATCGCCACGACGAACTGCGTGCGGCTGCGCGTCTCGGTGTTGACGGCGAACGGCGGGATCACCTCGCCGAGCCGGGCCGAGTCGAACGCCACCGCGTACAGGGACGGGAGGCGGGAGCGGGGGAAGGTGTCCACCACCGGCATCGTGGTCGTGTCGGCGTACAGGGCGGCGAGCGAGTCGAAGCTCGCGCCGCGGCGCAGCGCGGCCGCCACGGTGTCGGCAAGCGCGGCCGCCTGCGCGAGGTTGGCCGAGTCGATGGCCGGCACGAACAGGATATGGCGCGCGTCCACCTCGCCGGGCTGCACCTTCTCGACCTGGATGAGGTGGTACCCGAACGGCGTCAGAACGGGGTCGGAGATGTCGCCAGGCTTG
>Ga0335078_10017429_pt1 | contig 10671 bp, 6 predicted proteins | sample Lox_Sample_32_FD_206711 | JGI IMG/M metagenome (GOLD analysis project Ga0335078, IMG submission 206711) | Soil microbial communities from Loxahatchee National Wildlife Refuge, Florida, United States - Lox_Sample_3.2 | ecosystem: Environmental > Terrestrial > Soil > Wetlands | place: USA: Florida... | reverse complement strand
GTGCGAAGACTGTGATCGAAATCGGCAAGCGCGCTGAGGGACGGCTCAGCCTCGACGTCGGCTTCCAGATTCGCAACGCGACGCCTTTTGTGGAATTGGCGAAAAGGATTCACGGGGGGGCGCTGGGCAAGATCGCCTGCGGCGAAGTCTACTATTATAGCAGTTTCATTGACCGACCGGCGTGGCCTAACGCGTCGCCGGTGGAGCGCCGCCTGCGGAACTGGGTTTACGACCGCGTCCTTTCGGGCGATATCATCGTCGAACAAAACATCCACGTGATCGACGTCTGCAACTGGTTCCTGCAGGCCCATCCGGTAAAGGCTCAGGCGGGAGGCGGCCGCGGTGTTCGCACTGATCCTGGCGATGCCTACGGCCACTACAACGTTGTCTTCTACTATCCGGACGATGTGCACGTCACCCTGAACTCCACCCAGTTCGACAAGGGTTGGTGGGACGTGAATGAACGCATCTTCGGCAGCAAGGGCGTGTCGGAATCTCACTACTCCGGTCCCTGCGCGATCTACGGGGACGAGCCGTGGGCCTGGAAGGCGCCGCAATCGGCCGACACTCAGGCCGACACCTCCAAGTTCTCCGCCGCCGGAGTTTTCCACGACAACCTGGCCGACGCCGATCCTAACAAGAAGAAGGCGTTCATCGAGAGTATCACCGGCGGCAAGTTCCACAACCAGGCGGCGACGGGCGTCGAGTCTGCGCTCTCCGGCATGTTGGGTCGGACCGCAGCTTACAAGGGCCACGAGGTGACCTGGGACGAACTGCTGGCCTCGGACGAGAAATGGGACTCTGGGATCGATCTGAATTCGCTAGGCTAGCATAGTGTGACTGCGAACGTTCCCTGGGAAACACCGGGTGGGGCCTGGGGCGTGCTGCTGACGGCGCCAGGTCCCTTCCTGGGAGCGAAGAGATAAGGGCGCCCGATTGGCTTAGAGGCTGCCGGCAGCCTTGGTCGATTGACGATTGCCCGCCGGCGATGGCTGCTTTTCCCGGACTTCCAGGCGCTGGTTAGCGCCCACATGGCGGAGCACCTGCACCAGACCGCTGGGCCAGCGTATTTCAATCTCGTCGATCACGGAGACCTTGCCCAGGCCGAAGTGGACGCCGAAGTGGCTGGAGGATGCGTAGCCAACGGCGGTGGTCATGTGATTATACTGCTTGCCGATACGAATACGGGCGCCGATTCCGTCCCGGTTGCTCTTGCTGCCGATGGGCTTCAAGATGATCCAGTTATTGGGGCTGGGGCTGGCGTTCCGCCACAACTCGGCGGCGTCTTGAAGGCATGACACCACCACGTCGACCTTGCCGTCGTTATCGAAATCGGCGAAGGCGCAGCCACGGTGGGGCCTGGGCACCTGGAAGTCCCTGCCGGCCTCCGTGGTGACATCCCAGAAGGTACCGTCGCCGAGGTTGGCAAAGATGCTGTTGGGTTGCCGATAGTGCTCGGCCGCGAATTGCTCGACGTTGTCGTCGGCGTGAGAGTTGGTGGTGAAAATATCTTTCCAGCCGTCGTTATTCAGATCATACAGACCGTTGCTCCAGCCGCCGCGACTGGCGGAAACCGTGGCGAGCCGGCTCGTGAAAGTGGCATCTTCAAACATGCCCCCTCCCAGGTTGTGAAACAAAGGGAAGGTTTCGTTGTTCAAATCAGTCACGAAGATGTCCGGAAGTCCGTCGTTGTCATAGTCACGGAAGTCGGCCCCCATGCTGGACACGGGTTGCCCGGAGTTGAGCAAGGCAACTCCCGCGGCGATGCCCACTTCCTCGAAGGTCCCATCGCCCCGGTTGTGGAACAAGAAATTGGGTTGGTTGTCGTTGGTAACGTACACGTCCATGAATCCGTCGCCGTCATAATCGGCGAAGGCAAGGCTCATGCCACGGCCCTGATACTTGGCCACCCCCGATTTCTCGGAAACATCTTCGAAGGTTCCATCTCCCCGGTTTCGGTAAAGGGTGTTGGTCAGTCCCTCGTAATACATCGGATGACAGTAAACCCGCAGGCCGCGCGACGGATCGCCGCAAAAGCGCTCGTGGGTCATCGACCACTGCGCATAGTTCACGACGAAGAGGTCGAGCAGACCATCGTTGTCGTAGTCAAACCAGCCGGCGGCGACCGCCCACTTGCCGCTCTTGATCCCGGCCTTCTCGGTGACATCTTCGAAGCGGCCGTTTCCCAGGTTGTGGTAGAGGATGTTCCGGTTAACCCCAGCCACGAACAAGTCCACGTGGCCGTCGTTATCATAGTCTCCCGCCGCGGCGCCCATGGAGTATCCCTCTCCCGCCACTCCGGCTTCCTCCGTCACGTCCACAAAGCGCATCCCTCCTTCGTTGCGGAAGAGGCGATTCCAATACTTGGGGGACTCCTTTTTCAGGGAAGGGATGGCAGCGCCGTTGGTGAAAAAAATGTCGGTGTGTCCGTCGCCATCGAAGTCAAAGGCGGCTACGCCTCCCGCCATGGTTTCAATCAGGTGCTTGTCGGGCGTGGGGCTGTTCTCAACCACGAAGTTCACGCCGGCCGGATTGGCAACGTTGCTGAAGCGAATCGGGTCCAGGGATGCGGCCCTCTTCGCTCCCGGGATCTGGTTATGGCTTTGAAAGAGAAGATTCGCCCTCGAACCCACGAGAGGAAAGCCTGCCAGCAAGCGACGAAGGGCCTCTCTGCGTGTCGTGTTCATTCAAGTCCATTCATAGGGCACAGGCCTGTGAAAGTCAATGCCCCCCGCCGGTGTTGCCGATAAGTAGTCGGCGATCCGCTGCTCGCCATAGGGCCAGTTCCTGGAGATCGATCGAGTTTTTTGGGCACGGACAACGAGATGGTGCTGTGCCATAAAATCATTGAAAATGAAATCTGAAACATGTCATCCTGGGCTGCGGTTTCCCGGATCCGAAGAAGGGGAGGAAGAGTTCCGAGTATCCCTGGCCAGCTAAGCTTCGCCACCCAATCGCTTCGAACTACTTCCCGAGGTCTCAGTCGGCTTGTCTGATAACCGCCCGAAGTAAAGAGAAAACTCATGACTCCGCAGCGCCAAGCCACTCGCACTCACCCAGCGGCGTGGGTGCCAACCGTCTACTTCGCCGAAGGCCTTCCGTTTTACGCGGTGAACTACATGGCCCTGTTCTTCTATCAGAATATGGGGGTGAGAAACACCATCACCACGATCGTCATCAGTCTGCTGGCATGGCCGTGGACGCTGAAGCCCCTTTGGAGCCCGTTGCTGGAGATGTATAAGACGAAAAAGTTCTTCGTGGTCCTCATGGAATTCGTGGGCGGAATCAGCCTCGTACTCCTTGCCCTGTCCTTGAACCTGCCGGGATATTTCCGGTACTCGGTTGCCGCCTTCGCCGTTCTCGGCTTCTGTTCCGCCACCCACGACATTGCCGCCGACGGTATTTACATCGCTAGCCTCACCCCCAAGGAGCAATCGGCCTACGTGGGATGGCAGGGCGGATTCTACAATCTCGCCCGTATCTTTTCGATGGGAGGATTGCTGTGGCTGATCGGGGTGCTCATCGAGAGGTTCACCAAGGCGAACACCGTTGCCCCGGCATTGCGCGCCTGGATGAGCGTCTTCGCCGGTTTGGGCTTGATTCTGGTCGGATTAGGCGCCTACCACGCGCGCTTGCTGCCCAGGGGCGGCGAAGAGCGCCATTCCGAGAGCATTCAGCAAATGGCCGCGACGTTCTGGGACGTTGTGGTTACTTTTTTCCGGAAACCCAACGTGATTTATTTACTCATTTTCATCTTCCTGTACCGCGCCGGCGAGGGCCAAGTCATCAAAGTCGGCCCGCTGTTCCTTAAGGCAGCACGTGCCGCGGGTGGTTTGGGGCTGAGTTTCAAGGAAGTGGGCGCCATCTACGGCACCTTCGGAAGCGGCGCCTTCATTCTCGGCAGTGTCATCGGTGGCTATTTCACCTCCTGGCTGGCGCTCAAACGTGCTCTGCCTTGGCTCATCCTGACGTTGAACCTCCCCATGCTCGCCTACTGGTATCTAAGTGTGGCCCGGCCCACCAACCCTGTTCTGGTCACCGCGGCCATGAGTGTCGAAATGTTCGGTTACGGATTCGGTTTCGTAGGTGTGATTCTGCTCATGATGCAAGAGATCGCGCCCGGGAAGTATCAGACGGCCCACTATGCCTTCGGCAATTCGCTAATGAATCTCGGAGTTATCCTACCGGGCGCCGTGAGCGGCTGGATTCAATCCAAGCTGGGGTACACACACTTCTTCATCTGGGTCATTATCGCGGCCATACCGGCCCTGGTGATGTCGCACTTCATTCCGATTCGAGGCGGGGCGACGGCGCAACCGCAAGTTGCGGAACCGCAGGCTGCCAGCGTTTAGCAGCCTACATCCGCTGAGACAAGCTGCATTCTGGTGTTTGCGGGCTAGATGCGAGCCGCAATTTTACGGGCGATGGGCCTGAGGGCTGAGGGCCGGGGTAATTGGGAGAAATTCGAATATGGCATTGACAGAAGGTGGAGCTACCACAGTCCGGGAGCCAGCCGAACCGATCCTTCCGCCGGCGCATACCCCACTCAAGGCCATCATTCTCGCCGCAGGTAAAGATGCCACTGCGGATGCTCGTTCCCTGATGCTTCAGCCCCTGGGGGATCGCACGGTCCTCGATTGCGTCATCGAGAATGCCGGGCGAGTTGTGCCCCGCGAGGGCATCTACGTCGTCGTGGGTTCGGAACGGGGCGAGATTCAGGCACATCTGGGCGCCGCGTACCAATTCGTGGTGCAGGACCAGCCGCTGGGAACGGGTAACGCGGTCTTGCGGGCATCCACCGTGCTCAAGGATTTTCGCGGCGACCTGCTGATCCTTTACGGGGATACGCCGCTGTTCCGTCCCGACTCGATTCGAGGGCTCATCAACCGGCATCGGCTGCGGAAAGCATCCTTGACGTTGCTCACCGCCGTTGTCGATCATCCTTTTCCGTACGGCCGCATCATCCGCGACGCCGCCGGCCAGATCATCGATATTATCGAGGACACGGAAGCGTCGCCGGCGGTTCGCGAGATTCTCGAATTGAACGTGGGCGCCTATGCGGTGGATGCCCAGGCTATTTTCTCGGCGCTGGAGAAACTCCCTCCCTCCCCTTTGGACGGTGACTATCGGTTGACCGATTGTGTCCACCAACTCATCCGATCGGGCCTCCGCGTCGAGAGTTATCAGCTTTACGACCAGGATGAAGTGCAGGGCATCAACACCGCCGCCGATCTGGCTCGGGCCGAGTTCATTCTGCAGAAGCGGCTCTATCGCCCCCACCGTCAGGAAGAACAGAACCTGATTGTTTTTGGCACCGGAGGCTGGCGGGCTGTCATCGGCGAAGGGTTTACCCTGCACAACGTTCGACGGCTCAGTCAGGCGCTGGCCAACGAGATCACTCGCCAGGGATTGGAAAAGCGGGGGGTCGTCATCGGCTACGATCGCCGTTTTCTTTCCCAACAAGCTGCCGAGGCCTCCTCCGAGGTCTTTGCGGGTAATGATATTCCTACGATCTTGCTCACGGAAGCCGCACCGACACCGCTGATTACGTATGCGACGGCGACTCTGGGTTCGGCCTACGGCTTGGTCGTCACTGCCAGTCATAACCCGCCGGAATGGAATGGTCTTAAGGTCTTTCACAGCGACGGATCATTGCTGCTCGATCATGAAACGCGCCAGATTGAAGCCGCCACCAACGCGTTGACTCCGCAGGATGTGATCAAGCTGGAACTCGATCTGGCCTTGCAAGCAGGCATTGTCCGGAAGCGGGACTTCACCAACGAGTATGTTGACGCGGTCGAGCGGCTGATTGATCTGGAAGCGATCCGCAAGGCGGGGCTCAGAATCATCGTCGACCCGATGTATGGGGTGGGGCAGCTCACCCTGGGAACGGTTTTGGTGGAAGCCCGCTGCCGCGTGACTTTCATCCACGAGCGGCACAATCCCCTTTTCGGCGGTCGGTCCCCAGCGCCCAATTTGGAGGCGCTACGGATGCTGAGCTCGCAGATGAAAGAAGATGGTTACGACGTGGGTCTGGCCATGGATGGAGACGCCGACCGCATTGCCATCGTCGATGAGCACGGCGAATACATCTCCATCAATGACATCCTGCTGCTCTTGTATTGGTATTTGCACGAGGTGCGCGGCGAAAAAGGCGGGGTGGTGCGCAACCTTTCCACGACTCATCTGCTGGACCGGTTAGCGAACCGCCTGGGCGAGCAGTGCTACGAAGTTCCCGTTGGCTTCAAGCACGTGGTTTCCACCATGCTGGAGCACCACGCGGTGCTGGGCGGAGAATCGTCAGGCGGTCTTACCATTCGCGGGCACATCCTGGGCAAGGATGGCATCTTTGCCGCGGCCTTGATCGTAGAAATGCTGGCGCGGACGGGCCAGAGGATTTCGGAATTACGGGAGCGCATTTATGCGATGACGGGACGGCTCTACGAATTGGAAGAGAATATTCCCGCTACCCCCGAGATGCGAATCGACGTTCCTCGCCGGGTGAAGGAAGAACCAAGCCGCGCCATCGGCCCTTACGCGGTCACCCGCATCTCGCAGATCGATGGCACGAAGTTTCTTCTGGAGAACGATAACTGGGCGCTGCTGCGTTTTTCCGGCACCGAGCCGGTACTGCGCCTTACGGTGGAGGCAGATTCTCCCGACAAGGCCAAAGAACTGATCGCATGGCTTCGACAGTTTGCCCAGGCCGAGAAGTGAAACGGTGCCGAGGAAGCGGAGTCTCTCTTGTCCAAAACAGCTTTTGGCTCTTGTCCAAGGCAGCTCTTGTGGTTGCCGTCTTGGGGGCTGGTGAATACGTTCCGGCCCAAGGACAAGAGTCATTCGAAATCTGAGATTTGAGATTTGAGATATTTGAGGTATTTCAGATATCGAGATTTGCGACTTAAGAACTTGAGATATTGAGATTCGAGATTTGAGGTATTTGAGGTATTGAGATTTGAGATTTGAGATATTTGAGATGATTTGAGATTTAAGATGTCGAGATTTGAGAGGAGCGAAGGAGCGTGAAATACGAGCGATTCGAGCAACTCCCAGTCTGGCAGGCGGGGATTGAGTTGGCAGTGCAGGTTTATGCGCTCAACGCCAAGCCCGAGTTCAAGAACCGCTACAGCCTCCGCGACCAAATCGAGCGGGCGGCGGTTTCGGTGTCTAATAACATTGCCGAAGGGTTTGAACGCGGAACCACCCAGGAGCTGATCACGTTTTTGTACATCGCGCGCGGATCAGCAGGGGAAGTGCGGTCGATGCTTTGTCTGTTCGAGCGAGTTCCTGCCTTTGCCGATCTCAAATCCGGCGTCTCAAATCTCCCATCTGAGATCAAATCTGACAGCGTCTCAAATCTCAAATCTGAGATCTCAAATCTCAAGTCCTTGGCCGAAAGCATTTCGAGGCAATTGCGCGCATGGGCGGACTCGCTTCAAAACTCCGGTATCAAGGGCCAGCGGTATCTCACTGACAAGGCCCGCAAAACCGACCAAGCCAAACGCGAACGCGACGAATTTCTGCGGACCCTGGATCAGATCCGCCAGGGCGGCTCCAAAAATTGAGGAATAACTCCAATCAAGAACTGCTTGTGCAAGAGTGCAGCGGAATCGTACTTCGTCCCGGAGGTGATCTTTGCGCTACGGCCACTTCGACAATGAAACCCGTGAGTATGTCATCGAACGTCCCGACCTGCCCGTCTCGTGGACCAATTATCTGGGCGTGAAAGATCTTTGCACCGTTATCTCCCACAACGCCGGTGGATACTCGTTCTACAAGAATGCTGAGCATCAGCGGATCACTCGCTTCCGTGCTAATGGCGTCCCGTTGGATCGGCCCGGCCACTACATCTATCTGCGCGATGACGAAACCGGCGAGTACTGGTCCCTCTCTTGGCAGCCGGTCGGCAAGGACCTCGCGCGAGCCCGATATGAATGCCGGCACGGCCTTTCCTATTCCAAGTTCTCCTGTGCTTACCGGGACGTCGACGCGGAGCAGACCTTGTTTATCCCGGTCGATGACGATGTGGAACTCTGGGACGTTATGATAAGAAACACTGGGTCGCAAGAGCGCCAGCTTAGCGTGTTCTCCTACCTGGAGTTCTCGTTTCACCACATCGAAATTGACAACCAGAATCTTCAGATGAGCCTGTACGCCAGCGGCTCCAGCTACCAGGATGGCATCATTGAATACGACTTCTACTACGAGCCGTGGACGTTTCACTACTTCGCCTCCAACTTCGATCCTGATGGCTATGACACCGTCCGAGACACCTTCCTTGGGGCTTACCGCACCGAGACGAACCCCCTCGCGGTGGAGCAGGGGCGATGCTTCGGCAGTTCCGAACTGGGAGGCAACCACTGCGGAGCTTTCCACAAGCGGTTGACGATCCGGCCCGGTGAGGAAGCACGCGTGGTCTTCATGCTGGGAGTCGGTCCCCGGGCGAAAGGGAAAGATATCAAGAGCAGGTACTCCAATTTCGCGAACGTCGACCGGGCGTTTGCCGAGCTGAAGTCTTATTGGCAGCAGAAACTCGAGGTGTTCCAGTGCCAAACGCCCCATCCGGGCCTCGACACCATGGTCAACACCTGGACTCTGTACCAGGCCGAAACTTGCGTCGTGTGGTCGCGCTTCGCCTCCTTTATCGAAGTCGGTGGCCGCACCGGTTTGGGATTCCGCGATACCGCCCAGGACGTGATGAGCGTGGTGCACTCCAATCCCGCGAAGTGCAGGCAGCGCTTACTGGAGTTGCTGCATGGTCAAGTAAGCCAGGGCTACGGGTTGCACCTCTTTGATCCGGATTGGTTCGATCCGGAGAAACAGAAAGCTCCGAAGTTCAAATCGCCCACCGTCAAGGCTGCCCCGAAACGCGAGAGTTACGTCCACGGTCTCGAGGATACCTGCTCCGATGACGCGCTGTGGTTGGTAGTCTCGGTGTGCGAGTATGTGAAGGAGACGGGCGACCTCGCCTTCTTTGACCAGGTGGTGCCTTTTGCCGATTCAAACCCAAATCTGGGCGAAGCGAGCGTTTATGCACACCTCCAGCGCGCACTCGATTTTTCTGCTGAACAGGTCGGCCCCACGGGCATCTGCAAAGGGCTGCGGGCGGACTGGAACGACTGCCTGAATCTGGGGGGCGGCGAAAGCGCCATGGTCGCCTTTATGCATCACTGGGCCTTGCGCGCTTTTGTCGAAGCGGCCGCATACCTTGGCCGGGATGAAGACGCACGGAAGTATTCGGCGTTAGCCGACAAGGTGAAGGCGGCGTGTGAAAAAGAGCTGTGGGACGGCGAATGGTACATTCGTGGCATCACCGCCAAGGGTCTCAAGATCGGTTCGCGGGAGAACGACGAAGGTAAAATTTTTCTCGAAAGCAATACCTGGGCAGTGGTCTCAGAATCGGCATCCCCAGCGCGCGCGGAATCTTGCATGGACGCCGTCGATCGGCACCTTTTTTCCCAGTACGGCATTCACTTGCTGTGGCCGGCCTACTCGAAGCCAAACGACGATATCGGCTTTATGGGGCGGGTCTATAAAGGCATCAAAGAGAACGCGGCCATCTTCAGTCATCCCAATCCCTGGGCCGTAATTGCCGATTGCAAGCTGGGGCACGGCGACCGGGCAATGAAGTTCTATGATTCCCTCTTGCCGTACCACCAGAACGACATGATCGAAATTCGCGAAGCTGAACCCTATTCTTACTGCCAGTTCGTCATGGGACGAGATCACTCGGCCTTCGGTCGCGCCCGGCACCCGTGGCTCACCGGAAGCGGTGGTTGGAACTACACGGCGGTGACTCGCTGGATCCTGGGAATCCGCTTGTCCTTTGACGGATTGATTTTCGATCCTTGTATACCGAGCCACTGGACCGAATTCCGCGTCAGCCGGAAATGGCGAGGCGCCACTTTCCTTATTACGGTCGAGAACCCGGATGGCGTCCAGAAGGGGGTCAAGCACGTTACGCTGAATGGTAAACCCGTACACGGTCCAATACCGCCCCAGGAAGCTGGGTCGCGCCATGAAGTCCTGGTTACCATGGGAGCGCCGCATGGTTCGCATCCGGAGCATGAGGATTGAGCGAAGAAGTGGGCGTGATCTGGACCAAAGCAGCGGGCCTTGACGTGGAGTGCTGCGTAGCGATATCGTAGCCATAACCGCTACAAAGGAGAGGAACTGATGAAGTTCGTGAGCACGCGTGAATTTCGAAATTGGCCCGGCCGCGTCCGGGCTCTCGCCCGGAAAGATGATCTGGTCCTGACGGCGAAGGGCAAGCCGATCGGCATCCTCGTCGGTGTGGAAGGAGACGAGTTGGAGGAGACGGCACTGGCCATCCGGCAGGCGCGGGCCCAACGCGCGCTCTCGCGGATGCGTCGCCAAGCGGCGCGCCGTGGGCTCGACCGTTTGCCTGCGTCAGCAGTCGACGCCGAAATTCGCGCCGCGCGGTCGGGAAGGGAATCGGAGTGAGGGTGGTGATCGACACCAACGTGCTGGTGTCAGGCGTGATGAATCCGCACGGCCCTCCGGGACTGATCGTCGACCACGCGCTGGCTGGAGCCTTCACCGTGCTGTACGACGATCGCATTATGAGCGAGTACCGGGAAGTATTGGCGCGCCCGGCATTCGGATTCAGCCTCGCCGACATTAACGCTCTTCTCGATTTCATCGAGACGA
>Ga0335078_10017428_pt1 | contig 10671 bp, 11 predicted proteins | sample Lox_Sample_32_FD_206711 | JGI IMG/M metagenome (GOLD analysis project Ga0335078, IMG submission 206711) | Soil microbial communities from Loxahatchee National Wildlife Refuge, Florida, United States - Lox_Sample_3.2 | ecosystem: Environmental > Terrestrial > Soil > Wetlands | place: USA... | reverse complement strand
GCCGGTGAGCGATTCCGATTGCGCAATCTCGTTTTCGTGGTGGGGAAATATCAGGTCCACGCCGCCCACGTGGATATCCAGCGTCACGCCCAGGTAACGGATGGCCATTACGGAACACTCGATGTGCCAGCCGGGACGTCCCGGACCGAGCGCCGTCTCCCAGCAACTTTCCCCTTCCTTGGGAGCCTTCCACAAGGCGAAATCGCGCGCGTCGGCCTTTTCATATTCGTCCACGTCCACGCGCGCTCCGGCCAGATTGCCGCTGAAATCGTTGTGCGAGAGCTTGCCGTATCCGGGGAAACTGGCGATCCGGAAATAGACCGAGCCATCGCTGGTGTAAGTGTGATCGCCGGCCCGGAGGTGCTCGATGGCCTTCACCATGTCGTCGATGTGCGCCGTAGCCGGCGCCAACCGCTCCGGCCTCTCGAGCCGCAGGGTGGCGCAATCGTCCAGGAACGCCTGGGTGTAAGTGCCCGTGTACTCCTGCAAGCTCTGGTGGCGGGCGGCGGCGTTGCGGATGATCTTGTCGTCCACATCCGTGATGTTCATTACATGGTCCAGCCGGAAGCCGCTGGCGCGCAGCCATCGCCGGAGAATATCGACAAAAGTGAAAGTACGGAAATTCCCGATGTGGGCAAAATCGTAGACGGTCGGCCCGCAGGTATACATGCGGACAGTGTTGTCACGCGCCGGCTGAAAATCCTCGACCTGTTGAGAAAGTGTGTTATAGAAGCGCAACGCCATAAGAGCCATCACCCCGGAAAGGCCCCCGCCAGAGCCGCCGGCCGTTCAGATCGATCCGCCGCCATGACTCAGGGCCGGTAACGACCGGTCGCGGATTGGCTCTTTCTGGGGAATCTTCATGGTACCAGACCTGGAAAAGATGGTTTTTGGCCAAGGAAGTTGGCAAATTCTTCACACCGGGCAAGAAAGCGTAAATAAAGACCTTACGGCAACAAGCACTTACAGACCACTGAAACCTGGCCCAAAACGTGCACGTCGTAATACAAACAATAACGGTACGTCTTCCCGTACCGCTGCCCCGTCGGGGAGTGGCGTGGAAGATCCAGAGGAGGCATCCGTGGACCGCCGAGCAGCACACGTACTCGAGCGTCGCCTCAACCGGCGATATGAGATCCGCATGGCCCTTCACTATCGCGTATCGCAAAAGGGCTTGCCTTCGCGCTCCGGTACCGGTCTCACCTGCGATCTCAGCACCAACGGTATCGCATTCCGCTGCCGGCACCCGTTGCCGGTAGGTGCGCACGTCGAAATGCGGGTCGCATGGCCCGCCAAGTACGCCGATACCTATCCCATCGACCTGGTGATCACCGGATTCGTAGTGCGCAGCGATTCAACCCGCACGGCGGTACGCGTGACCTCGCGCAAGTTGCGCACCGACCTCCTGGCCGCCGCGCCTTACCGCGCCAGCGCCTGAGCCGGAATCTGGAGCCCGTCCCAGTGGCTCACACCGATGGGCGACCCAGGCGGCGGATGCCGCTCTACCAGCCGTCCGGTGCGGTCAACCTGGATCTGTAGCAGTGGCGATTCGCCCGCTTTCGGCACGTAGCTGCCGTCTTCGAGACGGCTCGCATCGGCATCGGAGGGCGCTACCAGAGCCGTTGGGCCGGCGATCCGTATGCGGAACTGGGCGCTGGACGCCTCGTAATTGGCGCAACTCCAGCAATGCCCGATGCAGGCGCGGTCCATCATGTGCGCCAGCGCGTTCACCTGGCTGCCGGGGAGGTTCACCGACAGCACCACCCGCTGGCCGGGCGGCAACTGCGCCACCACGCGGTCCAACTGGTCTTCGAAATCGTTCAACGCCCTCTCATCGGCGTAAACAAACACGAAAAACAGCAGACTCACGGCAGCCATGGCGTAGCGCTGCCAGGAGCGCGCCGGAGAGCCGGCCAACAGCGCGCAAACCGCGATCGCCAGGGGCAGCGACATGCGCTCGTCGATGTAGGCCAACTGGTGCTGGTAATCGAGGATCCAAGCCACGCCGGGAATGAGAAAAATGCCCGTCGCGGTCAAGATGCAGAGCGGCAGCAGGGATCCTGCGCTGTGCGGGCCGCGGCGGCGGTCCACCGCCATCCAGATCCAGACCGCCAGCAGCGCGCCAGCCAGCAGCCGGTACTTGCCGTCGAAAACCCAGAGCTGATCGGCGCCCGTGACGTGCCAGATCTGGCTGGTGTACCAGCGCGTTTGCAGCCACGCCACCATGGCGCCACGCATCAGCACCAGCATCGCCAGGCCGGCCCCCAGCAGATACCCACGGGCGCGGCTCGACAGGCGGCGCCAGAGCCAGTCGTACGCCAATACGCCGGCGGTCCACACGACCGGCAACCCGTGGGCCAGGTAAGCCAGGGCCAGCAGCGGGACCGCGACGAGCCACCCGCGCGGCCGGACGCTCCACCAGAGCCACAGCGCCCAGAAGCACAGCCCCAGGCTCAGGTAGAAATTGAAGAAACCCATGTGGAAGACCCAGCCGTAACTCAGCGCGGCAACCACCGGGGCCATCTCCCACGGTTTGCGCCGCGCCACGGCGCCGGCGAAGGCGAACGCACCCCAGAAGAAAACCAGCACCGCCAGCGCGGCCGCGATCCGCTGGGCCGCCGCCGCTCCGCAGGCCCGTAGCAGCACGCTCAACAGCAGGTCGAAAAGCACATTGGTGCTCTGCCCCACCACAACCAGGCCGGGCGCTTGCCCTTTGGCAATCAATTGCGCCAGCCAGGCGTTGTAGATGTGGCTGCCCAGATCGCCCGCCTGCACCCGCGATTGCCAGACACAGGGAAGCAACACCAGTAACGACGTGGCAAGGTGTGCCGCCCAACGGCGGGCGAACGAGTTCCGGGACGGACTCGGATTTGAAGCAAGGACGCTGATAAAATTAAAGCTTAGCACCGGGAGGATTCAGGATGGCTGTAAAACCCCGCCGGAAGGCGGTTGTGGTTGACGTGGGAGGTGTGAAGGTCGGCGGCGATTGCCCGATCGTGGTGCAGTCGATGACCAATACCGATACCGCCGACGTACCGTCCACCGTGAACCAGGTCATGGCGCTGGCGCAGGCCGGTTCGGAGCTGGTGCGCGTGACGGTGAACACCGAACAGGCGGCCGCGGCCGTTCCCAAGATCGTCGAAACCATCAACCAGTTCGGCGTGCGCGTGCCGATTATCGGCGATTTTCACTACAACGGTCACATCCTGCTGAAAAAATACCCGGCGTGCGCGCGCGCATTGGCAAAGTACCGCATCAACCCGGGCAACAGCGACATCGGCCGCAAGACCGACGACAATTTCCGGACCATGATTGAAGTGGCCATCGAGAACCAGAAGCCGGTGCGCATCGGCGTCAACTGGGGCTCGCTCGACGCCATGTTGCTCACCCGCATGATGGACGAGAACTCGCGCCGCGCCGAACCCAAGGATGCGCGCCAAGTGACGCTGGATGCCATGGTGGCGTCCGCGGTGGAATCGGCGCAGGCCGCCGAACGTTACGGGTTGCGGCGCGACCAGATTATTCTTAGCGCCAAAGTCAGCGGTGTGCAGGACCTGATCGACGTTTACCGCGCCCTGGGCGCCGTTTGCGACTACCCGCTGCATCTGGGCCTGACCGAAGCGGGCATGGGCAGCAAGGGAATCGTAGCCAGCACCGCGGCCCTGGCGCCGCTGTTGCAGGAAGGCATCGGCGATACCATCCGCACTTCTCTGACGCCCATGCCCAACGGCGACCGCAGCGAAGAGGTGATCGTTTCGCAGCAGATTCTGCAATCGCTCGGCATCCGCAACTTCACGCCGCAGGTGACTGCCTGCCCCGGCTGCGGCCGCACCACCAGCACGTTCTTCCAGGAAATGGCCGATCAGATTCAAACCTACCTGCGGGAACAGATGCCCGTCTGGAAACAGGACTGTCCGGGCGTGGAGACCATGAAGGTCGCCGTGATGGGTTGCGTGGTCAACGGCCCGGGCGAATCCAAGCATTCCAACATCGGCATCTCGCTGCCGGGTACATTCGAGGAACCGAAGGCGCCCGTCTACGTGGATGGCCGCCTGATGACGACGCTCAAAGGCGACCGCATCGTACCCGAATTCATCGATATCCTCAACCAGTACGTGAGCACGCACTACGCCGGGTAGCTACATCTTCACCGGCTTGGCATAGCCCGTCATCTCGAGATATCCGACGCCCCGAACGGATCCCGCGTAGGTTACCGCGCCCTCCCAGTAGCTGTTGCCGTCCTTGCCTTCGGCCAACTCCTGGCCGGCGACGGCGGCCGCGCACTCGAACGTCAACTTCAGCCGAGGTATCGCGATTCGCCACCGGACCGGGTAGCGGGCGCGCGTCCTCCGGCTCGTCCAGAGTTCCAGCGGTTGCAGAGTGAAGTCGCCGGGCTTCAGATAGGTCGAGTGGCCGTTGCGGTCCACATAGGTGCCGGCGGAGAAGGGTTCCTCTCCATCATTCCGGCGGACATCGAAGAGCATCAACTCGGTGCCATCGTCCCGCTGCACGCTGAACCAGTCCCATCCCCGTTCGCCGCTTCCCAGCAGGTTGGTGAACCACTCGTGATCCATCCAGGCGGTGCCGCCCACCGCGGTGCCGTTGAGTGTTCCCGCCACCTCCAGCCGGGTGAACGAAACGTAATAGGAGGCCCGCCCGGCTTCCGCGGCCTTCCGGCTGATGCCATTTTCACCGTGGATCACCGGCGGCTTGGTGGGCGCCAGGTGCAAACCGAGACGGATGCCCTCGGCCACCGTGGAGAGTGTCTGCGCGCCCGTGGCCAGGTCCCATTGCACCTGCCAGTTGCCGTTCCAGATGCGGCCGGTTTCGAAACTGACACCGGCGATTCCCGGGCCGGCGCGGTTGACGCGCTCGAAGTAGTGGAAGCCGCGGCCATCGATATCGGTCAGGGCCAGGTGCGCCAGGTAGAAATCCTCCACCCGCCAAGCCGAGCGATTCCGCGCCGCATCGCGCCGTTCGGACTCCCCCGCCCCCTGCCGGAAAAACACCAGCTCGAATCCGTAACGGTGGCCGTCGCCGCGGCGCAGGTTGCCGGTGTAGTACCACCATTCGGTTTGAAAATCGGGATGATTGAAATGGTCCCGCGGAAACTGGAAATGGTAGCCCGGCACCGCCTGGCGGTAGCCGGGCGCCCAGCGCCCCGCGGCGGCGAAAAGCGAAACCGAAACCATGGCGCTACATACCGATCGCAACATCTACACCTTCCCTCAGCACAAGCGATGCTCATTCCTATTCTCCGCTGCCCGGCGCCTGCTGCTATGATGAAAGACTCCCTGATGATTGTTGAGGCGAACACTGTCCGTTTCGACTCTATCGCGCTCGATTCCGGCGCCGCGCTCGCACCGGTCGACGTGGCATACGAGACGTATGGCTCCCTGAACGCGGCGAAGTCGAATGCCATCCTGGTGCTGCATGCGTTTTCCGGCGATGCGCACGCGGCCGGCATCAGCCATGAAACCGGTAAGCCCGGCTGGTGGGACAACATGATTGGGCCGGGCAAAGCGTTTGATACCAACCGGTATTTCGTCATCTGCTCGAACGTACTGGGGGGCTGCCGCGGCACCACGGGGCCGTCCTCCGTCAATCCGGCCACCGGCTGCCCCTATGCCATGTCGTTCCCTGTCATCACGGTTGGCGACATGGTCCGGTTGCAAAAGATGCTGGTCGACTGGCTCGGCATCGAGCGTCTGCTGGCTGTGACGGGCGGCTCCATGGGCGGCATGCAGGCCCTGGAGTGGGCGGTGTCCCTTCCCGAACGGGTGGTGGCCGCGATTCCCATCGCCTGCACCACGCGCCACAGCGCGCAGCAGATCGCCTTCAACGAAGTGGGCCGGCAGGCCATCATGGCCGACCCGGACTGGAACGGCGGCGATTATTACGGCAAGCAGCCGCCCGCACGCGGCTTGGCCGTGGCGCGCATGGTCGGCCACATTACCTACATGAGCGACGATTCCATGCGCGAGAAGTTCGGCCGCCGCCTGCGCGGCAAGGAGGCGTTCGGCTTCGATTTCGATACCGTGGATTTCGAAGTGGAAAGCTACCTCCGCTACCGCGGCAACCAGTTCGTGAACCGCTTCGACGCCAATTCGTACCTTTACATCACTAAGGCCATGGATTATTTCGATCTCACCAACGGGCACGGCTCACTGGCAGCGGCTCTTGCCGAAGCCCAGTCCCGCTTTCTGGTGATCAGCTTCACCTCCGACTGGCTTTACCCCAGCTACCAGTCGCAGGAGATTGTGCGCGCTTTGCGCACACGCAACTGCGATGTGGGCTACGTCGAGCTCGACTCCAATTACGGCCACGATTCCTTCCTGGTGGACGTAGCCGAGCAAACGGAGATCATCCGCGGATTCCTGGCCAACACTTTCGAGAAGGCCGCATGAGCGCACAGGCCGCCCCCAAGCAAGCCTTCGTGCGCGAACTGCTGGGCCGCAGCGATTACGCCATCATCGGCGAAATCGTGGAGCCGAAGTCGCGCGTGCTTGACTTGGGCTGCGGCGAAGGCGAACTGCTGCAGTGGCTCATGGAGAGCAAGGGCGTGGAGGCCCGCGGCGTGGAGATTTCGCGGGAACGCGTGCAGCGCGCCATCGCCCGCGGCGTCAGCGTCTTTCAGGGCGACATCGACGAAGGGTTGGCCGATTACCCGGATGGCGCCTTCGATTACGTGATTCTCAGCCAGACCTTGCAGGAGACGCACCATCCGCGCCGAGTGCTGCGCGAAATGCTCCGTGTGGGCCGGCGTGCCATTGTGGCCTTTCCCAATTTCGGCCACTGGCGTGTGCGGCTTTCCATGCTGCTCAGCGGCCGCGCTCCGCGCACTCACCTCTTCCCCTATGCGTGGTACGAATCGCCCAACATCCACTTCTTGACGGTGCGGGATTTTGAAGACCTGGCGGCCGCGGAGGGTTTCACGGTGGAGCGCCGCTTTTGCCTGAGCGGCCGCCACAGCATTGCCATGCTGCCCAACTTACTGGCCGAAGTCGGCGTGTTCCTGGTAACCGCGGGGAAATAAGCGCCAAAACACAGGGCGAATTGTTTTTCCGGCTATGTGTTCCGGGCGGGTCTGGCGCACGCCTCCGCAAGTTTCTCGTGTTTTTCCAGAACCGGAATCATCTTCGCGGCATAGGCCTTCACGTCCGCGTCGCGGCCGTGCGCCGCTTCGCGTTTGAAAGCGGCGATCGTCTCCCGATGCTGCGTGATTTCCACTTTGGCGAACTGCCTGTCGAAGCGGTCGCCTTTCAGGTGGACTAATTGTTGCACCCAACGGTCTTTAGCGGCGTCAATTCCTTTGGGAATCGAACTTCCGGTCTTGGCCGCCAGCGCGGTGAGATGCTCATAGGACTCTGTACAGTCCTGGACCAGTGTCTTGGCGAAATCCTTCACCTTCGCCTGGCCGGCCGCGTTTTCGGCCATTTGACCTTCATGCGCTTCGATCATATCGGTCTTCGCAGCCATAGTCATGAATTGCCGGTCGGTGGGGCTCAAAGATGCGGCATATGCGACAGAGCCCGTGGCCAGCAGGGCAAAGCAGCAAACGGCTGACGGGACGCTGCGATTCTGCATGCGAACTTCTCCTTTCGTGATCATACGCGAGTGCAATCGCACTCCTATTTCAGTGTGCCCTGGTGTGCGTGTAAGTCACATCCTGTCGCGGCAGTAGAGGCGTTCGGAGGCGTGTGTGACGGCACACTCGCGGCGCCGGGCGAAGTACCCGTGTCGAAATTGCATTACGTCACTCATAGTGAATCGAGGAGCTATGAGAGTTTCACTGAAAGCTATTACTTTGAGTTCGGCGATCCTGTGGGGCTTGGCGATGTTATTCGTCGGCCTGATTCACATGGCTGATGCCTCTTACGGTGGAGACTTCTTGCGGCTCATGAGCTCGGTGTATCCGGGCGCAGATACCGCACCGACGCTGTGGCGCGTGGCGATTGGGACGCTGTACGGTCTTGTCGACGGCGCCATCGCCGGCTTCATCTTCGGCTGGCTGTACGACACGTTTAACGGCACCGCCAAGCTTCTCTCGAAGTAGCGCGGCTGCTAGCCGCGCTCTGTGACTGCGCCCGACGGGCACGCGCAGAGCGCTACTGATTTCAAACGCAGGGCAAGGGAGCGGCCCGAATCGCTCTCGGGAGAGGACAGAGTTACAGATGAATACCATCAAGATAATGACAGTCGTGTGCGCTGGTTTGCTATGCACGCTGGTTCCACAGGCCAAGGCCGATGAATGGAATCAAGAGACCATCTTTACCTTCAACGCACCCGTAGAGATTCCCGGACGAGTCCTGGAACCGGGCACTTATGTTTTCAAGCTGGCCGACTCACAGGCCGATCGAAATATCGTCGAGGTGTTTAACAAAGACGAGAACCACTTGTACGGTATCTTTCTCGCCATTCCGGACTACCACTTGACACCGGCCGGCGCGCCGATCATCACTTTCGAGGAACGCGCGGCGGGAGCTCCCCAGGCGGTGAAGGCCTGGTTCTTCCCCGGCGAGAATTACGGCCACGAATTCGTGTATCCCAAGGTCAAGGCAACCGCTTTGGCAAAGGCCAACAATCAGCCGGTGGCTTCCATGCCTAATGAAATGGCGGCCAATACTACCAAGCCGACCAAAAGCATGAACGAGCCGCACGTGATGGCGCTGAAACAGACGCCGCTCAAGGCCCAGCAGCCCAACCAGCAGGAGACGGAAATCGCTCAGGCGTTTCCTCCCCGGGCAAGCCAGGCCATGCCCAAACAACTGCCTCAGACCGCCAGCCTGCTTCCCCTGGTGGGCCTGATCGGATTCCTCTCTCTGGGAGGAGCGTATGTGCTGCGGCGTGCCGCCGCCCGGAAGTAACAAAATAGAAGAAGGGGACACATCGGTAGATAATCCATGCGAAGAGAGTATCTGGCGGGAACAAAATACGGTATCGCCGTGCTCTGTTCCCTGCTTTTCCCACTTTCGCTGGTGGGGCAGCAGCCCTCAGGCCAGACACTCTCTCCGCCGCCGGATACAACGATTTCGGTGGACGTAAACCTGGTGGTGCTGCATGCCACCGTTCGCGACCGGGGAGGCCGGTACGTCTCTAACTTGCACGAGGGCGACTTTCATGTCTTTGAAGACGGCCGGCCACAGACGATCCGCGTCTTTCAGCACGAGGATATGCCGGTGGCGGTCGGCCTGGTCGTCGATAACAGCGGCAGCATGAACCGGAAGAGGAAAGACGTGATTGCCGCGGCCCTGACTTTCGTGAACACCAGCAATCCGCGAGATGAAATGTTCGTCGTGAACTTCAACGAACACGTTTCCCTGGGGCTGCCCGAGACCAAGCTCTTCTCAGCCGGTCCCGTCGAGCTCGAGAAAGCCTTGAACGGCGTTCCGGCAAGGGGCATGACGGCGCTCTACGACGCCATCGACCAAGGCTTGACGCATTTGAAACAGGCAACGCTGGATAAGAAAGTGTTGATCGTGATCAGCGACGGACGCGATAATGCCAGCCGTCACACGCTTGCCCAGACACTCCAAAGCGTGAGCCGCTCCGACGTGATCATATACACCATCGGCTTGTTCGACGAATTCGACGAGGACAGCAACGCGGGCGTTCTGAAGAAACTTGCCCGCGCCTCCGGCGGCGAGACGTTCCTGCTCAAGGACACCAGCGAAGTGGTGCCGACCTGCCGGCGTATCGCCGAGGACATCCGCCATCAGTACACCATCGGCTACGTTCCGTCTCACGAGCAACTGGATCGCACCTACCGCGCGATTCACGTGACCGCTACCGGGCCGCGCGGACAGAGCTTACTGGTACGGACCAGGGCCGGTTACATGGCTTCCGCGGCGCACGAGGGTCCGCTCGCAACTACCCAGGGTAAACCCCAATGAGAATCATCGTGCGCGCCGGCGCAGCCCGGCGAACACTTCGGCTGGCACAGCACCTGTTTACGGTTATCGGCATCCTGGCCCTGGGCTACTGCCTTTGGATGTATGGGGATGCGAAATCGTATCAAGCGAGGGAGGCGCGCAGGTTCGCCCTGGAACTGCAACGAAAATCGCCGGCCCAATCGCCGGCGCCCGCTTCCACCATCCCGGCGCCCGTTCCTAAAAGCGGCAGCGTTGTCGCCCGTCTGCTGATCCCGCGCATCGGCGTTTCCGTCATGGTGGTCGAAGGCGCGGACGCGCCCGAACTCAAACGGGCGGCCGGCCACATCCCTGGAACGGCGCTCCCGGGCGAGCCCGGCAACGTGGGAATCGCGGCGCACAGAGACACCTTTTTCCGGCCCCTGCGCTCGATCGAGCGCAACGACGCCATCACTGTCAGTACGCTCGCCGGGGCGTACCGTTACCGCGTCGTATCCACCGGAATCGTCAGCCCGCGGGACGTCCAAGTACTTTCCCCAACCGGCCGCGACACCTTGACGCTGGTCACGTGCTACCCCTTCTACTATGTAGGATCGGCGCCGAAGCGATTCATCGTGCGCGCCGAACGCGTGCCGGGGTGATACCGGCGGCATAGTTACAGGTGGATGATCCCGCGCTGAATGGCCGCGGTGGCGGCCTGCGTCCGATCCTGGACACCCAACTTGCTCAGAATGTTTTTGACGTGATTTTTCACGGTGTGTTCGGCGATGGTGAGCGAGTACGCAATCTGCTTGTTGGCCTG
>Ga0335078_10017427_pt1 | contig 10671 bp, 7 predicted proteins | sample Lox_Sample_32_FD_206711 | JGI IMG/M metagenome (GOLD analysis project Ga0335078, IMG submission 206711) | Soil microbial communities from Loxahatchee National Wildlife Refuge, Florida, United States - Lox_Sample_3.2 | ecosystem: Environmental > Terrestrial > Soil > Wetlands | place: USA: Florida... | reverse complement strand
GTCACGGTAAAAGCCGAACCACTGAGTGTGTCCTGAGAAATGGTGGCCAGGGACCCGCCGGTATTGGTGACGGTCTCGGAGAGCGATTTGTTATTCCCCACCTGCACGCTGCCAAAGCTCAAGCTGGACTGGGTGGGAGACAGAGTAGCGGGCGTTACCCCGGTAGCAGAAAGCGCGATATTCATCGTTGAGTTCGAAGCGTTGGAGGTGATGGCGAGATTGCCGCTGACCGTACCGGCGGCTTGCGGGGCAAAGACGACGTCAAAAGCCGGGCTGCTCTGGCCGGGACTCAAGGTTAAAGGCAGGCTCAGGCCGCTGAAGCTGAACCCGGCGCCACTGGCCGTCGCTTGCGTGATGGTCAAGCTGGAGCCGCCGGCGTTGGTCAGCGTCTCAGGGATTGTCTGTTTTGATCCGATCAGCACGTTGCTGAAATCAAGGCTCGCTTGTGAAGGGCTCAGAGTGCCCGGGCTGTCCGTCACGCCGTTTCCGGTAAGTGTAACCGTTACGGGGCTATCGGACGCGTCACTCGAAATCGTCAAGTTGCCAGTCGCGTCTCCCGCAGCAGTCGGAGTAAAGCCGATGCTCAACGTTACATTTTGTCCAACTGCGAGAGTCATGGGAAGGGCTGGTTGGTTAAGGGAGAACTGACTAGCACTCGAAACTGCGCTGTTGACAGTCACTGCTGCCGTGCCATTGTTGGTAGCTGTTGCTGTCAGCATCTTGGTCGTCCCCACTGTGACGCTGCCAAACGCGACCGTGGACCCGCTCAGGCTCAAGGTGCCGATCTGCGTTTCTTGCTTCGAAGCGCCGCTGATACCTTGACATCCCGCGGTTGCCAGCAGGGCTGCAACGACTGACAAGAGCTCGCACATCACAACAATCTTGCGTCTACGGGCACGGCTTTTCTGCACGCACAAATTCATAAATATTTCCGGCTAAATCGGCTGAAACTTCTGGTTCAGTAAGAACCAGGGGAGGTGAATGCGTATTCTGCCCGCAGCTGAGATAGACCGGTAGATTCCAGAAGGACAGCAAAGGAGAGATCGCACACGTTGTCCGCAACGTCCAAAAGCGAACTCGGCTTTGAGACCGTCGTGCATTGGGGTAACACAAGGTAATCCTCTTCCGCATCGGTTCGCAACATGAAAACGGAAGTTCAACGGTTTCGGTACAACGTCCTGTCTCAAACTGGCACCTGTCCTCCCGTGCAGTGCCCTTTGTGCTCTATGGAGAACCGCTATCAGGAGCTAGCATCACGGCACCATGGGCAAAGTCACGCAACTCCCCCACCTCCCCGCATATTTCAAACAACGACGCCATCGTCGATTCAACCTCTCTTATCCGGTTGCGCTGAAGTTCCGGCGGGGCCACTTCACCATTGAGGTCGAAGCCACCAGCAAGAATGTAAGTGTGGGAGGGCTATTGCTTCAGGCGGCCGCCGAGATCCCTCCACAGACCAGGATCAATTTCGCCATGACGGTTCAGGGTGGAATCCTGACCCGGCCTCTCCGAATTACCGGCGAAGGCAAAGTGGTGCGGGTGGAACCTGGCGAGCAGGAACAGGAATTTGCCATCGCGGTACAATGTCTAAGTCCGGTTACGCAGATCAGACAATGCCTTCCCGCCACCGGTTGAAACGGAACTATCCCCAGCGCAGCCAATGACAGACTAAGTGACGGGTGTCACTAGCCAGAGCTTGACTAAACGTGTCATCTTAGAGAGCAAGGTTGGATTCAATGGCAGCCGGTGAGAGCGGCAAACCAAGAGTTCGCGGGAGTTTTCCCACATGCTCCTGTGTTCTCTGTGGTTTACGCGATTCGCCGTTGACCTAATAACTGACGATAAGGACGCAGATCGGACATCATATGCCGAGCCAAGTCAACGAAGTTTCCGCTACTTTCTCCGAGCAATTCAAGAGCAAGGTTCAGAACCGTACCGCGCGCGTGGGAATCATCGGTTTGGGATATGTCGGACTGCCGCTGGCCCTGTTATTCAGCGATCAGAAATTCGCCGTCACCGGTTTCGACATCGACGCCCGCAAGGTATCTACGCTCAACGAAGGCGGATCGTACATTCAGCGTATTCTGCCACCCGAAATCCAGGCCGCCAAGGCGCATGGTTTTGCAGCCACGTCTGATTTTCCGCGCTTGCGCGACATGGACGCGGTTATCATCTGCGTGCCCACGCCCCTCAATGAGTATCATGAACCGGACATGAGCTACATTACCGGTACTGCGGAGTCCATTGCTCCGAATCTGCGTGCTGGTCAGCTGATCATCCTGGAGAGCACTACTTATCCGGGCACCACCGAAGAAGTACTCGTGCCGATCCTGGAAAAGGGCAACCCTGCAGGATTGAAGGCGGCCCGCAATGATCGGCCCGGCGATTTTTTCGTCACCTTTTCTCCCGAGCGCGAAGATCCCGGAAACCAGACCGTCGCGCGCCGCGACATACCCAAGGTTGTAGGTGGCCTGGATGGACAAGCGGCCGCGTCCGCAGCGGCGTTATATAACTCCATCTTCAACCGCGTCATTCCAGTTTCCACTCCAGCCGCAGCCGAGATGACCAAGCTTCTGGAGAACATCTACCGCTGCGTTAACATTGCCCTGGTCAACGAGCTCAAACTGCTCTGCCTGCGCATGGGAGTGGACATCTGGGAGGTGATTGCCGCAGCCTCCACCAAGCCTTTCGGATTCCAGGCGTTCTATCCCGGCCCAGGCTTGGGTGGCCACTGCATCCCGGTCGATCCTTTTTATCTGTCGTGGAAGGCCAAGGAATTTGATTTCCACACCCGCTTTATCGAACTGGCCGGCGAGATCAACCTGCTCATGCCCTATCACGTCGTGACCTCCGCCGCCACAGCATTGAATGAGCGCAGAAAGTCGCTGAATGGATCCAAGATTCTGGTCCTGGGCCTTGCCTACAAGAAAGACATCGACGACCTGCGTGAATCTCCATCGCTTACTATCATCGAACTGCTGCAGAAGCAGGGCGCGGAGGTCAGCTACAACGATCCCTATCTTCCCTTTGTCGGGCGCGGCCGGAAGTATGACCTGCAGATGAAGTCCGTCAGCCTGGAAAGCGTTGCTGACTATGATTGTGTGCTGATCGTCACCGACCACTCCGATTACGACTACAAGCGCATCGTGCGCGAGGCGAAATTGGTCGTCGACACCCGCAACGCCACCAAGGGAATCCAGTCACCCAACATCGTGCGCTGCTAGCTAAGTCTCATGACCCGTTGTTAGCTGGATTGCCGCACAAATGAACCGGTCTCCTCATCCTAGGAATGCCCGCAGGAGCAAAGCTGCAGAGCCGACATCAACCGCAACACATTGTTATAGACTCAACAGCAGGAGGAGCGATGAGCTGGGCCAGCAAACTGGCAAAACCTTATCGGGTAGAGCATGGCAAACAATTTCGCCTGAAACACTTCGATGCCGGCGACACCGGCCATCTTCACTCCAAAGAACACGCCGAGAAACTATTGGTGCAGGGCATCGCCTCCATGACCGCTCTGCAGGATAAGCTCTACGCGCAGGACTCCTGGGGAGTGCTGCTGATTTTCCAGGCCATGGATGCGGCCGGAAAAGACGGCGCCATCAAGCACGTTATGTCTGGCGTCAACCCGCAAGGTTGCCAGGTGCATTCGTTCAAAGTACCTTCCGCTGAGGAACTGAACCACGATTTTCTGTGGCGATCTTCGCAGCGCCTTCCCGAGCGGGGCCAGATCGGCATCTTTAACCGTTCCTACTACGAAGAAGTGCTGGTGGTCCGTGTCCATCCCGAGCTGTTGCAGAACGAGAGAATTTCGCCGTCTCTGATTGGCAAGAACATCTGGGAGGAACGCTTCGAGGACATCAATGCCTTCGAGCGCTACCTGACGCGAAACGGTATCGTGATCCGCAAATTCTTTCTCAATCTCTCAAAGAAAGAGCAGAAGCGCCGTTTCCTGGAGCGGCTGGACCAGCCCGAAAAAAACTGGAAGTTTTCTGCCGGCGATCTGCACGAACGTGAACATTGGGATGATTACATGTCCGTCTATGAAGATATGATCGTCCACACCGCCAGCAAGCATGCACCCTGGTACGTAATTCCCGCAGACAACAAGTGGTTCACACGCGTTGTCGTAGCCGCCGCGATCGTCGAGACCCTCGAAGAACTGAATCTGGCCTATCCCAAGGTTGACTCCCAAAAAAAGAAAGAACTCGAGGCTGCCCGCGCCAAACTTGATGGAAAAGAAAGAAACTGATCTTCTTCTTCGCCCTCGATGGTGGATGGTTCTCTGCGGCTCTCGTGAAGACCCAACCACCTTCGCCGTCATCCCTTCCATCCCAGGCCTCCCAGGCGTTAACATGAACGCTTACATTAGGGGGTAATTATGTCTCTGGTGAAGGCGCTGGCGAATCGAGTGCTGGTTCTGTTGATCCTGGTCCTTGCCGTTAGCCTTGCCGCGCAAGGGCAAAAAGAAAGAGAACCGCGAGCCGTCACGGCTCAGCCGGTGGGACTGCCACCGGTCGCCGCCTCGAACAAGGATGAGGACCCTCAGTTCAAAGGCATGGAGTACCGTCTGATCGGCCCCTTTCGCGGCGGGCGCTCGCTGACCGCCTCGGGCATTCCCGGTGACCCCAACACGTATTATTTCGGCTCAACCGGCGGCGGCGTGTGGAAGTCCACCGATGGAGCGATGACCTGGGTTCCCGTATTTGACAAGGAGCCCGTATCGGCGATCGGCAGCCTGGCCGTTGCAGTTTCCGACCCGAATGTCGTGTATGTTGGCACGGGCGAGGCCTGCATCCGCGGGAACATCTCGCAGGGTGACGGCGTCTACAAAACCGTCGATGGCGGTAAGACTTGGAAAAACGTCGGCCTGGAGGACTCGCGCGCCATCGGCAAAGTCATCGTCGATCCTAAGAACGCAGACGTCGTCTTTGTGGCAGCCTTAGGCCATCCCTTCGGCCCCAATTCCGAGCGCGGCGTCTTTCGCACTACCGATGGCGGGAGGACCTGGGAGAAAGTTCTCTATAAGGACGAAAATACCGGTGCCATCGACGTGGCCTTCGATCCCCACAATTCTCATATTCTCTATGCCGCTCTGTGGCAAGCGCGACGCACGCCATGGGATCTCAGCAGCGGTGGCCCGGGCAGTGGCCTGTACCGTTCGAATGATGGTGGCACGACCTGGAAGGAGCTGACTGAACACGGATTGCCCAAGGGACCCTACGGGCGCATCGGCATCGCTGTCGGCGCCAACTCCGACCGCGTGTATGCCCTGATTGAAGCCGAGGACGGTGGCCTTTACCGCTCCGACGACGATGGCGAAACCTGGCAGCTGGTCGATGACGACCGCTCCCTGTGGCAGCGCTCATGGTATTACATGCACGTCTTTGCCGACCCTCAGTCCGCGGACGTGGTCTACATCGCCGATGTCGAGTTCTATAAGTCCACTGACGGTGGCCGCACGTTCAATAAGGTTAAGCTTCCGCATGGCGATAACCACGGGATGTGGATCGATCCCCGGAATCCCAAACGCATGATCGTTTCGAACGACGGCGGCGTCACCGTGAGCCTGGATGGAGGCCAAACCTGGAGCCGGCAGAACAATCAGCCCACGGCGCAGTTCTATCATGTGACCACGGATACGCGATCGCCTTATTTCGTCTATGGGGCACAGCAGGATAATAGCACTATCGCGATTGCCAGCCGCAGCGATAACGGCGAGATCGACACGCCCGATTGGTACGCCGTGGGTGGCGGGGAAGCGGGCTACATCGCGCCGTCTCCTGCGGATCCCAACATTGTTTATGCCGGCGACTACGAAGGCGTGATTACGCGCTTCGACAAACGCACGGGACAGGCCAAGAACATCTCGGTGCAGCCGGAGATCAGCGATGGTGGTGGGGCGGCCGCATTGGAGCATCGTTTCCAGTGGACCGCGCCAATTCTCATCTCGCCTCACGACCCCAATACGCTCTACCACGGCGGCGAGCGCTTGTTCAAAACCACTGACGGCGGGATGCACTGGGATGCCATCAGCCCCGACTTAACCCGCAACGACAAGAGCAAACAGCAAGTTTCCGGCGGACCTATCGATAAAGACGACACCGGCACCGAATACTACGACACTATCTTTGCCGTAGCAGAATCGGCCCTGGTCAAAGACCTGATCTGGGTTGGAACAGACGACGGGCTGATTCACCTCACCCGCGACGGCGGCAAGAACTGGAAGAACGTTACGCCCTCTGACTTGCCGGAATGGAGCCGTATCAGTCAGATCGATGCCTCACCGCACGATCCCGGAACGGCGTACGTCGCTGTGGATCGCCACCAGCTCGATGACCTGCGCCCCTGGATCTACAAGACCAGCGATTATGGCAAGAATTGGGTAAGGCTGGGGAAGGGAATTCCGGACAACACATTTGTCCGAGCCGTGCGCGAGGATCCCAAGAAACGCGGCTTACTCTATGCCGGGACCGAGCGCGGCGTCTACGTCTCTTTCGACGACGGGGCCAATTGGCGCTCTTTGCAGCTGAATCTACCGACTGTCCCCGTTCATGACCTGGTCGTCAAGAACGACGATCTGGTTCTGGCCACGCATGGGAGAGCTTTCTGGATCTTGGACGACGTGTCGCCGCTGCGCCAATACAAAAACGAGATCGCTAAGGAAGATCTTCACCTGTACACTCCCGCACTCGCGACCCGCTTCCAGAATTCCGGCGAGGAAGACAGGCCGAAGCCCGTTCTTGCAGGCAGAAATCCTCCGCCCGGAGCGTTGATTTATTTCTACCTGAAAGAAAAGCCCAAGAGCGAGGTCAAACTCGAGATCCTCGATGGCGCCGGTTCGGTCATTCGTAAATATTCCAGCACCAAGACCAAGGAACTGGAAGAACCTCTCGATCCCGACGACAAGAAGCCGGAGAACCAGATCAAGGTGGAAGCCGGCCTCAATCGTTTCGTCTGGGACTTGGCCTACGAAGGAACCAGCCACGTGCCTGACTATTACCTGTGGGAGTACAAGGTGGGCATGCGCGGCCCGCTGGCCGTGCCGGGAAAATACCAGGTACGCCTCACTGCGGATGGCAAGAGTCAAACTGTTCCCCTGGAACTGAAGCTCGACCCCCGGGTTGACGTGCCGCAAGCGGATCTGCAAAAGCAGTTTGATCTGCTGATCGAAATCCGTGATGAGTTGACTCGGGTCTTCGACACCGTCAATCAGATTCAGGATGTGCGCGCACAGATGGAAGGCTTGAAGAAGCGCCTTCCGGAGACCATCAGCACCAAATCCCTGTTGGCAACTGCGGATGGACTAAACGGAAAGCTGGTCACCGTGCGTGACACCCTGGTGCAGATGAAGATTCGTTCTAATGAGGATTCGGTATCCTATCCGCAAAGAGTTGACAGCAAGCTGGCGGCTTTGGCGATGGCCGTAGGGGTGGACACGGACTCCGCCCCGACTGAGGCGGAATATCGTGTGTTCAACCAATTGAAGAAACAAGCTGACGATTCTATCGCGCGCTGGTCGGAAATCCAGAAAACCGACTTGGCGGCTTTTCAGAAGATGATGGCCGAACAGAATATCCTGGCCATCGTCGTGCCCACTGCTGAGGATGCCGGCGGGGCCGGGGAGAGCCCGCGATAGGGAAGGCTTGCTCACAGATTGAACCGGTTTACGACCCACGCCCGCTCTGGTCGTGCTGTCTGCGTTGATTTCACTGAATTTGCCCCCGCATGAGATTACCTAACTGGTTACCCCAATAAACTTTGGTGCTACGTCTATGGCACGTTCGGGGCTTGTCCTTCCGGTGTGGCCTTGCTACCGTCAGCTTAAGCAATCTCCCCCAAGATGCCGATGCATCTTTTTCGGGGGTGAATATGCGGTTCGCTCATTTGTGTTACGCGGCATTAGGGTTTGCGGTGGCCCGCTGGCTCTTTAAGCGTGAACCAATTCCAGTGGCTGACCCCGTTGCGCGCCTTCGTTCCTCTGGCTTGTTGTAAAGTGAGTGCCTCGCTGGCGGGCATGCGGAGCCCCGTTGCGTGCTACTTTGTCCCGCATGCCCGATTTTTCCTCAGGAGATAGGCCTGGGGGCGAGGCTTCCCGGAAGTTCTACGACCAAGGTTTGCCCGTCACTCCTGATTTCATCGCCTTAACTCATTAGAATTCAGAAAGACTCTCTTTTCGATCCATGAGACGCGAATTCAGTCTGGGGCTGGTTCTGCTGTTCGTCGGATTTCTGGCACGGCCCGGCGCCGCACAATCCGATGATTCCATCTCTCTGGGGGACCTGGCTCGAACTTTACGGCAGGAGAAACAACTGGCAGCTTCCGTCGTGATTGACAATGACAACTTGTCTGAGGTCATGAGTGTAAGTGAAATTCACCGCGCGGGCAGCTCTTTGCTATTTTCCATTGATGGTGCGAAGAACAGCTTCCGCATGTCAAGTCCCGATGGCACCTGCAGCCTCTCTTTCAACGCCAATGCGACTGCATTGCTCTCCGATCCCGATGCTCTGGAAACTCTTCCGAGCGGCGAACTGGCCAAACTCGAGGGTCCGGCAATTCTGGATGGCGATGCTCTGCAAATCTCCGTATTCAATGGCACAGCTTGGGACTTAAAGGAAATTACCGTGGGCCTGACCATCGTGCGCCCGGACGAAAGCGAAGCCGACTTCTATAGAAGTGCAAAGCTGTTGCCCGCGGCAGCCACAACCACCGATGACCCTGACGCCGGCGGCAAGCCTTCCGATCGCACCCTGGTGCTCCACCTGAAAGCAGCGGCCAATCCGCTCCTGACCACGGTGTTCCGCGGGAAGCTTAACGTCGCCATCGCCGCCGATCAGGAATGGCATTGGGCCATCCTCAGCGCTAAAGGCGTTCCACCCGCCCCACAGGTTCCGCTGCCCTCGTTTTAAGGCAGGCGCCGGCTTCCTCGCCCGTGCAGCGACCCGTTTCGAGGAATCTGCTGTTTCCGGCCCCGGCATCGCGCCTGTGCTACTCTGCAACTACACAAGCCATGCCGACCGCCAACCGGATTCTCGTCGGCACCGCAGGCTGGTCCTACAAAGACTGGGAGGGCATTTTTTACCCTCCGGGGATGCAGCGCCGCAAGCAGCACCCGCTGGAAATCCTGGCTCGTTGCTTTGACGTCGTCGAAATCAATACTTCCTTCTACGGTCATATTAAACCGGAGCTGGCCCGTCTCTGGGTGCGGCGGGCGCATGAGGTGAATCCGCATTTTGTGTTCACCGCCAAGCTGCATCGCTCCTTCACCCATTCGCCGCTGGCGGTCATGGAGCCTACATCTGCTGCTACGATCCGTCCCAATGACGAAGATGAAAAACTGGCCCGCGAAGGACTGGATGCCCTGGCAGGCGAGAGAAAGCTGGGCGCTCTACTCATCCAGTTTCCGGTTTCGTTCAAGAATACTTCACTGAATCGCGAATACCTGGAAAACCTGCTGCGGCAGTTCATCGAATATCCCCGCGTGGTCGAAGTCCGGCACTCCAGCTGGGACAACCCCGAGACCCTTCGCGATTTCGAGCAGAAAAATGTCTCCTTCTGCAATATCGACCAGCCGCTCATTGGCCGCTCGCTTGAAGCTACCGAGCACGTTACCGCGCCGGTCGGCTATGTGCGCCTGCACGGCCGCAATTACGATCAGTGGTTTGAGGCCGAAAAGGGCGAGGACCGTTACAACTATCTCTATCGTGAAGATGAGCTCGCGGGATGGAAGGGAAAAGTGGTTCGCATGGCGGAGAAAGCGGAAGTCACCTTCGTGATCGCCAATAATCACTTTGAAGCTAAAGGAGCGGTCAACAGCCTGCAGCTGAAGCACATGCTCACCGGGACTCGCGCGCTGGCTCCCGAGTCGCTGCTGAAACATTATCCGGAGTTGAAAGCGATCGCCGATCGCTTACCGGAGGAGGGTCCGGAGCTGCCGCTCCTGGCTTAGGTTTCGTCGCACGGGCGAGGATGCCCGCGTCTACACGTGTTCCAGTATGGGATAGCTCCGCGAAAAATGTAGGCGCGGGCGTCTCGCCCGTGCTCGCCTCGTGTTATTTCTGACGAGTGCAGCGCAGATACGAATATCGCCGACACCTTCCACACCTGCAAAAAGATAACACTGCGATCTCCGCGACGTTCTCTACGCATCATCGCTGGATGATGCCTGAGGAGGCCCGCGGGATCGCACTGCGTGCCTGCCTGTGGGGTAACGGCCGACGTTTCGATCTTCACGGCGTAGTCGTCATGCCCGACCACGTGCATCTAGTGTTCACCCCACTGCGCGATGCCGACAGCACTTTCAGCGTGAACGAAATCATGCAAGGAATCAAAGGCGCCTCGGTGCATCAGATCAATCAGCTGCTGCAACGCAAGGGCCAGGTCTGGCAGCACGAATCGTTTGACCACGTGTTACGCCAGGAAGAAGCGATTCTGGCGAAAGTAGACTACGTGATTCAGAATCCCATCCGGGCTGGATTGGTGAACGCCCTATGCGAGTATCCATGGCTTTGGGTAAGCCCGCAGCTCCACCCTTTGCTCATGTAGGCGCGCGCGTCCTCGCGCGCGTGCGGATGGTGGCTTACAGGTCTCTTCTGCGGAGCTTCGCTCCGCAGCACGGGCGAGGACGCCCGCGCCTACACGAGCGTGGTTGCCTCTCTTGCAGAGTAATGC
>Ga0335078_10017426_pt1 | contig 10671 bp, 7 predicted proteins | sample Lox_Sample_32_FD_206711 | JGI IMG/M metagenome (GOLD analysis project Ga0335078, IMG submission 206711) | Soil microbial communities from Loxahatchee National Wildlife Refuge, Florida, United States - Lox_Sample_3.2 | ecosystem: Environmental > Terrestrial > Soil > Wetlands | place: USA: Florida... | reverse complement strand
CCGCCACCGCACGCGTGATGTCATCCTGTAAGGCAAAGAGATCTTTGTACGGCCGGTCGTAGCGCTCCGACCACTGAGTGGTCCCGTCAGCGGTGTCAATGAGCTCCGCGCTCACCCGCACAATCTCCCCCGAGCGCCGCACGCTCCCCTCGAGCAGATGCGCGACCCCGAGCGTTGCACCGATGCTGCGGCTGTCCTCCCTGGAATCTCTGAACTGAAACGCCGAAGTGCGCCCGATCACCTTGAGCCCAGGGAACTGCGAGAGCGCCGTGATCAGATCCTCGGAGATCCCGTCCGAGAAGTACTGCTGACCCGCCTCCTGACTTTCGTTCGCGAACGGGAGCACCGCAATGGAGGCTGCTGCAGTCGGAGTCAAGTGTGTCGAGGCCGCCGGCTTCGAGCTCCAGGTCTTGTGGATAGCGAAGTAGGCCGTCATCGCAGCCAACACACCAAAGGCGACGGCTATAGGCAGGGCGCGCTTTGGACTCAACGACTTTGGGCGGCGCCTGCCGCTCGGCAGCGTCCCGGAACCAGCTGTCCGGATTGCACTCGAGGCATCGCCCGACATCAGGCGCTGCACACGCTCGAGGAATGTGGGCGTCGTCTTGCCGCCCGGCAGGCGCGTCCATTGCACCTCCCGAAACCGCTCCGGCACCCGTTCATCGTCATCGCGCGTGTCATCGATGACGACGGGCAACAGGAAGGCCAGGTTCGTATCCATAAGGTGACAGCGATCAATCGCCAGCTTCCATTCGAGACGGAAGTAGCCCTCACGGCGATCGTGCGTGGTCCGCGAGATGATCGGGAGAAACAGGGCGCAGGTCTTGATCTGCTTGCGGATCGACTGATCCCACGCCTCCCCGCCCCGAAGCTCGCTCTGGTCGAACCAGACCTCGATGCCGGCGGCGCGCAGGGCCTCGCAAATCCTCTGCGCTGCCTCTGCATCCTGTGAGGCGTAGCTCAGAAATACGGCGTGTGAAATCGCGCTCAAGGAGCGCAGCCATCCTCGACCATGTCGAGTATCCCCCTATGCGCCCGAATGGTCGCGGATGCAAAGGGGGATGGCAACCAGCGCTAATTCAGAGGCCGGGATGTCCGTTGGGGCAGCGATTTCAGGTAGCCGTAGGACGGCTGTTTGCGGGCCTCGGATCAACTCGAGGCAGACATTCGCCACACGCGGTGCTGATGCAGTAACCCCCAGGCCGACTCGATCGCGGCAGCTTGCCCAGCGCGACAGGCAAGCGGTGAGGCACGGTCTGTTTTGCGGTCGCTTACGGCCAGTCGCAGGGATAGCATTCCGTTCCCTGAGTAGACACCATCAGGGGCTTCCCATGAACCACACAACGGCCAGCAGGCTGATGCTCGGCTACAGCGTACTCGTGACGTCTATCCTCGCAGGTCTGACTGTCTCGCAGGCCGTGAGCGGTCCGAGCAAAGTGAGCTACGATGAGATTGACGTCCATCGTATCAATGTGCGCGAGCGCGACGGCACGCTGCGGATGATCATTTCCAGCGCCGATACCGCGCCCGGCATCATTGTAAAGGGCAAGGAGGTTCCACACCCAGACCGCAGGAGCGCCGGCATCGTGTTCTACAACGACGAGGGCACGGAAAACGGCGGACTGATCTTCGGCGGTGCGAGGAAGGACGGTAGGGTCACCAGTTACGGTCACCTTAGCTTCGACCAGTACGAGCAGGATCAGGTTTTGGTGCTCGAGCAGAGCGAGAAAAACGGCGAACGCTATGCAACCCTGAGCTTCTGGGACAGACCCGATACCGCACTTCCGTGGGATCTGACTCAGAGAATGAGTACGCCGGAAGGCCGGGCCGAGGTGAAAAAGCTCGATAAGGCGGGCGGTTTCGGCTATCCGCGGCTTTTCCTCGGCAAGACAGACAGCAGCGCCTCCACCCTCTCCCTCAAGGATGCAAAGGGCCGACCGCGGCTTGTCATGCAGGTAACGCCTGACGGCTCTGCCTCCATCGCGTTTCTCGACGAGAGCGGCAAGACCGTTCGCACCCTCACGCCGTAGCGAAAACCTCGCTCCAATCAGGAACGCGAGCTGTTGAGCCGAAGCGGTCCGACCGGAATCACCGCTTTCACCGTGAGTGGTCGAAATGCGGCGATGGCGCGCGTCTTCAGGCAATTCTTGCGACAAGTTTCGGTTCGAGCGCTGCTGCGGCTAACATACCGCCCATCATCGCCCCGGTAATCCCGGCGCTGCCGACGTCCTGCCCGGTCAGATAGAGCCCCGGCACGGGCGTCTTGGCGCGCAGGCTGGTTGATAAGAACCTTCGCGGACTCGGCTCCAGTCCGTACACGCCGCCCTGCTCAGCGCCGGTGAAGGCAACTGTTGACAGCGGCGTCGATAGCTCCGAGTGAACCACGAGCGGCGCAAGTGCCGGAAAATGGCGTCCAAATTGTTCGATCAGGTGCCGCGTAATGGTGGCCTTTAGCGCTTGGTAGTCGGCGGGGCGCCGCCCAAGTGACGTGCCCTCCCAGCGTCTGAATACATCCCAGTCGGTGAACGCGACGAGCTCAGCGGTGGGTTGCTGATTGGGTTCTTCGCTCATCGGATGCTTAAGTGATGGAAACGTTACGTACAGCGCCGGTGCAGAGGACTGCTGCGCCGGGTCATGCCACAGACCGTCAGCAATATCCAACGACTCATAGAACCAGTGGTTTGATGCCGTCGCGCCGCGGCTGTGAATGTCTCCCTCAAATCCCAGGTACAAGCCGATGTGGCACGCAGAGGGGCGCAGCGCGTTGATCTCCCGGGCCCACTCGGACTCGCGCAGCGGCACGGGTAGCAGTTGATTGAGCGTATTGTGGGCTCCCGCGTCGGAAAACACCTGCCGACACCGCAACTCGGTCCCATTCTTCAGCCGCACACCCGCGACGCGGTCTTTCTCGATCACAATCTCAACGACCGGTGCGCGAGTCCGCACCTCGCCCCCGCCCTCTTCAATCACCGGCACGAGTGTCCGCGCAATGGCATCGGCGCCGCCGATCGGGAAATATGCCCCTTGCATGTAATGGCGCATGATGAGGGCGTGCAGGCCAAAGCTCGACTCCCGGGGATCGGGCCCGTAGTCGCCGCGCTGCGCGGCGAGCACGGCGCGCAGGCGCGAATCGCTGATCATCTCCTGCAGCACGGCTTCGGTGGTTCGGCCCCACCATCGATCGATATCGGCGTGGTGCAGAAGCCTCGTGGCCTTGCCGAGTAGCGCGGGCATCGCCCGTTGCTCAAAAAGGTGACGACCGGCACGCTCAGCCTGAAGCAGGGCGTCGAAAAACGCGTCAATCTCGCCCCGCGATGCCGGAAAGCGTTCTTTCAGTTCCGCCACCAACGCCGCCTGAGAGCGGGCAAACTGAAACTCGAATCCACCGGGCAGATGAACCGTGTCATACACCGGGCCAGAAGGGGCGAAGCGGAGCGCGCCTCCCGACAGCCAATCCATAATCTTGCGAGCTGAGCCGCTCTCGCCCATATCGCCGAGGTAATGGAGCCCGACGGCCCAGGTGAACCCCTCACGGCTAAACGTCTGGGTCAGCCCACCGGCCGTGAAATGCTTCTCCAGAACCAACACCTTCAGACCGCTGCGGGTCAGCGCGCAGGCGCAGGCGAGTCCGCCGATCCCCGAGCCGATGACGATGGCATCAAACGCAGAAGAGCCCTTCAAAATAGAGGCCTCGCCCATACGAGCGCATAGTCATCTGAGGATGCGACCGGTGACCATCCGTAAGTTCCCCTACGGGGCCTGTTGGGAAGTCCCGCACAAAGCCCTGCTTGCATCGAGTTGGTCCTCAAGGCGGGCACGGATTGTCCGGCAGTGCGATCCCGGCGGCTCGCCTATCCCGCCCGTATCTATTCAGAAGCTCAGCAGGAAGGCGGCGCCACTCTCCAGCGGCCGCACATAGCGCACGCGCCCGCCCATGCCGTACATCAGCTGACGCACCACCGTGAGGCCAATGCCCTGGCCGCCTTCGCGCGCGCTGAAGAAAGGCAGAAAGATTTGGCGCTCCAGTCCCACCGGGACGCCCGGCCCATTGTCGCGCACGCTGATCTGCAGGCGGCCGCCGCGCCCCTGACGGGCCTGTACCCACAGGCGGGGCGTCGCCTGGTCAGCAGTGGCCTGCTCGGCATTGTGCACCAGCGCCAACAGCGCTTGCTCCAGCTGCCCTTCGTCGGCCAGCAGGCGCAAGCTCGGCGACGCTAACTGGAATACGGCCTCGCCACCACGCGCGGCCCACGCGGGCCCGACCGCCTGCTGCAGTCGCCTGAACAAACCCTGCAAATCCACCGGCGCCAATGTCGGTGCCGGCCATTCGCTGACGCGGCGGTAGGTGCCGACAAAACCTGACAGGCTCTCGGCGCGTCGCGCGATCGCGTCCAGTGCACTGTGCAGCTCGGCCGCGCTGGCCGGCGCGTTCAACAAACCCAGGGCGGTCTGGCTGAGGCTCTTGATCGGCGTGAGAGAGTTCATGATCTCGTGAGTCAGCACCTGCACCAGCTGCTGCCAGGCTTGCAGGGATTCGGATTCCAGCTCCTGCTCGAGTGGCATCAGCACCAGGATGATCTGCGTCTGGCCGTTTAGCGCGAGAGGTTGGCGCTGCAACTGCCAGCGCTCGCTGCCGCGTTCCGTATCAAGTACCACCGGGCCGCTGCGCTCGCTCGCACGCAGCAGCTCGTTCAAGGCCTTCTGATCGCGAACGCCGCCCGGTGCGGCGAGCCGGCGAGCACGGCTGGTCAAGGGCTGCGGCATCTCCTGATCCACCAGTACCCAGGCGGCGACCGGCAGGTGCTCGAGCTGAGCCATCAGTACATCCAGCCGCCTCGCATCGGGCTGCGGCGCCGGCTCTGGCACCCGGGCCACCATGGCGCGCGGCCGTACCAGGGGCCACGCCACCATGAGGCCCGCGAGCAGCAGGAGAGCCGCGCCGACCAAGGAGCGTGCCGAGGGTCCAGGCAAAGAAGCGAGGACGCCAGTGGCCACCCATAGCAGCGCGGCGAGGAAGAGGCGGAATCTCTCAGAGCCCATGCTTTTCCAGCCGCCGGTACAGAGCCGCGCGAGAAAGACCCAGCGCGCGCGCGGCGGCGCTCAAGTTTCCCTGCGCCTCGGCCATGGCCGCCATCACGGCGGCGCGTTCCTGCGCCGCAAGCGATCGCACACCCTCCGTTGTTGCGGGCTCCATGCCAACGGATTCGTCTCGCGCGGGCTGCGCGTGCTGCAGGGCTTCGCGGCAAGTAGCGATCAGGCGCACGTTGTCCCAGGGCTTGGTGACGAAGTCGAAGGCGCCGCGCTTGAGCGCCCGCACCGCCAGATCAATGTTCGCGTAGGCGGTCAGCACCACTACCGGGGGCGGCTGAGGCCGCGCGCGGATTGCGTCGAGCAGGTACAGCCCCTGGCTACTGTCCGTGCGGCCGGGCCCGAAATTCAGGTCCAGAAGCAGCAATGCCGGGCGTAAGCGCTGGAGCGCTGAATGGAGCTCGGCCGGACGGCGCAGACAGGTGACTGGTGCCACACGACGCTGCAGCAGTAGTTGCGCCGCCAGACCCACGTCGGGGTCGTCGTCGAGCACCAGGATCGGAGGACCGGAAGCCGCCGCAGTTGACACGCGGACATTCTCGCAGCGTCGCGCATTCGCGCGCCAGCACAGTGTCCGGAAGCGGACAGGGGGCTTGGCTCGAAGGTCGCGATAGCTGAGGCTGGCAGGCCTGATGGCGATTATGAATCCGTCTTTGATCAAGCCCAATCCGAGTGCCGTCCGCAGCGGCATCGCGATGGATCGCCTGCTGCCGCGGCCGCCACCCTGGCGACGCCACTTGCCGCGCGTCGCAATCGCGGCGCTGGTCATTTCAGGGCTGGGCCTGCTGCTTTGGCTGCGCGCACCGCGGCTTCAGGCACTGCAATCGCCCCAACTGGCGCGCGTCGCTGCCGGCGAGTTCCGCGACGAGCTTCCGCTGCGCGCGCGCGTCGAACCGATGCGCTCGATTCAACTCGACGCCGCCGAGGCCGGCCGCGTAGAAGCGGTGTTCGTCCATGACGGGGACTGGGTGGAGGCCGATGCGCCGCTGTACCGGCTGGACAGCCCTGAGCAGGAGCAGCTCTTCCTGCAGCGCAGTGCCGAGGTGGCGCAGCAGATGGCGAATTTGTCCCTGCAACGCACCGAACAGGCGGCCAGCCTCGCACAAAACCGACGCGAGTTGATGCAGCTGCAGGCGACGCAGCAGGAAGCTGAATCGGACTATGGACGGTTGGCGAAGTTCGCCAGCGGTGGCTTTGTGTCGGCCGCCGCGCTGGAGCATGCCCAACGTCAACAGCAGCTCACGTCACAGTTGCTGCGGCAGGCTCGCCACGACCAGCGAGTCGAGGCGGAAACTCGCCGGCAATCGCTCGAGGAGATGGCGCGCGCGGTACAGGGACTGCAGCGCGGGCTGGAGTTGCTCGAACGCGAGCGCGATCGCCTCCAACAGCGCGCGCCGATTGCAGGAAGGCTCAGCGGCTTCGAGTTGCAGGTCGGCAGCAGTGTAAGACCCGGTGATCACTTGGGTCGTATCGACGACCCGGCCAGCGGTCTGCAGCTGGCCGCCGATGTAGACGAGTTCTACCTGCCGCGCTTGCAGACCGGCGAGACGGCCACGAGCAGCAGCGGCGCCTTGACCGTTGCCAAGACCCTGCCGCAGGTGCAAGGCGGGAAAGTGCGAGTGCTGCTGCACTGGCTCAATGCGCCCCCCGACCTGAGGCCAGGCCAGGCGGTGGATCTGCGTCTTCAGCTGAGCCTGCCCGCGCCCGCGCTGCTGCTTCCCGACGGTCCCGGCGTGCAGACGCAGCTCTATGTGCGCCACGGCAACGAATTGCAGCGCCGGACCGTTCGCCTCGGTCGTCATGCGGCCGGCCAGGTCGAAGTGCTATCCGGTTTGCGAGCCGGGGAAGAAGTGCTGGTGTCACAACCTCCATCCGACGCCGAAAGGTTTGCCCTCCGTGATTGAGATGCGTCAATTGACCAAACGCCACCGCGCCGGCGATGTGGAGACGACCGCGCTGGACGCCATCGACCTTAGCATCGAGGCCGGCGAATACGTCGCGGTCACCGGGCCTTCAGGTTGCGGCAAGTCCACACTCCTCAGCCTGCTCGGACTGCTCGACCGCCCCACCAGCGGCAGCTATCACCTGCAGGGCGAGGATGTAGGCGGCAAGACCCCGCGCGAATTGGCCGCGATCCGCCGTGGCCGGATCGGCTTTGTGTTTCAGAGTTTCAACCTGGTCGACGAACTGAGCGTGCACGATAACGTGGGGCTGGCGCTGCGCTACGGCCCAATGACAGAGAAGGCGCAGCGCGAGCGCGTCCTCGAAGTGCTGGAGCGCCTGGGTCTGGCGCATCGCGCCGCCCACCACCCCAGCCAGCTCAGCGGTGGCCAACAGCAGCGGGTGGCAATTGCGCGGGCGATCGCGGCGCGGCCGGCGCTACTGCTCGCTGACGAGCCCACCGGTAACCTCGACAGCGCGCACGGACAGGAGGTGATGCGGCTGCTGCGTGAGCTCAACGAAGATGGCACGACGCTGGTCATGGTCACGCATAGCGCCGAGCACGCGGCGGCAGCCTCACGCAGCGTGCGCTTGCTCGATGGCCGCGTCTTGGTGGACGCCCACGCGGAGCACTTGGCGTGAAGGCATTGCTGCGCGACACTCTGCGCAGCCTGAACGCCCGCCGCGGGCCCACAGTAGTCGCGGTCAGCGGGCTCATGCTGGCGATGACAGCCTGCCTGCTGATCGCGTTGCTGGCGATCGCGCTGTCCGATCCTGATCCTGCGATCCCCGATCCCGGGCGCGTAGTGCTGCTCGACTTCAAGGGCAACCTGCCTGGCCAGCCCAACGATTGGTTCACCGGTTCGCCCGTATCCTTCGCGGCAATGCTGAAGGAACGCCACGTGCCTATGGACCTGATCAGCCGTCTCTCCGCCGGTGGTCTGGACATCAGCAACCACGGTCGCCTGCAGCCCGCCTATCTGCTGATCGCCGATCCCGATCTGGTTCCCTTACTGGGCCTCAAAGCCCTGTACGGCGATTTGCGCGTGACGCTGTCTCTGCATGACGGCATCGCCATCACGACGGGCTTGGTGCGCAAGCTCTGGGGCGAGCTGCCGCCACAGCTGGCCCTCGGCCGTCGGATCGAGTCGCGAGGCGTCTTCTACACCGTGACCGCGGTCATCCCCAACACTCGCCCGAGCACGCCGTTTTGGGAGCCGAACCCGATGGTTGGCGATGCGATGGCGATGGTCGGCTATGAATCGCAAGGCAACCCGCTGGACGACGGCGAGCGCAAGGCGATCTACATAATCAGCGGCCGCGTGTTCGCGCGGCTGCGTCCGGGTGTCTCGGTCGATCAGGTGGGCGGCTGGATGCGCGCCGCCTACTTAGCCAACCCGCTGTATGCCACGCTGCCGGCCGACTGGAGAACCGGCCGCGAGGCGGCGTACTTTCGCGGCATCACGCTGACTCAACTCCCCTTCGAGGGTCCCGCCAACAGGCTGCGCTGGCAACAGCTTGGAGCAGCGGCCGCGGCCTGCGCGCTGCTGCTGGTGCTCGCGGCGCTGAACTGCATGAACCTGCAGACTGCCAGTCTCCTGCAGCGCCAGCGCGAGACGGCGTTGCGGTACAGCGTAGGTGCCGACAGCGCGCAGTTGTTGCGTCTGTGGGGCATGGAGGTTCTGCTGCCGTTGGTGTTTGCAGCCGGCGGGGCACTGCTGCTGGCTTGGTGGCTCGCGCCGGCGGTGGCCAACTGGATGGGTCTGTCGCCGGCGTATCCGGTGGATCCGTTGCCGCTGCGAGCCTTGGCGGGCCTGGCATTCGCCGTGCTCGCTCTCTTGCCGCTCACCCTCGCGTTACCTGCGTGGACGGCGTTGCGCCGCGCGCCGGCTCCGGCGCTGCAAGGTCGCACAGCGAGCGAGGGGCCGTGGGGGCGGCGCATCCGCCAGGGATTGCTCACGCTGCAACTCGGTGGCGCACTTCTGCTGCTCTCGCTGGCCGGTGTGCTGGCCGCGCAGCAACAGTACCTGCTGCACGCGGACCGCGGTTTCGATACCCGCAATCGCCTCTGGCTCGGTGTGATGGTGAACCCTGATCTGGTGCCCAACATGGATGCCTTCCTGGCAGCGCTCGGCCGTAATCCCGCGGTCCGGAGTTGGGCCTTCAGTGACTCGCCACCCGCACGTGCTACCCAGGGTGCGATCGACCTGCACGTGAGTCCGTCACAGCATAAGGCTGTGCTGCGCCTGACCACAGTCTCGCCGAGCTTCTTTGATACATATGGCATGACGCTGCTGGCTGGTAGTCCGCAGCTCGGACTGGGCGAGACGCATATGGTGATCGACGCCAAGGCCGCGCGAGTCCTGGGATTTGCCAGCCCGCAGGCGGCCGTCGGTGCGCTGTTGCGTGGCGGTGGTGGCTTCCTGCAGGAAGGCACCGAGCTGCGCCGCATCGTGGGGGTCGTGAAGGATGTGAAGCTGGAGTCGGCCCGCGACGCCGCAATGCCCCAGGGATTCCTGCTCAGCGACAAGCCGCAATGGGACATTTCGGTCCATGGCACTGACCTGACTGCGCTACGTCGAGTGGTGGAGGAGCTCTGGAAGGCGCACGGCCCGCCTCTGGTGTATGAAATTCAGTCGGCCGACGAACAGCGTGCGGCGGTTTACCGTCAGGAACAACAGCTGACCACGATGATCGCCGCCATCGCGCTGCTCGCCGTGGTGGTCGCCATGCTCGGCGCCTACGCACTCGTAGCCGATACTTTACGCAGGCGTCGCGCCGAGTTGGTGTTGCGCCGCTTGCACGGCGCCGGCGACATCGACATCGCGCGCCAGGTGGCGGCGGAGTTCGCCGCACCGCTGCTGGTTGCTGCCGCGGTTGCCCTGCCGCTTGCGAGCTGGCTGGGTGAGCGATACCTGGCCGGGTTCGTGGACCGTGTTGGGTTCGCAGGGGGACTGGTATTCCCGATGCTGGCAGCGAGCGCGGCGACGTTGCTCATTACCGCCCTCGCGGCGCTCCGTCATGTGCGCCAGGCGCTGACACTCCAACCCATCGAGGCGTTGCGCTGAGCCGGGCACGTCCAACCAGACGCCAAGCGTGGCCAACTCAAAGCGGACCTGACGACTCGGCGCAGTCCGTCGGGCGAGTCGCGCGATTAAGCGGGAGCGTACGTCAACCTGATCACGTCCTCGTCAACGAGATCGCTGCTCACAAGGCGGAGCGGCGGCCGGGGGCCGGAGAAGAATGGCTTGCCGCGACCGAGTACGATGGGGTGAAGGTAAAGTCGATACTCGTCAATAAGACCAAGCGTGGCCAGGCTTCCTGCCAGGTCAGGTCCGGCAACTTCAATCTCCCCATCGGGGCGAGCCTTCAGCCCGCGTATCACCGCCTCGACATCACCCTCGACAAGCGTGGCGTTGGGGCCGACCGACTTCGACGAGCGCGACACAACCCACTTCGGCTGGCTCCGCCACGCCGCCGCGAATTCGTGTTCCTCCGCGCCCCAGTCCGGGCAGTCTTCATCCCAATAGCGCATTACCTCGTACATGCGGCGACCGTACACACTGCCCGCCAGGTTGCGCACTTGCTCTATGAAGTGACGAAAGAGCGCCGCGCTTGGCCTGAATTCGAGATGGTCGACGT
>Ga0335078_10017425_pt1 | contig 10671 bp, 10 predicted proteins | sample Lox_Sample_32_FD_206711 | JGI IMG/M metagenome (GOLD analysis project Ga0335078, IMG submission 206711) | Soil microbial communities from Loxahatchee National Wildlife Refuge, Florida, United States - Lox_Sample_3.2 | ecosystem: Environmental > Terrestrial > Soil > Wetlands | place: USA... | reverse complement strand
ACTTTACAAAGCGCTTCATTTTCCCGGTTACCCTCGAAGATGGCGGCGCGTCGAAACGCACTTTCGGAGCGTACGCCGGACCTGAGACAACCTGCATCGGTTCGTCAGCCGTGCGGAAGCGGCCGATGTCGATGAGGTCTGTTTTGCCTTTCATCAGCATGCGGTGCCATCCAAAGATCATGCTGTCGGTTAGAGGCGCGGCCGACGACCGGTAGAGATCCACCATCATCTCGGCGACCCCCTTTTCTGCCGGTGGGACGCGGTGGTTGTCCGCATCCAGCCCAAGCTGTTTCCGGATCGAGGACTGGACACTGGCGCGATCCAGGATCTCGCCTTCGATCTCTGACGTGTTGACCGCCTCGGCGCTGATCGTTTCGACCGTCAGTTGATCTTGATCGGCCGTCCCGAGATGCTTCACGACGCCGGCGAACACCCCTCCCCCCAGGAGAAAGCGCTCCTCGGCTTTCCGCAGGCGGGCGGCGTTCCACGAGAATCGGGGCCAGTCCGGTTTCTGCCAGGTCATGAGCGAAAGAAATAGGCTCTATCGCTCACCAGGTCGTGGGCTTCGAGCTCGCCAGCACCTAAGCTAATAAGCTTTCGCGATCACCACCCGCCGCTCCACCGGCGCCCCCGTCACGATACACTTGCCCCCCCCACCGTACTCATCCACCAGCGGAATATTCCGCACCGTCGCCTTGAACTCTTTCACCCGCGCATCGCTCACCGCGTCATCCGCCAGGTGCGCCATCACGAACTTTCCGCCGCCCCGCTCCGCTGTCACCGGGTTCAGGATGTCATACACTTCCTCGATCGAGTTGGCCACCACCGTGTTTTCCCGCATGCGTTGCTTGGCCCGCGCATACAGGTCCTTCTGCATCGCCTCCAGCGTCGCGCACAGCTTGCCCGCCGCCGCCGTCTGCGGCACCATCTCCTTCGCCCCCGTATCGCGCCGCTTGATCACGATGTTGCCGCTGGCCACATCGCGCGGCCCCAGCTCGAAGGCCACCGGCACGCCCCGCCGCTCCCAGTAGAAGAACTTAGCGCCCGGCGTCAGCCCGTCGCGCGCGTCGATGTGCGCGCCCAATTCCGGCGCCAGCTTCGCCGCCGTCTCCATCACCTGGGCGCGGTCCGCGTCGGTCCGGTAAATCGGCACCAGCACCGCCTTCCGCGGCGCCACCTTGGGCGGCAGCACCAGCCCCTTGTCGTCGGAATGCGTCATGATCAATCCGCCGATCAGCCGCGTGCTCACCCCCCAACTGGTCTGCCACACGTAATCGAGCTTGCCTTCCTTCGACTGGAACTGCACGTTGAAAGCCTTGCCGAAGTTCTGCCCCAGGTCGTGGCTGGTGCCCGCCTGCAGCGCCAGCCCGTTCTGCATCATGGCCTCGAGCGAATACGACCGCAGCCCGCCCGCGAACTTCTCGGCCTGCGTCTTGGCGCCCTTGATCACCGGCATGGCCATCACATCTTCGGCCACCTCGGCGTACACGTCCAGAATCCGCAGTACCTCCTCTATGGCCTCCTCGTGGCTGGCGTGAGCCGTGTGCCCTTCCTGCCACAAAAACTCCGTCGTGCGCAGAAACAGGCGCGTGCGCAGCTCCCACCGGATGATGTTGGCCCACTGGTTGATCAGCAGCGGCAGGTCGCGGTAGCTCTGGATCCACTTCGCGAAAAAGTGCCCCACGATGGTCTCCGACGTCGGCCGGATCACGTAAGGCTCCTCCAGCTTCTTGCCGCCCGCGATGGTCACCACGGCCACTTCCGGCGCGAAGCCCTCCACGTGTTCTGCTTCCTTCTCGAGAAAGCTCTGCGGGATCAGCAGGGGCAGGTAGATGTTCTGATGGCCGGTCGCCTTGAAGCGGTTGTCCAGCTCCCGTTGCAGCACCTCCCACACGGCGTAGCCGTTGGGCTTGATAACCATGCAACCTTTGACGATTTCGGCCGACTCGGCCATATCACCCGCCAGCACCACATCCTGGTACCAGGCGGCAAAGTCTTTCTCGCGCGGAGTAATCGGAGATTCTGCCATGTGTAATCTTCTAGTGTGGCAGATTGTGAGCGCCGCGCCGCGTCCCCGAGCCCCTACGGCAGGGTGCCGGCAATTCTCAGGGCGAGCGGCCGGGTCTTGGCGCTGACCGCATAAATTCGATCGCTGGTGTTGCGGATCACGGTCGCCCGTTCGATCTTCCCTCGGTTGTCGAAACTCTCAATCAGCATAGCCGGTCCCGTCCGCAGCGCCACCTCCTGCACATTCACGATTTCGTCCGCCGGAATGTCGAGCAGCCAGGCCGGATTGGCTACGAACTTCTGTGCAAGCGCGCGCGCCTCCCACGCGGAAACGCCGAGGCTCCGGAATGCAACCTCCGCGAAAGCCTCCAACGGAAACCCCGGAGGAATGGAAAGTTCAAACGGCCGCGTCTCGATAATCTGGACATCCGCATAGTCTGCCGTCACCGTGGGGCCAATCTCAGTGCGTAGTTGCATCCCCTCCCATTCCGTGGGGACCTGCACATCGCTTGCTCCCAGCTTTTGGAGTGCGGCCTTAATGTCGGGGACGTGGATGGTCTGCTCGAGATCGATCTGTCCGGTCACCTTGATCACCGGTTTCATCGGTAGCACTCCAGCCGATGGCAGATCGGGTCTGAAACCCGCCTTCAGCTCCGCTTCATCCAGGTTCTGGACCGTCTGTTCCAATCCGTTCGTGGTCACCCGGGCGCGCAGCGGCGAGTGCGATAAATCCAGCCTTACCACGTCCACGCGCTTCAAAACCAGGCGATGCCATAGTTGCTGCGCATACATCAGGCCGTGTGGAATAGCCAGCGCGACAATGCACAGGGCCACGGCGGCAGCGGCCGCCATCCAGTGCCAGGAGTGTGCGCGCTTGCGGATTCCCGCGTCCAGTAGCCTGCGTCCATGCACGAAGTCGGGACGCCACGTTGGTGCGAGAGTGGCCAGCCGTCCGGCCACCCAGCGGTCTTCATGATTCGTTTCCATAGCGCTTTCGATACTCCTTTCGGAACGCTTCTTGAGCACGGCTGACCAGACTGCCGACGGAACCCGGATTCAATGCCAACGTCGCGGCGATTTCCTTGTAGCTGAGGTCCTCGCTGCGAAGGAGCAATATCTCCGCATATCGCTGCTTCAAAGCGCCCAGCACGCTCCGCACACGCTGCCGCCCGGCATTCACCGCGTACAAATCCTCCGGCGTAGGAGGTGACTCGCGCGCTAAACCGGCCACCCGCTCGAATCGCTTTCGGCGCGTCTGCCTCCTGAATTCGTCCAGCGCCTTGCGTATCGCAGTCCGGTAAAGCCACCCTTCCGCATGCGCGCCATGGGCCGCGGGATTCCACCACCACTTCAGGATGACTTCCACCGCCAGTTCCTCCGCGCGGGCTTGATCGTGGATGATCCTGCCGATTACGCGCGCAATGCGCTCATAATGTGCGTGGAAGATCTTATCCAGTGTGTCGCTGGTCCTGGCTGGCATCTCGGCCGGTACGGCCATGCTCCTTGCGTTCACACACCAGGAACGCACGGGAACAAGCTTTTGTGGCGATAATTGTCAAGTATCCTGATCCAGGATACTCTGAGCCCTGCACCTTGGCCCCACACGAAGCCCGGCGGAATTGTATGCGGTTCCCTGCAATGAGACCGCCAAGGCGGCGGAGCAGGCCGCATCTTCATTGGCGTGGCAGATGGGGATTCCGCTGAGGACGACCACCGCTCCGGCGGCGCGGGCTGACGTGACGCCTTCGATTGTCCCGTAGAAGCTGCCAAAGTCAGCCTCTATCAGGCCCGCGTGTGATAACGAAGATAGACCATTCCATTAGCAAAACGGCGCTCGTCCAGAAGATCCAGCTTTACCCATACGTTGCTGGGCAGGACCCGCTTGCCGCGGCCGATCATAATAGGCACGACGAACAGATGATACTCGTCGACGAGCCCGGCCTGGATCGCGTGTGCGGCGAGGGTCGGACCACTCACTGAAACATCGTGAGGCAATTGAGCCTTCAGGTTGCGAACCGCCCGCGGGTCGAATTCCCGCTCGAGACGCGTCATGGGTGTAGAGACGGTCTCCAGCGATTTGGAATAGACGATCTTGGCGGCCGCTTGCCAGATCCGCGCGAAGTCCAGCATGGCCGGCGTCCGGCCAGGAATGACGTCTGGCGTCTCCCAAATCGCCATCGTCTCGTACATCTTGCGTCCATAGAGATACACGCCGATGGGGCGCACGACATCCGTGATGAAAGCGAATCCCTCCTCGTCCGGCGCCGCCCAATGGTGGTCGCCGGTTTCATCCGCGATGTAGCCATCCAGCGACGTAGGCGTAGCGTAGATCAGTTTGGCCATCGTGCAGCGCTCCTATCGTATCACTGGAAGGCGCCAGTTCTGATGGCTTCCACGGCCGATCTGCTACTTTATTCCGCGGTGATTGATGGACGGACCGCCGTGTTTCCAGCCGTCGTCCGGCGCGCGGTAGACGCCGCATCGTCACCTCTCACACGGGCAGCAACTTCCCCGCCGCCCCCCGCAACACCTGCCCCGCACCCAAAACCCGCGCCACCGTGCCCGCCGCCACCAGCCTTCCCGCCCTCGGCCGGTTGGGCGCTCCCTGAAACTCCCGGAAACCCTCCATCGGCGGTATCTGCTCGATCCCGGTGCGTGCGATATTGTATGACGCAACCGGCCGCCACCCCACCGGCCATTTCTGCTGGGCTGGGTCTATGGGGTACTCCGACACCCGTTCGCTAAGATAAGCCAGCGTGTGCTTCACCAGCAGGTCCCCCGTGTCTCTCTCATGAGCCTTCGCCAGCGTATGCCGCCCCGCTACGTACGCCCCGGGAACCATCGTGCAAAGTACCACCACCAGGCCGTTCACCATCTCGCTATTCCGATGGACTGCCAGAATCGCCGCTACCGCCAGCGCCAGCATCAGCAGCGATCCCGCTTCGATAAATTTCTTCGCTCTGGTCGCGTGCCTGCCACGCGCCTCGTTCGCCTTCATGTCACGGGTTCCTCAGTGCGATTGTACGCACCATCCCCGCGCCTTGCGGGTCCCAACGGTACGGGCTGAAGTACCTGGGAATTCAAGCACCTGCGCCGTGTCTCCTGCGCCGCCCAACCGCAGGATGTTATGATGCCTTTCCCGAGAGCCGCCTGCCTGCTATGCTTCGCTCTTTCGCCGAGCTTCTGGACGCCGCCCGCGCGGGCGGTCCAGCCTCCATCGCCGTGGCTGCGGCTCACGATCCGGATGTCATCGAAGCCCTCCAGCGCGCCCGCGAGTTGCGTCTGGCCGAGGGCATCCTGGTAGGGAAGGGAAGCGAGATCGCCGCCCTCGCCCGCGACGCCGGCTTCGAGCTTTCCGCCGGCCAGGTGGTCAACGAGACCGACCCGGCCGCCGCCGTCCGCCAGGCTATCGCCCTCGTACGGGAAGGCCGCGCCGGACTGCTGATGAAAGGAAAGGTGGCCACCGCCAGTCTGATCCGCGCCGTCCTCGATCGCGATGCCGGCCTGCGTACCGCACGCCAGTTGAGCCAAGTCATCGTGTTCCAGGTGCCCGGCCATACTCGCCTCATGCTGCTCACCGATGCCGCCATCAACATCGCCCCCACCCTGGCGCAGAAAGCCGAGCTGTGCCGCAACGCCGTTCAGGCGGCCAACGCCATCGGCATCGAGAAGCCCAATATCGCCGCGTTGTGCGCTCTGGAGATGGTCAATCCCGAAATGCCCGCCACCGTGGACGCGGCCGCCCTCGGCGCCATGAATCGCCGCGGCCAGATTTCCGGCTGCTACGTGGAAGGCCCCATCGCCCTGGATGCGGCTCTCAGCCGCTTCGCCGCCGAACGCAAGGGGATCTCGAGTCCCGTCGTGGAAAATACCGATATCTTCCTTGCGCCCGATATCGAAGCCGCCAACATCCTCTACCGCGCCGTCGTGTATTTCGCTAAAGCAGAATCGGGTGGAATTGTTTTGGGCGCGCGCGTCCCGCTGATATTGCTTTCCCGCGCGGAACCGCCGGACACCAAGCTGCACTCCATCGCACTCGGAATCCTGGCCGCCCGCAATCTCTAATGTGTGACTTCTTCGCCGGGCGCAAGTCACCTACTGCCGAAGGCAGTCCCGCCCGCTACTCGCCTCGCCGGCCGCCCCCCGCGCCGCGCGACCGCCCCCGCTCGCCGCCGCCCCCCTCCCGCATGGGACGAGCTTCATTCACCACCAGCGTCCGGCCCTGGAACTTCTGGCCGTTGCACGCCTGGACGGCGCGGTCCGCCTGGCTGTCCGCCAGTTCGGCAAAACCAAATCCGCGCGCCTGGCCCGAATACCGGTCGCGCATCAGCGTAATGCTGTCCACCGTAACACCCGCCTGCTCGAACCAGCTCTGCAATTCCGCTTCGGTAGCCTGGTAGGGCAGGTTCCCAATGTACAGCTTCTTCATCGATTCTCCTTCGCGCGCCCACTCGAGCGGCGCCGCTTGAGGCTAGAGGCAGGATCAAGAACGGCGGGCATACAATACTTGCTAAGCTGCACCGGGTGGCTCTGTGCTCCAGCTTACGAACCCATCTTCGGCCAAATCCGCACCCGCGTCAAGCGCGAAGTGACCGGTAGCGGCATTGTAACGTTTGGCCTTTTTGTTTCACTATATTAGTGAGGTACTGGATGGATCATCAGGATGCCATTCGTTCCCGGGCGGCCGAACGCTACGTCGCGCGGGAGCTCTCCGCCGAGGAAGAGAACGCCTTCGAGGAACACTTCTTCGATTGCCCCAGGTGCGCCGAAGATGTGCGCTTTGAACTCACCTTTGCCGCTAACACCCGCGCCGCCGCGCGCACCCTCGCCGAAGAGGCTCCTCTGAGGCTCCCCAAGTCCGGTTTCTTTGCAGGCGCCCGTGCCTGGCTTCGCCTGCGCCCGGCCCTGGCCTTTTCATTCGCCGCCAATCTGATCCTGGCCGCCGCGCTCGGATACAGCCTGCTGCGCTCCGCTTACCACCCTGCTCCTGCCCGCTTTATCTCCCTCTACTTTGCGCCCGGCCCGACTCACGGCGCCGGCGATGTGCACATCATCCCCCCCGGCGGGACTTCCTATTTGGTGCGTTTCCTCGCCCCCGCCGCCAAAAGCACGTCTTATTCCTATGAACTCCTCGATGCTGATGGCCGGCACGAATCCGGCGCGTCTCTATCGTCCCCCGCCGGCGAGGATGAGTCCCTGTGCTTCGAACTTCCCCTCGCCGGACTGCCTGCCGGAATCCATACTTTAGTCGTACGTTCTGGCCCGAATGGTGATATCGTCTCCTGGTCCAAGTTCCGCACCTCGCATTAACGCATTCGCAGTCTAAAGGAGCAAGCTGATGCCCTTTAAGCAGTACCTGTATCACGGCCAGGCCTCTGCATTCGAGGCTGACATCTGGGAGCCTGGCCCGCACAAGGTCGATCACGCCCGCTGCGGCCTGCCTGATCAAAACCACGGTAAGTACAACGCCCGCCAAGATCCTTTTCAGATCCCCAACGTGCTTTCGCACAGCGGCTGTACGTCGGAAGTCGTCGCCCTGCCCGAGGACAAAGACGGCTTTTTCCGCACCGAGATTCGCTCCAGCGTCGCCAACCTCTCCGTTGAGGATGGCATCCTTACCGCCGACCGCGTCACCCTCGGCCTGGTCACCCTCTACAAGCGCCGGTGGTTCGATAGCGGAAAACCGCACGCCGCGCGGACGCGTGTGATTCCTTACGGCTGCCGCATCGAGAATCTCAAAGTGAAAGGCGAACCCGTCAAGGACTATCTGCCCGCGCCGTTTCACTACTCCACTGATGCCTGCGATGCCTACCTGCGGGGCGACGATCCGAACGCCCAAATGGAGGCGGAAATTCGCCAGGCCATTGCCGGCAGCCCCTCGCGCTTTCTGTACGTGAAGAATTTTGGTAGGATCTTCTTCGGCGAATGGACACTCCTGCCGGGCACAAACTGGCATCCCATCCACCAGATCTCCATGCTGCGCCTGGCGCTGGGCAGCCCCCAAACCGGGGGCGGAAGCGCGGGTGGCGGCCAGGGCGGCGGCGGGACCTCGGGTGGGGGTACCGGCGGTTAGTCGGCCTCGCGCTCCTCTTCGAACTCCTGTTGTTCTGCGGCTGCGGCCGCCCTCTTCCACCTGACGCTGCATACCAGAAGGCTCGCTCGGCTTTGCGTGCCGGAGATTTCTCCAGTTCCCTCGCGCAGTCGCGCGCCGGTCTGCACCGCTGGCGCGAGGGTGCCTGGGGCTGCCGGTTCCGTCTCCTGTCGGCCGAGAATCTCATCATCCTCGGCCGCCAGAGCGAAGCACGGCTCATTCTCGAGAATCCCCGATGCCCTCCTGATCCGGCCCTCCAGGCCCGCTGGAAGATGGATCGCGGACGCCTGTTCGTCCTTTCGCAACCCGCCCAGGCCCGTGAGCTCATGCGGGAAGCTTTGCCGCTCGCCGTGGCTTCCCGCGACCTCGAACTGGTCGGCATGGTGAACATGCGCCTCGGAGAGCTCGGCGCTACTTTTGATGAGCGGGAGACGTACTACAACACCGCCCTCGCTGATGCCGAACACCGGCACGACGTGTACCTGGTGGGCTGGGCTTGTGGCGATCTCGGCTATGACCGCCTGGCCCTCTCGCGGTTCGACGAGGCCATCCCCTACTTCGAACGCGAACGCCAGGCCGGCCGCCAGTGCGGCGCCAGGTCGTTGATCGCCACCGCGGAAGGCAACTTGGGCTGGTGCTATTTCCGCCTCGGCAATCTCGACAGCGCCATGGAAAGCCTCTCCACGGCCAGGGATCTCAGCGCCGCCATGGGCCTTCGTGACTACCTCCACCGCTGGCTGGGCGATATCGGCGTCGTTTACATGGTGCGTGGCGATCTCAATCGCGCCGCCGCTTTCCAACAGCGGGCCGCCGTGCTCGCCCGTCAGCTCGGCAATCGCGCGTGGGAAGCCATCGCCCTCAACAACCTGTCTGAGATATCGCTCGCCCAGGAGAACCTCGACGCTGCCCGGGCGTTCAACCGCCAGGCGCGCGAAATCAACCAGAGCTTGCATGACGAGTGGTCGCTGGTCTATTCGGATCTGTTCGCCGCCGAAATTGAAATGGCCGCCCGCCGCTACCCGCAAGCTGAGGCCGCCTACAAGGGCGTCATCGAGCGCGCCGCGAGCGTGCACGCCCCCGACGTGCTATGGCAAGCGCAAGGCAACCTGGCGCGGCTCTATCAGGACACGCAGCGTCCGCGCCTGGCCGAAGCCGAGTATCGCGCCGCCATCCGCACCATCGACCAGCAGTGGAATCATCTCGCCGCCGACGATTGGAAGGCCTCCTTTCTGGCGCCCAATTACCTGATCGAGCTCTTCCAGCACTACATCGATTTCCTGCTCGATAAAGGCGAATCCGAGAAGGCCCTGGAGGTCGCCGAGTCCTCCCGCGCGCGCCTCCTGAACCAGCGGCTGGAGCACCAGGGTGCTGTTCCCCCCAACTTCGACATCCATAAGCTCCTCGCCGCGGCGCACCGGTCCGAGACCGTGATCCTCTCCTACTGGCTGTCGCCCGAGCGCTCCTCCCTTTGGGTGATCGCCTCCCGCCGTCTTTTCCATTTCTTCCTGCCGCCCGAAAGCCAGATCGCCGATCTGGTGCGCCGCTATACGGACCGCATCACCCAGGGCGGCGACCCGCTGGCCCGGCCCGATGCCGCTTCCTCCGGCCTGTACCAGGACCTGTTGGCGCCCGTCTCGAAGCTGATCCCGCCCGGTTCCAACGTCATCATCGTGCCCGATGGCCCGCTGCACCAGCTCAACTTCGAAACCCTCATCGTGCCGGGCTCGCCGCCGCATTATTGGATCGATGACGTGGCTGTCGCCATCGCCCCGTCTCTGCGCGCGCTGGGCTGGGGCGCCTTGCCGGACGAGCGCCCGCCCCGGCTCCTGCTGCTGGGCGATCCCGTGCTCACCGGCCACGAATTCCCCCCGCTGCCCAACGTTCCGCGCGAGATCGCGGCCGTTGAACAGGAGTTTCCCGCGTCCGCCCGGACCGTCTTCACGGGCGCGCGCGCCGTGCCGGCCGCTTATGCGCAGGCCTCCCCCGCCAAGTTCACCGATATCTATTTCGGCACGCATGCCACCGCCAACCGCGAAAGCCCTCTCAACTCCGCCATCATCCTCTCGCACCAGGGTAAGAATTATAAGCTCTACGCGCGCGACGTCGCCCGCTGCCCGCTCACTGCGGACCTGGTCACACTTTCCGCGTGCCAGAGTGCCGGCGCCACGGCCTACTCCGGAGAGGGTCTGATGGGTTTCGCTTGGGCATTTCTCCAGGCCGGCGCGAGAAACGTGATCGCCACCCTGTGGAATGAGGACGACGCCAGTTCCGTAGGTATCATGCGCCGTCTATATGCGCAGCTAGCCGCCGGCCACACGCCCGCCCGCGCCCTCCGCTCCGCCAAGCTGGCCCTGATGCGCTCCGGCCCCCGAGGCCGCCTCCCCTACTATTGGGCCCCCTTGGTCGTGTTCACAACGCGAATCGAGCGAGTTCGAAAGTAGCAGCTGCCTTTCGCGTGCCCCGCCTACGGCGATAGCGTGATGGTAGTCGTCGTGGTGGCGTTGCCCAGCGTGGCGGTGATGGTCGCCGTCTCGCTCGACGGGATCGTTCCCGCCGTGGCCGTGAATGTCGCC
>Ga0335078_10017424_pt1 | contig 10671 bp, 7 predicted proteins | sample Lox_Sample_32_FD_206711 | JGI IMG/M metagenome (GOLD analysis project Ga0335078, IMG submission 206711) | Soil microbial communities from Loxahatchee National Wildlife Refuge, Florida, United States - Lox_Sample_3.2 | ecosystem: Environmental > Terrestrial > Soil > Wetlands | place: USA: Florida... | reverse complement strand
CGCCCCGCGGCCGCGGCGATGGCCGCGGTGACGTCGTCCAGTATCTCGGGCGGGCAGCTAGCGAACGGCGACGGCGCCTCCTGGTCGGGGAGCCCGTGGCGCAAGGTCCGCCGGACGATCTCGGCCAGGCTGTCCGGATCGGCGTAGTGGGCGGCATCCAGGTCCACGGCCAGGCAGGAGCGGGGCCACGCCGGGCCCAGCCGGTCGCAGACGTGCCTGCGGGTGCCAAGCAGCAGGCGGATCATCCCCTTGCCGCGCTCGATCAGCGGTCGCAGCAGCCGCCCGGCCAGGCCGGGCGGATCGGCCGTCTCGTCCAGTGAGTCGATCATCGCCGTCAAGGGCAGGTCCCGGTCCGCCAGCGCGGCAAGCAGGCGGGTCAGGCCCAGGTCGAACGCGGCCGGGTCGGGATCCAGGTCCTCGATCCCGGCCGCGGCGGCCAGCCCGGCAAGCACCTGCCCGGTGGTGAGGTTCCCCGCGTAGATGGCCACATCGATCAGTCCGGGACCCGGGATAATCCCGGCGGGCAGCCGGTCGCGGGGGATGGTCGGCCTGCGCTGCGGGTCGCTGAGCGCCGCCAGCAGTCCGAGGACCGCGGTCTTTCCCGACCCTGGGTCCCCGGTCACCACCGCGGGCCGCGCGTCCGCCGCGTCCTCCACCCACCGCGACAGGTCCTCAAGCGCCTGCGCCCGACCGATGAACCCTGTGCTCCTGGGGACGAACTGGCCGCGCAGTTCCTGGGCCCGTCGTTCCTCCTCGTCCTGGCGGCTCCACCGTCGGGCCTGCTCGGCCAGCGGCAGGTCGGCCAGGGTCGCGTCCCGCCGCGGGTTGGGCAGGAAGTCCGGTATCTTGCCGGTGCCTGCCACCATGGCCCACTGTGCCCGCTGGCTGGCAGGCAGGCCAGGGTCGGCGTTCATCACGCTGACTACCGCGTCGACGGGGACCCGGCCCGGGATGTGCCCGGCCGCCGCGCGGCCGCCGACCGCCCTGGCGAAGGCCTGGGTGAACGCACCGGGAAGTGCCTCCTGCCGCGGGCAGGTCGCCGAGATGACCACGACTCCGGCGCCGGCCCCGTCGTCGGGCCGTGCCCAGCTTCCCGCCCATGCCGCCGCGTTCTGGCTGAAGTCGATACCGCCCTGACCGGAGAAGCAGGTGTCCATCAGCAAGAGCAGCCGCCGCACCTGCGTGCCTGCCAGCATCCACTGCGCCAGATCGGAACTCTTGATCACCCGCCGGTACGGGTCCGTGGGAAGGGCATCCGCGGGTAGCAGCACGTGCTCCGCCCCGGTAGCCCCCACCGGCAGGACGTCGCCATGCCCGGCCAGGTAGGCCACCACGTAGTCACCGGGCTGCCGCGCCGGGCTGGTGGCGAAGTCCCGCAGCGCGTCCTGGATCTGCAGCCACGTCGGGTCCAGGCCCATCAGCGGCACATGCTCGTACCCAAGCTCGCCGAACAGCGCGACCACCCGCTCCAGGTCCTCGGCTAGCTCCTCACGGTTCCATCCGGCGTCGAAGGCGTACCTGCTGACCACCCCGGTCAGCAAGAACCGGCGGCCGCCGCTACCGGGACCTGTCTCGCCGCCGGTCACCGCGGGCCGCCCGGGTCGCCCTGGCCGCCAAGACCGGCCATGATCGCCGCGCCGGTTTCCCGCGCGGCCAGGTACGGGCTAACCGCGTGCGCGTGCGCGCCGTTGCTCACCGTGAAGCACTCCACCCGCGGGCCGAACGCCGGGCACAGGTCCTTCACGAGCGCCACCGCGTCCCCGGCATCGGCCACGTTGACCCAAGAGGCCACCCCGCCTGGCCACCGGCCACGCAGCCCTTCCCCCGACGGTTCCGGTGGAGGCTGCAGCCGGTCGAAGATCAGGTTCCTGATGCCGAGCGGCGCGCCCAGCGTCACCAGCGCGCGCACCGGCCACTCCGGGTGCGCGCACAGCGCCTCGTACGCCACCACCGTCCCCAGCGAGTGCCCCACGAGCACCCGGGTCGCGTCGTCGACAAGCGACGCCACCCGCTCCCGCGCCGCGCGGCGGACCTGCGGGTCTTCCAGGTACAGGCGGACCTGGCGCAGGTCGCTGAGCATCGCGCGCTCCGCCACGCCCGTGAAGAACGCCGACCCGCTCAGCGCGCGCAGCCCACGCTGCACCCCGCCGGGCACCCTGGCCAGCGAGGCCGCCCCCGGCGCGATCACCCCGTGGTCGGCCTCGGCCGCTCCCAGCCACCAGGCCGCGAGCAGGTCACGCTCATACTGGTCCAGGTCATCGGCGGCCAGCCACGCATCGCCCACCGCGAGGGTTCGCCCGGGCGGGCGGAAGACGTCGCCGTAGAACGCGAACCCCACCTCACCGGCGCCTGGCAGTGACTCCGGGCAGGCACCCGCCCGCCGCATCCCGTCACGAAGCGCCGGAGTCCACTCCCCGGCCAGCACGTCTTCGCCCTTGACCTGCTGACCCACCCCGTGAACGCATACCAACCGCGACATTACCACCACCCCCGTGCCGTAAAAGGGCTCAGGCACCGGGCCCGGCGGGCGGCTCCCGCAGGACCTGGTGCAGCTTGGTGAGCAGGCTCGCCTCGGAGAAGGGCTTCTCGATGAGGTGAATGCCGGGCTCCAGGACGCCCTGGGTGCCAAGCAGCCCCTGTGTGTAGCCGGACATGAACACCACGGGCGTGTCCGGGCGCAGGGCCAGGACCTTGGCGGCGAGCTCCTTGCCCTGCATATTCGGCATGATCACGTCCGTCAGCAGCAGGTCGACGCGCTCCAGCTGGCTGGTCAGGACCGACAGCGCCTCGGTGCCGCTGGCCGCGGCGACCACTTGGTAGCCGTTCTCGGCCAGGGTGCGCCGGGTCACCTCGCGCAGCGCCGGCTCGTCTTCAACCACGAGGACCACCTGGCCGGTGCCAGGCTGGGCCGGTGCGGACGGCTCGGCGCGGTCGGCGGCCCCGGCGGTGACAGGCAGGTACGCACGGACGGTGGTACCCACGTCGACCTCGGAGTAGATCCGCACGGTTCCGCCGGCCTGGGTCATGATGCCGTAGATGGTGGCCAGGCCAAGGCCGGTTCCCTCGCCCTGGGGTTTGGTGGTGAAGAACGGCTCGAAGACCCGGTCCAGCAGATGCGCTGGGATGCCGCAACCAGTATCGCTCACCGCCAGCGTCACGTACTGCCCGGGTGACGGCCCCTTCTGGGCGGTGGTAGCCTCATCGACTTGCTCGGCGACGGTCTGGATGGTCAGCTTTCCGCCGCCTGGCATCGCGTCGCGGGAGTTGACCGCCAGGTTGACCAGGACCTGCTCCAGCTGGCCACGGTCGGCCAGGACCAGCGGCAGGTTCTCGCCCAAGTCGATGATCAGCTCGACGTGTTCGCCCAGGGTGCGCCCCAGCAGTTGCTCCATCCCTGTCACGGTGTCGTTCAGGTTCAGCGACTGCGGCTGGATGACCTCCCGGCGGGCGAAGGTCAGGAGCTGGTGGGTCAGGTCGGCCGCCCGCTTGGCGGCCAGCTGCACCTGCTCGATGTCGTCGCTGATCGACTGCCACCGCCCCCCCGGGTCCTGCCGGGCGATCCCCTTGGCGGCGAAGGCGGCGTAGCTGGAGATGACGCCGAGGAGGTTGTTGAAGTCGTGGGCCACCCCGCCGGCGAGCTGGCCCAGGCTCTCCAGCCGCTGCGACTGGTGCATCTGGCGCTCAAGCCGACCGCGCTCGGCCTGGGTGGCCAGCCGCTCCCGCTCAGCCCTGGCCTCCAGCCGCTCCGTCACGTCCCGCACCGCCGCGAGGGCCAGGGTCCCGCTGTCGGTGCCGATCGACGACAGCGAGATCTCGGCCGGGAACGTGCTGCCGTCGCGCCGTCGGCCGGCCAGCTCCGTCCCCACGCCCATGGGCCGCGGCCGCGGGTCAGCGAGATACCCCGCCCGGTGTCCAGGATGGGCGTTGCGGGCCTGGTCAGGAACCAGGACCTCCACCGGCTGCCCGACCAGCTCCTTCCTTGGGTAATCAAACAAAAGTTCGGCCTGGGCGTTGACCGCCGCGATCACCCCGGCGGCGTCCACGCAGACCATCGCGTCGGGCGCTGCCTCCATCAGCCCCGTAAACAAGTCATCGGCAAACTGCATGACAACCACTCCACTATGTATCTGCATCTATACTTAGAGTCATAATTGCAGGTGGAGTGGCATTTGCCAAGTTGGGTGCGCGTGCTAGCGGTGCCCGGCGACGCGGCGGGCCGCCCGGCGGTCCAGGCGTGCCTCAACTGCCAGCCGGGGCGTCCGGCGGTCCCCGCGGGAGGTCGACGAGGAGCCGCTGCGAGCGGCCCGCACCCGGGACGGGCAGCGGAAGTGAGGCCTGAGGCTACCGGATGCTCCGGATGTATAGTAACGTACTGTAATTACATCGGTACTTTGAGTATATTTCGATTGATGTATTTGGGGGATCTATGCGTACACGTGGGTTGCGCCCATCGTTGCCTGTGGCGGTTCGTTCCCGCCGACTGAAGAGGTGGTGGCTGGACCGGTCGGTGCGGGCCAGGGATTGATCGTGGTCGCGGTCCCGCTGATCGCCCTGATCGGTGTCACGTTGGCGAGCCTGGCGCTGCAGTACAGCGAGCGGCAGGCCCGCCATGTGGCCACGACCGCCTCGACACTGAACACCTCGGCTCAGCGGCTCCTGGCCGACGCGCTGAACGCCGAGACGAGCGTGCGGGGCTACGCGGCGACGGGGACCCGTTGTTGCTTCAGCCGTACGACCTCGCCCTGGCGCACGTCGCCGCGGACGAGGTCGCGCTTCGCGCCGCGGCCGTCGCAGAACGGGACAGCGGCGCGGCGCGAACCGTGGCAGCGACCACGACCAGGGAGATGTCAGGGGTGGCCGCGCTGGTCTCCGCGATCAGCGCGGGTGCCCAGGTCTCTGCGATAAGGCCGGCGCTGGAGCGCGGGAAAGGCACCATGGACGTGCTCCGGAGCCAGGTCGCCGACCTGACCAGGGGCCCGGCCGCCACTACCCTCGCCGGGCGCGCCGAAATCACCCAGCGGGAATCGACCATCGACGCGCTCAGCATCGTCGGCCTGGCGCTCGGCGTGCTAGCCGGCGTGATCGGCGTCGCGCTGTTCGCCTCGGGTATTGCCAGGCGCATCACGCTGGCCGCCGCGAACGCCGACCGGCTGGGCGAGGGACACCCGCGTGAACCCGTACGGGGCGCCGCCGACGAGCTCGGACGGCTGGCGGACTCCCTGCTGCGCGCGGAGAAGCTCCTGATCCGCAGGACAGCGGAGCTGATCACCGCCAGGGATGAGGCGGTGACGGCGACACAGGCGAAGAACGCGTTCCTGTCCAGCACCAGCCACGAGCTGCGTACTCCGCTGAACGCGGTCCTCGGGTTCGCTCAGCTGCTGCAGATGTCCAATCTCGGGCCGCAGGACAGGGAAGCGGTCGAGCGCATCCTCGCGGCCGGGCGCCACCTGCTCGCGCTGATCAACGAGCTGATCGACATCGCCAGGATCGAGTCTGGCGAGTTCAGCCTGTCGGTGGAGCCCGTGAGCGTGCGGCCGGTAGTCGAGGAAACCTGCCAGCTCATGGGGCCACTCGCCGCCGACCGCTCGATCACGATCGACCAGCCAACCCCGCCGGCCGGCCTGGCCGTCAGTGCCGACCGGCAGCGGCTGCGCCAGATCCTGGTGAACCTGGTCTCCAACGCGATCAAGTACAACCGGGCCGGCGGAAGTGTCATGATCGGCTGCCAGCCGGCCGGTCCGGACCAGGTCAGCCTGATGGTCGCCGATACCGGGCCTGGAATAGCGGCCGCCGATCTCCAGCGCATCTTCAACCCGTTCGAGCGGCTCGGCGCCGAGCGGACCGCGGTCGAGGGAACAGGGATCGGCCTGCCCCTGGCGCGGGCCTTCGCCGAGGCGATGCGCGGGCAGCTGATCGCCGCCAGCGTCCCGGGTCAAGGGACCACCTTCACCATCACCCTGCCCCGGTCGCCGGACATGGCCCAGGCCCCGGCGGACGACACGAGGATACCTGCTCCGCGGACCGGGGCAGATGACTCCGCCGCGGAAAGCATCCGCGTCCTGTACATCGAGGACAACCCGGCGAACATCGAGGTGGTCACCCGGTTCATGAAGACCAGGCCCGGCATGCGGTTGCAGTCGGTCACGTCAGGCCAGGCCGGCCTTGAGGTCGCGGCCAGGGAGGTTCCCGACCTTATCCTCCTCGACCTGCACCTCCCCGGCCTGCACGGCGACGAGGTACTGCAGCGCCTGCGGGACAAGCCGGCCACGGCCGGCATTCCCGTCGCCGTCTTGTCCGCCGAGGCCGCGCACGCGGTCATCCGCCACATGCGCGACAGCGGCGTTATCGCCTACCTCACCAAGCCGCTTGACCTGAACGAGCTCGGCCAGCTGCTGGACTCCTTCGCGGATGAACACGGCCACCACGCCGGCCAGGCCACCAGAACGCCGTCGGCATAATGAACGGCGTCGTGCTTTACATCGACGACAACCAGGACAACATCCTGGTCGTCAAGCGCCTGCTCCAGCAGGCTCGCCCGGACATCGAGCTGCGCGTGGCGCAGACCGGCGCCGACGGCGAGAGGATGGCGATCGACTGTCAGCCGGCCCTCATCCTGCTCGACAACCGGCTACCCGACGGCAACGGCCGGCAAGTACTGCGCGGTCTCGCCGCCAACCCGGCCACCGCGCAGATCCCGGTCATCATCCTCAGCGGCGACTCCGGCCATGTGACGGTCAACGAACTCCTCGCGGCGGGCGCCGCGGATTTCCTGGCCAAGCCGTTCGACATGCGACAGCTCCTGGAGGCCGTCGGACGTTACCTCCCCTGACCGCCCCGCCGCGGCCAGCGCAGGCTCAGCGCCGGCTCAGCAGATCACGTAGACCTTGCGGACGGTCTCGTGCAGTTCCCACGGGCCGCGCCAGCCGCGCGGGAACACGGCGACGTCGCCGGGACCGAGTGTCACCGGCTTCCCGCCGTCCGGCGTGACGGTCAGCGTGCCGGACAGCACGTAGATGACCTCGTTCTCCTCCTGCACCCAGTACGAGGGGCCGGCGGTGCACTCCCAGATCCCCGCCTCCGCGCCCGAGTCGCCCGAGTCGCCCGAGTCGCCCGAGTCGCCCGAGTCGTCCGCCGCGGACCAGATGGTCAGCCCGCGGACGGACATCGGGACGTCGGCCGAGGCCGCCTCCTCCAGCGGCCCCCAGTCCTCCAGGTCGGCCTCGGCCGCGGCGGCGAGGAAGGCGGTGTCGATAACGGGCGGTGCATCGCTCATGATCAGGACGCTTTCTCTGTGAAGGCCAGCTTCTCCGGGAAGGGCAGCGCGATCGGGTCGGCGGCCAGCCTACTGCGCCCGCTCGCGTCGAACCGGTCCAGCCCCAGGTCAGCGGTATCGACGACGGAAGTCGACCCGGTCAGCGCGACGTCCGCGACGGCCCGCGCGACCCCGGGCCCCCACATCATGCCTGCCCCGCCGGCCGACGCGACGAACACCGTGCCGTACCCGGGCGCCGCGCCGATGATCGGCAGGTGGTCGGGGGTGTAGTCGATGGTCGCGGCCCACGCGCGCCGGATCCCGAGTCCAGCCGTCACCGGCACCCGCGAGGCCAGCCTCGACCGCATCAGCGCCAGGTAGCCGAAGTCGATCGTCCGGTTCTCGCCTGGCGGGTCTTCTGGGTCGCTCATCCCGAACAGCAGCCCGCCCTCCTCCGGCCGCCAGTACAGGCCTGACGGCACGTCGAAGACCATGGGGCTGTCAAGAAACGCCGGGTGCTCCTGCGTGACCGCGACGTGGTGCCGCACCCCGCCCGCCGGGATGGCGAGCCCGGCGAGCGCGCCGACCGCGGCGAGTTGCGGCCCGCCGGCCAGGATGACCACGCCCGCGGCGATGTCACCGCGCGAGGTGTGCACCGTCCGGCCGTCCGGTGACAACCCCGTGAACCGCGTGCGCTCCGCGACGGTGACGCCCGCGGCGATCAGCGCCGCGGTGTAGGCGGCGACGTTGCGCGGCGGGCTGATGTACCCGTCCTGCTCGCAGTAGGACGCGCCGAGCGTGGCGCCGGGCGCCAGGGTGGGATTGATGGCGTCGACCTCATCGGATGACAGCCAGCGCACCGGCAGCCCGAGCCCCTGCTGCATCGCGATCCGGGCACGCGCCGCCTCGACCTCGGCCGGCGTGAAGGCCGGCAGCAGGTACCCCTGCTGGGTGAAACCGGAGTCGGTGCCGAACTCGTCGTGCTGCCCCCGGTAGAACGCCCGCGTCCACTGCCCGAGGCGCACCGCCTCCGGTGTGCCGCCCTGGACGCGCACCACGCCGGCCGCCCGGCTCGACGAGCCCTGCCCGAGTATGCCCTTCTCGATGAGGACGACCCGGTCGAGTCCGGCCTGGCGCAGGAAGCAGGCGCACCAGGCGCCCACGGTCCCGCCGCCCACCACGGCGGCGTCGGCGGCCCGCGGCAGCTCGCTCGAGTACTGCGGAAGCTCAGCTGAGTTCATTGGCATGACTCGATGCTAGGTCTAGACTGAATGTTCAGTCAATGTATTGCCCGACGTCAGCAGAACGCCGGCTCGAACGCCAGCAGAGAGGTGCAAACCGCGCATGTACGGCCTGTCAGCAGCAGACGAGGACATCCAGGCGCGCGCCCGCGCCCTCGCCGACGAGCTCATACCGTTGGAGGTGCAGGCGGAGCTCGACGGCGGCCTGCCGGACGACGTCGCCGCCGCGCACAAGAAGCGCGCCATCGAACTCGGCGTCTTCGCCACCAACATGCCGCGCGACCTGGGCGGCGGCGGCGCGACCACGCTGCAGCAGGTCCTCGTCCAGGAGCAGGCCGGCCGGGTGACCAACGCGCTCGGCTGGGTGGCGGCCACGCCACCGTCCTGGTTCCCCCCGGTCGCCACGGCGGACCAGGCCGAGCGCTACCTGCGGCCCACGGTCCGCGGCGAGCGCGAGGAGTGCTACGCGATCACCGAGGAGTACGCGGGCACCGACGTCGACGCGATCGAGGCCACCGCCCGCCGCGACGGCGACGCCTGGGTGCTCAACGGCGTCAAGTGGCACGTCACGTCCTACAACACCGCCGACTACGCCTTCTTCCATGCGAAGAAGATCGATGATGCCGAACGGGAGAGTGCTGCTACCGTTCGGCCTCACTTGCTCTTCCTCGTCGACCTGCCGAGCCCCGGGGTCTCCGTGGTGCGCACCCCCGCCTACAGTCACACGATCGGCCACCACCACCCGATCGTCGCCTTCGAGAACGTCCGCGTCCCCGCGGCCAACCTGGTCGGCGCGGAAGGGGACGGGATGATCTACTCGCGCGAGTGGTTCCGCTTCGAGCGGCTGATGGTGGCCGCCCGGTGCACCGGGGCGGCGGAGCGCCTGGTCGCGGAGATGAGCGCGTTCGCGGCCGCGCGCGTCTCCGGCGGGATCCCGATCGCGGGCCACGGCCTGGTCGCCGGCCTGCTCGCGGACAGCGTCACGGAGCTGTTCGCGGCGCGGTCGATGCTGTACGAGACGGCCCGCGGCATCGACCGCGACCCGTCGGACACGCGGACCGCGCACGCGCAGTGCTCGATGATCAAGCTGTACTGCTCGGAGATGGCCGGCCGGGTCGCCGACCGCGCCGTCCAGGTGTTCGGCGGCCGCGGCTACATGCGCGAGAACGTCGCCGAGCGGTTCTTCCGCGAGCTGCGCGTGGAACGCATCTGGGAGGGCACAAGCGAGATCCAGCGCATGATCATCGCCAGGCAGCTGACCAGCCGCGGCGTGTCCGCCCTGGCCTAGGAAGCGCGCACCGGCCACTCGCCGGCCCGCGCGCCGAGGTAGCCGCGCGCCACCGTCGTCACGAAGGAGTACACCGCGTCCTCGTCGGGCGACAGCGGACCGGGAGCGGCGAACGGCGACCCGAGCCCGCGCTGCACCGACTCGCAGGCCGACCAGTCCTGCTTGTTGGTCAGGTCCCAGAAGTCCACCGCGTAGGCGGGGTCGAAGCCGGGCGCGGACACCGCCTCTGGCGCGAACGACCACGAGCACTCGATCACCGTCCGGTCGGCGGCCAGCGGCACGAGCACGTGCGTCATCACGTAGTCGGGATGCAGGCTGAGCAGCACGTTCGGGAAGATGCCCAGGTAGATCACGGTCCGCAGCGCCTCGTCCGACAGCCCGCGCAACGGCACCCCGCCGCTGTGCCCGTCGAGCGACATGGTCGCGGCACCGGCACGCAGCTCCATCCAGCCGCCGATCCAGGCGCCGGAGTACTCGTAGTTCGCACCGCTGTGCGGCGGCGACACGCTGCACAGCTCCGGGTGGATGGTGGGGCAGTGGTAGCACTCGTGGTAGTTCTCTGTGAGGATCTTCCAGTTGGCGGCCGCGTCGTAGGCGTGCGTGGCCGCGGTCACCAGCCGGGACGGCTCGTACGGCGCGACGAGCTTGTCGAGGCCGCTCAACGGCAGCGGCCCCGCCGCGCCGCCTGACCCGTCGACGAAGATCAGCCCGTGCCACTCGGCGGCAGGCAGTTCCCGCAGCGACCAGTCGGCGGCGGCCAGGCCGCGGTACCCGGGGGCGCCGCGCAGCTCGCCCTTCAGCGAGTACGCCCACGAGTGGTACGGGCAGACGATGGCCTTCGCGTTCACCGTGCTACCGGCCTTCGCGTCACCGGCCTTCGCGTCACCGGC
>Ga0335078_10017423_pt1 | contig 10672 bp, 8 predicted proteins | sample Lox_Sample_32_FD_206711 | JGI IMG/M metagenome (GOLD analysis project Ga0335078, IMG submission 206711) | Soil microbial communities from Loxahatchee National Wildlife Refuge, Florida, United States - Lox_Sample_3.2 | ecosystem: Environmental > Terrestrial > Soil > Wetlands | place: USA: Florida... | reverse complement strand
GCTGGTAGGAGCGGGCTCTCTCTTGCTCTTAACCACTAATCACAGGCCACTAGCCTCTGTTCTTACGAGCGAGCGGGACGCTCGCGCTCCCGGCTGGCCCAGAAATGACCCTCGGTATTGTCGCTGACACGCACGGCTACTTGGACCCTTGCCTGCGCGACATGCTGGCCGGCGTGGACGCAATCCTGCACGGCGGCGATGTCGGCTCGCCCGAGATCCTGGACGAACTGAGGCACATTGCTCCCGTTTATGCAGTGAGGGGCAATGTCGATCCCCCAGAATCCGGCCTGCCGCCTTCACTCAACTTGAACTTTGGGTGGCTCCAAGTCGAGATCGTGCATATCCTGCCTTTGCCTCAGTCTCAAGTGGAAGAGTGGGCGAACCTGGCGTCACCCAGGGGCAAGCCCCCGCAGCGCAGCGAGCGGTTCTTGAAAACGTTCAACGAGTCCACGGGTGCGGTGGTTTTCGGCCACAGCCATGCGCCCTGCCTGGTGAATTTGGGCGGGATCCTCTTCTTCAACCCTGGAAGCGCGGGCAAGAAGCGCTTCTCGCTTCCCCGGACCTGCGGCTTGCTTGAGCTTTTCGCCGATCATCTTCAGGCAACCATCAAGCCGTTGGAGCGTTACAATGGAACCTTACCGGCAAGGGTGTGGCTGGACTTCGACAAGTAGGTGCTGCCTATGCGCACTTTGAGGAAGATCAAGCGGGTGCTGGAGATTGTGGCGACGGTGGCAGCCGTGGCCCTGGTCGTAATCGAGCAACTGGAGGCGTACGACAAGAGGCAAAAGCTTATGAAGCCGTGACGACCCCGTGCCCATGCTTCATGTATGCCTGAAGTGAAGTCATGGACTACGACGTTGTCGAGGCACGCCGCATCGGCGGCCACGTGGTGTGGCTTCGCTTTCGCGACGGGACGAGCGGCGAGATCGATCTCGCGGCGGCTCTTCGCGGCCCCATCTTCGAACCGTGGCGCGATCCTGCCCTATTCAGTCGGTTCCAGATTCACCCCGAGTTTCTCACGCTGGTCTGGCCCAATCGAGCCGACTTTGCTCCCGAGTTCTTGCACGATCACGTGCGCGTCACCGTGTGACGGCGGCCCGACGCGGTACCTCGGCGCAGGCCTCACAGAGGCCGAAGGGCAGGAGGAATAGCGTCACGCCATCGCGGGAGGACGGCAGTCGCATCGACATCGCCCCCTCACCCTCACTGCCCTTTTTTCTCAATCTTGGCCCACGTGTCTCGCAACGCCACGGTGCGGTTAAACACCAGGTTGCCGGGCGTACTGTCGGGATCGACACAGAAGTAGCCCAGCCGCTCGAACTGATAGCGATTGCCCGTCGCCGCGGCCTGCAAACTCGGCTCCAGCTTGCATCCGGCCAGAACTTCGAGGGACGCAGGATTGAGATTAGTCGTGAAATCCTGGCCCTCCTCTACTTCATCAGGGTTCTTTTTCAGGAAGAGGTTTTCATATAGGCGGACCTCGGCGTCGACCGCGTGGTCGGCGGAGACCCAATGGATCGTCGATTTCACCTTACGCCCGTCCGGCGCATTGCCGCCGCGCGTTGCCGGGTCGTAGGTGCAGTGGATCTCGACGATTTCGCCAGTGGCCGGGTCCTTCACGACGCCAGTGCAGGTGATGAAATAGGCGTAGCGCAGGCGCACTTCGCGGCCAACCGTCAGGCGGTGGTACTGCCGGGGCGGGTCCTCACGAAAGTCGTCCCTCTCGATATAGAGTACGCGCGAGAAAGGCACCGCGCGGCTGCCGGCGCTCGCGTCTTCCGGATTATTCAACGCCTGCGTTTTTTCCTCCTGGCCCTCCGGGTAATTGTCGATCACCACACGCAGCGGCCGCAGCACCGCCATCACGCGCGGCGCCCGGCGGTTCAGGTCTTCGCGGACGAAGTACTCGAGCAGCGAAAGCTCGGTGGTTCCGTTGGTTTTCCCCACGCCGATCCGCCGGCAGAACGCCCGGATCGCCTCGGGCGTGTAGCCTCGCCGACGAAGCCCGCTGATGGTCGGCATGCGGGGATCATCCCAACCCCTGACGTATCCCTTCTGCACTAACATCAGCAGCTTCCGTTTGCTAAGCAGGGTGTAAGTGAGATTGAGGCGGTCGAACTCGATCTGCTGCGGGTGGTAAATCCCCAACTTCTCGATGAACCAATCGTACAACGGCCGATGGTCCTCGAACTCCAGCGTGCAGATGGAGTGCGTGATGCGCTCGATGGAATCGCTCTCGCCGTGCGTATAGTCGTACATCGGGTAGATGCACCACTTGTCGCCCGTGCGGTGATGCTCGGCATGCAAGATGCGGTACATCACCGGGTCGCGCAGGTTCAGGTTCGGCGAGGCCATATCGACCTTGGCGCGCAGCGTGCGGGCGCCGTCGGGAAACTCACCCGCCCGCATGCGCCGGAACAGGTCGAGGTTCTCTTCCACAGAACGATTCCGGTATGGACTCTCTATTCCCGGGACGGTGAGCGTGCCCCGCTGCTCGCGAACCTGGTCGGCGGTGAGGTCGCAGACGTAAGCGTCGCCCGACTGAATCAACTGCTCGGCCCACTGGTAAAGCTGCTCGAAATAGTCCGAGGCGTAAAACAGCCGGTCCTCAAAATCGCCGCCCAGCCAGTGGACGTCCTCGATGATCGAGTCCACGTACTCGGTCTCCTCTTTGGAAGGATTGGTGTCGTCAAAGCGCAAATTGCACTTCCCACCAAACTCGGCGGCGAACCCGAAGTTGATGTTGATGGACTTCGCGTGCCCGATGTGCAGGTACCCGTTGGGTTCGGGAGGAAAGCGCGTGTGTACGCGACCCTGGTATTTGTTGGTCTTGAGGTCGTCCACGATGATGTCGCGAATGAAATTGGACGGGGTGGACGCGCCGGCTGCTGGCGGTGTGGACACCACCGCTGCGGCAGCGGGATCGGAATCGTTATTGACGGTATCCATTGCGTTTTGTCTCCGTGCGGCGGCTTTATACCTTTATACCGCCACAACTTCATGGCTCGTAGCTGAACTGGCGGCGTGAGGCGCCGCTACGCCGGACCTCTTAGGGTGGCGATGGCGGCCTCCATCCGCTCTAGTGTCCGCTCACGCCCCAGAATCGAGATCGACTCGAACAGCGGCGGTGTGGCTTTGCGCCCCGTGACTGCCACGCGGATGGCCATAAAAACGACCTTGGGCGAAAGCTCGAGGATGGAAGGGAGGCCTCGGAGTCGCTCCTCCACGGTTGCTGCATCGAACGACGGCAACGCGCGCAGCGTGTCCTGTGCCGCCGTGAGCGCCGCGATAGCCTGATCGCGTGTCACCTTCGGCTGGGAGAGATCGGCAGCGCTCACCTTCACGTGATCCATAAACAGAAAATCGACGAACGGCAGCGCGTCCTTCAATGAGGCGTTCATGCGCTCGCGGACGTAGGGAACGATCGCGCGCAATCGTCCGTCGTCCACCTTCAGGCCGCTCTCGACGAGAAACGGCTTCACCAGTTTCGCCAGCTCCGGGTCCGGCGTGTTGCGAATGTAAACCGAGTTCATCCACTTCAGTTTATCAAACGAGAACACTGCGCCGGCGCCTTTCACTCGCTCAAGTGAAAACTGGGCGATCATCTCCTCGCGCGTGAAGATCTCCTTATCGGAGCTGCCTTCTCCTGGCGACCACCCATTGAGCAGGAGAAAATTCAAGAGTGCTTCCGGTAAGTACCCCTCTTCACGAAAGGTCCGGCAGAACGTGGCGCCGTGGCGCTTCGAGAGTTTCTTGCCGTCGCTGCCGAGGATGGCCGGGAGATGCGCGATCACGGGCATGTCCCAACCCAGCGCCCGGACCATCAGCACATGGACGGGGGTAGTGGAGATCCATTCCTCGCCCCGCATGACGTGCGAAATCTGCATGTCGTGATCGTCCACAGTGGACGCCAAATGGTAAGTCGGGTAGCCGTCGGTTTTGAGAATCACCATGTCCCGCAGGATTACGGGGTCCCAGGTTATTCTTCCGCGAATGGCGTCGTCGAACGCAACAAATTGACCTTCCGGAATCAGGAAGCGCACCACGTGCGGCACGCTCGCGGAAACGTTGCGCGTGCGACAGTAGCCGCGGTAGCCGGTGGTCTCGCCGCGAGCCATCTGCTGCTGGCGCTCGGCCTCCAGGCGCTCGGACGTGCAGTCGCAGCGGTAGGCGAATCCGCCCCGAATCAGGATGTCGGCGACCTCGCGGTAGCGGTCGAGTCGCAGCGACTGAATATAGGGGTAGGGTCCGCCGGGAAAGCCCGTGGCGCCCTCCCAATAATACCCGGCCCGTTTCAGGTCATCGGCCGTCGGACCCTCATCGATATTGAGCCCGAGCCAAGCGAAGTCCTCCACCATGCTCTTCACCGAGTCGGGCACGAGGCGGCTGCGGTCGGTGTCCTCGAGGCGAAAGAAGAACTTGCCCTGGTAGTGGCGGGCCAGGAGCCACGCGAACAGCATGGTACGCACGCCACCGAGGTGCAGGTACCCGGTCGGGCTGGGAGCGAATCTGGTGCGGACGTTCACTTTTCGGGCCCTCAATATCTAATGATTTCGTGCGACAACGTAGCTTCTGAGGTTACATGCTCTCATCCACACATGACGACATGAGTTCGTTCGCATGTCATCCTGAGCGAAGCGAAGGATCTCTCTTTGCTCTTGGAATCCCTGGCGTTAAGAGAGATCCTTCGCTTCGCTCAGGATGACATGCGCATTCGGTTCTGACGCCGAGTATAGCTGTCGAAAGCAGATAGAATGATGACGCGCGTCAGGCATAAGCATCAGGTTAGCCGGTGCTAAGGTGGGCGTCAAGAACTGCACGGTCGTTACAGATGCTGCCGATGTGCCGATGCACAGTCGCTTGCGATCAGCCGGACGGGGTGTATACTGCTGTCGCTCGCGGACCTGGGAATGAGCGTCCGCAGCGTAGTGGAGTGACTTATGCGGAAGAAGGAAAGTCTCATTGCTTTTGCGGCAGCGCTTTTGCTTCTCGGGGCGGCGCCGAGGGTCTCTAATAAACCGGTGCGAATCGATTCCGGCTTGATCGCGGGAACCAACGACGCGAACGGAGTCACAGCCTATCTGGGCGTTCCTTACGCGTCGCCGCCAGTGGGTGATCTACGCTGGCGACCCCCTCTGCCCCCTGCCCACTGGGAAGGCGTGCGGCATGGGGACCACTTCGGCGCGAGTTGCATGCAGGCTCAGCCGGGTTCGCGGCTTCCCTGGACCGAAGAATTCATGACGCAAGGCGCGATCAGCGAGGACTGCCTCTTTTTGAACGTCTGGACCGCAGCGAAATCTCGCAGCGAAAAACACGCCGTCATGGTCTTTATTTACGGTGGTGGATTCAGCGAAGGGTCGAGCTCGGTGGCCGTCTATAATGGCGCGGCGCTCGCCAAAAAGGGCGTCGTCGTGGTCACCGTGAATTACCGCGTCGGCCCACTTGGGTTCTTCGTCTATCCTGAACTGACGAAAGAGTCCGAGCATCACTCGTCGGGAAACTATGGTCTGCTGGACCAGGTTGCTGCTCTCCAGTGGGTACACCGAAATATCGCTGCGTTCGGCGGCGACCCTAATCGGGTCACGATCTTCGGGCAATCTGCGGGCGCGATCTCCGTTGCTGATCTGATGCGCTCGCCGTTGACCCATGGCCTCTTTGCTCGCGCCATCGCCGAAAGCGGCCCCGGCCTGTTCCGGGAGAATATTCTGGGTGGCGGAATGACTTTCGAGCAGCGAGAACAGCAGGGCGTGAAGTACGCCGAATCGAAGGGCGCTCATTCGCTCACCGAACTCCGCGCGCTGCCGGCTGCGGATTTCTACAAGTCCACTCCAGGCGCTCCTCCGGCTTTCGGCGGTCCTGTGACCGATGGCTGGGTCCTTCCGGCGGAACATCCGGCACACGAGGTTCCGCTGGTGGTGGGCATGGTCGCTGGCGACGCTGCCTTCGCCGGCGGATTCGGGCCGCCCGCGGCGCCGACGGTCGCCAACTACACGAGCTATGCGCACAGAACCTATGGCGACAAGGCTGACGCGTTCATGAAGTTATATCCCGCCGAAAAGGACTCGGACGTCGCGGCGGCGAAGAGCGCGAGCCAAACCGACCGGGCGCGAGTGGCGATCGACGTCTGGTGCGAGCAGCAACTGAAGCGAAGCGGGACGGTTTACACCTATTACTTCGATCACCCGATTCCATGGCCCGCGCATCCGGAATTTGGCGCTTTCCATAGCTCGGAAATTCCGTATATCTTCGAAACCCTCAAACGGCTCGATCGCCCCTGGACACCGGATGACTTCAAGTTGTCAGAGACGATGGCGTCGTACTGGTCGAACTTCGCCAAGGCGGGTGATCCGAATGGATCGGGCCTGCAGCAATGGCCCGCTTATGATCCGGCGAGTCACACCACGATGGAATTAGGAAATCACATGGGACCGATACCGGAGGCTGATCCGGCGAAGGTGGAGTTCTTTGTTGAATATTTCAAGAAGCCAGCCGCATAGCGGAGAACCAATGAAGAACACTCGATTCTCAAGCCGTTCCTCCACAATCCTTGCATTTCTGCTCATCGCTTTTGCTCCGGCGGTCCGCGCTCAAGCGCCAGCCTCCAACGCCACTGCCACTTTTGATTTCTCGCTCACTAAGCCCGAATCCGTCGGCTTCTCGTCGCAGCGCCTCGATCGCCTTCACGCTCTCATGCAGCAGTTTGTCGATCAGAAACAGATTCCCGGCATGGTGACGATCCTCGCTCGACACGGCAAGGTGATCGATTACCGCACCTACGGGGAGCGCGACTGGGCGACCGGCGCGCCCATGAGGAAGGACACGATCTTTCGCGACTACTCGATGACCAAGCCCGTCACCGGCGTAGCCATGATGATTCTCTACGAGCAGGGCAAGTGGCTGCCAACGGATCCCCTCTCCAAGGTCATTCCTGAGTTCGCGCACCTGAAGGTGTTCAAGGACGTGGACTCCGACGGGACGATGATCCTGGAGGACCCCATTCACCCTCCCACCATGCACGAGCTGATGACGCATACCGCCGGGTTCACCTACGGCTTGTTCGGCAACACGCCGGTAGACAAGCTATACATGAGCGAGAACCCGTTTCAGGCGAAAACGCTCGGGGAGATGATCGAGAAACTCGCCAAGCTTCCCTTGCTCTATCAGCCGGGCACGCGCTGGGTCTACAGCGTCTCGATGGACGTGCAAGGCTATATCATTGAGAAGCTCTCGGGCCAAACCCTGCCTGATTTCATGCAGCAGCACATCTTCCAGCCGCTGGGCATGAAGGATACAGGCTTCTTTGTGCCGGCCGCGAAACGCAATCGTTTCGTCACGCTCTATCACGCCAATGAGCAAGGCGACGTGATCGCCGGAGGGCCAGGAGCCTTTAGCAGCGATTATGCCCAGCCGCCGGCGGTGCCTTCCGGCGGCGGCGGCTTGGTCTCCACCGCCGAGGACTACTTCCGCTTTGCCCAGATGCTCGACAATGGCGGCGAGTTGAACGGCGTGCGCATCCTCTCGCCGGCCAGTGTGAAGCTGATGGGTTCGAATCATCTTTCGCCCAAACTTCTCACGGGCGAGTTCGGAATCGGACTCCAGATCATGAGGCCGGGCTTTGGATACGGCTACGATTGCGCGGTCGTGTTCAACCCGCCGGAGGCTGACCTCCCCGACGGGCCGGGCGAGTTCTTCTGGGACGGAGCCGCGGGCACGTGGTTCTGGGTCGACCCGGCCAACGACATCGTGTTCGTGGGAATGATTCAGCGCCTGCTCGGCCCGCGCAGCCCTAATCTCGAGTACCTCAGCCGCGCCGCGGTGTACGGGGCGCTTGTGAATCCCACAATGTGAACCGCGGGGAGTTGGGGTCGGTGGCTTCGCGCCATGAAGTTAAGTGTAGTAGGCTATTTGTGTTGCCTAAGTTTACGACGACGGTCTGTGGGGTACCCTAGGGTACTGTAGCGTCTCATTCTTGACAACCCCTCACCCGTTGCGGCTCGGTTCGCCGTAGGGCTTGGTCATATACTTGTTTGCCTCGTCGAGCGCGCCCTGAGTGTTGTCGTTGGTCTGCAAGGCGCGTTGATACTCATTGAGGGCACGATCGCGCTGGCCCGTCGCATCGAAGATCTTGCCCAGGGTCAAGTGGGCCCACACTTCCACCCACTTGGGATCCAGGTCGCCCCCCAGCGCCGCCCGCAACTCCTCGGCCGCGGCATTGTAGTTGCGCAGCTTGAAGAACACCTCACCGAGGCGATAGTGGGCGAGCGAGTAGTTTTTGTTGATGTCCAGCACGTCCTGGTACTGCTTCACCGCTTCCAGCAGCGCCTGCTGCTGCACCAGTTGATCGCCGCGCGCCATCTCCACTGCGATTTTGATCTGATCGTCGTACTTCAGCAGCCGGCTGGCCGGGTCCACCACCACGCGTGACGGCCTGCTGACCGTATTAATCGTGAAATCGGCCGTCGTGCCCACCATATCCACGCGCTGATTCACCGGCCGGCGGTGCTCGGGATAGACTCGCACTTCCACCGGCATGCGGAAGATGTCCAGATCCTGGGTGATTTTGCCCACTACCTGATAACCCGTCGGCGTCTTGTATACCGCCCAGGTCCGCTTGAATTGCGGCACGCCGGTGGAACTCACCCACTGGGCAAAGAAGTAAGTCAGTTGTTGATTGCTGGCTTTCTCCGCCTCCTTCTGGAACTCATCCGTCGAGATCGGCTTCCAGGCATAGTCCTTGGTTATCGATTGCAGCGTCTTTTTGAACGCGTCCTCACCGATCACCCACTGGAGCATGTGAAACACCATGGCGCCCTTTTGAAACACCACTGACTGGTACTCCGGCGTGAACTCGTGCAGATGGCCGGCCAAGCTGATGGGCGCTGCATCTTCGTGCGTGAGAGCGCCGATCGAGATCTCGTGCATGGTGTCTTCAAAGGCGCTGTCGCCCGCCGCATCCTTCACATACAAAGCGGCCGCATAGGTGGAAAGACCATCGTTCAGAAAGGCATCGTCGGGCGTGGCGGGACTCACCAGGCAGGGCCACCACAAGTGGGAGATTTCGTGCGCCAGCAGGTTGCTGTTAACCGGTTTCGAGAAAGCGCGCGAGGCCAGCACGATCATGCCTGGTCCGGCGTAGCCCGCGAGACTGCCATCCTCAATCTCCACGATGGAGAGGTGGCCGCTAGGCAGAGGTCCGAACTCGTCGGAGAAGAAGCCCATGATGTTGCCCGCCGCTTCCCCATAACTCGCGGCATAGTCTTCATGGGCTGCCTTCAGATAGAGGGTAATGTCTGCTCCCGAGGCGACGGCCGGGATCACCTTGTACCCGGCGGCGTTACCCGCCTCCTGCAGCGGGCACGCCACCACCGAGCCCGGAAATGAGGGCTGATCGAACTGAAAGCCGTACGTCACCGTCCCGGCCTGGCGCACCGGCGCCACCGGCTTGCCGGAGGCCACCACCATCTCGTCGGAAGGGACCGTGACATGGAGGGTTTCGGTAAAGCGGTCCAGCCCTCCCGGTCTTACGGGAAACCACCTTCCCGGGTAAAGCAGGTACGATCCCTCCGGGCCGACGTAGGCTACCTTGAGGTTTTCGATGGGACTGCCGTCCACGGTCGCGAGCGACCCCTCGTAGCTGACCGTGATGGAGGATGCGGTCCCTGACGGTGCCGGATTCAGCATGTCCACCGAAAGCCGCGGCCCTGCCTGTTGTTCGAAATGCAGCGAGTGCCCGGCGCCGTCCACCACGTCGCTCACCCGCAGATTACTGTGAAGTTCGAAATTCAGCAGGCGTACGTCGGCGGTGGGAGTGTAATCGATGCGCGCCTTCGCCTTGAGAAGATGGGTCGAGGGGAAAAGCTGCGCATCGATCACGTAGTTCGTGACGCGGTATGGGTCCGGGTTCGTCTGAGCACGGACGGCCGGGGCACCCAGCACCGCGCCGATCAAAACGGCGGCGAGCAGCCACCGGCAAGCGCCGAGTGACGGGCGGGGCTGACGGTACCGGCGGAAAAGATCCTCGCACGCGGCATCGAGGTTCAGCACTCGCCGTACGAGGGCATTGTGGTTTTTCATTTTCTTACTCGTCTCTCATCGCGGTCAGCCACCCGCGCGCAATGGACAACCCTTTTGCTGGCCCTTTTTGCTGGCCCTTTCCCTGGCTTGATCGCCGGCTTACTTCGGGTTCTACCCCCGTTCCGTTGCCAGCACCCACAGACTTATGAGCCCAGGATTGGAAGGAGTCGTGCATCCCTATCGAGGCCGCCTTGGGTTGGATTATCAGCCTGCCTTCTTAGTTGCTTCTGCCTCAGCAGCGTCCTGCTTCCGCTCTTTTGAGAACTCGGCCGCCAAGGCCAAGGCGTGCCAGCCGAACAGCGAGCCCTGACAATCGTTGCCTCGTTCTCATTTTAACCAATCCTCCGCCTTCGCGCTTGGCGATTCCGTTTCCGGCCCATCAGGGAACAGGGAACAGGAAGCCGGGAAGAGAGGCACCTCGTTTCGATTCTCCATTCCTTATTCCCTATTACCCGCTTCTTGAGACAGCAAGGGTACGCTGACTCTCCCGGTCATCGACCGCACAATTGTGTCAGCAGCGCGATCGAGCGCGCCAGCGGTTCCGAGGCGTGCTCTAATGCCGCGCAGATCGTCCACCATTCGCGCGCGGGCCCCGGGA
>Ga0335078_10017422_pt1 | contig 10672 bp, 8 predicted proteins | sample Lox_Sample_32_FD_206711 | JGI IMG/M metagenome (GOLD analysis project Ga0335078, IMG submission 206711) | Soil microbial communities from Loxahatchee National Wildlife Refuge, Florida, United States - Lox_Sample_3.2 | ecosystem: Environmental > Terrestrial > Soil > Wetlands | place: USA: Florida... | reverse complement strand
ACGTCTTCAATGCCAGCACAAGCCAGATCGAATGGGTTTCAACCATCTACATGCTGGCCCTGGGCGTCGTGGTGCCGCTGTCAGGCTGGCTGGGAGACCTGATCGGATTCAAACGACTGTACATCGTGTCCATGGCGGCATTCGTCCTGGGCTCCCTGCTGTGCACGCTCTCCTGGAGCCTCAACGCGTTGATCTTCGCGCGCGTGATCCAGGCCATCGGCGGGGGCATGATCATGCCCACCACCATGGCCATGATCTACCGGATGGTGCCGCGGGACAAGATCGGCTCCGGGATGGGTATTTTCGGGATTGCCCTGCTTGTTGCTCCCGCCATCGGCCCGACGCTGGGCGGATACCTGGTTGAATACGTGAACTGGCGCTGGATCTTCACCATCAATCTCCCCATCGGAGTCATCGGGATGATCCTGGCCTTCTTCTTCCTCCCGGAGTTCCAGAGCAAGCACCCGGGCAAGCTGGACCTGGGCGGCGCGCTCACGTCGGCCGCGGCGCTGTTCTGCCTCCTCCTTGCGCTTACCAAGGGATCCGACTGGGGCTGGGGAGACGAGCGCACGATCATGCTCTTCGTGGCCAGCTTCTTCTCCCTCGTCCTCTTCGTCTACCTTGAGCTGACTGCAGACAACCCGCTCCTTGATTTGCGGGTTTTCAAGTATCCCAGCTTCACGCTGGCCAACCTGACCATCATCGTGACGACGGTTGGAATGTTCTCTGGAATCTTCTTTCTGCCGCTCTTCCTGCAGAACATCCGCGGCATCGGCGCCATGGAGACGGGCCTTCTCATGATGCCCGGCGCGCTGGTGTCCGGGCTCATGATGCCATTGATCGGCAGGCTCTTCGACCGGTTCGGTCCGCGGCCGCTGGTTCTCCTGGGCCTGGCAATGCTGACGGTCATCACGTTTCTTTTCCGCAACCTCAACCTTGCAACGGCAACCTCTACCGTCATGGTCTGGGTGATGTTCCGCGGCATGGTATTGCCGCTGGCCAACATGCCCGCGCAGACGGCCGCGATGGTGGACATTCCCACGGAGCTGATCGGCCGGGCCTCGGCAATCACGAACATCGTTGGCCGCGTGTCCAGCTCCTTCGGGATTGCCGTGCTTACCTCCATGCTGACTGCCCGTCAGGCCATCCATGGGGCGCGCCTGGCGTGGACGGTGACCGCCGCCAACCCGGCAACCATGCAGTTCCTGTCCCGCGCGGCCTCCGCCCTGGGCGGCGGAAGCCGGGGAAAAGGAATTGCGCTGGCTTTCCTCCAGGGAACGGTTGCCAAGATGTCCTTTGTCAACGCAATTGATGACGTGTTCATCGCTACCGCCGCATTCACCGTGATCGCCCTTGTGCCGGCGGTTTTCCTCAAGAAGGGTGTCAATGGCAAGGCTCGGGGAGCGGCCGTTGCGGAATAGCAGAAACCAGCCCCCCGCATCCGGGGGCGCTCACTCACAAGGCAGAGAGGGTCAATTGATGTCTCGAAAAACTGTCATTCTTCTTGTGGTCGCAATCGCGGTGGTGGCCGCCGGTGGAATCATCGGCTACTACGCCTACGAAGGCTACCGCTATGTCTCCGCGGATGACGCTCGCGTGGACTCCAACGTCGTGGCCGTCAGCCCGGAAATCATCGGCAAGGTGCTCGAATGGCGCGTGAAGGAAGGGGACATGGTGCAGAAAGACGAAGTCCTTGGCCGCCAGGACCTGGGGTCCGCGCTGACCTCGGGCGCCATCAACCCGCAAGCCATGGGTTCCGTTGCGGGAGTCGTCGCTGAGAAGGCGGTCCTGCGGGCCCCCATCTCGGGACAGGTCATCCTGTCCAGCGCGGTGGTCGGTGAGATGGCCTCTCCCGGCATGTCGCTGGCGGTGATCGCGGATACGGACTCCCTGTATATCAGCGCCAACATCAAGGAGGGCGATATTGCGCGCGTGAAGATCGGCCAGCCGGTGGACTTCTGGGTGGACGCGTTCCACAGCCGCCTGTTTCACGGAAGAGTGGAAACCATCGGCCGGGCAACCTCATCCACGTTCTCCCTGCTGCCCGCCCAGAACGGTGGCGGCAACTACACGAAAGTGGTCCAGGTGATCCCCATCAAGGTGAGCATCCTTGACCAGGGCGATGCCCGGCTCATGATCGGCATGAACGCCTTCATCAAGATCCACATCAACTAAGGAGCTTCGACGTGAAAAACATACGACACCTGGCATGGCTGGCCCTGGCAGCCGCGGCGCTTGCCCTGGCTGCGTGCCAGCCCAAAACAGCGCTCCGCGTCACCGTAAAGACGGCGACAGCCACGGCAGGCTCCGTGGACAGAAACGTGGAGTTTTCCGGGGTTCTTGTTCCTGAAAGGACCGTCAACATCTATGCAAAGCTCGCCGGGCAGGCCACCTACGTCGGCGCCGACGTCGGGAACACCGTCAAGGCCGGGCAGCTGCTGGTTCAGATCGATACCAAGGAGCTCAACGCGCAGCTCAAGGTGGCGGAGGCGGCGCTGGCGGGAGTCACCGACCAGGCTGCACAGGCCAAGATCGGCGTTGAAACGGCCCGGCTCAACCTGGACCTGGCGCAGAGGGCGTACGACCGCACCAAGACGCTCTCCGAGCAGAAGGTCGTGACACAGAGCCAGCTTGATGACGCGCAGACCAAGCTGGACCTTGCCAAGAGCGCGTTCGACAACGCGAGCCAGCAGTACGCAACGGTGAGCGACTCCGGCGTGGCGCAGGCAACGGCGCAGGTCAATCTCATCCGTGTCCAGATCTCCAACAGCACCATCACGAGCCCCATCTCCGGCGTCATCACCAACCGCAACATCAACCTTGGCGAGATCACGTCTCTCTCAACCCCGCTCATGTCGGTTGCTGAAACGGCAACGTTGAAGCTCCAGGGAAACCTGTCCCAGGAGGACGTTGTCCATCTCAGCGTGGGGAACAAGGTGCAGGTTTCCGTCGACGTTGTTCCGGGCAAGACGTACACGGGCCGCGTGGACCAGGTGGGCCCCGTGGCCGCTGCAACGGGACAATATTTCCCCGTTGTCGTGCGGCTGCCGAATGACGGAAAGCTCCTTGCAGGCATGACGGCCAAGGCATCTTTCGCGCTGAACAGCGTGCAGGGGATCCGCATCCCTCTCTCGGCAATCAGCTCCGGAGAGGACGGCCAGGCGTTCGTGTTCGTAGTCTCCGGCGGGACGGTTCACAAGCGCGCGGTGACCCTGGGAATGAAGAACGACACTGATGCGCAGGTGATCTCCGGGCTGCAGGCGGGGGAGTTGGTTGCCACAACCAATGTCGACGCCCTCCAGGACGGCATGGGGGTGGCTCAATGAGGGCATGGGTAGGCCTTCTGGCCGTCTGCCTCCTTCTGGTCCTGTGCAGTCCTCTGCTGCCGGCGCAGGCTGCGGCTCCTGCGCCTGGCGGGACTGCAGCGCCCGGCGCCGCTCCGTCGTCTAGCGCAGCTTCGGCGCCCGCGTCCGCTGCGGGCGCGACGGTCACGCTGACGATCGACCAGGCAATCTCGCAGGCTGTTGCCAACCAGCCTCTCATCCAGCAGGCCCAGGCCGCGGTGGAAGCGGCGCGTGCCCGGGTGGGCCAGGCCAACAGCTCGTACTATCCTTTTGTCAGCGGTACCGCTTCTTACGACAGGATCTCGGACCAGAGCTTCTTGATCTCCTCCATCCTCCCGCTCCAGCAGCTCGGCATCTCGGTTCCGCCGAGCATTGCCGGCTACCTGAGCCAGCCCTTTTCCCTGGTCCCCGTGAACATCTGGGACTTTCACCTGGGGCTGAACCAGGTGATCTTCCAGTTCGGCAAGCGGGGGGTCCAGGTCAAGCTGGCGGAAAGCGGGGTGTCTGCAGCCCAGATCGGCGTTGACCAGATCCGGATGAGCCTTGCGTTTCAGGCGGCCCAGGGCTTTTACTCCGTCCTGTTCCTCAAGGACCAGGTCTCCGCTCTCGATGAGCAGCTGGCAAACCTCCAGGAGCACCTGACGGCAACTCAGGCACGGGCCCAGGCGGGACAGGCCACCAAGTACGACGAGCTGGCTACTGACGTGCGCATCTCCCTGCTCCAGAGCCAGCGTATCGACGCGGAGAACCAGCTGGAAAAAACAACCATCGCGCTCAAGCAGCTCCTGGGGATCTCTGAAAATGCGCCGCTTACGCTCCAAGGACGGTTCGATGTGCCCGCTGACGGCGCGGACAGCGGACCTGCGCTGGTGGAGTCGGCGCTGGCGCAGAGGCCGGAGATCCGCCAGGCAGCGGAGGGAGAGAGGGCCGCGGAGCTGGCTCAGAGACTCGCAACCATGGGCGGATGGCCAACGGTCTCAGGTCATGCCATGGTGGGTTACAAGAACGGCATCCTTCCGGACATCAACACGCCGGCTTTCAACTGGGCTGCCGGGGTCCAGGTGAACATCCCCATCTTCGAGGGTTTCCTCGTTTCCCGGCAGAGCGAAGAAGCGGAGAAGAAGCTCCTGGCGGCGCGGGAGAACACCATTGCAGTCAAGCGGACCGTAACCACCCAGGTTCTCCAGGCCATGCATGACGTGGAGGCGGGGCGTGACCAGATGCAGAGCGCGGAGACGCAGCTGGACCAGGCAAAGCAGATGCTGGACGTGGTCAAGCTTCAATACGACCTGGGAATGCTCACGAACCTCGAATACCTGGACGCGCAGGCGGCGCTGGAACGCGCGGAGCTGGGGAGCCTCCTGGCCCAGTACCGTGAAGTCCTGAACGAATACGCCTTGAAGCAGGCAACGGGGGCGCCCATCTGGCTGACGCGCTGAGAAGCGAAGCTCGGCTGCGGGCCGCTCACGACCCCACGGCCTCCCGGCCTGCGCACGCGCTGCACAGGCAGCCGCGCGGCTTGATGTAGGCATCGAAGTATTCTTTTCCATAGTCGTAGGTAAGCTCCTCGCCGGGAGCTATCCAACGGCGGGAATAGATGATGACCTTCCGGCCGCGCGTGTACGCAACGCAGTTGGGCTTGCAGGAATGGTTGATGTAGCGGCTGAGGTTCTCCCGGCCGCTGCCGTCTATGGTCCACCGGGAGTTTACCCGGAACAGGTATTTTCCGCCCTTGCGGTCGGCCTGATCGTTGGGCAGAAGCAATCCCGTGTACTCAATCACAAAAGCGCCCCGCGTAATGGGGCGCGCGGCATACAACCCCAGCCCGGTGGGGCTCTTCTTCACGATGAAACGCCCAGAAGCATCCCTTCTCAATCGATTCCCCCGGGCCGTTATCTATACGCCATTTTGCGCTCTCCGCCAACTGGGCGCGGGAGTCACCCAAGGGATATCGGCTATCGGCGTGCGGCTTCCTGGGATATTCCGCGCAGAAGACCCGCCACTTCGCTGTCCGGCACGTAATCCTTCAGGAGAGAATCAAAGTCTTCAGGAATCCAGGAGCCGGCAAGAGCCGCGCAGGCGTCCGTTCGAAGCTGTGCTGCCTTTTCCTGGTCTCCCAGGCGATGGGAGGCGACGGAAGCGCAGGCAAGCGCAAGGATGCGGGTGGCGGGAGAATTGATGATCCGGCGGCTTGACTCCAGGAAGCGCGTCCGCGCCTCCTTCCAGTCCTGCTCCTTGTAGGCGCACATCCCCAGATCCATCGGGCCCAGGTAGTAGTCCGGAAAAGCGTGATCAATCCACTGGGACGCCCTGCGCGCCTCATCAAGTTTTCCGAGCGCCAGGGCCGCATCGAAAGTCCATTCGGATCTCAGGAAGGGATTCACGTCCGGGTCCTGGCCCAGCGACGTCATGATCTTCTCCCATCCCTCCCGGTCAAGGCTCATCCCGCGGGCCTGTGCCAGCGCAAAGGCGCCATCGAGAAACCGGGAATCCGCCTGGAAGCCCGGGGTGCCGCCGACAGGATCCTCCGGCCGCCAGGGGGTGATGCGTTCCGTGGCCAGGTCATAGGAGAAGAAAGGACCCAGCGCGGCGTAGGATGGCCGGTAGGAAAAGAGCACCCTGTTCCGAGGCCAGTCGATAATGACGCTCTGGATGGTGCAGAAGTTGTTGATCGTCTTGAAGGAGTCCTGCCGGATAGTCTGATTCACGGGGAAGTCGGGATACGAATAGAAATCACGGTTGCGCAGGACCTTCAGGAAATAGTCGGCAAGCGGGCCTTGAGGAGACTCTGCGCAGACCAGGTCAAGCTGATGCTCGCGAGCCAGGTTGTACTCCGCCCGGGAAAGCACGGAGACGTTCTCCTGCCGATTCTCCGCGGAAAGCGGGGCGTTCGCGACAGCCTGGACGTCCCCCGCCATGGGAACCTTCGTGGTTTCATCTCCCAGGGACTCGTACAGCGCGGCGGTTCGCTCCTCCCGGGAAGAGACCTCAATGAAGTAGTGGGAAGCCGCGGAGTGTTTCATGATGGAGTCGACGTCGCTGAGGCCGGAGCTGTTTTCCAGGACCTCTTTCACCAGGAAGCCCACCGGGATGACGTTGGCGCGCGCATGTCGCGTGAACGTGGCGGTATTCACGCTGGCGCCAATTCCGCGATCATTGAGCCCGGAGTAGACGCCCGGGAGCCCCGCAAAGCCAATACTGACGTAGGGAATCTTCCCGGTAATGGCCACGCGGGCAATCACCGGGTACCGCCATACGAGGTTCGCCGGCCGGGGAAAGTCGAAGTTGCGGCCGTGCACAAGCTGGTCCCCGTCCTTGATGACAATTGCGGTGCAGGAGGCGTCGAAAAGGAGCTCGGGCGTCATGGCGAAAAAAAGGTAGTCGGCAAAAGGGATCCCGGCGCCGTCCGCCATCCCGTGCACCTCGTCCTCAAAGCCGGCGGGCATGGCAGAGCGCATATCGCGAAGCTTGCCGTCCAGCGACCATTGGAAGAGCAGCTTCCGCAGCCCGCCGCCGGTCAGCTGGTTCAGGAGCTTCTCATACTCCCCGTACATGGACCGGATCTCGGGCCGAAGCAGAACGCCGTACTGCAGGCCCACCTCGTAGGGAGGGCCGGAAAGGTCAAGCGTGGGATAGCCTTCCATGTCCACGCGGTGACCGGAATGGAATGCAAGCCCGCTTGCCGTTGCCGTTGGCTCAAGCTCGCGGACCGGAGGGACTGCCGCGCATGACAGCACGAGCAGCGCGACAATGGTTGCAAGCGTCGTTCGGACGATGGCAGCGCGGATACCTTTTGATCTGGTTGGAACCATATCTTGCTCCTTCAACACCGCCTCTCACCCAATGACGTACCAGCGGCCGATTTACTGCACTACATCAGGTGTCGAGGGCATCGACAGGCAAGGTCGGTGCCGGTCGGAGCCCGTTTCCTTGCTCATGCATCCATGGCCGCAGGCGAAGCTGTCAGAGCTTTGAAGGAAGCCTAGTGCGTGAAGCCAACCACCAAAAGGAGAAAAAGCACGGGGAGATAGGCCACTGATGCGCGGAGAAGGAGGCGTCCGCTTCTCTTGTCCCGGAGGATTGCGGCGCGAACGGCAAAAACTGCAAGGGCAAGCGCCAGGGTCGATGCGCCTACCGCGTACCCTGTTCCCGCCATGCGCAGGAAGAAAGGCGCAAGGCTGAACGCGGCCAGGAGCGCCGTGGCGGCCAGGATCTCTGCGACAATCCACGCCCCGGAAACGTTGGAAGCAGTGATCACCCGGATGCCGCCGCGCTGGTAGTCTTCACGGTACATCAGCTCCAGCGCAAGGAAATGCGGGAACTGCCAGAAGAAAAGGATTCCGAAAAGGACCCACGCCTCAAGGCCAAGGCTTCCCCTGGCCGAAGCCCAGCCCAGAAGTGGAGGCATGGCGCCCGAGATGGCGCCCGGAATAGTGTGGTGCATGGTCCGCCGCTTCAGAGGCGTATAGATATAAATGTAGGAAACGAACGTGGCCAGCGCCACCAGGCCGGCGGCCACTCCCAACGCCGCAAAAAAGCCGACCACCGCCAGCGCCGTCAGCACTGCCCCGAAGGCCAGCGCTTCCCGCGCCGTGATGCGGCCGCTGGGAACGGGACGGTGCGCGGTCCGAAGCATCAGCGCGTCCGTCTCTCTCTCAGCATAGTGATTCAGGGCAAAGATTCCGAAGGCCAGCAACGCTACACCGGCCAGGGTCTCCAGAAGTCGGAGCCAGGGAACGGCGGGCGCCGATGCCAGGCAGAAGGAACCGCCGGCTACCGCCAGGACCAGGAGCGTGATCCGCGGTTTGGTAAGGTCGAGATATGCCTGCAGCTTTCCCAGTCGGGGACGAGGCCGGTGGGCGTGCTGGACGTGCTCGCTCATCCTGCTCTCCTGCCTCCGGAGGCCATGGCCGGCTCCCGGTAGCCGAAGAGACGCTTCTCTTTGATGACGACGGCAACCTCCGCGGGGACAAGCTCCTCCCAGGACGGGTCGCCTTCCTGGAGCCGGGCCAGTACGTCGCGCGGCAGGATGGAGAGGTCGGCGGGCGTGGTGTCGCGGATGGCCTCCACGCCCTGGTTGTCAAGCAGGTGCGCGTAGAGGTGACGAAGTGTTTCTGGTGCTTCGAAGGTCTCCGCCGTCACCACCTCTCCGGTGTCGTTGTTCTTCCAGGGATACACGAACAGCGTGACCGGGCCCCGCATGAGACGGCCAAGGGCCTCCAGCACGCCCCCTTCCATGTCGCGGTAATACTCCTGGTCGAAGAGCTGCTGGAGCGTGGGGATGCCGAGCACCATCACCACCCGCTCATGGGTGTAGCGGCGCAGATACGAGATGACGTTGTGGAACCGGGAATAGTTGGAGATCATCACGGTCTTCCCCAGCGCGCGCAGCGTGTCCATGCGGGCCAGGAAGTCCGCGTGTTCAACCTTCTCTCCCAGCGTCAGGAGATTGCGCAGCGTCATTTCCATGAGGATGATGGGCTCACGGCCGGCCATGTCGGCCTGGCCCTGAAGCTGCGCCAGGGAACGCTCCACCATGTCCAGCGTGACACGCGTGATGGGGCGGAAGCTTCCGCGTTCCATGAGGACAGGCTTGTGGTAGAGGAGCTCCGCGGGCTCCACGACCTCACCGTCCGGCGCAAAGACCACGGCGTTGGTCAGTCTCTGTTCTACGAGCTGGAGGCTCATGAGACGATTGTCCACCGCATGGAACGCCGGCCCGGAGAACTTGAGCATGTCCACTTCCATGCGATCCCGGGTCAGCTCGTCCATCAGGGACCCGATCAGCACCTCGGGAGCGTCGGAAAAATAGAAAGCGCCGTAGATGAGGTTCACGCCCAGCAGACCCAGCGCTTCCTGCTGCCGCACGTTGTCCAGGTCCCACATGCGGGCGTGGATGATGATCTCCGAGGCCGGGCCGCGAGGCTCGGACTGGAACCTGATGCCAAGCCAGCCGTGGCCGTCCTCCTGTCGCGTGTGGCTCTTGGTGGCGACGGTATCCGCAAAGACGAAGCACTTCGCCTTCTCCGCCCTCTTGGCGTCCAGCCTTTCAAGGAGCAGCGCCCATTCGTGATCCAGCATGGAGGCAAGGCGCTGGCGGCTCACGTAGCGCGAGCTGGAGCCATAAATGGCGTCGGACACGGCCATGTCGTACGCGGAAATGGTTTTTGCCACCGTGCCCGCCGCGCCGCCCACGTGGAAGAACCAGCGTGCAACCTCCTGCCCGGCTCCGATCTCCGCAAATGTCCCATAGCGCGCGGCATCGATGTTGATCTTCAGCGCCTTGTCGTTTGCATTCAACGTATTCATGCCCATGGAGTGCTCTCGATTCTAAAGTAATGTCTTTCTTTGCTCTGAGCGAGCCGGAGAAAGCGGACGCTGCGAGCTCCTTCCCCTGTACCGCGGACGCCTCTTCGGCTACAATGGCGCGCACCATGAGAATACCGCATGAACGAGAGTTCCCCTTCGGGCTGACGGAAATCGGCGCCCGCGCCGCTCGCTCTCTCATGAACTTCGGAATCCTGCGGCTCAAGGCAGGCCAGTCCTGGTCCTCTCGCTCCGACAAGGAAAGGGCCTTGATCCTCCTGGACGGGCAGGTGGAGCTGTCCTGGGACGGGGAAAAGCGGGTCATCTCACGGGAGTCTCTCTTTGATCAGGCTCCCTGGTGCCTGAGCCTCCCCGCCGGCGCCGAAGTGATCATCAAGGCGCAGGGGCGGGACGCTGAAGTCTCCGTACATGCCACAAAGAACAATCGTTCCTTCACCCCGCATCTCTACACGCCGGAGGAATGCCGCAGCGAGGAGCGGGGAAAAGGGACCATGAAGGAGACATCAACGCGGGTGGTGCGCACCATCATTGAAGATCCCAAGGGCGCACATTCCAACTTTGTTCTTGGAGAGGTGATCACCTACCCGGGCAAGTGGTCCAGCTATCCGCCGCACCATCATCCGCAGCCGGAGATCTACCATTACCGGTTCCAGCGCGCGGACGGGTTCGGCCTCTGTCAGATCGGGAACGATGCGCATGTCCTGCGGCAGCGGGACACCGTCATCATCCCGCCCGGCGCGGTGCATCCGCACACCGCGGCGCCGGGGTACGCCATGTACTACATCTGGGTGATCCGCCACCTGGACGGGAACCGCTACGGGACGCCCACCTTTGTCCCCGAGCACACGTGGGTGACCAATCCCAAAGCGAAGATCTGGGGGTAGAAGTTCCCCGGCGAGCGAAAAAAAGGCGGCCTCCCAAAGGCCGCCTCGAACTTCACCCCGCCGCTAGAGCGAATAGTTGTACTTTTGCCCATTGATTGCAAAATAGCCGGAAACGGA
>Ga0335078_10017421_pt1 | contig 10672 bp, 8 predicted proteins | sample Lox_Sample_32_FD_206711 | JGI IMG/M metagenome (GOLD analysis project Ga0335078, IMG submission 206711) | Soil microbial communities from Loxahatchee National Wildlife Refuge, Florida, United States - Lox_Sample_3.2 | ecosystem: Environmental > Terrestrial > Soil > Wetlands | place: USA: Florida... | reverse complement strand
TTCGACGGAGCTGAAGGTGACGGAGACGCTCTGGGCGGCTGGCCAGACAATGCTGGCAGCCATCATTGCCGCGCTGGTCGCAATTTTTTTTGCCGGGCTGAAACCGAGGTACTTTCTGGTCGGTTTCATCGCCGAACGCCTGGCTAGCGTTGAAGATTTGCTTGATTGCTATTCCACCGGTCGTCCCGTGGAGCAGAAAGCGGCGAAACATATTACGCGCATGGCTATGCTGGGGACATCCGCAATGCGGCGCAATATCCAGCGATCAGGTTACTCCCCATCCTACGCGGAGCAAATGGGCGTCGTCGTCGCGCTCGTCGGAAGCCTGGTGGATGTCGCAGCCAGCTTGGTGTCCATTGATGTCCAAGTTTCCGATGAGGACCGGAGCCGAATTCGAATTTTAGTGCAAAATATCGCTGGACTTCGCGCCGATTTGCAGGACGGACGAATTCCGCGATTGAGTCAACTCCCCGTTGATGGTGATACTTCTCAGTCAATGCCCCTCCTGCCGCAGATGGAGAAAACGGTTTCGCTGATTGCCGAGGTTTTTGAGGGTTCCGAATCATTCAGCGCGCATGCCCCCGCGCTACCGAATGAGGGCGAACCGGCACAGAACTTTTTTGTCCGGGACGCACTCACCAACCCTGAACACATCAAATTCGCACTCAAAGGCTGCCTGGCCGCCAGCCTTTGTTACATCATTTACACGGCCCTGAATTGGAATGGCATCAGCACCTCGGTCATGACCTGCGTTTTAACGGCGCTGACCACGATCGGCTCATCGCGTCAAAAACAGGTTTTGCGTTTTGCCGGCGCTGTCACCGGTGGGGCGGTCAGTCTCGCCGCGCAGATTTTCGTTCTGCCCGCACTTGATTCCATCGCCGGGTTCACGCTCCTTTTTATCGTGGTTAGTGTTTTGGCCGCCTGGATCGCGACTTCCAGTCCACGCCTGTCCTACTTTGGAATTCAATTCGCCCTAGCGTTCTATATCATCAATCTTCAGGATTTCGCAATTCAGACGTCCCTGGTGCCCGGGAGAGACCGTGTCGTCGGCATCATGCTGGGCTTGCTCATGATGTGGCTTGTGTTTGATCAGCTGTGGAGCACTCCCACGGCGGTCGAAATGAGAAAAACCTTCGTCTCCTTGTTTCGATTGTTGGCGCAATACGCCAGCCAATCGCCTACAAACAACCGGAGCACCGCCATTGATCGAGGTTATGCTCTTCGCGAAGCGATCAACAACCGTTTCAGCCAAGTCAGGGGTCTCGCGGACGCTGTGTGGTTTGAATTCGGCGCATCCCGGCAGCGGGATTTGGCGTTGCGAAGTCGAATCCTTGGCCAGCAACTGCAACTGCGGGTGCTGTTTATCAATTGCGTGGCTTTGGTCAAATATCGCCTCCAGCTTCCCGGTTTCAAATTACCCGAGCCTGTCCACCTTGCGCAGCAACGGTTTGAAAAATGTCTGGCGCGCGAACTGGATGACATAGCCGACCGTCTGGATGACAAGACGCGTCGGGAGACGCACAGCTTGGAAATTGCATTTATATGGCTGAAGGAATCAGTCCGGATTGCAGGTTCCGCTGAAGTTCAAGGGGTGCTCGCCTCCCATTTGAAGACTTTTCTTTCTCTGTCTGAAAGAATCACGAGTCTGGCGATTTCCTTGAGGAAGGAGATCTGAAGCAAGCCACAAGGATAAAGGCGTGACCATAACGCCCTTCCCTTGGATATGGTGGTGCTGAATGACTTGGACTCTTTTCATCTTGTCGACGACGTGATCGGCCGGGCGGCGTATGGCGCATGGTTCGCTTATGCCAATCAGCTTATTTGCGACAAGTTAATAGAGCACAACAATTATATCCACCAATGCGGCGAAGGCCTGCCGGAAGCGCGAAGTTGGGATTGGCAAGCTAAATAGATCAACCCTTCCAAGTTACTGTGAGGATGCCAACAGGTCCCACAGATGGATCGAGACTAAATTGTTCTCAGGTCTTTCTTCGGCTTGATTCGGTTCTGATCAAAGACATAACTCTTGAACATTTGTTCTACTGGTCGGGTACGTTGCCATGCTATTTTTGAGCCTGACGGTATTGGGTGCAGCAGCTCTAAAATGTGTAAAACCCAACACCGGACTCCGGCGATTAAGCCTTGGCCGTCGGCATCCTGGAATCCAATTGCAGAATGGCAGCCAACGCTTGCCACTGGGCTTGGGCAGGGAGCAATTGGTCATGTTCCCAAGCTCGCACTGTCCGTTCCGAAACTCCTGCTTTTAAAGCCATTTCCAGCTGAGAAAGATTGGCTTCGATGCGCTTCAAAAGCAGGTAATCACCCGTTGTTTTGAGGTTGACCGGTATCAGCTTTCGGGGGCTATATCTTTGCTTAAAATGGTCGAATTTGATAAGCACTGTTCGGTGTGCAATACCCAACAGCTGACCCATCGGCTGCTGGAGTCATCTCAGCGTGGCGATAAACTTGGAAATTATTCTCACTTGGGGGTTTGAGAACTGGGCCAAAACTGCCGAAAATCAGGCACAATTTCACCAGAAAGCCGGCCAGTTATTCTCACTTTTATTCTCACTTTGGGGTTTTGAAAAATCCGAAAACGCTAAAAGCCATTGGTATCATTGGCTCAAATTAAGATTGGAGCGGGTGAAGGGAATCGAACCCTCATCTCAGGCTTGGGAAGCCCGCATTCTACCACTGAACCACACCCGCTTTCGCTACGCTCCAGAACAGCGACCCCGCCGACGCTCCGTGTTGCGGAACTTCGGCGCGGCCCGCCCGCCTTCTCAGGTCAGCGGGCGCACTTTGCCCTTCAGTTTCTATCAGACGCGCTGCCGGGTGGCAACTGCTTTGCGCCACGTCAGGCGGCCGTACGAAGACGATGGATCGCTTCGAGCAACCGGCGTTCGATGGCCACCTGCCGCTCGGGGGAAACAATTTTGCCGCCACTCAATTCGCAAACGTAAAAACTGTCAATGGCCGCGCCGCGCTCGGTCACTATCCGGGCGCTGACAATGTCCACCGCCAGTTTGGACAGGGTCTGGGAAATCATGTAGAGCAGGCCGAGATGATCCTCCGTCTCGATTTCGATGAGCGTGCGCGTCTCGGACACCTCGTTGTCAAAGTGTATCTGCGTCGGGAGCTGCTCGCCCGTGTAGGCCTGGTAAGCCGGTTGCTGGGTGATCTGGCGTTTGATGAGCGCGGGCAGGTCAGCCGCCTCGTCCATCAGGACTTTCTCCAGCAGCTCGGCAAACTCGTCGTGCTGCTGCCGCGTGGCGAGAATTCCGGTGCGCCCGTCGTTCACGTAAAACGTATCCAGCACGATGCTGTCGGCGCGGGTGAAAATCTGCGCGCCCATGATATTCAGCCCGGAGGCGCTGAGCGAGCCGGCGATTTTGCTGAACAGCCCGGCGCGGTCCCAGGTGCAGATTTTGACGGCGTTGTAGCCGCGGTCGGCCTCGTCCCGCCAGGCAATTATCGGCGAGAGCACACGGTCGTTTTCCAGTATGAGCCGGCGCATGAACCGATGCGCCAGTTCCAGGTCGTCGATGATTTCCCGGGCGGTGCGGACCTGGAAATAGCGTGCCGGCAGGGTAGCGAAATGGGTGTTGATTTCCTCGGTGCTTAAGGTTTTGGCGGCCAGTTGAGAGACTTCCTGCAACAGGGATTCCCGCTGTTCCGCCTCGGCCCGGATGAATTCCGTGCCGCCCGTGAGCAAAACCATTGCCCGGCTGTGCAACTGCCACAACAAAGCATCCTTGAATCCGTTCCAGAGTTTGTCACTGGTGCCCTGGGAGTCGGCAAACGTCAACAACGTCAGCAGGTCGAGCGCCTCGGACGTTTCCACCTTCCGGGCGAAGTTGCGGACGATGGCGGCGTCGTCCAGGTCGCCCCGCTGGGAGACGCTGGCCATGAGCAGATGGTTTTCGATGATGACCTGTAACGTGTGGGCCACGGCACTGTCGAGTCGCAGCCGTTTGGCGACGCGCATGGCCATGGCGGCGCTGACTTCCGGATGGCCGCCCCGTTTATGGGGTCCGGCCTTGCCGACATCGTGCAGCAACAACGCCAGATAAAGCAGGCCGGGTCGTTCGAGATTCTGAAAGAGCGGCGCGTAATTCCTGTACGGCGGGTCCTCGGCCTCCCAGATGCGATCGAGCTGTTCGAGACAAACCAGCGTGTGTTCGTCGGCGGCGTATTGATGGTAAAATTCATGTTGCACCAGACAGGTGAGCCGGCCGAACTCGGGGATATATTTGCCGAGGAAATTCACCTCATGCATGGCGCGCAGGACGGGGGCGACGCTCCCCCGCTGGGCGAGGATGGTCAAAAACGTCTCCCGCACGTGCGCGTCGTTCAAAAAATCACGGTCCACCAGCGAAATTTCATTGCGGATGAGTTGCTCCAGGTCGGGGTGGAGCCGCAGCCGCCGCTGTTGGGTATAGAGAAATACCCGCATCAGGCGTTGCGGTTGTTCCCGGAAAATGCGCCGGGAGGCGGCGTGGATTTCGTCACCCACAAATAAAAAGCCGTCCACGGGTTCCGGCGGGCGGCGCCTGGGCAGCCACGCGCGCAGGGACAGCCTTCCTGGCGTCCGGGGCAGCAGGGCCAGGCGCCGTTCCAGCGTGCGCGAGATCAGAAAGACATTTCGCATGTGCGTGTAAAGGTCGCGCATGAATTTTTCGATGCGCCTGCTCGGCGAGCGGTCGCCGTAGCCAAGGCCGAGCGCCACGGCGGGCTGCAAATTCTTGCCGAGCGCGTCCACGGCGCGGTTGGAGTGGTAATGCAGTTCCGTCCGCACCCGGAGCAAAAAGTCGTATGCGGCTTCGAGCTGCTTGTGCTCGAACCGGCTGACGAATTCACGCTTTTCCAGTTCGGCCAGCGACCGGGCACGATATTTGAAGAACGCCATCCAAAGCAGGTTCTGAAAGTCGCGCAACCCGCCGCAGCCGTTTTTGATGTTCGGCTCCTGCATGCAGGCGGAATTGCCGTATTTGGCATGGCGCGCCTGTTGGTCGGCCACGCGTGCCGCAATGTATTTTTCCTCAAAACCATCCACGCATTTGTCGGTGATCACCCGCTGGAACTTCTTGAACAGCTTCTCGTCGCCGACAATCAATCGCGATTCGATGAGCGAAGTTTTGGATTGCATGTCGGTGTTGGCCACCTTCACACAATCGTCAATACTGCGGACGGAATACCCGATCTTCAGGCCGATGTCCCACAGCGGATAAAGCACGCCGTCAATCAGCCTGGACAGGCAGGGAAGCGGTTTGCCCGAGGCGACCTGGCCGTCGTGCAAAAACATGAAGTCAATGTCGCTGTAGGGATTCAATTCCGCGCGGCCGTAACCGCCGATGGCCACGAGGGCCAGCGGTGGAAATTCCTTTTGCGCCTGGAGCGACAGGCTGCTGCGCGCGAGGTTCCAGAGATGCCGCACCAACGCATCGAGCATCGCCGCGCGGGCCTGGCAGATTTCACGGCCGCCGGCGCCACCCCGGTGCCACAGCTTGAGCCGGTGTGTCTCCACCTTGAGAAAACCCTTGTAACGCGAAAGCCTTTCCGCTGGATCGGTGCCGGCCGGGAGCGACAAGCGTCCCTCCGCATCCCCCTCGATTTTCCTGATTAAATCCTGCACGGGCGCACAAGTTGCGAACAAAACGGCCTGAAAGCAAGCGCAGCCGCCGGCTGGCAGTGTGCTGATTTGCTCGGAGCGCGGATTGTCCCCGACCCGCAGCGGTCGGAGCGGTCGAACCGGCTGCGAGTCGAAACATCTCGCGCTCCGACCTTCAAGCTGGAATTTAAATCAGGACAACACCTGCCAGCCGGACAACCTCTTGGTCTCGATTGTCATCCTGATTTCAATCCCTCCGTCGGGACGATTATGGCTGACTTCAGGATTAAGTTGGGGACATCCCGCCAGCGAAAACCTTGTCGCGCCCCGTACGACTGTTCTAAAGTTCGCCGATGCCGGTGCTTCCCGCCCCTGACCCTGATGCCGTCCTGATGCTGCGTGTCAAACGCGGCGACCGGGCGGCGTTCGCGGAGCTGGTGGAAAAATACAAGCAGCCGGTGATGAACCTCGTTTATCGCACCCTGCACGACGAGGCCGAGGCCGAGGATCTCGCGCAAAACGTCTTCCTGCAGGTGTACAAATCCGCCCGGCGCTACGAATCGCGCGCGAAATTTTCCACCTGGTTGTTTACCATCGCGCGCAACCTGTGCCTGAACGAAATCCGGCGCCGCTCACGCCATCCCGCCGAGTCCCTCGAGGAAAGCCACGCTGAACACGAGGACCAGCCGCGCCAGCAATTTGAGGACAAGCGCAGCATCCCGCCGCCGGAAAAATTGTTGCATGGCGAACTGGCGCAAAAGATCGAGGAGGCGCTGGCCGGATTGCCGGAAAATCAGCGCACCGCCATTTTGCTTTGCCGGCAGGAAGAATTGAGCTACGAGGAAATCGCCCGGATTTTGGGCTGTTCGCTTTCCGCCACCAAATCGCTCATCCATCGCGGACGTGAAACGCTCAAGGAAAAATTGAAGCCGTACTTGAAAACCGGCGAGTGGAGCGGATGAATCCCGGAAATTTTTATTTTTATCCGTGTTCATCCACGCCCATCTGTGGTTAACCTTTTCCCGTGAAAGCCGTCATTCTTGCCGCCGGCAAAGGCACCCGCATGCGGGAACTCACCCACGAGTTGCCCAAGCCCATGCTCCAGGTGCAGGGCCGACCCATCCTCGAACACATCATCGCCGGAATCCTGGCGGCGGGCGGGCGCGACCTCTTCATCGTTACCGGGTGGCGGGCCGAAATCGTGGAAAATCACTTCGGCGACGGGGAAAAAATGGGCGCGCACATTGTATACGGACGCCAGATGGTCCAGGACGGCACGGGCAAGGCGCCGGAACTGGCGAAGGAGTTCGTCGGTGATTCGCCGTTTCTATTGACTTACGGCGATATTCTGGTTCCGCCGGAGACGTATTCGCAAATGATCCAGCGATTCAGCGAAGGCGATTTTGCCGGGGTCATCACGGTCACGCGCGGCGAAGACGTGACCAAGGGCGGTCTGAATTTCTTCGACGAACAGTTTTGTCTGAAACGGCTGGTGGAAAAACCGTCGCCGGGGCAACTGGAACAATTGCGCCGTGAGGGCTGGCTCAAGCCGGGTGCGCAGGCATGGTACAACGCCGGCATCTACATTTTCCGCCCGTCACTTTTCGATTTCACCGCGAAATTGCAGAAATCCCCGCGCGGCGAGTACGAGCTGACCGACGCCCTTAGTGCGATGGTGGCCGCGGGCCAATTGCTCGCCGGGTTGGAAATCCCGGGCCGCTGGGTGGACGTGAGGGATCCTGAAGTTCTGGCGAGGTTGGAAAAGGAAAAGCAGGAGCCGAGGTAACGAGGCTCACAATTTTCAATTTACAAAGCAGGATTTACGCGGTGTGCAGGCATTCCGAAAGCGCTCGTAAATCGTAAATTCAATCAGAGCCTTCTCCCGGCGGCTGCTACAAAATATATTTCGGCTCGTACACCGGGCCGAGGCCGTGTTTGCGGAGCAATTCAATGAATTTTGCAATCCCGCGCTTTTCGTCGGCAGCCAGATGGTAATGCACGTGCCAGCCGAGATAATCCCGGCGGAAATCCTCGTCGTATTCCTCGCGGGTTTCGATGAGGTAATCCAGCGTCTCGAGGCCGAACCGCTTGGCCTCCGCCAATTCACGGCGCAATGCCTTGCTCTCAATGCCGCGCCGCAGCGCCCACACCGCAAAGACAAACGGCAGGTTGGTCAACTCATACCACGCCGTGCCCAGGTCAAAAATGTCGTGCACGTGGGTGGCGCGTTGAAAATCAATCGCCCGGTCGCCAATCAACAGCACCGCATCCCGCTCCGGAGCGGAGTCGTAATCCGGCAGCGGCTTGAACTCCGGCGCCAATCCGCGTTCCGCCAACAGCACCTTCAGCAGATTTACGCTGGTCAGCGACGCCGGGTCGCAATAAACCTCCGTAATTCTCTCCAAGGGCACGCAATGCGCCAGCAACACGCTGTAAACCTCGCCCAGTGACGCGACGGCGACGCTGTCGAGGATGTCGTAACGGTCATGGAACAGGACCTCGGTGATGCTGACGAGCGCGGCATCGAGCTCATCGCGGCGGAGCAGTTCGGCCAGTTGGGCCGGAGTGGCAAAATAAACATTGTCCTCGATGCCGCGCGTGAGCGGCACCGCGTTGAGATATTTCACCGAGCCGATGCGGAATTTGCTGGTCTCTGCGGCAGGCATTTCAGTCGTTGAAGGGTGAAAACAATTTACGGGCTTTCCCGGGTATAAGTGATAATGTCGGCATCCTCGTCGGTGGTCGGCATGTTCAACCGGAACCTCGAACTTTGTCCCAGGAGGACGGTGGTTTCCGCTTTGCTGAAATCTTCGAGGTAATAATCCAGGATGTAACCGCCGGGTTGAGGTCCGCGTTGGATGTCAATTTTCTTGTAGCCTTTGTGCCAGGTGGGATCGGTCGTGTTGATAATAAACCCGACAAAATCACGGCCTGGTTGGAAGCGGTCTCGTATGATGCCGATGCGATGCGGATTCGTTCCGGTCGCCTCCCAGATCCCTTCAATCGGGTCGAGCTTCTTTTGGTGGCTGTCGAGATAGTTGGTGAAACTCTGCATCGAAATGGGAATGGTTTCCCAGGTATCCGCATAGCGCAGCAATTGAGCCTCCATGCTATAACTGGCACTGGTAAAACCCGGATCCTGGACCAATTTCACCCGTGCAACGTCGGCACCTTTTTTCCAGGCGATTTTTATAATCCGTTCCGTTTCTTCCTCGGCCGAGCCACCGCGCATGGTGAAATAGCCGCCGCTGATGGAGACGGTTCCGATGAGTTCGCAGGGCCGGGGAACTGTCTTATCCTGGGTATAAACGGGAATCGGGTAACCCGGCTTCCTCTCGGGTCCCGGGGGCAGGTTGGGTTGATATGTCACCACCGTCGAGCACCCGCTCAGTAGCGCCGCTGAACAAATGATCATTACGGTGGTGAACGGAGAAGTCAGGCCGATACGTAATATTGACGTGTTGTGGTTCATGCCGTTGCCAGGTTGTCTTCCAGCACTTTCGAGTGCCCTGAATTTTCTGCGGCTTCGGCATCGTGGCCGTCCGCAAGAACTTTAATCGGCTCGTAAAAGGTGTTGCGTTGGACGGGGACGCGACCGGCTTCGCGGATGGCTTTGAGCATGTCTGCCTCGGTCTGCAATTGCGGCGAGGTCGCGCCCGCCATGTGAAAGATATGTTCCTCAATGATGGTGCCGTGCAAATCATCCGCCCCGTAGCTCAATGCCACCTGCGCCAGTTTCAGCCCCAGGCCCACCCAGTAGGCGGTGATGTGATCGAAGTTGTCGAGGTAAATGCGGCTGACAGCGATGGTGCGCAATGAATCAAAGCCGGTCGGCGGATTCTCGACCGGAACGTCGTTGTCCTGCGGCTGATATGCCAGCGGCACGAAGCCGACGAAACCGCGTGTCTCGTCCTGCAAAGCGCGCAATTGGCGCAGATGGTCCACGCGATCGGCCGGCGATTCGACGTGGCCGTAAAGCATCGTGCAGGTGCTGCGTCCGCCCATCTTGTGCCAGGTGCGGTGGACGTCCAGATATTCGTCGGCGGATTCCTTGCCTTTGGCGATGGCCGAACGGACTTCCTTGCGGAAAATTTCCGCGCCGCCGCCCGTAAGCGAATCGAGCCCGGCGGCTTTCAATTCCTGCAGCGTTTCCACGACGGATTTTTTGGCGAGCCAGGCCAGGTGCAGGATCTCAATGGCCGTGAAACATTTGAGGTGCAGACGCTGGGCAGGGCGCGCTGTCGCCGGCGCGCCGCCTTGGTGGGGCGAGGCTGCTGACGAGCCGGCTCGTGCGGGCGCTCGCCCCACCGCCTCATCATTGAGTGCCCGGAGCGCCGTGAGCATGTCGGTATAATAACTGAACGGCAGGGACGGATGCAGTCCGCCGACGATGTGCAATTCGGTGATACCGAGCTTTAAGGCTTCGCGCGCTTTGTGGACGATTTCCTCGACGGAAAACTGGAAGCCGTCGGCATCTCGTTTCTTGCGCGCGAACGAGCAGAACTGGCAGGACAAGATGCAGTAGTTCGAGTAGTTGACGTAGCGATTGATGATGTAGCTGGCGCGGTTGCCGACCTTTTTCTGGCGCGCCAAATCGGCAATGGCGCCGACGGCGTTCAGGTCCCGGGACTCAAACAACCGAAGCGCGTCGGCCTCGGAAATGCGTTCGCCGGCGGCGACCTTGTCGTAAAGGTCGCGCAACTCGCTGCGTTGAACGAAAAAGTTCACCCACAACAATTAACAGCAAATGCACGTTTGGGAAAGTGAGTTTGTTACGCAGGAGGTTCAACTTTGATTCGGTAATCCGTTTCGAGTCGGCACTGGTAATGTGCCGGGAATCGGGCAAAGTGAGGTCAAGCCGGCTGATGGTTGAGTGTTGATAGTCAGGCCGGAGGGAGTGGCAGGATGGATTTATGGAAGAGCAGATTTTAAGATTACTGGGCCGGCGGGATTATGCGCCGGCCAATGTGCCGGAATTGCTCCGGCATCTCCGGCTGGCACCCCGTCGCCAGCAGGAATTGCAGGGCGTGCTGCGCCGGCTGGAACAGTCCGGCCGCG
>Ga0335078_10017420_pt1 | contig 10672 bp, 8 predicted proteins | sample Lox_Sample_32_FD_206711 | JGI IMG/M metagenome (GOLD analysis project Ga0335078, IMG submission 206711) | Soil microbial communities from Loxahatchee National Wildlife Refuge, Florida, United States - Lox_Sample_3.2 | ecosystem: Environmental > Terrestrial > Soil > Wetlands | place: USA: Florida... | reverse complement strand
GTGCCCCTTCATTATCAGGTCCTCAGCCATTACAATTCTGAACGAACTGACGCTCAAGGTACCGTAGAATCAGCGAGAATTATACCGCACGCAAGGGGGGAGCAGGCGCAGTCCAAGTTGTTCCGTGAGGCCTGAGCTTCCGTTGGCCACGTGCACGCGGGGCCATACCCTGCGAATAACTCGGTCCGTAGGGTGGGACCCCCAGAACCCGTCCGCATCACGCGGCTTTGTGGAATTGCCCACCACCGAGGCGTATACTCGCGGCAGAGGGTTCCCGGAGGCAAATCGAATTCTGTAGAAGCCCGTGCCAGATTCCGCCTGGGGGGAGTGGGCTCGATGGTCGATGAAGCCTGAATCTGCCGGGCCGATCAAAAGCCACGGTGTAAAGGAGGAGAAGATGCTCTCGGCAATTCTTTCCCTTCCCAAGGGTAACCAAATCATTATCGCGGCAGGCGCTTTGGCTTGTCTGATTGCGTGCCCCCCGTACACGTGGGCGGCGAACGCCGCTTGGGTGCGAGTCAATCAGGCGGGTTACGAGGCCAGCGGTTCCCACCGGGCGTATCTCATGTCGACTGCAGCGGAAATCGGAGCGACGTTCGAAGTGGTCAGCGCTCAGGGAGCCATCGCGTTCGCCGGGAAGATCGGTGGGTTCCTCGGGATCTGGAGCCACAACAGTACGCTCACGTACAAAGTCTACGCGCTGGATTTTACCGTGCCTGCGAGAGGGACTTACAAAATCAAGGTCCTGGGCCCGGTGCCGGCGACCTCGCCGAACTTCGCGGTCGATGATCCCCAGGCGCTCTATGCGGGCCTGTTGTTGAACACTCTGTTTTTCTACGAAACCGAGCGCGACGGTAAAAACTATCTGCCCAACGCGCTGCGCACAGCGCCCGGACACCTAAAAGACGAGCGCGCGAGCGTCTACACCACGCCGCCGCTGGACGCGAACGACTTCGTGGAAAACGTGCCGCCTACGCCACCTCTTGTGTCCGCGCAACTGCCGGCCCTTGACGCCTCGGGCGGTTGGTGGGATGCGGGCGACTACATGAAGTATGTCGAAACCACCAGCTACGCTGTGGCTCTCATGGAAATCGGTATTCGCGATTTCCCTAATCAGATGGGAGCAGGCGCCGCCCCAAATCCACCGGCTCCCCCCGTCACGGTCTCTTATGCCGGCCAAAGCGGGCCGGGAGCACCAGCCTCGTCCGATTTCACAGCCGAGGCGAAGTTTGGCATTAACTGGTTGATGAAAATGTGGGATGACAACACCAAAACCTTGTACTATCAGGTGGATAACTCTCAGGACTGGGACTACTACGGGGAGGGCGGCCCCAGTTCCGAGAGCGGGAACTGCGGCGGAACATATCCCAGTCCCTACTGCTTGATTACGGAATATGACATCTGGACACTGCCGCAGGCGGCCGACAGTTATCAACAAGCGGGAGACCCGGAGCCGTGTGACCCGCTCACGACTTTCTACATCTGCCATCGCCCCGTATTCGTCGCGGGCCCCGCGGGGTCAGAAATCAGCCCCAATCTTGCCGGCCGCTTGGCGGCAGACTTTGCCCTCTGCTATCAGATCAATCGCGTGGTGAACCCCGCCTTGGCCACTCAATGTTTGAGGAGCGCGGAAAACGTTTTCTCGCTCGCCCAGACTTCCTTCCCGGATCCCGCTCCCACGGTTGCATCGGGCTCGTGCAGCAATTGTTTGCTGACGATCGTCCCCTTTGACGGTTATCCCGAAAACGTGTGGGACGATGACATGGAGCTGGGTGCGACTGAACTTTATTTCGCCCTCCAATCGGCGGCAGAAAGCCAGAACCTCCCACCGGGGCTAGCGCACACCGATCCCCGGTACTACCTGCAAGAGGCCGCAATGTTTGCCGAGAACTACATCACCCAAATCTATCAGCAGGGCTTCTCGGACACGCTCAATCTTTATGACGTAAGCGGCCTGGCGCACTTCGAGCTCCACCGCGCCCTGCAATTGGCGGGAGATCCTCAGGGCTTGCCGGTCTCGGAGGCGAGCATTTTGCGGCAGCTTCTTGACCAGGTCGGTGACGCGATTAATCAGGCGGGGACTGATCCATGGGGCTTTGGCGATTCCTGGAACGCTGGCGACACCACGTCTCACGGCGCCGGTCTTTCGGTGATGGCGAGTGAAGCGTACTTTCTGACCAACAACGCTACTTATGATGCCTACGCCCAAAGATGGCTGGGTAACATACTGGGCGCCAATCCCTGGGGCTCGTCTTTTATCGTCGGCGACGGCATCACGTTTCCGAACTGCATTCAGCATCAGGTGGCGAACCTGGCGGGGGCACTCGATGGAACTTCCGGGGGAGTGCCCGTGCTGTGGGGCGCGGCTAGCGAAGGCCCGGCCGGCGCGGCAACCTCGGGCGTCGTGGACGGCATGATTTTGTGCCCGGCAAACGGCATCGATACGTTCCAAATCTTCAATGGCAACCCTGGGGCGTTTGACCCGTCGCAGTTGGCCGTCTACCGGGACAACATGCAGTCCTATAGCACCACCGAGCCGGCGATTGACCTTACCGCCACATCGTTCCTCATGTGGTCCTGGAGACTGGGGGGGCACCCGAGCTTCTGATCTGAGCGGGAGGGGACTTGCGACATCATTTGACAGGTGACACGGGCATTTCCGCCCAATTATCCTATCTACCGCATCTCAAGACCCGTTGGCCGGTGATCGCGGTTTCCAGCGCAAGATAGGTTTCCGTGCTGCGGCGACTTCGTCGAGGCGCGAGACGCGCGTGGTATAGGGCGCCTTGAGAACGAACTGGGGATCCTCCTCGACCTCTTGTGCGATCGCCTCCAACGCGTCGATGAAGGCGTCCAACTCCCTCTTGCTGGCGCTCTCCGTGGGTTCGATCATCAGCGCTCCGGGAACAATCAGGGGGAAGGCCGTGGTGTAAGGGTGGAAGCCATAGTCGATCAAGCGCTTGGCGATGTCCATGGTGCGGACACCCTTTTCCGCCTGCCGCCGGTCGGAGAAAACACATTCGTGCATGCAGGGCTGGTCGTAGGGAAGCTCATAGGAGTCGCGCAACCGGCTACGCACATAATTGGCGGCCAAGACGGCATCCTCGGTGGTCTGCCGCAAGCCCTCCGGGCCATTGGCCAGGATGTAGGCGAGAGCCCGGACTGCCATGCCGAAATTTCCCAGAAACGCGCGCACCCGCCCGATGCTCCGGGGGCGGTCATAATTCAACTGGAATCTCCCGTCCGCCGATTTTTCCACCACGGGCGAGGGCAGATACGGTTCCAGAATTTCCTTTACCGCCACGGGACCCGACCCCGGCCCTCCACCGCCGTGGGGAGTGGAAAATGTTTTGTGCAGGTTCAAGTGCATGACGTCGATGCCAAAGTCCCCCGGACGCGCCACCCCCACCAGCGCATTCATGTTGGCGCCGTCCATATAAACCAGGCCTCCCCGGGCATGTACAATATTCGTGATCCTGCTGATTTCCGTTTCGAAGATACCCAGGGTATTGGGATTGGTCAGCATCAATCCTGCCACTTCCGAATCCATGGCGCAGGCGAGGTCGACGATGTCGATGCATCCTTGCTCATTCGATTTGAGGGGGCGAACTTCATATCCGGAAATGGTCACGCTGGCCGGGTTGGTGCCGTGTGCGGAGTCGGGTATCAGGATGTATTTGCGCGGATCGCCGCGTCCGGCAAGCAGGGCGCGGATCATCAGGATCCCGGTCAGTTCTCCCTGCGCGCCGGCGGCAGGCTGAAGCGATACGGCGTCCATGCCGGTGATTTCCTGGAGGCAGAGGGCGGTCTCGTGCAGGATTCGCAGGCAGCCCTGGGCGAGGGTCTGGGGCGTGTAGGGATGCTCTGACGCCAGGCCCTCCAAACGGGCCACCACCTCATTGATGCGGGCGTTGTACTTCATGGTGCAGGAACCCAACGGATAGAGTCCCGTATCCACGCCGTAGTTCCAGGTGGAGAGCCGCGTAAAGTGGCGGATCACATCGACCTCCGAGACTTCCGGAAAGCCTTCCACCTCAGACCGCGCCATGTCTGCACCCAGCAATTCGGCAGGAGAGACAGCAGGCACGTCCAGCGGCGCCATGTCTGCTCCGATTTTGCCCTCTGTCGTTCGCTCGAAAATCAAGACTTCGTTGCGAGTTACATGCGATCGAGCTTCGCGAATTCGGCTCTGTTTATTCATCGGGTTTAATCGGCGTTCCTCAGTTTTTCGTTACCCGGGCTCAGGATTGGACTTTGCTGAGGATGGGCCACTGTGAGCTGCCGACCTCCTGCCTGAGGCACACTTCGGCCAGGCGATCAATTGCAGCTCGGCTGGTCGTTTCCGTAAAACACATCAGCAGGTGGCCGGCAAGTTCCGGATAAAACTCTCCCAAATGCAGTCCGCCGATGATCTTCTCTTCCCGCAAGGTTTCCATCAGTCGTTCGGCATCACCAGGTAGCTTGACAACGAACTCGTTGAAGCACGGGCCGGTGAAGGGAGTTGAGAACCCGGGAATTCCTCGCAGTCGCTCCGCGGCATAGTGGGCCTTGGCCAGGTTCTGCTCGGCCAGCAGCCGCAGACCCGTCTTTCCCAACAGGCAAAGGTAAATGGTGGCGGCGAGGGCGCAGAGCGATTGATTCGTGCAAATGTTGGATGTGGCTTTTTCCCGCCGGATGTGTTGCTCGCGGGTCGCCAGGGTCAGCACGAAGCCGCGCCGGCCTTCGGCGTCGACCGTCTGGCCCACCAATCGCCCCGGCATCTGCCGAAGGAACTCCTCCCGGGTGGTCAGGAATCCCAGGTAGGGCCCACCGAAGGACACCGGCACTCCGAAGGATTGCGCCTCGCCGCACACAATATCGGCCTCGGTGGGGGGCTTCACAATCGCCAGGGAGAGTGGCTCCGTTACGGTGACGATCAACAGCGCGCCCTTCCGCCGGGTGATGGCGGTGATCTCCGGGATGCGCTCCAGGATCCCGAAAAAATTCGGCGATTGGACCACCACGGCAGCGGTCTGTGCGTCTATCGCGGATTCCAGCCGACCGGCATCAATCTGTCCAGATGCTGTGTAAGGAACTTCCAACAGCTCCGCATCCTGGTTCTGCACATAGGTGTGAAGGACCTGCCGATACTCCGGGTGCAACGTTCTGGCCAGCAGCACGCGGCGGCGCCGGGTGACCCGCAAGGCCATCAGTGCGGCCTCGGTGGTGGCCGTCGAGCCGTCATAGAGCGAGGCGTTGCTGACTTCCTGGCCGGTTAGCTGCGTCATCATGGTTTGGAACTCAAACATGGCTTGCAGCGTTCCCTGGGAAATCTCCGCCTGGTAGGGGGTGTAGGCAGTAAAAAACTCGCTGCGCGAGAGCAACGCGTCAACCACCACCGGCCGATAGTGCGAATACGCTCCGGCCCCCAACAGAGAGACATACTCGCGGCTGCTCTCCGACGCGGCCTGCTGGAAATACTGCAGGATTTCGGCCTCGGAAAGCTGGCCGGGCAAGTTCAGATTCCCTTTTAACCTCTGGTCCGGACGAATCTGTGCGAAGAGCTCGTCGATGTGCGCGTGGCCGGTGGCCCGAAGCATCGCCTGCCGGTCGGCAGCGGAGTTCGGAAGGTAGCGCATTAATGGGCCTTTTCCTGCTGGAGGTACGCCTCGTATTGATCCGCCGTCATCAGCTTGTCAATCTCGCTGCGGTCGGAGATTTCCACTCGGACCATCCAGGCCTCACCATGCGGATCGGAGTTCACCAATTCCGGGCTGTTCTGGAGTTTGGAATTTGCCGCCTTCACCTCGCCACTCACTGGCGCATAGAGCTCGGATACGGCCTTGACGGACTCTACCGTCCCGAATGACTCCCCAGCCGTCATGTGATCGCCCGGTTTGGGCAGCTCCACGAAGACCACGTCGCCCAGTTCTTTTTGGGCGTAATCGGTAATCCCGATAGTTCCCACGGATTCGTCCAAGCGGATCCACTCGTGTTCTTTTGTGTAAAGAAATTCTGGAGGGTACATGTTCCACTCCCCAATATTTGGTTGCCAGCGCCCCAAATCAGTCCGGATCGGGCGTGGTTTTTAAACATAAATCAACCGGGATCGCTTCACTTCGGCCGTTTATAGAAAGGCAAAGAGACTACTCTCGCGGAGGCGAGTCTCCCGCGGATTTCGATCTGTATCTCCCGCCCCATCTGCGCGTCTTCCGGGGGCGCGTATGCCATCCCAATATTCTTCTTCAAAAATGGCGCCGGCGAACCACTGGTAACCTTGCCGGATTTCTTTCCATCTATCACTACCGGATAACCATCGCGCGCCGGAGCGCGGTCGAGCATCTCAAAACCGATGAGCCGCTTGGGCACTCCCGCAAGGTGCTGTTGCCAAAGAACCTGCCTGCCTAGGAATTCACCTTTCCCGAATTTGGTGATCCAGCCAAGATTGGCTTCAAGAAGCGTGATCTCCACATCTAATTCGTGCCCGTAAAGCGGGAATCCTGCCTCCAGCCGCAGGGTATTGCGCGCCCCCAAGCCGGCGGGAATCAGGCCTTCAGGCTTTCCCGCGTCCAGCAACGTATTCCACACGTGTACGGAGGAAGCCGGGGGAAAATAGAACTCAAATCCGTCCTCGCCTGTGTACCCGGTACGCGCCAGGATGCCTTCGACCCCGGCGCATCGCGCCTTGCGAAACCAGTAATACTTCAAGTCGGCCGGATCTGGTTCCGCCACCTTCCGCAGAATCGCCAAAGCCCGCGGGCCTTGCAAGGCAATTTGCGAGTATTGCGCGGAAATATTGTTCACATCGGCGCCGAGGGAATTGCACTGCACGATCCACGCGTAGTCCTTTTCAGTATTCGCGGCGTTCACGCAAAGAAAGTAGTGATCCGAGGCGAAGCGGTGCACCAGGCAGTCATCGATCGCGCTGCCGTTGGGGAGCATCAGCGCGGAATACTGAGCCTGGGAATCCTGCAAGCGGGCGACATCGTTGCAGGTTACATGCTGGAGCAAGGCCAATGCCTGGGGGCCGCGAACTTCGATTTCCCCCATGTGGCTCACGTCGAACAAGCCCGCGGCCGTCCGCACTGCCAGGTGCTCGCGGGTGATGCCGGAGTACTCTACCGGCATCTCCCACCCGCAGTAATCCACCATCTTGGCGCCACTCGACCGATGGGCGGCATTAAGGGCTGTGCGCTTCAGTGCCTCTCCCCCCGGAGCGACCAAGCCAAATCCTCCAACTATAGCGGACTTCATCTGCTAGGAATTCAACCTAACACAGACTTCGCAAGCCGGTCAAGGAGGCCCGGCGCCGGATTTCGAGGGGATTGACAGCGCCTGGCACGCGGTTCTACACTGCAATTTCAGGCTCATTTCCAAACTCTCATGACAGGGGCACCACCATGGCTAAAGGTCCGCTTAACGATGAGCAAGTGCGCGAGTACCAAACCGAAGGATTCGTTCTGGCCAAAGGGCTGTTTGACGCGGAGGAAATCGGACTTCTCCAGCGCGCCGCCAAGGAAGATCGCGAACTCGACCAGCATGCCTTCGGCAGAAAGGACGGTGAAGGCGGGATTACGCGCCTCTCGCTCTGGAACCATCCAGGCGATACCCTGTACGGAATGTTCGCACGTTGCGAATCCATGGTGAACTCCATGGAGAAGCTTCTGGGCGGCGAGGTGTACCACTACCATTCCAAGATGATCATGAAAGACCCCAAAGTGGGTGGCGCCTGGACATGGCATCAGGACTACGGCTACTGGTATCAGAACGGGGTCTTGTTCCCCCTGTTGGCCAGCGCCTTCATCGCCGTCGATCCGGCCACGCGGGAGAACGGCTGCATGCAGGTTCTGCGCGGCTCGCAAGAACTGGGGCGAATCGATCACGTACTCACCGGCCAGCAGGCCGGGGCCGACATGGAGCGCGTGAACGAAATCAGCAAGCGCCTGGAATTGGTATACGTGGAGATGGAGCCGGGTGACACGCTGTTTTTCCACAGCAACTTGCTGCACCGCTCCGATCAAAACCATTCGGAGAATCCGCGCTGGTCGATGATCTGTTGTTATAACGCGGCCCGCAATAATCCCTACAAGGAATCACACCATCCGCGCTATACCCCCCTCCACAAGGTTCCGGACTCCGCGATCAAAGCGGCGGGCCTTCGGCGTTTCCGCGATGGGAACTCGGAGGTGGCATGGATGGACCCCGTCCACGACAGCAGCGCGAGCAGTCTGGCGGAAAAAGAGGGCAATAGGTAGTGAGCAGCAGGGGTTGGGCAAAATGAACCGCTGGAGGATCCCGCGATGGATGACAAGACCAAGTTCCTGCGCCACACGCTGGCCACGCTCGCCTATCGGGGGGCGAAAGCGTTCCATGAAACCCCTGCCGGCTTTGCGGAGTTTCGTGCCGGGCAGAAGACTCGCACTCCCGGCCAGATTCTTGCGCACATGGGCGATCTGATGGACTGGGCCCTGACCCTCGCCGATGGCAAGGCGGTTTGGCACGATTCCCCGCCACTCACCTGGGAGCAGGGAACAAGTCGATTCTTTGCAGCCTTGGAGACCTTTGACAAGCGGCTGGCGTCCGAGACGCCGCTTGCCTGCACACCGGAGAAACTCTTTCAGGGACCGGTTGCCGATGCGCTGTCGCACGTGGGCCAAGTTGCCATGCTGCGCCGGCTGGCTGAATCTCCCATTCGCGGCGAGAATTACTTCAAGGCCGACATCGCCGGCGGACGCGTGGGTCCGGACCAGGCAAAACCGAAGGTGGAATTTGAGTAAATCTCAGCCTTGACTGCCCCCTGTCAACTGACCACTGACCACTATCCGCTGCTCTTACCACCCCACCGGCTTGCCCTGATTTTGCTCTTCCAACCATTTTTCCAGCGGGGCAAAATAGTCTCGGATGGCTGTTGCGTCCATCTGCCTCTGGCCGGTCAGGGCCTCCAAGGCTTCGGGCCAGGGGCGGCTCTGGCCCATGGCGAGCATCTTGGTCAGGCGCGCGCCGGCTTCCTTGTTGTCATAGATGGAACACCGGTTGAGAGGTTCCGTGCAGCCGGCGGTTTTGGCCAGGGCGCGGTGAAACTGGAATTGCAGGATGTCCGCCAGGAAATAACGCGTGTAGGGCACGTTGGCCGCCACGTGGTATTTTGCTCCGGGATCAAAATCATCCTCGCTTCGCGGCAGAGGCGCGGCCACGCCCTGATACTTCAGGCGCAGCGCCCACCACGCCTGGTTGTATTGTTCGGGCGTGATCTCGCCGGAAAAGACCTTCCAACGCCATTGGTCAATGAGCAGTCCGAAGGGCAGGAAAGCGATTTTCTCCAGCGCCTTTTGCATCAGCAGGCCCAGGTCCTTGGAAGGGTCGGGGACCTGGCTGATCAACCCGAGTTTCACCAGGTACGGCGGAGTGATGGAAAGCGCGATCGTGTCGCCAATCGCCTCGTGGAACCCGTCATTGGCGCTATCGCGAAGCAGGTACGGCTGTTCGCGGTAGGCGCGCTGATAGAAATTGTGTCCCAGTTCGTGATGAATGGTGGAGAAGTATTCGGAGGTGATATCGATACACATCTTCACGCGCAAGTCGAGGTTGAAGTCCACGTCCCAGGCGCTGGCGTGGCACACCACGTCGCGGTCGCGCGGCTTGGTGAACTGCGATCGCTCCCAAAAAGTCTGAGGCAGGGGGTCGAACCCGAGCGAGGTGAAAAAGTGCTCGCCGTAGCGCACCATCCCCAAGGCGTCGGTGTTGCGGTCCTTCAGAATCTTGGTCAGGTCGTAGCCGGGGTCGCCGTTGGGCGGCGCCACCAGGGGATAAACGTTGTCCCAGGTCTGCGCCCATAAGTTGCCCAGCAGGTCCGCGGGTATGGGGCCGCTGGCGGGAACCACCTGGTCTCCGTACTTCTCACGCAACTTCCAACGCACGTAGGCGTGGAGTTGCAGATAAAGCGGGCGAACCTGCTCCCACAGGCGGTCCAACTCGCGCGCATAATCATCCGGTGGCATGTCGTATTTCGAACGCCAGAGCGCGCCGGTGTCCTTGAATCCCAGTTCCCGGGCGCCCTGGTTGGAGAGTTCGACGAAGCGCACAAAATCCTTGCGCATGGGCCGGGAAATCAGGTGCCAGCCCGCCCAGGCCTCGCGCAGCTCATTAGGGTCGCGGCTGGTGGCCATCAGGCGTGTCAGGTCCTCAATGTCCAGACATTTGTCCTTGCCGGGCGGGCACCACTTGCCCTTGCCGTAGGTACCCTCCATGCGGGAGGCAATCTCGGTGAGTTCCGCGCTCTTCCGGGGATCGGCGGGAGTGGGTAGCACCAGCGAGACTTTCAGAATGAGCATCTTGCGAGCCAGGTCGGGGGGAAGTTTCAGGCCGTCAAAGCGGGTAGCCTGCTTGGCGAGTTTGACTTGCGCGGCAATGGCGCGCTCGTCCGCCTGGGCCGCCAAAATCTCCGTATCGTCGGTGATGTAGGTCGCCTTCACCCAGTCAGCGCGGGCGGCGGCGACGCTCAATTCCAGCAATTTGGCCTCGGCGTTCTTGATGAAGGCTTCCGCCTCCGCCACCGTCGGAGGTGGCGTGCCGGATGGCTTGTCGTCGGCAGTTGACATGGAAACCATTCCCAACAGGATCACAACCAAAACCGGTCCAATTAAGCCGTGAGCTCTCATCTCTCGTATCATGCTGCCCCCTTGCGACCATTTGA
>Ga0335078_10017419_pt1 | contig 10672 bp, 8 predicted proteins | sample Lox_Sample_32_FD_206711 | JGI IMG/M metagenome (GOLD analysis project Ga0335078, IMG submission 206711) | Soil microbial communities from Loxahatchee National Wildlife Refuge, Florida, United States - Lox_Sample_3.2 | ecosystem: Environmental > Terrestrial > Soil > Wetlands | place: USA: Florida... | reverse complement strand
CGATGGCCAGCAGCAGGTCGTCCTTGCTCGCGAAGTGCCGGTAGACCGCGGTCGGGTCCGCGCCGAGCGCACGGCCCAGCTTGGGCAGGCTGAACCCGTCGGTGCCTTCGGCGTCCAGCAGCCGCACGCTCTCCCTGACGATCAGCTCCGGCGACAGGCTGCCGCGCCGCAGGCCCCGCCGCTGTCGCGGGCCTGAGCGCCGGCCGGTGGCGGAGATGCTGGTCATCGTCGCGTCCCTGCCCCCTCAGGTGGCCCTCAGGTGATCCTCAGGCCGGTGGCCGTCGCGGCTGAGTCTAGGGGCGCCGAAGCCTTGTCACAGGCATTGACAACAATTTTGAACCGCTGATCTAATCTCGGGCATCCGCTCGTCAGGGAGGCCCGGGCTGTGCCGGTAACCGAAGAGATCGTCTTCCACAACGGCACCGTCTTTGACGGCCGCACATTCCTCCCGGCAGGCACCTGTGTCCGGTCCGCTGGCGGGCGGATCACCGGGGTCGGCCCGGCTGAGTCGGCAGGCCCGCTCGGCGGCGCGGAGCCCGTCGACCTGGCAGGCGGCACCCTTCTTCCCGGCTTCGTGGACGCGCACGCCCATCCCGTCTTCGCCGGCGATCAGATGCGGCGCTGTGACCTGAGCTCGGCCTCGACGGCGGATGGCTACATCGACCTCATCGCCGCCTACGCCGCCGCTCACCCCGACGAGGAATGGATAGTGGGGGGCGGCTGGTCCATGGACGCCTTCCCGGGCGGGATACCAACGCGGCACGCGCTCGACGCGGTCGTGCCCGACCGGCCCGTGTTCCTGCCCAACCGGGACGGCCACGGCGTATGGGTGAACAGCCGGGCGCTCGCCCTGGCGGGCATCGGCGCCTCGACGCCGGACCCGGCGGATGGCCGGATCGAGCGGGACGCCTCCGGCGAGCCCGTCGGCATGCTGCAGGAGGGCGCGGCCATCCTGGTATCCCACCTGCTGCCCGAGGTCACCGAGGACGACTGGTACACCGCGCTGCTGACCGCCCAGGATTACCTGCTCTCACTCGGCATCACCGGCTGGCAGGACGCGATCATCGGCCGGCACCACGGCGACCCCGACCCCATGACGGCCTACCTGCGGGCGGCGCGGGCAGGCACGCTGCTGGCCAGGGTGGTCGGGGCCCTGTGGTGGGACCGCGGCCGCGGCATGGAACAACTCGGTGAGCTACTTGACCAGCGCAGCGCCGGGCAGGCCGGGAACTTCCACGCCACCAGCGTGAAGATGATGCTGGACGGTGTCGCCGAGAACCACACCGCCGCCATGCTGGAGCCCTACCTGGACGGCGACGGGTGCTCGACCGGCCAGGCCGGCCTCGATTTCATCGATCCCGGCGAGCTCCCCGCCTTCGTCACCGCGCTCGACCGCGAAGGGTTCCAGGTTCACTTCCACGCGCTGGGCGACCGCGCCGTCCGCAACGCCCTGAACGCCGTGGAGGCGGCCCGCCAGGCCAACGGGCGCGGGCCCCGGCATCACCTGGCGCACCTGCAGGTGGTCCACCCCGAGGACGTCCCGCGCTTCGCCCGGGTGTCTGCCACCGCGAACATCCAGCCGCTCTGGGCAACGCACGAGCCGCAGATGGACGAGCTGACCATCCCCTTCCTCGGGGACCGGCGGGCCGGCTGGCAGTACCCATTCCGGTCGCTGGAGGCATCCGGCGCGGCGCTGTGCGCGGGCAGCGACTGGCCGGTGAGCAGCCCCAACCCGCTGTGGGGAGCGCACGTGGCCGTCAACAGGAGCCTGCCCACCCTGGCCGACGGCGCGGGCGGCGACCCGTTCCTGCCCGGGCAGGCCATCGGCCTGACGTCGATCCTGACCGCGTACACGTCGGGCAGCGCCCGGGTCAACGGCCTCGGCACCGTGACCGGGTCGATCGCCGACGGTTACGACGCCGATCTCGCCGTCGTGAACGCAGATCTCGCCCACCTCCCGGCGGGCGAGATCTGCCAGGCGGCGGTCATCCAGACCTGGATCCGTGGCCAGGTCGTTTACCAGCAGCGATAGCAGACCCGCCCGCCACGATGGGGTGGCAGCAAGGAGGACCAATGGGCAGCAGGCGCAGCCGGTGGCTTGTCACCGCCGTGGTAGCAGCGTGCGCACTGACGGCCGCGGCGTGCGGCCGGTCCGCGGGCGGCGCGGGCTCGTCTACAGCGGGCAACATCTCACCCACCAAGGGCCTGGTGGCGGCCACCCCGGCCGGCACCAAGACGGTGCCGTCGGTGGTGTGGGCCGTTTACCGTGACGTCAACTCGCTCGACCCCATCTATGCCTTCGACTACCCGGAGAACACGGCCGACTCGCTGATGTGTGAGTCGCTGCTGCGCCAGGCGCCCGACGGCTCGCTGCAGCCCGGCCTGGCCACCGTCGCCAATCCCAGCCCCACCACCATGGTGTTCACGCTGCGGTCCGGGGTGAAGTTCTGGGACGGCCACCCGGTCACCCCCGCCGACGTGGTCTACAGCCTGGACCGCAACACCGACCCCAAGCTCGGCGGGTTCTACTCGCTGGTGTTCAACCGGGTCAAGTCGATCGCGGCGACCGGGTCCAGCCAGGTGACGATCACCCTCAAGCAGCCCGACTACTGGCTGGAGGGCGAGCTGGCCTCGATGCCGGGAATCATCATCGAGAAGGCCTTCGCCCAGAAGGAGGGCAAGAACTACGGCACGCCGGCGGGCAGCATCATGTGCACCGGCGCGTACATGTTCAAGTCCTGGAACCCGGGCGTGGGCGTGGTCGCGGTCCGCAACCCGCACTACTGGAACACCTCGGTGCACCCGCTCATCGGCCAGATCACCATCAAGGGCGCCCCGGACGTCTCGTCCTTCACCTCGGGCATGCTGACCAACGCGATCCAGGGGTCGTACTCGTTCGCGCTCCCCACCCTCGACCAGCTGAAGAACAGCAGCGCGGTCAAGGTGTACCAGGGCCCAGGCTGGTCCACCGACGCGTTCATCGTCTCCAGCTTCAAGGGCGTGCTGGGCAGCCTCAAGGTGCGCGAAGCGCTGTCGCTGGCGCTGAACCGGCAGGGCATCATCAACTCGGTCTACAAGGGCGCGGCGCTGATGCCGCGCTGGCTGTCGAACCCGGGCACGTTCGGCTACGGCAAGTCGGTGTTCGTCGCCGCCTACAACTCCTCGCCGATGCTGACGCAGAACATCAGCGAGGCGAAGAAGCTCGTCCAGCAGGCCGGGGCCACCGGCAAGACCCTCACGATCGGCACCTCCAGCCAGCTGGCGAACATCTCCGCGGTGACCGGCGCCTACCAGGCGGCGGCGCAGGCGATCGGGCTGAAGGTCGTGCTGAAGTCGGTGTCGGCGCAGAACTACATCAACTTCTTCATCGACCCCAAGGCCCGGGCGGGCATCGACGGTTTCCTGACCGTGAACTACGGCGACTACGCCGACCCGGCGGCGCTGCTGTCCACCCTGGTCCTGCCGGGCGGCTCGCAGAACTACACCAACTTCAACAACCCGAAGATCACCGCGGACCTGGAGACGGCGCGCAGCACGGCGAACCTGGACAAGCGGGCAGCACTGGTGGCAGACGCCGAGAAGCTGACGATGCAGCAGCTGCCGTGGATCCCCGACGTCCAGCCGACCTCGCTGCTGCTGCTGGGCAAGGGCCTGACCGGGGCGGTGGCGTCCTTCGCCTACATGTTCGCCCCCTGGGCCAACAGCCTGGGCGGGAGTGGCTGAGCCGGACCGGCTGAGCCGATGCGCTGGCGCTTCTTCGCGCGCAGGCTGGCCATGCTGGTGGCCAGCCTGCTCGTCGCGAGTTTCGTGATCTTCGCGGCGCTGTACCTGGCGCCAGGCAACCCGGTCACGGCGCTGTCGGGAGGCCGGTCCCTGCCGCCGAGCAGCATCGCCGTGCTTGAGGCGCGCTATCACCTGAACGAGCCCTTCTTCGCCCAGTACTGGTACTGGCTCGACAACGTGCTGCACGGGAACCTGGGGATCTCGATCACGCTGCGGGAGAACGTGTCCACGCTGATCGCGTCCCGGATCTGGACCACCGCCGGGCTGGTCCTGTACGCGTCGCTGATCATCGTCGTGCTGGGGATCGGCCTGGGCATCCTGTCCGGGCTGCGGCCGGGGGCGCTCGACACGAGCACGCTGGTGACGACCGCGGTCTCGGCGGCCATCCCCGCCTTCGTGGCCGCGATCGTGCTCATCCTGGTGTTCGCGGTCAAGCTCGGCTGGTTCCCGGCGCTGGGGAACGGCACCGACCTGCTCAGCAACATCAGGCACTTCACGCTGCCAGCGGTCGCCCTGGCCATCTCCTCACTCGCGATCGTCGCCCGGGTCACCCGGGCGTCGGTCCGGGAGGAGGGCAAGCGCGAGCACGTGCAGACGGCGGTCAGCCGCGGCATCCCCGGCCGCCAGCTGATCCGCCGCCATATCCTGCGCAACGCCGCCATCCCGATCACCACGATCAGCGGCATCACGATCGCCTCGCTGATCGCGGTCGCGGCCGTGGTCGAGGTCGCGTTCAGCCTGAACGGGCTCGGCGCCTACCTGGTCGCGTCCGCCGAGGACAAGGACCTCGCGGTGGTGCAGGGCATCTCGCTGGTGCTGGTGACCGCGTTCGTGGTGATCAACCTGCTGGTCGATGTGCTCTACGCGGTGCTCGACCCGCGGGTCGCGCTGGGAAGCAGGGCACAATGAGACGGCTTCTGCTGATCTCGGGCTGGCCCAGAACGCCGCAGGCGCCGGGCCACCGCACTTGCTGGCGCGCCTCCGGCACGACCCAGCGTCAGCGGTGTCCCGGCGCCGCGGACCTGCCTCTCGAAGCCAGCGAAGCGCCCGCGAGAGAGGCAAAGGAATGAGCGCGGCCGTCCCGGTAGCGGTCCGGTCCACCACGCGCGGCGTCCGGGCCGTGGGCATGCTGCGCGCCACCGGGCCGGCCGGCATCGCGTCCGCGATCGTCATCGCGGTCGCGATCTTCATGGCGGTCTTCGGCACCCTCCTCGCCCCCTACGACCCGATCACGCCGAACCTCTCGCTGGCCTGGGTCGGCCCGGTCGGCGGTCACCTGCTCGGGTATGACTTCGAAGGGCGCGACGTGCTGTCCCGGCTGATCGTGGGGGCGCGGACGTCGATGCTCGGGCCGCTGGCGGTCGTCATCGGCAGCATGACCGCTGGCACGCTGCTCGCGGTCACGGCCGCCTGGCGGGGCGGCGCACTCGACGCCTTCATCTCCTCCGGTCTCGACGTCCTGTTCGCCTTCCCCGGCATCCTGCTCGCGGTCCTCGCGGCGGCGGTGTTCGGCGCGGGCCTGGTGGCCGCGGCGATCGCGCTGTCCATCGCCTACATGCCCTACGTCGCCCGGGTGCTGCGCGGCGCGGCGCTCAAGGAGCGGAGCCAGCCGTACGTCGCCGCGCTGGAGGTGCAGGGAGCCTCTTCCACCTCGATCTGCCTGCGGCACCTGATCCCCAACGTCATGCCGCTCATCGTCGCCCAGGCGACCATCCTGTTCGGGTACGCCATGGTCGACCTCGCCGCCATCTCCTTTCTGGGCCTGGGGGTGCAGCCGCCCGAGCCCAACTGGGGGGTCATGATCTCGGAGAACCAGGACGGCATCCCGCAGGGCTACCCGCTGCCCGCGCTCGCCGCCTGCGTGTGCATCGTGGTCGTCGTGATCGCGTTCAACATCCTGGGCGAGCGGCTGTTCGAGCAGGCCATGGGGGCTCCCCGGTGAGCGATCCCGGGGCCGCCCCAGCCGCGGTCACGCCGGCCGAGGGCACGCCCGCCGCGCCGCTGCTGGACGTCGACGGCCTGACGGTCCGGCTGCCGATCGAGGGCATCCACCGGCCGGTGCTGCGCGACGTGAGCTTCTCGCTGCGCCCGGGTGAGGCGTTCGGCCTGGTGGGAGAGTCAGGCTCGGGCAAGTCGATGACGGCGCGCGCGATCGACCGGCTGCTGCCCCCCGGGGCCGAGGTCACCGGCTCGATCCGGTTCGACGGCCGCGACGTCAGCTCGCTCGCTGGCGCCGCGCTGCGCCAGTACCGCGGCCAGGTGGCGATGATCTTCCAGGATCCGCGGGCGCACACCAACCCGGTCCGGCGGATCGGCGATTTCATGACCGAGGCGCTCCGGACGAACATGTCGGTCCCGGCCAGCCAGGCTCGTGCCCGCGCCGTCGACATGCTCGGCCAGGTCGGCATCGAGGACGGGGAGCGCCGGCTCCGGCAGTACCCGCATCAGCTGTCGGGCGGCATGCTGCAGCGGGTGATGATCGCCGCGGCGCTGCTGACCCAGCCGCGGCTGCTGCTGGCCGACGAGCCGACAACCGCGCTCGACGTCACCACCCAGGCGGAGGTGATGGCGATACTCGACGACCTCCGCCGCGAGTTCGGCCTGACCATGCTCTTCATCACGCACGACCTGGAACTGGCCGCCGCGATCTGCGACCGCACCGCGGTGATGTACGCCGGCCAGATCGTGGAGATCCGCCGCTCGTCGCTGCTGCACGACGATCCGCTGCACCCGTACACGGCCGCGCTCGCGGGGGCGCGGCCGGACATCGGGCAGACGGCGCACCGGCTGCGGGCGATTCCCGGCCGGCCGCTGTCGGCGTTCGAGGCGCCGCAGGACGAGTGCGCGTTCGCGCCGCGCTGCCCGCACGCCCGCGACATCTGCCTGGCCGCGGTGCCGGAGCTGGTGGAGATCGGCGGCGGCCTGTCCCGGTGCGCGCGCACGCAGGAGCTGCGCGGGAAGCTCCAGGTGAGCGCCGATGCCTGAGACCGCGGCGGCTGGAGCCCCGGCGCCGGACACCAACGGGACGGCCGCGCTGGAGGTGGCGGGCCTGCGCAAGGAGTTCGGCCCGCTGGTCGCGGTCGACGACGTCTCGTTCGGCATCCCGGAGGCCGGGTCGCTGGCCATCGTCGGGGAGTCGGGCTCGGGCAAGACCACCATCGCCAGGATGATCGTCGGCCTGGAGCGGCCGACCACCGGGACGATCACGGCCTGCGGCCACGACCGGTCCCGGCCGCCCCGGTCGGCGAGGGACCGGCGCCGGCGCGGCCGCGAGGTGCAGATCGTGTTCCAGGACCCCTACACCAGCCTGGACCCGCGCCAGAGCGCCGAGGCCACCATCGACGAGGTGCTCCGGCTGCACCACGGCTGGCCCGCCGGCCGGCGCCGCGCCCGCATCGCCGAGCTCATCGACCTGGTCGGCCTGGACCAGCGCCAGGCCCGCGCCCTGCCCCGTGCCCTGTCCGGCGGCCAGCGGCAGCGGGTCGCCATCGCGCGGGCGCTCGCGGCCGAGCCGCGCATCCTGATCCTCGACGAATCGGTCGCCGCGCTGGACGTGTCGATCCAGGCCCAGGTGCTGAACCTGCTCGCCGACATCCGCGACTCCACCCGCGTCTCCTACATCCTGATCAGCCACGACCTGGCGGTGGTGCGCCAGCTCACCGACCAGGCGATCGTGCTGCACCGCGGCAAGGTGGTGGAGCGCGGCCCCACCGCGCGCGTGCTCGACGACCCGCAGGACCCCTACACGCAGCGGCTGCGCGCCAGCGTGCCGCGGCCAGGCTGGAAACCGAGGCGCCGGGCCCTGGCTGGCGCCGGAGAGGAACCCGGAATCCCATGACCGACCTTCACTACCTCCAGGCGACCGAGGCGCTCCGGGCGTTCCGCTCGGGGGAGCTGTCACCGGTCGAGCTGGTCACGGCGGTGATCGACCGCGCCGAGGCGGTCGAGCCGGTGATCAACGCCTTCGCCGAGACCTTCTACGACCAGGCGCTGAAACAGGCCCGCGCCGCGGAAGCCCGTTATGCGGGCAAGGGCGGGACGCCGCGGCCGCTGGAGGGCCTGCCGGTGGCGGTGAAGGAAGAGGCCGAGATCGCCGGCCAGCACAACACACTCGGGTCGCTGCCGCTGCGCGATGTGGTGGCGCAGCAGACCAGCGTCTTCGTGCAGCGGATCATCGACGCAGGCGGCATCGTGCACGCCCGGACCACCACCCCGGAGTTCTCCTGCGCGCCGGTCACCTGGTCCCGGCTCTGGGGCGTCACCCGCAACCCGTGGCACACCGACTACTCCCCGGGCGGGTCGAGCGGCGGGTCGGCGGCCGCGCTCGCCGCCGGCACGGCGGCCCTGGCGACCGGCTCGGACATCGGCGGCTCGATCAGGATCCCGGCATCGTTTTGCGGCGTGGTGGGGTTCAAGCCGCCGTACGGCCGGGTGCCGGAGATGGAGATATTCAACCTCGACCACTACTGCCACGAGGGCCCGCTGGCCCGGACCGTCGCCGACTGCGCGCTGCTGGAGAACGTGATCGCCGGGCCGCACCCGAGCGACGTCGTGTCGATCCGCCCCAAGCTGGAGATACCCGGTGAGCTGGCGCCAGCCGCCGGCCTGCGGATCGCCTTCTGCGCCGACCTGGGCTGCTACGACGTGGACGCGGACGTGGCCGCGAACAGCCGTGCGGCGGCGGACCGGCTGCGCTACGCGGGAGCCCACGTCGAGGACGTCGAGCTGCCGTGGGACCTGGAGGCCATCAAGCGGGCGGCGGACATCCACTTCGGGATGATCTTCGGCCCGTCGATGAAGGAGATCTACGCCAAGCACGCCGACGAGCTGACGTCCTACACGCGGGCCTTCGTCGCCGCCGCGGACCGGGTGTCCAAGGACGACTACGTGCCCGGTCTCCTGCTGGAACGGCAGATCTACGCCCCGCTCGGCGAGCTGCTGGACGAGTTCGACGCGCTCATCTGCCCCACCTTCGCGGTCCCGGCGCTGCCGGCCGAGTACGACCCGGGCCAGCCGGTCGAGGTGAACGGCCGCGCCAGCACGGACTGGCTGGACGTGATGATGACGCTGCCGTTCAACATCGCCAGCCGGTGCCCGGTGATGAGCGTGCCGTCCGGGCTCTCCCGCGACGGCGTGCCCACCGGCCTGTCGATCGTCGGGAAGACCTACGACGACGTCACCGTGTTCCGGATCGCCGCCGCGCACGAGGAGCAGATGCCCTGGATGGACATGCCCAAGCGCCGTCCGGGGCTGTGATGGCGCGGGCGGCCGGCGACGGGCCGGGCGGGCAGGGCCGGCCCGGCGGCGGCCTGATGGCCGGGGCGCCGCCGTTCGCGCCCGGATCACGGGTGACGCTCGGGAACTGGCAGGACCCGCCGTTCAACCGGTGGGCGTTCCAGCATGTGCGTGAGCTGATCCCGACCGCCCGGATACCGCGCGGGGCCGGCCCGGCCTGGCCGCTGCCCCGGGCCGAGCGCGACCTGAGCGGCCTCCGGTTCACCAGCGGGGGCCAGGAGCTGACCGTCGCCGAGCTGCTGGCGCAGAGCTGCACCGACGGGTTCTGCGTCCTGCACCGGGGGCGGATCGTCACCGAGCAGTACTTCAACCAGATGGCGCCGGACACACCACACCTGCTGATGTCGGTGTCCAAGTCGGTGACGGCGGCGGCCGCCGGGGTGCTGGCGGGCCGCGGCCAGCTCGACGTCTCGGCCCCGGTCACAGCGATCGTGCCGGAGCTGGCCGGGACCTCGTTCGACGGCGCCACCGTCCAGCACCTGCTCGACATGCGGGCCGGCACCGCCTTCAACGAGGACTACGCCGATCCCGAGGCCGACGTGCGCACCTACGAGCGGGTGTACCTGTGGCGGCCGCCCGCGGGCGGCCCGGTGCCGGAGGACGCGATCGCCTACTTCGCCACGTTGCGCAACGACGGCCCGCACGGCGGGCCGTTCCGGTACCGCTCGATCCTCACCGACGTGCTGGCGTGGGTGATCGAGCGCGCCGCCGGGGCGCGGCTGCACGAGCTCATCGCGACCGGACTGTGGCAGCCGATGGGGGCCGAGTTCGACGCCGAGATCACCGTCGACGCCCACGGCAACCCGATGGCCGACGGCGGCATCTGCGCCACGCTGCGCGACGCCGCCCGGTTCGGCCAGCTGTACCTGCGCCGCGGCCAGCGGGAGGGCAAGGAGGTGGTCCCCGCGTGGTGGGTCGACGACACGGTCCGCGGCGCCCCGGACGGGGCGGACGCCTTCACCGGCGGCGGCGACTACCTCCCCGGCTACCCGGCCGGCGCCCACTACCGGAACTGCTGGTGGGTGGATGATCCGGGCCTGCCGTTCTACTACGCCTCCGGCATCAACGGGCAGCACGTGTTCGTCCACGGGCCGTCGCAGACGGTCGTGGTGAAGTTCTCCACCTGGCCGACCGCCCTCAGCGTCTGGCGGGAGACGACGGGCGCCGCCGTGCTCGCGATCGCCGCCGAACTCGAGCGCACGCCGTGACGGCGGCCCCGTTCAGCCGGGACCGGCGCCGGGGCGCTGGCCGGCGGTGTCCAGGATGAACGCGAAGACCTCGGCCTCGTACGCGAGCTTGCTGTAACGGCCGCTGGGGCCCACGTGCGCCGCGGCCCCGAGTTCCGCCCGGAACAGCACCCGGCCATCGCCTGCCCCGCCAGCCGCCGCGGCCGGGCTGGTCGCCCGCAGCCGGGCCACCCACTTGGCGGGCTCGTGCACCAGCACCCGGGGGTCGTGCAGGCTGCCGGTGACCAGCAGGTCCGGCCGGGGCCCGGCGGGCACGTTGTCGTAGGGGCTGTAGGACTCCATGTACGCCCGCATCGCCGGCTCGCGCGGGTCGCCCCACTCGTCCCACTCGGCGATGGTCAGCGGGA
>Ga0335078_10017417_pt1 | contig 10674 bp, 13 predicted proteins | sample Lox_Sample_32_FD_206711 | JGI IMG/M metagenome (GOLD analysis project Ga0335078, IMG submission 206711) | Soil microbial communities from Loxahatchee National Wildlife Refuge, Florida, United States - Lox_Sample_3.2 | ecosystem: Environmental > Terrestrial > Soil > Wetlands | place: USA... | reverse complement strand
TGCTAAACAGAGCGTCTTAAGTAATGCCGCATAATCGACGAAGCACCGAGTTCGGTTTTTGCCAAGCGGCCATCTGCTGCGAGACCGCATCGAGCAAATCTTTAAGCTCGGGGAAGTACTGGTTATGGGTACAGAGCCGCCGCGTGAGTTTCCACACGCGCTCGATCGGATTCAGCTCCGGGCTGTAGGGCGGCAAGTGGTCCAGGCGCAGCACGTGCCGGTGCTGGCGCCGGAAGGGTTTTAACAGGCAAGCGTGATGGTAGCGTGCGTTGTCCAAGATCACCACCATGCGCCGACCCCGAGCACGGTGACGCAAGAGATGGCGAAGGAAGCTGCCAAAAGTGAGGCCATTAAACTTGGGATTGGGTTGGGTGACCAATTGTCCGTGGCGCAGATTGACCGCCCCAAACAAAGCTACCGACTTTCGGGTGGGAGCATGCAAGAGGACGGGATCCGTCTCCTCTGGCGGCACCCACATGACGGAGCGCGTTCCATGCTGTTGAAAATGGCATTCGTCGAGACTCCACAGATCCACGCCCGGATCACCGGCCAGGCGATGGAGTTTTTTTATATCGGGCTTGTGCCGCCGCATCGGCGTGGGCAATAACGGAACGCGGCTTGCGCAAGCGGAAGCGCAAACGATGGAACAGACGCTGACACTGTCGGGGCCCCAAGTCCACCCTGTAAGCCTTGGCCAAGTGATGGGCCAGCAGCTTTCCATCCCAGAGGTTTTGCTGGTAGCCCCAGATGCGGGGAGAGCGCCGCAAGTCACGTCCCACGGCCTCCTCTTGGGCTTCGGTGAGCCGAACGGGCCGACCGGAGCGCTCTCCCTCTTGCAGGCCGGCAAAACCCGCCGTTTCGAAACGGTGAACCCAGCGCTGGATGGTGCGCGGGTCCTCCCCCAGCCACTCGGCCACCCGGTAGCAGCTAAGGCCCTGACTGACGAGCAAGATTCCATGCAAGCGATGGTCGTAACGCGAGTCTTCGGAGCGGGCAATTTCCTGTTGGACCGCCAATCGCATGATTTCAACATCGGCAATCTCCAACCTCTGCATCGGTTCACCTCCCGGACCATTCTAGGCCCGAGAGGGTCGGAAATTCAATTCAATTATGCGGCATTACTTATGACGCCATGTTTAGCGTCTCAATCTCCGCCCCCCTGAGCGCAGCAGAATCGTCGTGCCCACCCGGCCGCTTTAGCGGCGTCGATGTCCGACGGTTTGTCTCCAATGAGGATGCTCGCCGATAGATCCAAACTGAAGTCTTTCCGCGCACGCAATAGCATGCCGGGCTTGGGTTTCCTATCTAGGGAGTCATACTTGTACGGACCAACTCCATGGATCGGGTGGTAAGGGCAGTAGTACACGCCAATAAGGATTTGTTGCTCGGCAAACTCTTGAACCATCCACTCCGTCAGATCAAGGAAATCCGCCTCGGTGTAGTAATCCCGCGCGATGCCGGCCTGGTTTGTGGCTACCACTAAGAGATAACCGAGGGTCTGCGCCGCGCGACACAGTTCGAATATGCCCTCCTGGAAGTGAATTCTCACGACGATGGACATGTCCCCGGTCGATGTTGATGACTCCGTTTCGGTCCAGGAAAACTGCCTTATTGTGGCCAGTGTCCATGAGGCCAGAGTGGCGGCCGCGCCCGGAGTTCGGCCGGAGACCGAATGGCAACGCAGGAGTGGCGGAAGTGGGGCTTGTTGACCGACGTGCCATACTAACCTAAGCGCTCGATGTCTGGCAGGAAGCATCCTGCGTCTGCCGGTCAGGAGTTGGTCCCGATGCAAGACGGTTTCTCCACCAGTCGAGCATATCCCGCACGGTTGTGGCGAGATCTATTTCCGGCGTCCATCCACTGCAGCGCCGGAACTTGCTGATGTTGCCGGCGATGGTTGGTTCGTCGCAGGAGCGCATCAGGGCCTGATCCTGCTCGACACTGAAAGCTACGCCGACCTGCGATCGAATGGCGTCGATGATTTGCTGAACCGAGTAAATTCTTTCCCCACCAACGTTATACACCTCTCCCGCCTCGCAGCGCTCGGTCGATAGCCACAGCGCGCGCACCAGATCCCGCACATCCGCGATGGCTCGACGACTCGCGAGGCTCCCGACCGGCAAGGACGGAGGCCGGATTCCGCGCTCGATCTCGATAGCTCTCTGGGTGAGGTCAGAGCACACATCGCCTATTTTGCCGGGTCCGGTCGTATTGAAAATCCGAATTCTTATGGACGGGATTGCGTAGTTGACAAAGTACTGGGACGCCAGCAGATCCTGCGCAACCTTGCTCACGCCGTACGGGTGCAGAGGGCGAAGCAAATGATCTTCTCGTACCGGCAGATCCTGGCTCGCAACGGGCCCGTATTCTGCACTGGAGCATGCGACGACTACGGTGGGCATTGTCTCGACGGAACGCAGGATCTCAAACAGGTTTACGGTGCCTAGGACGTTGATATCGATCGTCTCGCGCGGCTGTATCAGCGATACAGTGGGGTAACTCTGGGCCGCCAAATGAAATATCCGATCGGGCCGGAAGGTGGAGATGAGGCGCGATAACTTGGCCGTGTCACGAATATCGCAGTGTTCGAAGGCAGCAGTCTGCCCGAGATCCCCGGGTTCGCTAACACCAAGCCCGAGCACGGAACAACCAGCTTCGCAGCAGTGCTGGGCAAGGAATCCGCCGACGAAGCCGGCGGCACCCGTAATCATGACCTTAAACATTGACTCTCCTTCTCAAGCCGGCTCGGCCCTGCTTCGATATTCAACAGAGCACTCTGAGCACTAAAGTAGCGCTGGGGAGTGCCGATATCAATGCACCGGTTCAAACAGACGAATGCCCCGACGCACTTACCCTGCCGAAGCCATCTCGGCAGAAGCTCGTGCTCCAGCGAAATCTCTTTTCCGGGAGGTATTTCGGAGAGCAAGTGCCGCGACACAACGTAAATGCCAGCATTGAGGTATGGCGCCTGCGATGCGTTCTGCTTTTCCTGAAAACTCGTCACCCTGCCATTTCCATCGACTACGACCGAGCCGCAATCACCCCGCCCGTCAGCCACCGCCACCACCACGGTTACATCGGCCTTCGACTCGCTGTTCTGAACCGTCAGCCTATAAAGGTCGGCGTCCGTGTAACTGTCGCCGTTCATCACCAGCACGGCGTCCGACGCGACGAGATCGGTGGCGCTACGCAGGGCGCCGCCGGTCCCGAGTGGAGATGACTCGGCTGAGTACACGAGGCTTAGGCCGGACTTCCTCTCGCCGAAGTGCGACTCGATCGTTTCCTTTCCATAGCCCACCGCCAGAAATTGCGCGCTGGAAGCCGTGCCGACGCAACTGGCGGAGTAGCAATTCCAGGAACGGACGGTCGCCAATGCTGGCCATCGATTTAGGCGCGTTCCCTGTCACGCTCCGCAATCGAAGACCGGCACTCCCACACAATATGATGGCGTCGGGCATGCTAGGCATAAACCACTTCCCGCTCGCTGGCGAGGGATCTGTCGTACGCCGCCTCCGGCTCATAGAGGACGACATGGCTTCCCTTGCTTGAGAACCCGAAGGGAACACACAACAGCTTTCTCAGCCGTTCCCGTAGGGCCTGCCGCCGCTCGGGCGGTACAAAAAACAGCATGAACCCGCCACCGCCCGCACCCAGCAACTTGCCCCCCAGAGCGCCGGCACCAAGCCCGGCCTCGTAGATTTCATCGATACTGGTGTTGGTGATCTTTTGGGTTAGCGTTCTCTTGATTTGCCAACCCTCGTGCAGCAACCGCCCAAACTCATCGAGTGAGCGACCGGGGCTGGAAATAATGGCCTCAGCCTCGTTAACCAATTGCAGCATGGTTTCTAGTTCTTTCTTCCGGTTAGGAGTGATCCTCACCTGCTCCTGGGCAATCTCCGAAGCAGTTCGGGAAAAGCCGGTAAAATAAAGCGCCAAGTGCCGCTCGAGTTCCATCAGCCTGGATTGTGCGGTCAGCACCCGGTTCACGTCGACGGTGCCGTCGGTGTGGAAGCTAATGCGATTGAAACCCCCATACGCGGCGTTGACCTGATCTTGCGCTCCCACAGCCTCTTGAAGCAACTCCTGCTCCACGTGGATGGCGTCGGCAGCAAGGGCATGCTTGTCGCGCATCTGGTCTTTGAGCGCATAAAGACCGAGGAGGAGTCCTACGGTAAAGGCCGAACTCGTGCCCAAACCGGTTCGAGCGGGCAAGTCGGCCACATGGTGGATTTCCACTCCCTCGTCCATTCCCAGGAATTGCAGACACCCGCGCACCGATGGATGCTCGATCGCGTGATTGCTGCCGACATTCTCCACCTTCGAATAAGATATGCGGCTGTGGTATTCGAAGAAAGGGGGTAACCGCCGGCAAGTGATGTAACAGCACTTATCGATAGTGGTCGCCAGTACAGCGCCCCCGTACTCACGATACCAAATCGGATAGTCGGTGCCGCCACCGAAAAACGAGATTCGAAGGGGGGTGCGGGTAATTACCATGGGTTCAGCCTTTCAGATATTCCAAGGGATGGGAGCGAAGCCTCAGCGACGCGTTTGAACTGCTGTTGAGCAAGACTCCGGATGGAGACCATGAGCTGTGGACATGCTTGACGGGCGGGGGCGTTTGTTCGAGCAGTCGCCCAGAAAGCTTCTTGAATTTTCACGAGCAGCTTGGTCCGGCGGAGGTTCACCCGTTCCACTTCCTTGAGAAATTCCGCAGTCCACACACCGTGCTCCTCGGCTAAGTGAATGAAGGCGCGGAGATCCTTGGGGAAACAATAACCTCCAAAACCGATTCCGGCCTGAAGAAACCGCCCCCAATTCGGGGGTCCAGCCCCAACCCCCTGACAACCTATCCCACATTTACGTCAACGGCTTGGCTTAGATCGGTCATCATATTAATTTAACCTGAACAACCGCCTTTGAGGCGGCCCTACTCATCAAGCCACCCGCTTTGCGGGGGGTGTTATTTCGAAAACATGGCCTTTCGAAAAGCCATGTTGTTTGCCGAACGGAGCCTCTTTCAAGTCGTGTGCTTTGGGACTGAGGTCGACAAGGTAAACGGGCCGACGATTGCTCCGGAGTTATGCGTCGAGCCGTCGTCTACAACGAGCACCTCAAACATCTGGTGCTTGCCCGTCTGCGGGGCACAACCGTGGAGCGCTCTCGAGAGGATATCGCCTCGGTTGCAGGTCGGAATGACAATGCTCATCCGCATTGAAGTACCAGTGATAAAACGGGGTGCTACTTGCCAGGAGGCCCATTAAATCGATCGGTCTCGGGCGCCAACGCCATTCCCAAACCTACGGGTTAGGCTTGCTCGCCCGTATCGAACACGCCATCCTTTCTGTTTAAATGGTCAGACCAGCCGCGAGACGCAGGGAGTCTGCGCCGGGCGCTCTTGAATTCAGACTCGGCGGCCTACCCACTTTCCCAAGGCGCTCGACAGGGAAGCCCGACGCAGCCCGAGCCGACGGCGAACGGGACGCGTCAAATCCAGAAGTGGCCGCGCAAAACGACTCCAGCCAATGAACGTATATTCCATACCCCGCGCCGTCAAGCTGTGTGTAGCGTCTTCAACTGTGTAAAAATGCTCTGACCCGCCCAGGAGTATTTCATTCCTCTTGGCCTCCTCACCCTCCAAAACGCCTTTCTCACCGCGCGGATGATGGGAGTAGTCGTGATTCTGGTGGACCGCCACGACCATTCGCGACGCGTCGATAATAGGAGTCCCAGAACTGTACGTGAACCAAATCATCCATTGGTCCCACCTGGGCCGGCCGACCGCGAACGGAGGAATCTTGTGGTAATACTGACCTCGCGAAAAGGCAAAATAGTCAATCCAGGATGGCGGGCGTTGTTTATTCGTGCGGAGAGCACGGGCGCGCAGTTGTTCATGCCAGTCAGGCTGCAAAAAATCTATCAAATCCGTGATATCAGTATCCCAGCGCCTTCCAACCATCAAGAACCGGTGTCGCCCGGCGGCGACCCTGGATACAGCTTCGCGCAAGTCGTGTAGGAGTATAATATCGCAATTCACGTAACACATGATAGAGTGACGAGCGACTTCCTGTGCGCGATCGAACATGGAGCTGATCAGGGGAGTGCCATATTCGTTCCGCCCGACTTTCGGCTCATGGCGGACGCAAAATTCGGAAGCCACTTCGGCCACGCCATCGTCCTCCCCGAAGAGGATAACCTCGACGTCGGGGTGCAAAAGCGTCCAACTCTTGATCGCATTGCGCTGGATGATGTTAAAATGGCCTTTGAATGGCTTAGGAGTAGAGAAGATTGTCATCATGATAGATTCACTGTTGAATGCAACGTCGGGTCGTCCGGGTCTCAACTCTGTGCTCGAACACAATGATGGCTCCAGCTACTTCCCGTGACGAAAACGTTGCAAAGTATCATTGGTGGTCTTCGGTATAGACTGAAAAGAGCGACCAATGAGGAAGCCACTCCGGAACGAATCGAGCAGCAATTTTCCCCTTGCAAAATCTGTGGGCGTCAGCCCACGGTCCGCTTCCCGGCTTTCCGGTCGGCATACTGCTGAGCGATCCAGGCATAGGTCTTGGCCATCCCCTCGCGGAGCGGTGCGTGGGGCTCCCAATGTAGGATGCTCTGGATCAGGGTGTTGTCGCTGTTGCGGCCTGCCACGCCGCGCGGCGCTGTGACGTCATACAGACGATGCAGCTTGACGCCGGCGATGGCCTCCACAATGTCCACCAGTTGGTTAACAGAAACTAACTCGCGCGAACCCAAATTGATGGGCTTGGCGATCAATTCCTCGCAATGGGTGATCATGTCGATGCCCTTCACGCAGTCGTCAATGTACATGAAACTGCGCGTGGGAGTGCCGTCGCCCCAGATCAGGATTTTATTGCTTCCCGAGTCCTGGGCTTCGATCACCTTGCGGGAAATCGCCGCGGGGGCTTTCTCCCGGCCGCCGTCCCAGGTGCCGTGAGGGCCGTAGACATTGTGGAAGCGCGCGATGAAGGTTTTCATTCCGCGCTCGGCCCAATATTCCTGGCAGACCATTTCCGAAAAGAGCTTTTCCCACCCGTAGCCACGTTCGGCCATGGCGGGGTAAGCGTCCGACTCCTTCAAGGCGCGGACGTTCGGGTCATTCTGCAATTCCGTATTGTAAGCGCAGGCGGATGAAGAGTAGAAGTAGCGCTGTACGCCGGCGCGGTAAGCAGCCTCAATCAAGTGAGTGTTGATCAGTACACTGCGTAGGCACTCGATGCGGAAGCGCTCAATAAAGCCCATGCCACCCATATCCGCGGCAAGGTTATAAACCTCCATGGCGCCTTCACAGGCGCGAACGCAGTTTTCCCATTCGCTCAAATCCAGGCACAGGTTTTCAATCCCCGGCACGAGCTGGTACCAATGATATAGAGGCTTCTTATCCACCGCGCGGATTCGAGTGTATCCTCGCTCCTGGAAATATCGCACCAGTGCCCCCGCAATAAATCCACCTGCGCCGCCCACCATGATCAGACCATTCCCAACCTCACCGACTTGGTCGTTGGCTACCGATCGCCGTTCCATTATGACTCTCCTTGGAAACCGGAGCCCTTCTGTAACGCCCAGGACCCCCGTCGCTCTCGTCCGGAACATAAGCAAAGTGATATGTCAGAAAGCTCCGTCTCCGTTAGTAGATGGAGATCATCGTCTGGCAGGGGAACCCCGGCCACCTTCCGATAGAGAGCTCTGTAGGCTCTTCCGGTGCGTTCCCATGTGAATAATCGAACCTTCTCCTTGCCTCTCGTTCGCAGTTGCTCCCGCAATCGTTCGTTCGTGGAAATTTGCAGGAGGCTCGCGGCGATACTGTCGGTAGACCGGGGATCGAACGTCAATACGGCATCGCCGCCATACTCCCGCAAAGGGGCTATATCCGAACATGTAACGGCAACCCCTTCTAGAAAAGCCTCCAATACGGGCATACCGGCACCCTCGAAGAGACTAGGGAACACCACAAACTGAGCAAGGCGGTAGAGTGCGCTCAAGTTGGACGGACTTACAAAGTCCAGGAACGTGATTTGGCTCCGGAGCCTTAGATCATCAATCCGCCGCTTGATCACCGGCCAATGCTCGTTCTTTCTTCCAGTACAGACCAGATTTAACTTCACGCCGTCCCGATCACGAATCAAGCGGATTGCCTCGATCAGTGTCAAGTGGTTCTTGTGAGGCCAGGTCTGCGCGGGGAACAAAGCAAACAAATCGTGGAGCTTGAGCCTCTCCCTGAGGTCCCGTGCTGCCCCGTCAGGGATCTGTTCGTATAAAGCCACCGGAGGCGCCTGATGAATGACAAATACCTTCTGAGCAGCGAGGCCGTACTGTTGTTGCAGGTCCGACTTTACTGCCCATGATGGCGCCGCGACGGCATGGGAGTATTGACAGGCACAGCGATATGTTGCCTCCCGCCAGGCTATCGCTTCCTTGGAGAAAAACTGGGGGTAGTGGAGGTGCTGCAAATCATGCGGGTTGTAAATGGACGGGATAGAACAACGCGCGAAACCCTGATACGGGAAATGAATGACGTCGCCGCCCAATGAATCAAGGAAACCGTCGGACTGAGGCAGCGCGTCTCCGTCAAGGCCACCGGAAAAGAATCGGCGTATCCCCCGACGTAGCTCGCCGGCCGGCCTCCGCAGCGGTCCGAGGAATCGCTTGGCGCCCTCCGAGCGGCCTTTCCTCAGTTGGGGAGCGGTCACAATTGTCTGGTTCGGTCCCAGAAGTGGCTTTACCCAGTCCGATTTGTCAGGACTGGTAATCAAAAAGTACTGCTCGTCTCCATCTGTCAAACGTCCAAGGGCATGGACGAGCCCCATTAAGAACTGTTCCACTCCTCCGCACAATCCACCGGTAGGCATCTGAGCGTTGATCAGGACCTTTAATTGGCGTGCCATAGCTGAAGTGATTCTCCGTCAGACCAAAAGTACAACTCTCAACTACCCGAAAATACTTGTGTACAGGACCTTATCTCAGGTACGAGCGCTGTATCTTCTCGATGGAGCGCGCAAATATCAAAGTAATAGACAGCGACTCCATACTTCCTATTCGAGGCCAAATAGCTATTTAAATCACTGAAAATAAGCCTATTAGTTGCATCAGAATGCAGTAGGAAGTTTCCGAAATTGTCGTAATAGATGAAGTCAGAGTACCCAATATGAATGAGAGTCTCGATGGTTTCGAGGCCAGCGCACGGCTTATCAGGCCGGAAATGGGGGTCGTACTCAAAGAAGACAGCAGGTTTCGACCGTTCGATAAAGTCTATCGATTCTCGAATGATGTCGAAGTCGAACCCTTCAGTATCAATCTTGAGAAGCTTGGCGCTCTTAAATAAAGGATGATCACCGAGAATAGCCCGCAAGCTTCGAAGTCTGACCGACCCGCGAGAGTCAATGGCTTTAACCAAGGAAGCATTACTACCGACCTCATCAGCTAAATCCAAGCTTACAGCATCTCCATCTTTCCCCACAAAGCTAGGCTCTACTACGACGCCCGGACCAAGTCGAGTGACGTTTTCCGCCAGAATCGGAAGGATCGTGGGGTCGCCTTCTACGCAAAGCACCGGAATCTCACCTGTCTGGCGAATCAACGCAGATGTATCACCAACGTTCGCGCCGATGTCTATCGCATGTAGGGCCGGATATTTGGACCTTAGGACGCCCGCAATTCGTCCAAGAGCTGTGTCGTAAAGGTGAAAAGCCTTCCGATAATTCGGTATTTGGCTATCTGCCGCAAGACGGAGACGGTACGGGCCTATCTCGGCGTACTGCAGCTTTGATTTCACGCGCCGAATTCTATGTACTGCATTCGCAAACCTGGTTTGGATACTTGAGCTCATCGCTTAATCAAGAAATGCGTCGTATAGACGGACAACCCCCCTATGTTGAAACCTCACCCGCGGCCAGTTAGCTCAGCGGTACCAGCACGGCCGTAAGGAAATCAAACGAGGGGGCGTGACGCAAGATATGTCGAGGTCTGATCACCGATGCGCGCTTCTCTCGTTGTCTCCCAAACGAAGAGAGGAGTTACAACGCCAAGTCGACCATCTAAAGAGGCAAGTGAAGCAACATTGGCGACCTCGAACGCCACAGCTTGTTCGATTACCTCGTAAACGTGACGTTGTGGGACGTGAGCGGCGACGAGTACGAAATAGCTGCCGGGTGCCAACAATCCCGCGGTCAAATGGAAACTGGTCGAGAACACCCCGGGCTCCTTTGGAAGCGCCGAGTAGCCGGTGCCATCAGAGTCACTCGTCGTGAAGATTGGCGTTCCGTCGTGGCTGCAGATGCGAGCCCCTATTTGGCATGCCCGAAGCGACTTAAGCACCCTGTATCGGACCTTTATTGTGACTTCCTCTTTGCCTGTGAACGAGACACACGGGGTTCCGTTTTTGCATGTCACAATGACTTCCAGGAATGACACATCGCCTTCGACACTCGCCTGAGGTGATCTGGTCCAATTTGCAGATGGAGTTAAATGCTTGGCCTGATACTCGTTAACAACCGTACCTGAGGGCCCGTCCATTGTGATTTCCCCGGCATCCATCCAGAAAGCGCGCGAACATAACCGCACAATGGCTCCCATGTTATGGCTCACGAAGAGTATTGTTCGTCCCTCCTTTGCCACATGGCTCATTTTCCCGAGGCACTTTCTTTGGAACTC
>Ga0335078_10017416_pt1 | contig 10674 bp, 10 predicted proteins | sample Lox_Sample_32_FD_206711 | JGI IMG/M metagenome (GOLD analysis project Ga0335078, IMG submission 206711) | Soil microbial communities from Loxahatchee National Wildlife Refuge, Florida, United States - Lox_Sample_3.2 | ecosystem: Environmental > Terrestrial > Soil > Wetlands | place: USA... | reverse complement strand
CGTGATGCGGCCAGCCCGGCATCAGCCGTGGCACGCACTCGTCCGGGTGGCGGAATAGGCAGACGCGCTAGCTTGAGGTGCTAGTGCCCCAAAAGGGCATGGGGGTTCAAGTCCCCCCTCGGACACCCTTTTACGTACATAATGGACAACGGCTGGGCCCTCACATCCACCCGGTCGGCGTCCGGATGATAGGTGAGTGACAGCCCAAGCTGCCCGTACAGACTGGCCTTGTCGGCTGGGCTGGCCGTAGCGAGTTCGCTGGTCATGTCGCCGATCGCGGCGAGATGGCGGGTGATCTCCTCGCGGCTCAGGCGCGGGCGGCGCGGACCGGGCTGCATCCTGGCCTCCGCGGCAGCGCGGCGGGCCTGGGTCTCGGCGGTCGCTTGAGCTGGCCGATTGTCACTCGTGTGATCCCGGGTGGACGACCCAGGACCACCATGGCCACGGCACCGAGATGGCTGGACTTGCACTGTATGGTGACGTCGGCAGGGCCGTCGCGTCCGGAGACGAGATCCGACTGCGGCACAGGTTGGAGTCCGTAAAGCTGCTGCCGCCTACAGGCTCGAATCCGCCCGAACTGTGGGGTGCCATCACAGCGACAGCGACGAGCCTCGTCGAGATCCAGCAGCCAGGCAAACGCCGGGTCTTTTCGATGGCTATCACCGCCCAAGACGGTGACGAGCCTGACGATACACGCCCCGAACGAACTGTCGGACAGCCCTCCTCATGGTCCGCGGCTGTCGATGCCCTTGCGGCTGGGCTCGCTGTCGATGTAACGGACGATGGCATGGTCTTTCTCGACTCGGATGAGGAATCGGCCCACCGCCTCTTCCTCCTGTCCGCCGGTAACGTCCAGTCATTCGAGAGGGACTTCCTCAGCCGCTCTGATGTCGAGCCGGTCGAAGATCCCAGCCAAGCATGGAACGGGCTCACGATCGGCGCGCACACGGAACTCGTCGCCATCGATCCGAGCGAGACGGCATTCAATGGCTGGACCGCCCTCGCGCCACATGGCGAACTGTCGCCGTACAGCCGGACGTCCGTACTCTTCCATCGCGTCTGGCCCATCAAGCCCGATGTGGTCCTGGAGGGTGGGAACCCCGTGCCACCAGCGCCGCCACCGCCTACGCGGCGCAACTTGCCGCATCGATCCTCGCGGAGTATCCGAACCTCTGGCCTGAGACTGTGCGTGCTCTCATAGTGCATTCTGCGGAGTGGACCCCCGCGATGCGCGCTCAATTCGACCAGGCTCAGGGGCGGCAACAGAAAGACAGTCTGCACCGTAGATACGGAATGGGCGTGCCGGATCTCCTCCGGGCGACCCGCAGTGCGGTGGACGCGCTGACCCTGGTAGTGCAGGATGCCATCCGGCCCTTCGATGGCGAGGGCCGGATGCGGGAGATGCACCTCCACGACCTGCCCTGGCCGACGGAAGTGCTAGCAGACCTCGGGGATGCGCCCGTCCGCCTCCGCGTGACGCTTTCGTACTTCATCGAGCCCAATCCAGGACGCCGCGGCTGGGTACGACGCTACAGCTATGCGTCGCACGGCCTGCGCTTCGACGTTCGGCGGCCGACCGAATCGAACAACGAGTTCCGTAAGCGGATCAACCAGCTAGCGCTCCAGGAAGAGGAGCGCCGACCTGTGAGCCAGAGTGACGCCTCGCAATGGATCTTTGGCCCGGACCGTCGCGCACCCGGATCTCTCCACACCGACATCTGGCGCGGCACAGCCGCAGACCTCGCGCAGCGCGGTGCACTCGCCGTCTATCCGGTGACGGGGTGGCGGAAGGAGCGGCCAGACCGCGATCGGAGTGATCGTGGTGCCCGATATGCGCTCATCGTCTCGATCGAGACGCCAGGCCAAGAGGTCGACATCTGGACGCCAGACGCCAACGAGATCGGCGTGCCTGTGGACGTCACAATATGAGCCAGTAGCTGCTCGCCGGTTTGCGAGGACTGCCTGCTCCAGCGGCAGAATTCCCGGCTTGACAGCTACTGCCGGAGCCTACATCATCCAGATAAAACCACCACTAAGCCTAGCCCAGCGTTTGTTCCAGAACGACGGGTGAAGAACCGGCCCGATTCCCCGGGCGGGACATGTGTGGATGCCTATGCCCTGCGCATTAACCGTGGTCGTCCTTTCCGGCCCTATCGCGTCTGGCAAGACCACCCTGGCCAGAAGCCTCGTCCTATTGGGGTCCGCTGAGCACATCAGCACGTCAGGCTTAATCGCAGCCTCGACCGGGCGCGATCTTGGCCGCGGCGAACTCCAGGCAATCAGCCTGAACCAGAGGTTCCAGGGCGCCGACTGGATCGTCGACGCGGTGAGGCAGGCCGCTGACGGCTTGCCGACCGGAAGTGTCGTGGTCGTGGACGGGATAAGAACCCTGGACCAGCTCGCTGGACTGAGAAAGGCTGCCGCTGGTGTCTGGCGGATTCTACACGTGCACCTGGATGGAGAGGGCGGGCAACTCGCGAACCGTCATAATGCCAGACGGCGACAAGAGGACGCGACCTGGGCCGAGGTGATGAAAGCGCCGGCGGAGGCAGCGGTTAATGCTCTATACACCGAAGCCGATGTCGTCATCGATACGACGCGCAGCACGCCACAGGACGTCACCGCGCGCGTCGGAGCGCGGCTAGGCCGGGCCAAACCGCTCAGCAGCGAGTACGTGGACGTCCTGTTAGGCGGTCAATGGGGCAGCGAGGGCAAAGGCAACTTGGCCTATTACCTCGCTCCCGAATACGACCTGCTGGTGCGGGTCGGCGCGCCGAACGCCGGTCATAAGGTGCGCGACCACGACGGAGTCGTGTACACGCACCGCCAGCTCCCGAGTGGCACTCGGGCCACGAACTCCCGGCTGCTCCTGGGCGCGGGCGCGGTGATCGACGTCGCAATCTTGATGCGCGAGATCACCGACTGCGCTGTCGCGCCAGAACGGCTATCCATCGACCCCGGTGCCCTGATCATCGAAAAACGGGACGTAGAGCGCGAGGCCGGCCTGAAACATGCGATCGGGTCGACCGGTACCGGGGGCGGCGCGGCGCTCGCCCGCCGAATCGAGCAGCGGGGTATCCCCGGCGCCGTGCGGTTGGCCCGGGACGCGCCTGAACTTCATCCGTACATCCGCGACTCTGCCTTGGTGCTGGATGAGGCCCGGGCGTGCGGTGGCCGGATATTCATCGAGGGCACCCAGGGCACTGGCCTAAGCATCCTGCACGGCTCGTACCCGCACGTCACATCCCGCGACACGACCGTAGGCACGCTGCTAGCCGAGGCCAGCGTGCCGCCGAATTTGCTCCGCCGCGTGATCGTCGCCTTCCGTTCCTACCCAATCCGGGTAGGTGGCCGGTCAGGTCCGATGGGCCGCGAAATCACCTGGGACACGATCGCGCGGCGCTCCGGCTTGCCCGCCGAGATGGTCAAGAGCGCCGAGGTTGGCTCAGTGTCCGGAAATCCGCGCCGGGTAGCTGAGTTCTCGTGGACCCAGCTTCAGCGCTCCGCGCGACTGAATTCGGCAACCGACATCGCCCTGACATTCGCCGATTACCTCGACGCCCGGAACCGGGGCGCGCGGAGGTTCGGCCAGCTCTCCGACGAAACGATCAGGTTCGTTGAGGAGATCGAAGCCGTCGCCCGCGCGCCAGTCTCGCTGATCTCGGCTGACTTCGACGGGCGTGGACCGATCGACCGGAGGCTATGGTGAGACGTGCGCCACAACTTCGTCAATGACATCGGCGACTACGCCAAGTACGCCCTCCTGCGCGCGATCTGCGCGAGCGGCGATACACCGATGCGGCTAGGGGTGATCTGGTACCTGACCGATCATGCCGAAAGCAACGGCGATGGGCGCAAGCGCGCGCACCTGACGCATGGCGGGTGGGAAGACCTTGACCCTGAACTCCTCGCCGCGATGCGCCGGATCGAAAACGCCCGGCAGGGCCAGAGCGAGCTAAACGTCGCGCTGATCGAGTCGTCCAGCATCCTTCCGCCCGGCACGATGTATTTCTCCGAGCCCCTCCCCCGCGTAGTGGGTAACGCCCAGCATCGCGTGGCAGAGCGCGCCGCATGGTTCAGGCGGGCACGGAACGCAGTAAAGGGTACTGATCTGGTGTTCCTCGACCCAGACAATGGTCTCCAGGTCCGATCCGTACCTCTCAGCGCTCCCCTCTCGTGCAAGTACGCCACCGTTGCGGAGATCTCGGCACTGCTCGACGACGGCACCGGCGTGGTCCTATATCAGCACGGCAACCGCGCCGCCTGGTCACAACAGAGAGCAGAGGTATGCACCCAGATCGTTTCTGGGACCAGCCGACCCGTCACGATACGCTCGCTGCGGTTCGGGGCGTTCGGCGTCCGGTCATTCTTCTGCATCGCGGCATCCCGGCCAATAGCTGATGCAATAGAGGGCGGGCTGGGCTTGCTCCAGCGACGCGTGGCACGCTGGGACCGGTCGGGGTACTTGCTGATCGAGTGACATCAGGAGATCTGCACCCCATCCCAGCAACTCTCAGCAGGAGCGGTCCACCCGCCCGCCAAGGGCTGCCACGACGTCCGGCGGGAAGTACTGATCCGACTTGAGTACCTTCCCGTCATCTCGGATCAGAGGCTTGCCGTCCCGCCCAAGTTTGCTCATGTTCGACCGGTGCACCTCGTGCAGGACGGCGTCCAAGTCGATGCCGTAAGTCAAAGCAGTCCCGTAGACGACATAGACGATATCGGCCAGCGCGTCGGCGATGCCAACCAGGTCAGCTTTTTCGGACGCCGTTACGAACTCGCTGACTTCCTCCTCCAGTAGCACCACGCGAAGCTTCGCTAGGTATCCGTCGATTTCAGTTGTCGGCAGCTTCCGGACAGGCAGATTGAATGCCCTATGAAATTCCGCGACCGCAGCAGCAATGTCGATGGAGCGGTTCGGATCTCGCTGGCTTAACATCCTCCTCATTGCCTGTCCCTCACAGCGTAGAAAGCAGGTCATGAGACTTCGGCCTGCAAATTCCTGCAGAGGATGGGAGGCTACTGCGGCGTGCCTGTGGATCGCCACGTGCATAACTGCCGCGCTTCTGTGGAAGACGCGGCCTTATGGCACTCGAGCCTGTGGGCGCCAATTAGATCCATCCTGGCCCACAGCGGATGCAGGCTGTGGATCCATAGGCTCAACTGTGGACAGTCAGTCCAGAAAGTTCGTGCGAGGAAACCTGAATCTGGCTGAACCCAGGTCGAGCGCAAAGGATCATAGGCGGTGAAACCGGCCCACGATCATCCGCCATGGCCGATGGGAATGTCGCACTGCTCGACGAGGCGCAGGCAGCCTGGATCGCTGGGCTCGGTGCCAGGGACGAGGTTGCCTGCGGCGCCCGCCCGCTTGACGAGGCGGCCCCATCGCTCGTGCCGACCATACTGCCGGGCGATCTCACGCCCGCTCGGAAGCGAGCCATCACCCGCCCGGTTGGCCAGCGCCGACTGCCACGCCTGCGACTGAAGATCTCGGCCTTCACCAGCCCGACCGCCGTGCCCTCCGCCGCGTCGGCGCGGGCCCGTCGGATCCTGCCGCACACCTTGAACATCCGCCACCCGGCCTTGCCCGGGGGAACCCCGCGGTCGGGGCTTGGCGTGCTGCTCATAACCGCTGGCGGCAGCGCTCCGGCGGACCTGGCGCATGAGCAGCTCGTAAGCGGCGATCAGCGCGAAAGGCGGCCACGCCGCGATCACCCGGCCCGTAGCCGTCGGCGCGGCCACCGCGACATTGGCCGCGAGGCTCGCCACGCTCCCGACCACTAGCAGCGCCCACGGCAAGAACCCGCCGCGCCCGCCAGAACGCGAGTCAGCCAGCAGCGTGGTCGATGCCGCAACGATCATCCCGTCCACCGAGAACGGCGTCAGAGCTGCCACCCAGCCCGGCTGCCCGTGCAGCTCGACCAACAGGTGCATATGAAGGTAGGAGACCGTCGCTGCAATCAGCGCCAGCAGCGCGACGCACCCTGTCGTCGTCCACCTGACCCATCGGTCTGCCCGCCGGTTCACCGCTGGCCTTCCAGGATCAGCTCACCAGTGATCGCAGGCATGTACCTAAGCGGCGACTCGCTCCTCGGACACGCACTTTATCCCAAAACGGGCACTGCCATCGCGCGGCCCAGGTGAGCCTGGGCCGTGCCGGGCGCTATTCCGAGTACCCGCGCGGTGCGCTCGGTATCCAGGTCCAGGAACAGCCGCAGCGCAACCACCTGCCGCTGCCGGGCCGGCAGCCGCAGCAGGGCCGCCATGATCCGGGGATCGACGCAGCCCCCGGCCGCTTCGCCAGCCGCGGGCCGGTCCGCGACAAGGGCAAGATCAGGGACCGCCACCTCCCGGCGGCGCCGCCGCCACCGCGAGACACCCGCGTTCAGCGCCGTACGCACGACCCACGCCGCCGGCGCCGGGTGCCTGCTGACCGCGGGCCATGACGCCCAGGCCCCCGCGAAGGCCTCGGCCACCAGGTCCTGCGCGGAGGCCCGGTCAACACCGTCCCAGGCCGCTGGGCATCCCGTCTGCCTGGCGAGATGGCCGTCGCCGTTTTGCCGGATGGGCCCTTGTCTGCGGGGGCGACGTGCCGGAGATGGAGGGACTCGGAGCCGCGCCCGGCGCGGGCCACTCAGACATCGGTCGGCTTCAGCCAACGATCCACCCAGTCGAGGATCGCCTCGGCACGTTGAACACGCATGGCGAGGTCGGCGCCGAACGGTTCGTGCGGGACGCCCGGGAGGCGGAACATCTCGGTGACCTTCCCGGCCAGCTTCAGCTCGTTGTAGAGCACGTCGCCCTGGGAGGTCGGGCACCTCAGGTCATCCTCGTGCTCCAGGACGAGCAGCGGTGCCGAGCAGCGCGCAGCGTAGGTGGCAGGCGACATTCTCGTGTACGGCTCCATGGAATCCTGGCCGCAGCCCGGGCTGCTGTCCATGGAGGCGGCGACCAACGCGGCAAGGTCGGAGCCGAGCATGCCGGTCCAGTCCGACACGGGGCACTCGGCGATGCCGGCCCGGAATCGGTCGCTGTGGGTGAGCAGCCAGGCGGTTAGGTAGCCGCCGCTGGAAAGCCCGAAGGAGGCGACCCGGGTGCTGTCCGCCAGGCCCTGACCGACGGCCACGTCGACCGCTTGGAGCACATCGGCGAGGTCGCAGCGGCCCCAGTCTCCGATGAGCATTTCCGCGTGGGCGTCGCCGTAGCCTGAGCTGCCGCGAAAGTTGACCATCAGGACGCCGTAGCCAGCCGCGGCCAGCAACAGGTTGTCGACATTGAAGATCTCGCCATGGGCGGCGAACGGGCCCCCGTGGATGTGCAGCACCGTAGGGTACGGCCCGGTGCCGTCGCGCGGCGCCAGGTACCAGCCTTCGATCTCCGTGTGGCCGTCGGTGGTCGGATAGGTGAGGTGATGGACGTCGAACGGCAGGTTGGTCAGCCAGGTGCCGTTGAGCCCCGTGACCGCCTGAAGCTGCCCGGTCGTCGTGTCGACAACGACCAGGTCGGCGGGCCGGGTGTGGGAGGTCCGGATGGCGAGGAGGCGGGCTCCGTCGATACCCACGGGCACGACCGACTCCCTGGCATCAGTCAGCGGCTCTACCCTCACCTCGCCGGCCAGGGCGACCCGGGTGGTCCGAAGCGCCCCGCCCTGCTGGACATAGACGTACGCCCACTCGCCAGCGGCGTCGACCAAGATCCGGGGAGTGATGGCTCGAGAGTCGAAGCCCGCCACCATATCCGCGAACAACTGGCCCTCCGGGTCGGGCATCCGGGTCTCGTGGGTCCCGTCGCGCGGATCACAGACGACAAGCTCGATCCGCTTGTTGATCTTCCACGGGGAGGAGTAGACGACCCGGCCGCCGGCGATCCAGGCAGCGACGGACGCATCACCCAGCAGCGGTCCGCTAGTGATCGTGCGACCATTGCCGGAGGAAACGTCAACGGCCCGGATCGCGTAGTCGGGGTCATCGCCGGCACCGAAGGTCCCGTAGAGGATCGACGCACCGTCGGGTGACCACTCGAGGAACGAGATCACCCCTTCGTCGGCGGTGAGGCGCGTCGGCTCCCCGCCAGCCGCGGGCACGACCCACACCTCACCCCGGACGTCGTCGATCAGCCCCATGCCATCGCGCCGCCAGTTGAGCCGGGTGATGCGGTATGCCTTTTCCGGGTCGCGCCGTGGGATGTCGGAGGCGTCAACGGCGATCTGCGTACCATCGGGCGACCACACCGGACCTGCCTGCCCCGTCCCGCGGGCGAAGCTGGTCAATACACTCGCCTCGCCCCCGGACCGCGCGCAGACGGCCAGTTGCCAGGGGTCGTCGCGGGCCGTTCCCGTCTGCTGGAGGAACGCCACCAGCGACCCATCGGGCGAAATGGCCGGCTGTGCCTGGCGGGCGTCGCAGGGCACGAGGCGGCGATGCTGCCCCGCCTCGACGAGCCACAGAGCGCTGGCATCGCTGGCGGCGCTGCCATCGAGGGTGTTGGCGACGTAGACGATGGCGTCGGTGCCGGGGACGAGCGCGCCGCCGAGGCAATCGACGAAGCGGAGCAGGTCTTCGGGGCGGTAGGCGAGATCGGAGTCCATGGGGTTTCCTCCATCCGGTGAGCGGGTCGGCTCGCAATTCACCTGCGCAAGCTGCGGGCCCGGTTCGGCGCCCGTTCGGGCCAGGGCCAGCATGGCGTGCTGTATGTTGGGTACCGCAGATACTCAGGGCGCAGCCATCAGGGCGCGCCGGTCGTGCCTCGCCCAGGGCGAGCTGGTTCCCACGGACGTGGTGGCTTGACATGCGGCCACCCCAAGTCCGAAAGAGATTCTTTGACTGCTCTGCTTAGTGAGAAGCCCCATGCTGCCCGGCGCCGCGACCGTACCCGCAAAGCTCCCGCGTCCGCAGTGACGTTCGGCTCCCTCGGCGTCCCCGCGCCGCTGGTGGCCGCGCTGGCCAGCGACGGAATCATCAGGCCGCTCCCGATCCAGGCCGCCACGCTGCCCGATGCTCTGCGCGGCCGCGACATCCTGGGCCGCGCCCAGACCGGGTCGGGCAAGACACTCGGGTTCTCGCTCCCGCTGGTCACCAGGCTGGCCGGAGGGCACACCATGGCCTGCCGCCCGCGCGGCCTGGTGCTGGTGCCAACCCGCGAGCTGGCCGGCCAGGTCCAGGCCGTCCTCGTGCCGCTGGCCCGCGCGATGGGCCTGAGCGTCACGGCCATCTTCGGCGGTGTCCCCCAGCATCCGCAGGTGGCCGCCCTGCGGGCCCGGGCCGACATCGTCGTCGCCTGCCCGGGCCGCCTTGCCGATCTGATCGAGCAGGGCCACTGCCACCTCGGCGACGTCGAGATCAGCGTGCTCGACGAGGCAGACCACATGGCCGACCTCGGGTTCCTCCCGGTCGTCCGGCGGCTGCTTGACTCCACCCCGCCGGATGGCCAGCGGATGCTGTTCTCCGCGACCCTCGATAACGCCGTCGATGTCCTCGCCCGGCGCTTCCTGGCCGACCCGGCGCGCCACGCCGTGGACCCGGCCGCCGCCGCACCGGCGCGGATCGAGCACCATCTGTTCACGGTGGCGCCGGCCGACCGGGTAGGCGTGGTGCGCGCCCTGGCCGGTGGTGACAACCGGTCGCTGATCTTCACCCGGACCAAGCACGGAGCGCAGAAACTTGCCCGGCAGCTCACCGCGGCCGGAGTGCCCGCCGCCGAACTCCACGGCAACCTGTCGCAGAACAACCGGACGCGAAACCTCGCATCATTCGCCTCGGGCGCCGTGCGTGTCCTGGTCGCGACGGACGTTGCCGCCCGTGGCATTCACGTGGACGGCATCGGCCTGGTCATCCACGCGGACTCACCGGCCGAGCACAAGGCCTACCTGCACCGGTCCGGCCGGACCGCCCGGGCCGGCGCCACCGGCGTGGTGATCACCTTGCAGACCCCGGCGCAAGCGCACGAGGTACGCACGCTGATGAAGCGCGCGAACGTGGTCCCGCTGACCGCCACCATCAGCCCGGCGTCACCGCTGCTGCGCGCCATCGCCGGGCCGCCCGCCAAGCCGGTCGCCCCCGCGCCCGCCGCGGTGCACCGCGCGGCCGCCGCCCCGGCCATCGGAGGCGGCGCCGTCGCGATGTCCGCCGGTTACCGCGGGCGCCGCCGGCGCTGAACGTCACCACTCGCGCCGCACGCAGATCCAGGCAGGTGCCGCGCGTCATCGCGCGTCAAGCCGGGCGACGGCAGACACCCGCCCTTCCAGCCCGCAGGAACCTTCTGTCGCGGCGGGTGCCCGCGAACCGATGATGGGAAGCAGGGACGCCTGACGATGCGGCATCCCGCTGCACGGAGCTGGCCCGGAGGGAGCGGAAGGAGCTGCGCGATGACGGCAGGCCAGCCGGAGATCCGGCGAATCGGCGGGTACATCGGCGCGGAGATCTGCGGACTCGACCTGACCCGCGATTACCCGGACGCGACCTGGGCGGCGGTGCGGCGGGCCTGGGCCGAGCACGGCGTGATCTTCTTCCGGGATCAGTTCCCCGACGAGGAACAGCGGGAGCGGTTCGCGCTGCGTTTCGGCCCGATCCGGACCAAGCAGCAGCTGCGCAAGGAGCCCGATCAGACCCGCAACGTCGGCGAGAGCTGGCACGTCGACATGACCTGCTTCGACGAGCCGCCGCTGGGCACCATGCT
>Ga0335078_10017415_pt1 | contig 10674 bp, 6 predicted proteins | sample Lox_Sample_32_FD_206711 | JGI IMG/M metagenome (GOLD analysis project Ga0335078, IMG submission 206711) | Soil microbial communities from Loxahatchee National Wildlife Refuge, Florida, United States - Lox_Sample_3.2 | ecosystem: Environmental > Terrestrial > Soil > Wetlands | place: USA: Florida... | reverse complement strand
CGTGCCGGAGGCGCGCAGATGCACCGGTGCCGGAGGCACGCAGATGAGCACCGTGCCGGAGGCACGCAGATGCACCGTGCCGGAGGCACGCAGATGAGCACCGTGCTGCGCGAACCCCCCGACCTGGCCGGAGGCGCGGGCGGGATCGTCGCCCGCCGGGCGGTGATCCGCTGGGCCTGGCGGCTGTTCCGCCGCGAATGGCGCCAGCAGCTGCTCGTGCTCGGCCTGCTCACCGTGGCGGTCGCGGCGACCATCTGGGGTGCCAGCGTCGTCACGAACTCGCAGATCCCGCCCGGCTACGCCACGTTCGGCACCGGTGCCGCGCAGGTCACGCTGCCCGGCAGCGATCCGCACCTGACCGCCGACATCGCCACCATCACCAGCCACTGGGGCCCGGCTGATCTGATCGAGAAGCAGAACATCACGACTGGCACCAGACAGTCTGTGCAGCTGCGCGCCGAGAGCCCGCACGGGCACTACAACTCTCCGCTGCTCAGCCTGGTCAGCGGGACCTACCCGGCCGGCCCGGGTCAGGTCGCGCTGACCAGCCAGGTGGCGGCCCGGTACGGCGCGCACGCGGGCGGCACCTGGCACGTGGCCGGCACGACCTGGCGCGTGACCGGCATAGTGCAGGACCCGAGCAACCTGGCGGACGAGTTCGCGCTCGTCGCCCCGGGCCAGATCCGGCATCCCAGCCAGGTGATCATGCTGGTCGGCCCGGCCGCGGCACGGGAGATCGGCGGCGGGACGGTGCCCGGTGTCCCGGCGGCTAACGTGTCGCTTCCCACGCAGCAGGTGAGCGGGGTCTCGCCGGCGGTGCTCATCCTTGTGGTGGAGGTACTCGGCCTGGCGTTCATCGGGCTGGTGTCGGTGGCCAGTTTCTCCGTGCTGGCCCAGCGCCGGCTCCGTGCCCTCGGCATGCTGAGCGCGATCGGCGCGACCGAACGCAACCTCCGCCTGGTCATGATCGCGGGCGGCCTGGTCGTCGGCGTGGCGGCCGCGCTGGCCGGGGCGGTGCTCGGCCTCGCCGCCTGGATCGCTTACGCGCCGACGGTGCAGCGGGACACCGGCCATGCGGTGGACGCGGCGCACCTGCCGTGGTGGGCGTTCGCGATCGGGATCGTGCTCGCGATCGCGACGTCGGCGCTGGCGTCCCGCCGTCCGGCTAAGACGATGGCCGCGGTCCCGGTGATAGCCGCGCTGTCCGGCCGCCCCGCGCCGCCCAAGACCGTGCACCGGTCCGCCCTGCCCGGCGTCATCGTGCTGGCGGCCGGCCTCGCCTGCCTGGCATCCGCCGGCGGCCTGAATGGGATGGCCGGCGGCACCGGGCCTGGTGGCGGCGGCGGGGGCAACGGGCACGCGCTGTTGCTGCTGGCCGGCCTGGTCATCACGATCACCGGGGTCTGCCTGCTCGCCCCGCTGGCCATCAGCGTGCTGGCCGCCGGGGCGGCGCCGCGGCTGCCGGTCGCGATCCGGATCGCGCTGCGCGACCTGGTGCGCTACCGGGCCCGGTCCGGTGCCGCGCTGGCGGCGACCACGTTCGCCGTGTTCCTGGCCATGGGGATCTGCGTGGTCGCCAGCATCCGGTTCGACAATCCGCTCAACTGGATCGGCCCGAACCTGTCCAGCAGCCAGGTGACCGTCGGCGCGGAGCAGAGCCTGACCCCCGGACAGATGAACCAGCTCAGCAGCACCCAGCTCGCCACCCTGACCACGCGAGTGAAAGCTCTCGCCGCCAGCCTGCACGCGTCCGCCGTGCCACTGGAAACCTCGGCCATCCTGTATCAGGTGGGCACGCGGGCCCACAGTGTGCAGAACTTCACCGGCCCGGCGGGCGACGATTCGGTGTACGTGGCCACCCCCCAGTTGCTCGCCGCCTACGGGATCAAGGCCAGCCAGATCGCTCCCGGCACCGACATCCTCACCATGCGGCCAGGGCTGGCAGGCGCGCCGCGCCTGGAGATGATCTTCACCCCGCCGCGGAGCTGCAACGATAACGACCCCACCTGCGGCGACGGGCCCCAGCCCGGTGCTGACGGCGGCCCGCCCTGCACGCTGAGCAACTACTGCCTGGCCAGCCCCGCGATTCAGACGGTCAGCAGCCTGCCCAGCGGCACGTCGGCGCCGAACACGGTGACCACCGAGTACGCGGTAGGCAAGTACCGCCTGCAGACTCATCTGCAAGGGTGGCTCATCCAGGCGCCCGCCCCGCTCACCGCCGCACAACTCAGCGCCGTGCGGCAATTCGGGCACGCCAACGAGGTGCAGGTCCAGACCGAAACCAGTAACCCGAGCCTGGCCGACTTCACCGACGCGGCCACCGCGCTGGGCATCGTGATCGTCCTCAGCGTGCTGGCGATGTCCGTCGGCCTGATCCGCAGCGAGACCGCGCCGGACCTGCGCACGCTCACCGCCACCGGCGCCAGCGGCGCGACCCGGCGGACGATTACCGCCGCGACCGCCGCAGCGCTCGGCCTGCTCGGCGCCATCCTGGGCATGGCCGGCGCGGTGATCGCCGGGATGGCCTGGACGCGCAGCGGCCTGACCGCCACGGCAGGCGGCGTGCCAATAGCCGACGCACTGATCCTGCTGATCGGGCTGCCGCTGGTCGCCGCGGCCGGCGGCTGGCTGCTGGCCGGCCGCGAGCCGCCGCTGATCACCAGGCAGCCGATTGAGTGAGGCCCGTCTGGCGGCGGCCGGCTGCTGGAGGTGTGCTGCGCTTGCGGCTACGGTGGTGACCGTGCGCGGTGTGCCGTGGTGGGGCGTGGTCTCGTCGGCCGCGGCCCCGGTGCTGATGGTGGCCGGGTGGACGATTGCCGCCGGGCTGCAGCCGCACTCGTTCGACGCCGTTGCCCAGCCTGTCAGCGCGCTGGCCGCCCCGGGCGCTGCCGACCGATGGGTGATGACGCTGACCTTCCTGGTGGTTGGCGCCTGTGATGTCGTCACCGCGCTGGCGCTGCGCCCGGCCAGAGCGCCCGGACGGCTGATCCTGATGGCCGCGGCCGCGGCGGGCATCCTGGTCGCGGCGAACCCGGAGCATCCCGGGACGAGCTTCCCGCTGCCGCACATGATCGCGGCCGCCGCCGGGTGTGCCGCGCTGGTGGCCTGGCCGGCGGCGGCATGGCGGCGCGGGCCGTCGGTACCGTGGGGCCTGCGGCCCGCGGTATCCGCCGGTGCCGTAGCGGTGCTGGTGGCCCTGCTGGCCTGGTTCGGCGCGGAGCTGATCACCGGGGGCGGGCAGGCCGGCCTGGCCGAGCGCATCTTCGGCGCCGCACAGGCGCTGTGGCCGCTGGCGGTGGTCGTGTCCTGCCGCCGTGCCGCCCGGACGGGCACCACGTCCCGCCCGCGGCCAGCCCTTTACCAGCCAGCTGCACGCCCGGCCGCCGACGCCTGAGGACCGGCCTGGTGTGCGCGCAACTCGTCGGAGCAATCGATGACGCAACCGGATGACCGCCCGATTCGCTGGGGAATCCTCGCCACGGGCGGGATTGCCCGTGCCTTCACGCGGGATCTCGCGCTGGAGCCCGGCAGCGAGGTGGTCGCCGTGGGGTCACGATCCCAGGTTTCGGCGGACGCGTTCGGGGACGAATTCGGGGTGCCGCACCGGCACGGCAGCTACCAGGCTCTGGTCAACGATCCGGATGTCGATGTGGTGTACGTGGCCACGCCGCACCCCGGCCATCACGGCGCCGCGCTGCTCGCGATCAACGCGGGCAAGGCCGTGCTGGTGGAGAAGCCGTTCGCCATGGACGCCGCCCAGGCGCGCGAGATGATCGACGCCGCGCGCGAGCGGGGGACGTTCTTGATGGAGGCGATGTGGACGCGCTTCCTGCCGCACATCGCGCGGGTGCGTGAGATTCTCGCCGCGGGAACGCTCGGCGATGTGGTCTACCTGACCGCCGAGCACGGGCAGTGGTTCGCCGCCGATCCGCGGTTCCGGCTGTTCGCACCGGACCTGGGCGGCGGGGCGTTGCTGGACCTCGGCATCTACCCGGTCTCGTTCGCGAGCCTGGTGCTTGGCGCCCCGGCGCGGATCACCGCGGTCAGCGACCGGGCGTTTACCGGCGTTGACGCCACCACGTCGATGATCTTCCAGTACGGCAGCGGCGCCCACGCCGTGCTGACCACGACCTTGCGGGCCGCATCGGGCAACCCCGCCGCCATTTACGGGACGGCGGCGAGAATAGAGATCGACGGCTGGTTTTACACGCCGACCGCGTTCCGCGTGATCGCTCGTGACGGCGCCGAACTGGAGCGCTTCGACCAGCCGTACGAAGGACACGGCCTGCGCGCCCAGGCCGCCGAGGTGGGCCGCTGCCTTCGCGCGGGGCTGCCCGAAAGCCCGCTGCTCCCGCTGGCTGAGACGTACACGATCATGCAGGCCATGGACGAGGTCCGCCGGCAGATCGGCTTGTCTTACCCGCCGGCCTGACCGGCCGACCGTGCCGGAGACCATCCCGCGATGTGTGATCCGGGCAGGCGGGGGTAGCCGGTCACACTTGGACGGCCCGAGCTTGCTTTAGTACGCAATGCTTGCTAAAGTTAGCAGAGTCATCCGGACCCTATCAAGGAGCAGATATGACCAGCATGACCAGGCAATACAGCGCAGCGGCGAGCCAGGCGCGAACCGCGGCCGGGAAGACCGCGGGCCTGTGGACCCAGGGAGCGCGGACGCTGACGGACGTCCTACCCGGACTGCCGCAGCTAGACCTCGTTCCGGCGGTCGAGCGCTATTTCGACTTGGTGCAGCGCACGGTGGACCTGAACCGCAGCCTCGCGGTGAAGTGGGCGGAGGCCGCGAGCGCGCTGCCCGGTGTGGTGCGCGGGCAGGCCGGGTCGGCCGGCAAGGCCGTGCGGGACAAGGCGGTCACGGCCGAGCAGGCCGCTCACGAGCACGCTGAGCGGGTCACGCGCGAGCTGGCTCGTGAGGCCAGCAAGGTCGAACGCGAGCAGGCCAGGAAGGCTCAAGTGACGGCCCGCAAGCGCTACGAGGGCCTGACCAAGGCCGAGCTGAGCGACCTGCTGGCCAAGCGGGGCCTGCCCAAGTCGGGCAATGTCGATCAGCTCATCGAGCGGCTGGTAGAGGCGGACAACAGCTGAGAAGCGTCCACGGCCCGGGCTGTTCGCTGCGGCGCTCGATCAGCATGACCTGGCGGTGCGGCAGGGCAGGCGCCCCGGGCCGCCTGCCATCGCCCCGCCGGGCCGCGCCGGGACGGGCGGAACGCCCTCGCTGGGCCGGGTCAGCCTGACAGCAGGTCGACCAGCTCGTCGCCGCGGGCGGTGCGGCTGACCCGCACGCTTGGCCCCGACTTCTCCCGGGTGATCAGGTCGGCCGCGGCCAGCTGGTGAAGGTGGTAGGTCGCGGTGGTGGGCGCGCAGTGCACCGCCGCGGCCAGGTCGCTCACGGTCAGCTGCCGACGGAGGGCCTGAAGCATGGCGGCGCGTACCGGGCCCAGGATCGTGGCGAGCGCGCTGTCGGCTGCGGCCTGCGCGGCCGGGCCGGGCCGGGAAACCGGGTAGCCGATGTAGCAGATGTCGGGGCACTCGAAGCTGAACAGCAGCGCGTCACGACCGGCGATCATCGGCACCAGCGCCAGGCGGCGCGGGCCGACCGCAAGCGGGCCGGACGTGAGGCGCGGGTTGCAGCGGGGCGCGTAAGTGAACATCCCGTCTTGGTAGTTGAGGCGCGGATGCAGGCTGTTCAGCAGCGCCGCCATCCCGCCGCGCACCGCCGCCGTGCCGACCCGCCGGATCTCACGGTCTAGCAGCGGCCCGGCTGCCCGCCACCGCGGCTCGGCCACCGCCCAGATGTCCAGCGACGCGTCGGCCATGGAGTTGAGCCAGCGGCGGGGCTGGTCAGCTGCGGCTCGCCAGTGCGGCGGCCAGTCGTGGCCGCCGTTGGCGGCTTGCAGCTCGCCGGTGAGCGCGGAGGCGGGCATCTCCCGCAGCCGGGCGGCCTGGTCAGCGACCGACGCATCGGCGAGGGGCGAGATCGGTGTGCAGGAGTCCGGTATCACCGCCCAGCCACGTGCGGTGAACGACTGCGCGGCGAACCGCGCCTGCGGGCGCAGCGCATCGCGGACGGCGGCGAGAAGGCCGGCCGGCGCGCCCCATGATTGCCCGGATGCCGCCTGGAGCAGCAGTGCGATGACTGATTGCTGCGGGGCCAGCCCGACCGAGACCGCCAGCGCGTCGGGCGCACCCGCCCGCAGCTCGTAGCCGGGCCCGCGAGCCGGTGTCGCCGCGATCATTCCGGTTTCGCCCATGTATCTACCGTGCGCCCTCGTGAGCCGTGCTGACCAGCCCGTCCGCCGCGCGCCCGCAAGGAGATCCCAGCCCGTGACCGGGGCGCCATCGGATCGTGACCTCGAAGTTCCTTGAGCTAGTCCTGACACCGGCACCCCCCTAGCCGAGGATCAGGCAGTGACTGCTCCTATCGGGCGGCCATGGCCACCTGGGCATCACCGGCACCGCCCGATCAGGGCTCCCCCGAGTAGCTGGTACCTCACCAGGTAGCTCCGGGGAAGGCTCCTGCCCGCCCGCTGCGCCCCGACACTCCGCGAGGCGGGCGGGCAGGGGCCGCTTCATCGCCCGGTGACAGCCGCCATGCCCCGGCCGCAAGGCCCGGGCCTGAGCGTGCCGGACCGGGCTATCCGGCGCTCACGATCCGCGCCCAATCCCCGGCTCACGGGCGATCGAGCGCAAAATATCGAATCTGTAATCGAATCTCGTAGGCAAGCTCGCAGTACTCCGGTCCCCCGATTACCATCTGTGCCACAGCGACCCGCAGTAGCCTGAAAAGTTCCTGCTAGCGTGTCCCGGGCACGATCGGGCGTGCTCGCAGCACGATGAGGTCAATAAACCGGAAGGCGAGCCATGGCCATCTTTAGCCCTGGCCTGCGTCCAGTGGAGGAATCCAGGGACAAGGGCCTCAAGACAGGCGCTCTTGGCCTGGCGTCCAGCGTGGTCATGGGCGTGGCCTCGACCGCCCCGGCCTATAGCCTGGCCGCGACGCTGTTCTTCGTGGTGGCCGCCGTCGGGCTGAAGTCCCCGCTGGTCGCCGTGCTGGCGTTCGTGCCGATGCTGCTGTGCTCGATCGGTTTCAGCGAGATGAACAAGGCCGATCCCGACTGCGGGACCACGTTCATCTGGGCGTCCCGGGCGTTCGGGCCGAAAACCGGCTGGGCCGGCGGCTGGGGCGTCGTGGCGGCCGACATCCTGGTCATGGCCAGCCTGGCCCAGGTGGCCGGGCAGTACGCATTCTTCCTCATCCAGGGACCGAACAGCGCGATCGGCGGCAACCCCTCCAGCGGCTGGGTGCTGCTGGTCGGCATTTTGTGGATCGTCGTGATGACCTACATCTGCTACCGCGGCATCGAGGTCTCGGCCAACTTCCAGAAGGTGCTGCTGTCCATCGAGATCATCATGCTCCTGGTCATGTCGTTCACGGCGCTGGCCCGGGTGTTCGGCAGTCATCCGCCGCCGGAGTCGCTGCACCTGAGCCTCAGCTGGCTGTCGCCGTCGCACCTGCCCGTCTCGGCCTTTGTGTCCGGGATCATCCTGATGCTGTTCATCTACTGGGGCTGGGACACCGCCCTGTCGGTGAACGAGGAGACCGCGGACAAGTCCCGGACGCCGGGCCGGGCGGGGATCATCTCGACGGTCCTGCTGCTCGTCACCTACGTGATCGTGATCATCTCTGTGCAGGCGTTCGCCGGTATCGGCAGCACGGGCGTCGGGCTGACGAATCCGGCGCACCAGTTCGACGTGCTATCGGTCACCGGGGGCGCGATCTTCGGCACCTCCGGGCTCGGCACGGTCTTGTCCCGGCTCCTGATCCTCATGGTGCTCAGCTCGGCAGCCGCCTCGACCCAGACCACCATCTTGCCGACCGCACGCACGACGCTGTCGATGGCCGCCTACCGGGCAATACCCGAATCGTTCGCCAAGATCCACCCCAGGTACATGACCCCGACGGTCTCGACGCTCGTGATGGGCGCGATCTCGATCATCCTGTACATCCCGCTGAACTTCATCTCCGGCGGCAACCCGATCGCTGACGCCGTCACCGCGATTGGCCTGTACATCGCGTTCTACTACGGGCTCACTGCGTTCTCCTGTGTCTGGTACTACCGGGCGACGCTGACCAGTAGTGGCCGGAATCTGTGGATGCGCGGCATTCTGCCCGGGCTAGGCGGGCTGATCATGTACGCGGCGGGCTTCTACAGCCTGCAAAGCGACTGGGTCGCGTCCAACAGCTACACCAAGTGGACAGTGCCGGTCCTGCACTGGCAGATCGGCGGTATCTTCATCATCGCCGCGCTGGCCGCGCTGGCCGGAGTGATCGGCTTTGTCTTCATGCGCGTCACCTCCCCCGCCTTCTTCCGCAAGAAGACGCTCACCAGGACCAGTCCCGCGCTCGCCTTTACCCAGGAGCTGTGAGCCGGGCCGGCGCCAGGCCAGCCGCCGCCGGACACCGGGCCGGGGCCTGACACGGCGACGTCTGGCCCGGGAGCGCCGGCCGCTGTTCGCGTTTCCCGGATCGGCCGCGTCTGGCCGGAGCGGGCGGTATCCCGATGCCGTCGGCCCGGCAAACGGCCTGGTCACTGCCGGGCATTGCTTATCCTCGCTGATAGTTGGCAGGCTAGGGAACGATGGCGCACTCTGGCCGCTAGCTGGCTTCGCCGACGAAGGCGCACTCGGCCGGGGGGATAGCGGGAAGACTTATGGCCTCATCAGCTCGGCCAGCCGATGCCGGTGCAGCCAGTGAGCCGGATCTGGCTCCGCGGGTCGTGGCCGTGGGCAGCGGGCCATGAGCAGCGCGGTGCCGCCCGCCCACCTGGCAGGCGCGGCCCCTGGCCGGCCGCCCTGGCCCATCCGGTCCGGGGCCGTGCCGGCGCTGGCCGAAGGTTTCAGTGCCAGGCTGGAGACGGCCCCCAGCCTGGCGGCTGCGCTGCCGCGCGGGGCTGCGGTCGCGCTCGTCCCCGACCGGGCGGCGGCCCCGGCTGCGTTCCCCGGCGCGCTGTCGGCTCCCGGTGTGCAGGACTGGCTGAGGTCGTCGGGCAAGACCCAGCTCGCCGCGGCTTTCGCCGAGTCGCTGTGGCAGTCACGCGGTGCCGACCTGCTGGTCTGGATCGAGGCCACGAGCCGGGCCTCGGTGCTGTCCGGCTATGCCGCGGCGACGGCCGCCGCGACCGGCCGGGATCAGGCGAGCAGCAGTGAGTCGGTCGCCGCCCAGTTCCTCAGCTGGCTGGGCGAGACCAGCCGTCCGTGGCTGGTGGTACTCGATGACCTGACCGACCCGGAAAACCTGGATGGCCTGTGGCCGGCCGGCCCCGCCGGCCGGGTGCTGGTGACCTCGGCTGACCCCGCGGCCGTCCCCGGCGGCGTGCGGGTCGTGCGGGTCGGGCCGTTCAGCCTGCGTGAGGCAACCAGCTATCTGAGCGAACGCGTGTCAGCCGACCCGGACAAGCGGCACGGTGCGATCGAACTGGCTCAGGACCTGGATCTGGAGCCGGTCGCGCTGGCCCAGGCCAGCGCGGTGATCGCCAGCTCCCCGCTCTCGTGCCGCGAGTACCGGGCCCATTTCGTGCGCAGGCGGGAGCATCTGGCGAAGTCCTCCAGCGCACAGCCGCCGGCGGCCTCGGTGACGTGGACGTTCTCGTTCGAACGGGCGGACCAGCTGGCGCCGGGCGGATCGGCCTCGTTGCTGCTGGCCCTGGCCGCGCTGCTGGACGGGCACGGCATTCCGCAGACGGTCTTCGCCGCGCCTGCGGCAGGCGATTTCCTCGCGGGCGGCGGCGGCGTCCCGGCCAGCGGCGAGCGCGCCCGCACGGCGCTGGCGGCGCTGGAACAGGCTGGCCTGCTGACCGTCGAACCGGTGATGGCACCGCCGGCGGTCCGGATCAGCCCGGTGCTGCAGGCGGCGCTGCGGGCCGCGATGCCCGAGGGCATGCCGGACCAGGCGGCGAGGTCGGCCGCGGACGCGCTGCTCCAGGCCTGGCCGGAACGGGAGCCGCCCGGCTGGCCCGCTTCCGGCCTGCGATCCTGCGCGGCAACGCTCCGGCGGATCACCGGAAACCTGCTGTGGGACGGCGGCTGCCATCCCCTGCTGGTGCGGGCGGGGGACAGCCTGGACCGCGCCGGCCTGACCGGACCCGCGGTCGACCACTGGCAGGACCTCGCCACGACCGGCGGCCGCCTGCTCGGCGGCGAGCACCCGGACACGATGCTGGCCGGCCAGCGGCTGGCCGACGCCTACCTCGCAGCCGGGCGCCCGGACGACGCCATCCCGTGGTTCCAGTGGGTACTCGACGGCCTGGCCCACAAGCTCGGGCCGGGTCACCGTGACGTGATCGAAGCGCGGCGCTGCCTGGGCCACGCCTACGTGGCGGCGCTCCAGCTCCCGGCGGCGATGTCCGTCCTTGAACGCGCGGTTTCCCAATTCGAGCAGGTCTGCGGGCCCGGGCATGCCGACACGCTCGGCGCGCGGGACGAGCTCGCCGCCGCCTACCTGGCTGCGGGCCAGTACTCCGACGCCATCACCCTCTACCGGCGCACGCTGGCCGACCGGGAGCGCGTCCAGGGCGCCCGGCACCCGCAGACGATGACGACGCGTCAGGGCCTGGCCGACGCCTACCTGGCCAGCGGCCAGGCAAAAGAGGCAGTCGCGGC
>Ga0335078_10017414_pt1 | contig 10675 bp, 7 predicted proteins | sample Lox_Sample_32_FD_206711 | JGI IMG/M metagenome (GOLD analysis project Ga0335078, IMG submission 206711) | Soil microbial communities from Loxahatchee National Wildlife Refuge, Florida, United States - Lox_Sample_3.2 | ecosystem: Environmental > Terrestrial > Soil > Wetlands | place: USA: Florida... | reverse complement strand
CCGTCCGGGCAGGCCCGCGCAGCCGCAGCAGAAGGTCCACAATCCGTGTCCGGGCGAATCTGCGGCGCAGGACGGAAACCAGGAAAGCGGCGGGCACGCCGATTTCCACGTAGGACTCTATGGTGTACATCAGCTCCATGGTGGCGGAGCTCGCCGACATTACCACGGCGACCAGTTCCACGATGGTGATCGCACAGGTAAAGATCGCAGCCACGGTTATCGGGGTGGCCAGCCTGCGTGATATCCCGTGCGAGTGTTTCCGCCTGCGGATCCACAGCAGCATGTAAGTCACCGCGAAGATGATCCCCATCGCGTCGGTTACCTGGGACGCCACCGTGAAGAACTGGCGGTCCGGCAGCAAGGCCGGCCACCACGCGTTCCTGTAGAAGCCGTTCCACTGCGGCCGCGATACGGCGACGCATATCGTCTCGCCAATCAAGAGGCAGGTGAAAATGAACACGAAGAATCTAGTGCCGAATCGCATTTCTCTGGGCGAGTTAGGGTAGCGGAACATCGCCCAGCCTGCCAGGACAATTCCTAGCGGGCTGGCCGGGACTGAGACGAGCGGCAGCGGGCCGACATGCCAGTTGTCGAGCCACCCGGCCGTGAGCAGAGCACTGGACCCGATCAGCATGATGGCGGGGCTCTCCTGACCGGGCTCATCCAGAAGCAGGATGCCCGACGCCAGCAGAGCCAGCGAAAGCACCTCATTGCCGAGCGCGAGCAGCGGCCGATGATGCCACATCGGCCAGAACGCGATGGTGGTCAGGAGCACGGCGGGCGGAAAGATCATGCCGTACAGCAACAGCAGCCTTGGCCATCTGCGGGCGCCCGGCGGCCGGCCCGCATCCAGGGGCAACGCGATGCTCACGCGGCTAGTCTGCCGGCTGGCACAGTGAGCGTCTAGCGGGATAACCCTTTCTGATTCAGCGGGATACCTCCGATGCCCCGCCCCCCGCCAGGCCGTGACGATAAGAACTGCCCGGCCGGGATCCAGGACCCCGCTGCCGGGGAACAGGACGGGCAGCGGGCCCGGGCCATGGAGGGGAGGCCCGGGCTCGCTGCCCGCCGCCCGCTGCCCGCCGCCCGACTTCGGCGTGTCATAGATAAGGTCGTGCCCTGATCAGGTTCCCGCGATGGGCAGGACGGTGCCGGTGTTCGTCGACACGGTGGCATGGGTGCGCCTGGAGAGCGGCCGGATCTTGTGCGCGCGGCCGCGCGGGAAGGACATCTTCTACATTCCCGGCGGCAAGCGCGAAGGCGCCGAAAGCGACCTGCAGACCCTGCTGCGCGAGATCACCGAAGAACTGACGGTCGCGCTGCGGCCCGAGACGGTGGCGCACATGGGCACCTACGAAGCCGGCCAGGCGGATGGCGCGGTGGTGCGCATGAGCTGCTACACCGGTGAGTACACCGGGACGCTGGCCGCCAGCAGCGAGATCGACGAGCTCGCCTGGTTCTGCTACGCGGACCGCCCCCGGGTGCCTCCGGTCGACCAGTTGCTCTTCGACGACCTCAAGGCCGCCGGCGAACTGCGCTGACGTGTGCCGGGTGTCAGCTGGACCGGACTCCGCGGCCGCGGCGCGCGGGCCTGGTACCGGCCGGGCCGGCGCTGGCCGATCCGGCGCCCGTTCGCCCGGCACCTGCGGATCCCCGGCCGGCGGGCTTCTTCCGCGGCGGCGCCGTGCTGGCCCGGACGACCAGCGACGTGGTCAGCTCGACCCGGTTGCTCGAGGTGTCGGTGCGGCCGTCGAGCAGAGCGAGGATCGTGCGGGTGGCCATGGCCGCCATCTGGGCGAGCGGCTGGATGATCGTGGTGAGCGGCGGCGACACCCAGCCCGACATCGGCAGGTCGTCGAAACCGACCACGCTCAGGTCGTCGGGGATCCGCAGCCGGTGCAGCCGGGCCGCCTCGTAGACCCCCATGGCCTGCATGTCGCTGCCAGCGAAGATCGCGGTCGGCGGATCGGCGAGGTTCAGCATGTCGGTCGCCGCCACCAGGGCCGCCTCGAAGTGGAAGTCGCCGGAGTAGACCAGGGCCGGGTCGGCGGGAATGCCCGCCCGCTCCAGCGCGGCCCGGTATCCGTCCAGCCGCGCCTGGCTGCACAGCAGCGACGGGCGGCCGGTGATGGTCCCGATCCGGCGGTGGCCGATCTCGATCAGGTGCTCGGTGGCCATCAGGCCGCCGGCCCAGTTGGTCGCCCCGATCGACGGGATCCGGGGGTCGGGCTGGCCGACCGGGTCCACGATCACCACCGGCATGTGCATCGCCGCGAGCCGGGCCCGGTAGGCGGGCGACAGCTCGGTCAGGACCAGGATGACCCCGTCGGTCTGGCTGGTCGACAGCCGGGTCAGCCACTGCTCGGTGGCCGGCTCGCCGGACACCACCGAGACGGCGATCCGGCAGCCCTCGGCGGCGGCGGCCTCCTCGGCGCCGCGGATGATCTCCACGGCCCACGGGCTGAGGTCGGCGAAGACCAGGTCGATCAGGCACGACCGGCCCGCGCGCCGCGGCGCGGCGTAGTTGTAGTCCGCCAGCAGCGCCTCGACCCGGGAACGCGTCTTGGGCGCGACGTCAGCGTGGCCGTTCAGCACTTTCGAAACTGTCGGCACGGACACGCCGGCCGCCGCGGCGATGTCGGCCAACGTCACCCGGTCCCGTGCGGTCCTGGGTTCGCTCACCTTGATGCTCCTTTCGGGCGGGTCAGCGCCGAGGGAGCTGCCTGCGCGCCGCGCCTGCCCGGCCGGATAGCGTTATCGTAATGCGCCCGCGATCCCGAGTCTCGCACGGCGATGTCACAAGCGGCCTGGCTGGTCAAATCTGCCCCGCTCCCGGAAATCACCATCAGTTCAGCCAGAACTCGGGGGCGACGGCCAGCGCGTCGAGTTCGGCCCAGAGCCCGGCTGGGATCTGCTCGCACATCAGCGCGGTGATCTCCCCGATCCGCGACGGCTCGGAGACGCCCACGACCGTGGAGGTGACCCGCGGGTCGCGCAGGGAGAACTGCAGCGCCGCGGCTGCCAGCGACACGCCGTACCCGGCGCAGGCCCGCTGCATCGCCCGGACCGCCCCCCGGACAGCCTCGCTGGCCAGCCGGTAGGCGTACTTGGGCTGGACGTCGGGTCCCTTGGCCAGCATGCCCCCGCCGTAGGGTGCCCCGTTGAGGAACGCCACCCCCCGCTGGCACGCGTCGTCCATCAGGGATCCGGCGCTGCGGTCGACCAGCGTGAACCGGTTGTGGCTGAGGACCGCGTCAAACTCACCGGTGGCGATGAATTCTTTCATGAGCCGAACGGGCCCGCCTGCGACGCCGAGGTGCCCCAGCACGCCCTGGTCGCGCAGCGCCATGAGGGCCTGGACCGGTCCGCCTGGTGCCATCGCCTCGGCGAACGTGAGGTGGTACTCCGGGTCGTGCAGATACATCAGCTGCACCCGGTCCAGCCCGAGCCGTTCCAGGCTCTCCTCAACCGAGCGCTTGACCCGGTCGCCGGAGAAGTCGCCCGTGCCGGGATCGGCGTCCACCTTGGTGGCGAGCACGAATCCCGGCGGCAGGCCCCCGGCCGCGGCCAGCGCGCGGCCGATGCGCCGCTCGGCCGAGCCGCCGCCGTAGTTGTTGGACGTGTCCATGAAGTTGAACGAGCCCCGCAACGTCGCCAGGATCGTGGCTTCCGCCCGGTCCCTCGCCACCTCGTAGCCGTAGAGCCCGGGCATGCTCGCCAGCGGGCTGGTGCCGATGCAGACTGGCGACACCTGGAGCCCCGTCCGGCCCAGCGGCCGGCGGTCGGCGGGCCTGACCACCATGCGCGGGCCTCCTAGCGGACGCCGTAGAGGTGCTCGAGCTCGGCCAGCTTGTACACGGCCCGCTCGGCGGGCATGGGCGGCCGGGTGGCGCCCCCGAACACGTCAACTCCCTGCCACCCGACGGTCCAGATTCCGAACGAGAACCGGTCCTCGCTGCTCGGCACGTAACGGTCAGCGGTCACGGTCCCGGTCCTTCCTGCGCGCGCCGCGCCCATTGATCCGAAACTTTTAGCAATAGTTCCGGCATCCTGAGGGGTCTCACGCAACGTATGGCGGATGGCGCCGATATGTCAAGTGTTCCCCGCCTCACCACGGGAAACAGGACCATCAGCGTGGCCAGCACCCGATCAGGCGTCATTCCTCCGCCAGGACGCCGCCCTCGCACGATCAGAGCTCTCCAGGGCATGGTCCCGGAAAGCTTTCGAGGGACGGTCCGGCGATCTCCTCAGGTCGCCACGACGCTCCCGCGCCCCATCGACGGCGTCCCGGGCCCGCGGGCACGGTGATCGAGCACAGAGTCTGCTTGCCGGGACGATGCCGGTGCTTGCCGGGCGATGCCGGCTCGCTGGGCGATGCCGGGTCTTGCTGGGGCGATGCTGGGTCTTGCCGGGGCGATGGCGGGTCTTGCCGGGTAGCGCGAGGGGGGCTCGGCCCGGCCCGGCCCCGGCCTGCGCTGGCCGCCCTGGCGCGGCGCGCTCCTTTTTCCGGCTACTGCTTTTTGAGACACGCGCTTCGAAATTTTCGAATCTCGCTCATGGCGAGTCAGATGGCCTCTGAGCTGGGCAAAAGCTTGCCAGGCGAGATCTTGCGTTCCGGACGTATTACCGAAAAGTTATCAACGAAAATCTTGACAGGAGTATCGGCGATCGGGTCTACTCCCAGTCGAGGCCCTCGAAACAGCTACACGAGTTTGCGCTCCGTTCATCGGTATTTCGGAGGACGCACATGCCGCGCAAGGGGATGAAGGTGTCCGATTCCCGCCTGTACACGACGCCGTGGTCGTCAGGATGCTCTTGCCAGGCAGTTCTCCGGCTCCAGGCGACCCTGCCGGTCAGCAACCCGCGATCGAAAACTTTTGCCCGGGCCCGTCCAGGCGGTGCTGGCCAGGCGGTGCTGGCCAGGCGGTGCTGGCCAGGCGGTGCTGGCCAGGCGGTGCTGGCCAGGCGGTGCTGGCCAGGCGGTGCGAGGCAGGACAGCTACCGGTGACGTACCCAGCGCTCAGCCACGACGGCAACCCCTCAGCAGCTTAGGAAACAGGCCCAGGAGGCACCATGCGCAAGTCGCCGAACCTAAGACGCAGCCGGCGCGTTATCCCGGCACTCTCGATAGTCAGCTTCCTGGCGATTGTCCTCGCGGCCTGCGCCGGCGGCTCCTCGTCAGGCAGCGCGGGCTCGGCCACCTCGGCCAGCATCACCTGGTGGGGCTGGACCCCGAGCACGCAGGTGGCGCAGCAGTACATCAAGGCCTTCAACCAGAAGTACCCGGACATCCACGTCACCTACAAGATGCTCACGATCGCGGGGTACAACGCCGCGCTCCGGCCCGCGCTGGCCTCCTCGGTGGGACCCGACGTCTTCGACGTCGCGCCGGGCGCCGCCAACGGTTCGGTCGAAACCTACAGCCCGGACGCGGTCAACCTGGCGCCCGCGGTGGAGAAGGCTCTCGGCAGCGACTGGCAGGCCAAGCTCTCCCCCATCGGAGTCTCCAGCCTGATGGTCGGGCAGAAGCTCGCGGCCGTCTCCGTCGGGGCGGTGTACTCCGGGACCGTCTGGATCAACCAGAACCTGTTCGAGCAGTATCACCTCACCCCGCCGACCACCCTGGCCCAGTGGACCAGTGACTGCGCGACCTTCAAGGCGCACGGGATCGGCTGCTTCGTCCAGGGCGTCGGGCAGACGGCGTTCAACGAGGACACCCTGCAGGCGATCTCGGACAACATCCAGCCCGGCATCTGGGCCAAGGCCATCCAGGGCCAGGTCCCGTGGACCAGCCCGGTCATCGTCAAGGCCCTGACGATCTGGAAGGAGATGTTCAGCGACGGGATCATGGAGAAGGGCGCGCTCGGCGTGCAGCAGTACCCCGACGCCAACAACGACTTCATGTCCGGCAAGTACGCCATGGTCATGATGGGCACCTGGTACATGCAGTACGACACCACGTCGGGCATGAGCGCGGCGATCTCCGCCGCGGGCGTCTCCGACCCGAAGAACTTCACCGCGGTGCCGATCGCCTTCCCCGACGTCGCCGGCAGCGGGCACACCGGAGCGCTCTACGGCGACTCCGACTACGGCATCGCGGTCAACGCCAAGTCCAGCCACGAGGCGGCCGCCACCACGTTCGCGATCTGGCTGGGGACCTCCGCGGCCGGGCAGGAGCAGGTCGCGAACGCGCTTGACGACATCGCCTCGCTCAAGGGCATCGAGCCCAACTGGCCGGACATCAGCCTGGTGACGCCCAGCGTCCAGCAAGCCGCGCTCAGCAAGCTGATCACCAACGCGGTGGCCTCGTCCGAGCCGCGGCTCGCCACGGTCAGCCCGAACCTGCAGACGGCCATCGGGAACGCCTCGACCACCGTGGCCTCGGGCGGCGCGACACCCGCGCAGGCGGCGGCGGCCCTGCAGGCCGCGGCGGCCAAGCTGCCCGGCCACGGCGCCGTCTAGCGCCTGGGCCAAGGCCGACGAGACGACAGATCGGAGGAGCCCACCGTGAGCAGTGCCGGGGCAGGAACGACCATCTCTCTGGCACGGCAGCCGGACGCTGCCGCGGGCCGCGCCGCGCCGAAGGGCCGGCGGCGCGGCCCGCGCAGGCCGCCGGGCCTGCCCTGGATACTCCCGGCGTTCGTCTTCGTGGTCGGCTTCATCTACTACTGCATCGGTTACACCGGCTACATATCCACGCTCAACTGGGACGGCGTCAGCCCCAACCCGCAGCACGTCGGCTTCGCGAACTACACGCAGGCCTTCCACGACCCGGTGTTCTGGGACACGATCCGGCACACGGTCATCTTCTTCGTGGTCACGTTCACGGTGCAGACCGCGATCGGGTTCACGTTCGCGGCGCTGCTGCACTCCAGGATCAAGCTGCCGAACCTGTACAAGGTGATCATCTTCGTGCCGGTCGTGCTGGCGCCCGCCACGATGGCGCCGATCTTCCGGCAGATCTTCTCGGCGAACGGCCAGTTCAACGCGATCCTGTCCGACATCGGGCTCGGTTCCCTGGCGCACCCGTGGCTCGCCCAGTCCAGCACGGCGCTCCCGGTCATCATGGCCATCACCGTCTGGCAGTGGACCGGAGTGACCTTCATCCTGTACTTCGCCGCGATGACCCAGATCGACAAGGAGATCCTGGAGGCGGCGCGGATCGACGGCGCGAACGGCTTCCGGGTCCTCACCCGCATCGTCTGGCCCAGCGTCCGGGGTACCACGATCGCGCTGGCCATGCTGAGCGTGATCGGGGCGCTGAAGACGTTCGACGTACCGTACCTGGTCACCCTGGGCGGACCGAACTACGCGACCGAGTTCCTCGGGACCTTCATCTACCGGATCAGCATCCCCACCGCCGAGGTCGGGTACGGCGCGGCCCTGTCGATCTTGCTGCTGATCCTGGCACTGTGCGGAGCGCTGGCCTTCGGGCTGCGCGGGACGAGGAGGAACTAACCCGCCATGTTCGAGACACGACGCCTGAGCTCGAAGATCATCCTGCAGGTCCTCCTGACCATCATGGTGCTCCCCTTCCTCTTCCCGCTCATCGCGATGGTCCAGGAATCCCTGGCCGGCCAGGGCTGGGACAACTACAGGGTGGTGTGGGACACCGGGGTCGTCCCGGAGTTCTTCCGCAACAGCGCGATCATCGCGGCCGGCGTCATCATCATCGTCTACTGCCTGACCATGCTGGCCGCGTATGGCTTCTCCAAGCTGCACATCCGGTTCCGGGAGGTCTACTTCTGGATGATGCTGGCCGCGCTCACGCTGCCGGAGGTCGTGCTGCTCACGCCGCTGTTCTCGACCGCCACGAGCCTGGGCCTGTACAACACTTATGACTCGGTGATACTGCCGCTGGCCGCGCTGCAGATACCGTTCGCGGTGCTGCTGACGCGCAACTTCGTCAACGGCATCCCCGACGATCTCTTCGACGCCGCACGGGTGGACGGCGCCAACGCCGCGGTCATCTTCTGGCGGATCATCCTGCCGCTGACCCGGCCGATCGCCGCCGCCATCATCGTCCTGACGCTGATCGGCGCCTGGAACGACTACCTGCTCCCCCTGGTGTTCCTGCAGAGCCCGAGCACCCAGACCATCACCTTGCTGCCATCGTTCTTCATCAGCGAGTTCAGCGACGACCAGACCAAGGTGGTCGCGTCCGCGGTGATCACGGCCATCCCGGAGATCATCGCCTACCTGTGCCTGCAGCGCCTGTTCGAGCGCGGGCTGACCGCCGGGGCACTGAAATGAAGGTGGCCCAGCCGCTCGCCAACCCCGGAAAGGAGTTACATGACACGACGCGACGACGACCTGGACCAGCTGGAGGACCAGCTCAGTGTCCTGTCGCCGAACGGGGACGACGCGCGGCTGGCCGCCTGGCGCGACACCAGCCGCCCGGCGGAGGAACGCGTCGAGGACCTGCTGCGCCGGATGACGCTCGCCGAGAAGGCCGGCCAGTTGCGCAGTACCTGGCTGAGCGGCGGATCCAACGGAGACGGCCGGGCCGGCCGGGACGGCGGGGGCGAAGGGGAGCAAGGGGAGCAAGGGGACCAAGGGGACCAAGGGGACCAAGGGGTGGCGCCGCTGCACAACGAGCTGGCGAGCCCCCCGGCCGACTGGGCCGGGCTCATCCGCGACGGGCTCGGCCAGCTGACCAGGCCGTTCGGCACCGTGCCCGTCGCCGCCCGTGAGGGCGCCGAGGCGCTGGCCCGCACCCAGCGGGAGATCGCCGCCGCGAGCCGGTTCGGCATTCCGGCCATCGCGCATGACGAGTGCCTGGCCGGCTTCACCGCCTGGACCGCCGCGATCTATCCCGTCCCGCTGGCCTGGGGAGCCAGCTTCGACCCGGCGCTGGTGCAGCAGATGGCCGTGCAGATCGGCACGAGCATGCGAGCCGTCGGTGTCCACCAGGGACTGGCGCCCGTGCTCGACGTGACCGTCGACCCGCGGTGGGGACGGACCGAGGAGACGATCGGCGAGGATCCTTACCTGGTCGCGACGGTCGGCACCGCGTACGTCCGCGGGCTGGAATCGACCGGGCTCATCTGCACCCTCAAGCATTTCGTCGGCTACTCGGCCTCCCGCGGCGGCCGCAACCTGGCGCCCGCCGCCGTCACCGGACGGCAGGTCGCGGACCTGCTGCTGCCCCCGTTCGAGATGGCCATCCGGCTGGGCGGAGCGCGATCGGTGATGCACGCCTACACCGACATCGACGGCATCCCGACGGCGGCGGACCCGTACCTGCTGTCCGACCTGCTGCGGGACACCTGGGAATTCACCGGGACGGTGGTGGCGGATTACTTCGGCATCAGCTTCCTGGAACTACTGCACGGCGTGGCGGCCGATCCGGCCCAGGCGGCCGCGCTGGCGCTGGCCGCCGGCGTCGACGTCGAACTGCCCACCGTCCGGTGCTTCGGCACGCCGCTCATCGGCGCGGTGGAGCGCGGCGAGGTGGACGAGGCACTGGTCGACCGGGCCGCACGCCGCGTCCTGCTGCAGAAGTGCGAGCTGGGCATGCTCGACCCGTCCTGGCAGCCCGGCCCCGCCGGAGAGGTCGACCTGGCTCCGCCGCCGGCCATCCAGGTCGCGCGCAAGCTCGCCGAGGAGTCGGTTATCTTGCTGGCCAATGACGGCACCCTGCCGCTCCGCGACCAGCGCAGGATCGCCGTGGTCGGCCCGCGGGCTGACGATCCGATGGCCATGCTGGGCTGCTACTCCTTCCCCAGCCATGTCGGCGTGAAGTACCCGGGCCTGGACATCGGCGTGGAGATCCGCACGTTCCTGGCGGCCCTGCGCGAGGAACTGCCGGACCGCGAGATCAGCTACTCCCCCGGCTGCGGCGTCGACGATCCCGATCCGTCGGGCCTGGACGCCGCCGTGGCGCTCGCCGCCCGCAGCGACGTGTGCATCGCCGTGGTGGGCGACCGGTCCGGGCTGTTCGGCCGCGGCACGTCGGGCGAGGGATGCGACGCCCCCGACCTGGACCTGCCCGGGATCCAGGGGCGGCTGCTCGGCGCCCTGATCGCCACCGGCACGCCGCTGGTTATCGTCTTGCTGACCGGGCGGCCCTACGCGCTCGGCTCGTTCCCGGCGGCCGCCACGGTGCAGGCGTTCTTCCCCGGCCAGGAGGGCGGTCCCGCGCTGGCCCGGATCCTGTCCGGGACCATCAGCCCGTCTGGCCGGCTGCCGGTCAGCGTGCCCAGGCACCCCGGCGCCCAGCCGGCCACCTACATCGGCTCGCCGCTGGCCCGCAAGTCCACGGTCAGCTCCATCGACCCCACCGCCCTCTACCCGTTCGGCCATGGCCTGTCGTACACCACGTTCTCCTGGGAGGACATCCGGTGCGCTGACGGCCAGGTGCCCACCGACGGCGCCACCAGCGTCAGCCTCACGGTCCGCAACACCGGCGATCGCCCCGGCACCGAGGTCGTCCAGGTCTACCTGCACGACCCGGTCGCGCAGGTGACCCGGCCGGTGGTCACGCTCATCGGCTACGCCCGGGTGGAGCTGGAGCCAGGCCGGAGCCGCCGGGTCGAGTTCACCATCCACGCCGACCTGACCTCGTTCATCGGCCGGGCCGGCCGCCGCGTGGTCGAGCCCGGCCGGATCGAGCTGCGGCTGGGCCCCTCGAGCGCGGCCGCCGTCGCCACCGTGCCGGTCGACCTTACGGGGC